>Ga0335069_10014043_pt1 | contig 11234 bp, 9 predicted proteins | sample Lox_Sample_11_FD_206714 | JGI IMG/M metagenome (GOLD analysis project Ga0335069, IMG submission 206714) | Soil microbial communities from Loxahatchee National Wildlife Refuge, Florida, United States - Lox_Sample_1.1 | ecosystem: Environmental > Terrestrial > Soil > Wetlands | place: USA: Florida... | reverse complement strand
GAGCTCATCCGCCAGGAACGGGGCGAAGGGGGCCATCAACCGCACCACCGTGTCCAGGCACTCATAGAGCGTCTGGTAGGCGGCGAGCTTGTCCTTTCCCATCTCGCTCTTCCAGAACCGCCGCCGGTTCCTCCGAACATACCAGTTGGAAAGCTGATCTATTGTGAACTCGCTCACGCCCCGGGCGGCCTTCGTGACGTCGTAGGCGTCCATGGCGGCCCGGTAGCGGGCAACGAGCGAATGGAGTTCGGAAATGACCCAGCGGTCGATTTCCGCCCGTTCCTGCAGCGGGATCCGCCCTTCCCGGTAGGAAAACCGGTCGATGTTCGCGTACATCGCGAAAAACGCGTACGTGTTGACAAGCGTTCCAAAGAACTTCCGCTGCGCGTCGGCCAGTCCCTCCTGGTCGAAGCTCGTGGGACGCCAGGGGGGAGACGCCGTCACGAGGTACCAGCGCGTCGCGTCGGCCCCGTATTTTTCGAGGACCGCGAAGGGGTCCACGGTGTTCCCGCGGGACTTGGACATTTTCTGTCCCTCGGCGTCCAGGATCAGCTCGTTCACCATCACCGCGTTGTAGGCGGGCTTATCGAAGAGGAACGTGCCGATCGCGTGGAGCGAGTAGAACCAGCCGCGCGTCTGGTCGATCCCCTCGGAGATGAAGTCGGCGGGGTAGCGTGAGCCGGAATCGATGAGATCCCTGTGCTCGAACGGGTAGTGCCACTGCGCGAAGGGCATCGCGCCGGAATCGAACCAGACGTCGATCAGCTCCGGCGTGCGGCGCATCGTGCCGCCGCAGGAGCAGTCAAACGTGACCTCGTCCACGAACGGCTTGTGGAGGTCGAGCGGGTCGCGCACGCCTTTCCCTGTGCGGTACTCCGCGACGCTCCCGATACACTTCTGCGCGGCGCACTTCTCGCACACCCAGACGGGAAGCGGCGTCCCCCAGAACCTGTCGCGGGAGAGCGCCCAGTCCTTGTTTTCCTCCAGCCAGTTGCCGAACCGTCCTTCCCCCACTTCCGGGGGGACCCACGTGATCTGCCTGTTGAGCTCGATCATCCGGGCGGCGTATTTCGTGGTGCTGATGTACCAGGAATCGCGCGCATAATACAGGAGGGGGGTCTTGCACCGCCAGCAGTGGGGATAGCTGTGCGTGATCGTCTCCTTGCGGTAAAGTATCCCCCGCTCCTTCAGCACGCGGATGATGTCGTGGTCCGCCTCCTTGACGAACTTCCCGGCGAAGTCCGGAACGTCGGGCCCGAACTCGCCGCGCGAGTTCACGGGATGAATCGTCGGAAGGCCCTCCGTGCGGGAGGTCTGGTAGTCGTCTTCGCCGTAGGCCGGGGCCATGTGGACGATCCCCGTGCCGTCCTCCGTCGTGACAAAATCCGCCTCCACGACGTAAAACGCCTTCCCGGTCACCGGGTGATAATTGAATATCCGCTCGTACTCCATCCCCTTGAGCGCGCTCCCGGGGAATTTCTCGAGCACCGTGTACTCCCCCTCGAGCACGCCGAGCCGCGCCTCGGCAAGTATGAGTTTTTCATGCCCATGCTGCACTTTCACGTACGTCACGTCGGGTGCCACGGCGAGCGCGACGTTCGCGATCAATGTCCATGGCGTCGTGGTCCAGACAAGGAACGACGTGTCGGGGGCGGCGCGGAGCTTCATGCGCACATAGACGCTCGGGTCCTTCACGTCGTCGTAGCCGAGCGACACCTCGTGGGAGGAGAGGGGGGTCTCGCACCGGGGGCAGTAGGGCTGTATCTTGTACCCCCGGTAGATCATGCCGCGGTCAAAATACTGCTTCAGCGCCCACCAGACCGACTCGATGTAGTCGTTGGCGAGCGTGATGTAGGGGTCCGTCAGATCGACCCAGTAGCCCATCTGCTCGGTCATCCGCTCCCAGTCCGCCTTGTACTTCCAGACGGACTCCTGGCACTTTTTGTTGAACTCCGCCACGCCGTAGCGGACGATGTCGTCCTTGTGGCGGAACCCGAGCTGCTTCTCCACCTCGATCTCCACCGGGAGGCCGTGCGTGTCCCACCCGGCCTTCCGGTGCACCTGGAACCCCGTCATCGTCCTGTAGCGGCAGACGAGATCCTTCAGCGTCCTGGCCATGACGTGGTGGATGCCGGGGCGCCCGTTCGCCGTGGGGGGGCCTTCGTAAAACGTGAACCCGGGGCGTCCTTCCCGTTCGGCGATGCTCCGGGCGAATATCCCCTCCCGTTTCCAGAAGTCGAGGATCTCCTTCTCGAGCGCGGGATACGACAGCCTGTCTGTCAGCTCCTTGAACTTCACAATTGCCCGACCACTCCCTTCATGATCGCCGTGAGGCGCGGCTCCGTGGCGGCGGCGACTTTGATGATCTCCTCCACGTGCGCGACCTGGAGCGAATCCGGGAAGCACTCGTCGGTGATGATCGAGAAGCCGAGGACGCTGATCCCCATGTGGTTCGCGACGATGTTTTCCGGCACCGTCGACATCCCGACGGCGTCCGCCCCCGCCGCCCGCAGGAAGCGGTACTCGGCGCGCGTCTCGAGGTTCGGCCCGGCCACCGCGACGAACACCCCCCGCTCCACGCGGATCTTCAGGTCGAGCGCCACGCGCTCGGCGAGCGCGATGAGGTTCCTCTTGTACGGCTCGGACATGTCGGGGAACCGGGGACCGAGCGTGTCGTCGTTCGGGCCGATCAGCGGGTTGTCCCCCAGGAGGTTGATGTGGTCGGTGATGATCATGATGTTCCCGCGCGCAAACTGCGGGTTCATCCCCCCGGCCGCGTTCGAGATCAGGAGCGTTCGCACGCCGAGGAATTTCATCACGCGCACGGGGAACGTCACCTGCTGGAGCGTGTATCCTTCGTAGTAATGGAACCGCCCCTGCATGGCCACGACGTGCTTGCCCGCAAGCGTGCCGAATATCAGCCGCCCGTGGTGCGATTCGACGGTGGAGAGGGGAAAATGGGGGACGTCGCCGTAATCGATGACCACCTCCGGAACGATCTCCTTCGCCAGCCCCCCCAGCCCCGTCCCGAGTATGATCCCGACCTGCGGCTCCATGCGGGTCTTCGTCCGCAGGAACCGGATCGCCTCGTCAATGTGTGTGCGGAGCTCTGTCATTGTCGATGTTCTTCAGTATGCTCTCGACCTCGAGCGACTCCTTCCCGGTGCCGAGCGACGACCCCGCGCCGAGGTCTTCCGATCCGCCCATGTCCAGCGTCTTGAGCAGGTCCAGCTCGGAGCTGAGGAGCACCCGCAGTCTTCCGATCAGCGATTCCTTGCGTGCCTGGAGACGGTGGAGCTCGGCGTTGAGCCGGGCGAGGTCCGCATTGGCCTGCTCGACGATTTTCGCCCCCCGCGACTCGGCGTCACGGATGATCGTCTCTGATTCCCGGCGCGCCGACTCGTATGTGCGCCCCGTGGCCTCCTGCGCCTGGAGGAGCGTTTGCTGGAGCGTCTTCTCGATCTGCCTGTAATCCTTCAGCTGCGTCTCCAGCTCCACGATCCTGTCCCGGCCCTCCTTCTGCGCCCGGAGCGCCTCCTCCAGGTCGGCGGCCGCCATCTCCAGGAACGTGTCGACCTCGACGGGATCGTACCCCCGCATGATGCGCTTGAATTCCTGCTTCCGGATATCGAGCGGTGTAAGCTTCATGGAGTCCTCCGCTGAATGTCGGCCTTCGCTCTCGGCCCGAAGATCGCCGTCCCGATCCTCACGATCGTCGCCCCCTCCTCGATGGCCACCTCGAAATCCCCCGTCATCCCCATTGAGAGGTGCTGCATGTGCGTGTGCGACACCCGGAGCGCGTCCCTGAGCTCACGGAGCTGCCGGAACATCGGGCGCGAGCCCTCCGCCTCCGGGAGGAACGGGCCGATCGTCATCAGCCCGGCGAGCCGGATATGCCGGCAGGGGGCCAGCGCCCGCGCCAGCGCGGCCACCTCCTCCGGGGGGACGCCGTACTTTGTCGATTCCCCTGTCGTATTGACCTCGATCAGGCAATCGACCTCCCGGGAGCCCTCCGCCGCCCTCCTGTCGATTTCGAGCCCCAGCCGCACGGAATCCACGGCGTGGATCATCCGGATGCCGGGGAGGACCTGCTTTACCTTGTTGGTCTGGAGGTGCCCGATGAAGTGCCACCGGACCGGTTCTCCCCCGAGTGCGCGCTGCTTGGCCAGGAGCTCCTGGACATAGTTCTCGCCCACGTCGCCGATCCCCCCCCGGATCGCCTCGAGGATCGTGGGTGCAGGGAACGTTTTCCCCACAGCGAGGAGCGTCACGTCGCTTTCGGGGCGTCCCACACGTCGGCAGGCCCCGGCGATACGCTCCCGGATGGCGGTGATATTGTCAGAAATCATTCAAAATCAAGAATTTAATATAACCCATTGTGCCCTGAAAATCAACGAATCGGGCCCACCCGCTTCCTTGACTTACCCCCGATTTTTGATTTACTTGCCAGCGGCGGTACGTGCACGATCAGGAACGGGGAATGAGCATACTCGACTTCGGTAATTTTGACGACGACCCGGAAGACGACCAGGGCCGGCGCGAGCGTTTTGAAGACGAGTTGAGGAAGTACAGGGAATCGCTCAAGGACGGCTCCTCCGGCATCACCAACGCGGAAGCGCTGGAGGAGATCGTCAACTACTATTTCGACAACGAGAAGTACGAAGACGCCCTCCATTTCATCAACCAGCTCCTTGGCATCGTCCCCTACAGCGCCGACTTCTGGCACCGGAAGGGGCTGATCCTTGCAAATCTCTACAAGTACGAGGAAGCGCTCGAGGCGTACGACCGCTCGCTCTCGCTGAACCCGGTCGACCCGGAGGTGCTCGTCAACCGCGGGATCACGCTCGACGACCTGGGGCGCTTCCAGGACGCCATCGCGAGCTTCAACCGGGCGCTCGAGATCGACCCGGCCCAGGAGGACGCCCTCTTCAACAAGGGGATCTCGCTGGAGAAGACGGGGGCGTACGAGGAGGCCGCCGGGATATTCCGGTTCATACTGGACGGGAACCCGGAGCACAAGGACGCCTGGTACGAGATGGGGTACTGCTTCGACTACCTCGACCGCCCGGCGGAATCGCTCCGCTGCTACGACGAGCACCTGGATCGCGACCCCTACAACTACAACGCCTGGTACAACCGGGGCATCGTCCTCAACCGGATGATGCAATACAACCTGGCGATCGAAAGTTACGAGACGGCCCTCGCGATACACGAAAAATTCCCCTCTGCGTGGTACAATAAGGGGAACGCGTTCGCGAACCTGGGCCGTCTCCAGGACGCCATCGCCTGCTACCGGCAGACGCTCCAGCAGGACGAGAAGGACGTCCCGGCGTGGCACAACCTGGGGAACGCGTACGAGGAGCTGGGAGAGTTCGATGACGCCATCAAGTGCTTCACGCAGGCGATCCGCAACGAGCCGACGCATTACGAATCGTATTTCGGCCGCGGGAGCTGCCACGACGCGCTCGAACAATGGCGCAAGGCGCTGGCCGATTACAACAAGGCCCTCTCCCTCTGCAAGGACTACCCCGAGCTCTGGTACGCCAAGGCGGACCTCCTCTATAACATGGGGAAGCCGCGGGAGTCGCTCCTGGCCTACCGGATGGTGACGCGCCTGGAGCCGAAGAATCACGAGGCGTGGCTCGACTACGGGGAGACGCTCTTCGAACTGGGGTACCTGAAGCAGGCGCTGAAGTCGTTCGACCGGTCCGTGGAGGCCAACCCGTACGCGGCGGAGGCATTCTACAGCCGCGCCAAGGTGCTCCTGGTGATGAACCGGGTCTACGAGGCCGTCGAATCGCTCAAGAACTCGTTCCGGCTCGACCCGGCGAAGAGGAAGCAGTTCGAGGAGGAATTCCCGGGCGTCCGCTCGATCAAGGAGTTCAGGAACCTGCTTCGCCGGTAACTGCACCGGGAGTTCGGTCCGACGACCTTGTTCTGAGAGACGGAACGAGGTCTTTTTGTATGTGAACAGCGAGGAGGGGAGATGCTGACGGAAGGCGTTGCGGCGAAACTGGAGACGCTCCGGGGGATACTCCGGTCGATGGGGAGCGTCGCGATCGGCTATTCGGGGGGGGTGGACAGCACCCTCCTTCTCCGTGTTGCGGTGGAGGAACTGGGCGCCGGCGCGCTCGCCATGATCGGCCGCTCGGAGACGTACCCGACGCGCGAGTTCGAGGAGGCGGTGGCGATCGCCGGCGCGATGGGGGCCCGCTCCGTCGTGGTGCGGACGGAGGAGACGGACGACCTGAAGTTCAGGGAAAACCCGGCAGACCGCTGCTACTACTGCAAGACGGAGCTCTTCGGAAAGCTCCGGGCGCTGGCGGACGCCGAGGGGATCCGCTGGATCGCCGACGGCACGATCACCGACGACACGGGGGATTTCCGCCCCGGGATGAAGGCGAAATCGGAGCAGGAGGTCCGCTCTCCCCTGCTCGAGGCGGGGCTCTCGAAGGCGGACGTGCGCGCGATCTCCGCGGCGCTCGGACTCCCGACGTGGGACAAGCCGTCGTTCGCCTGCCTCTCCTCCCGGTTCCCCTACGGCACCGCGATCACGCGGGAGAACCTGGAGCGGGTCGACAGGGCGGAGACGTTTCTGCGCGACCACGGGTTCCGCGCGTTCCGCGTCCGCTTCCACGACGCGACCACGGCACGCATCGAGGTTGCCCCGTCGGATATCGCGCGGATGCTGAGCGATGAGCTTCGCTGCGCCATTGTGGAGCACATGAAGGCTCTCGGGTTCACGTACGTCACGCTCGACCTCCAGGGATACAGGACGGGATCGATGAACGAGGTGCTCGCGCCCGAGGTGCGCGAGCGCTACGCCGCGCGAGGCTGAGCAGTCACGCCACACCACTCACCCGGAGGAGACCAGGGATGAACACCCGGATGATACTGGCCGCAGCCGCTGCGGCCGCGTGCATGGGGTGCGCACGCGAGCGCGCGGGGATGATCGCGTTCCAGTCGAACAGGGACGGAAACTTCGAGATCTACACGATGGAGGGGACAGGGAGCGCGCAGACGCGGCTCACCGACAACCCGTCGAATGACATCGCGCCCGCCTGGTCGACGGACGGCACGCGCATCGCGTTCGCCTCCGACCGGGACGGGACGTGGGATATCTACACGATGCGCGCCGACGGCTCCGATGTCCGCCAGCTGACGAAGGGCGCGGGGGCCAACACCGCGCCCTCGTGGACGCCGTCGGGCGACAGGATACTCTTCATCTCCACGCGCGACGCGGTGAACGGGGACGTCTATGCGATGAACGCCGACGGGAGCGGGGTGGCGCGTCTCACCGCGGATTCGCTCGTGAAGGACACGCCCCTCATGACGCGCGACGGGAAGACGCTGATCGTCACCGTGAACACGAAGGGACGCTTCTCGCTCGGCGCCATCGCGCTCCCGGCGGGCAAGCTCCGCCCGCTCACCCCGCCCGACCACGACAGCTTCGCCCCCGCGCTCGATCCCGCCGGCGGGGAGATCATGTTCGTCTCCGACCGGGACGGGAGCCTGCAGATCTATGCGATGGACGCGGAGGGGGCGCACGTGCGGCGGCTCACGACGGACGGCGTGGACGAACGCTCGCCCGCGTACACGGCGACGCCGGGGGTGATCCTCGTCGGGAAGAAGGGGGGGATCTCCCTCCTCGCGCTCGACACGGGAAAGGAATCGGTCCTCTCGTTCAGGGGCGATTACGCCCCCGCCTGGCACACCCGCTAGCGGGACGGGCGCATGAAATTCACGCAGAAGCTCCGCAGGATCCAGGAGAAGAACGACAGCCTCCTCTGCATCGGGCTCGACACGGACATCACCAGGGTCCCGGAACACCTCTTCGCCTGGGGCGATCCCATCTTCGAGTTCAACCGGAGAATCATCGACGCGACGAAGGACCTGGTCTGCGCCTACAAGATCAACCTCGCCTTCTACGAAGTGACGGGAGAACACGGCTGGTACACGGTGCACCAGACGCTGGCCCGGATCCCGGAAGAGATCGTGACGATCGGCGACGGCAAGCGGGGGGACATCGGCAACTCCTCCGCGTACTACGCCCGCCTCTTTGTCGAGGACTACGAGTTCGGCGCCTCCACCGTGAACCCGTACATGGGGGAGGACTCCGTCGCCCCGTTCCTGAAAAACCCCGCGCAGGGAGCGTTCATCCTTGCGCTGACGTCGAACGCCGGGGCCCGCGACTTCCAGTACCTTCCGGTGCGCGGGAAACCCCTCTACGAGCAGGTGGTGGCCCGGGCGAAGAAGTGGAACACGCGCGGCAACTGCGGCCTCGTCGTCGGGGCCACGCGGCCGAAAGACCTGCGCCGCGTCCGGGAGCTCGCCCCGCAGATGCCGATACTGATCCCCGGCGTGGGGGCACAGGGGGGGGATATCCGCTCCGCGGTCCGCTTCGGCTGCGCCGCGGACGGCACGATGGCGGTCATCAACGCGAGCAGGAGCATCATCTACGCGTCGGGGGGGGAAGATTTTGCCGCGGCCGCACGGCGCGCGGCGATCAGCCTCCGCGACGAAATCAACGCACACCGGCGCGCGTACTTCCCGCGCTGAATCCTCACACGCCCGGGGGTGGAGCGGTCTCCTGGGCCCGCACGATACACGCCCGCACCATCCCCGCGAAGAAGCGCTCCGGGGCATCTGGCAGCGCCGCGCGTTCACCCGTCTCCCCCTCCTGACGCAGGACGGGCTCCCTGTCACGGTCCGCTCTCCCGGCATGCCCAATGCGGACGGCGGACCCGATTTCACCGATGCGCTGATCACCGTCGGCCGGCTCCTCTGCCGGGGTGACGTCGAGCTTCACACGCACCCGGCCTCCTGGCGCGCACACGGGCACGACAGCGACCCTCACTACAATCGCGTCATACTCCACGCGGTCCTCCGCTGCGGAAGAAACGGGAACACCCCCCGGACTGCCACCGGCCGGGCGATCCCCCAGGTCGTCCTCGCGCCGTTCATCGATGCGCGCGCACTGCGCGCCCGGCCGGCACGCCCGCGCGAACGGTGCCGCACGCGGGGCGCGAGGGTTTCGCCGGAACAGATCTCGCTGATACTGCGGTCAACGGGGAGAAGGAAGATCAACGCGCGTGTCCGCGCGCTCGGCGCCCGGCTTTCCCAGATCGAGGAGGAAGGAACCCGCCGGAGCTGGAACCAGCTCCTGTACGAATCCCTGATGGAGGGGATGGGCTACACGAAGAACCGGCTCCCGTTTCTCACGCTCGCGCGGGGGGTCACGCTGGAAGCGATTGCCCGTGCCGCGGGGGCCGATTGCCACGCCGCGGAGGCGCTTCTCTTCGGGGAGGCGGGGCTGCTCCCCGTGCCCCGCCGCATTGCGGCAAAGGAGGCGCGGGGGTATGTCCGCGCGCAGAGGAGACGCTGGCGCCGGCTCCGCCGGTCCCGCCGCGGGCTCCTCCGAGAAGCTGACTGGAAGTTTTTCCGGCTCCGCCCGGCAAATTTCCCGACGGCGCGGCTCGCTGCGTTCTGCCGCCTCCTCCCGCTCCTGATGGAGGAGGGAGCGCCGGAGCGGATTTTGTCGCCGCTGGAGCAACCCGGCGCGGCGCCAAAGCGCGCGCTCCGCGCGGTCGAAGCGCTCCTCTCTGTGCGGGGAGAGGGCTTCTGGTCCCGTCACGTGGAGTTTCGCCGCCGCGGGGGACGCGCCGCGCTCGGGTGCGAGAGGATACACGACATACTCGTCAACGCGCTCCTCCCCATGGCGATCATGCGTGGACGGCTCGCCGGAAAAAGATCGCCGTGGAGCAGCGCGCTGGCGCTCATCGAGGCGCTGCCCGCGCACCGGGTGTCGAAGGCGCTCCGCGAGATGAAGGCCCGGCTCGGGGGGGCACCCCTCTCTGGTCGACTCGCCTGTGAGGGGGCGCTCAGCTTCCGCGCCCGCTACTGTCTCATGCGAAGGTGCGCCGCGTGCCCGGCGCTCAGAACGTCACGCCGATCGTCACGGGAACGTACGTCGACGTGGCGACGTCCGTGAATATCCATGCGTACTTCACCTCCAGGAAGAGCGCGATGCCCAGCTTCAGGTCCACACCGAGGCCGACGTCCACCGTCGTCTTGCCGCCCTGCGTGGAAGAGGGGATCGTCGCCCCGAATCCTGCGACGGAGGTCTTGATTTCGTCGCGTGTGAGCCATGCCAGTCCCAGGCCTCCCGTGGCGTATGGCGTGATGAACGGAAGCGGAAGGATCGGCATCTTCCCGTTGATCGAAAGCGCCACGATACCCAACCCTCCCCCGCTCACGGAGAGCTGATTCGTCGGGATGCCAAGTGAGGTCAGCGTCGCCTGGTACGAGTCGCGGAACTTGCTTTCGTCGATCGCATAATGCAGGTAGTCGCCGCTCAGGCGAAAGCTCACGAGCATGAGGTTGGCATCCAGGTGCACGCCGGCTCCCCAGCCCGCGCCGTAGGCGCTCGAAATCTGCTGGTTCACGCCGCTCACAGAGGGACCGGGAAATTTCGAGCTCGTGAAGTTGGCGTGGACACCGAAACCGAACGAGGGTCCGAGCGCCAGTGCCGCCGGTGCACAGAGTGCGATGAGGGCGCCCGCGATGATGAGCCGTTTCATTGTGCGATCTCCTGAGACGTTGTGAGTGTCAGGTTTTCTGCTGCTTCTTCTTCGCCGCCGGGAAGAGGATGTTGTTCAGGATCAGCCGGTAGCCGGGGGAGTTCCGGTGGAGCGACAGGTCGGTCGGGGGGTTTCCCACCGCGTGCTGGTAGTCCTCGGGATCGTGGCCGCCGTAAAACGTGAACGTCCCCCGCCCGTAGTTCCCGTGGAGGTATTTGACCTGGTCGGTCCCCTGCTTCTCGGCCAGTATGGTGACGCTCGACTTGATCAGGCTCTTCTTGAACCCGGTCGTCTGCCCCATGAATCCCTTGATCACGTTGACGTGGTTCTGTGTGAGCATTGTCGGGACGGGGTCGAACTTCGCGGAGAACTCGAAGAGCGTGAAGTAGTCGGTCTCCGGGTTCTGCGCCCCCAGCATGTCGCTCGGCGGGTCGTCGATGTCGGAGTATTCGTAGCGGAGCGGGTTCCGCTCCACGGTGAAGTTCGTGAACGCGAGCGTCTTCGTGTAGTCGAGCTTCTGCTGGAAATCGGGGTCCGGCGGGTCGCCGTCGTACATGACGTCGCAGATGTCCGTGTGCTCCGCCGCGAGCGCGATGTCGAACGTGTCCGTGGCCGAGCACATGGCGAACATGAAGCCGCCGGCGCCGATGTAGT
>Ga0335069_10014041_pt1 | contig 11234 bp, 4 predicted proteins | sample Lox_Sample_11_FD_206714 | JGI IMG/M metagenome (GOLD analysis project Ga0335069, IMG submission 206714) | Soil microbial communities from Loxahatchee National Wildlife Refuge, Florida, United States - Lox_Sample_1.1 | ecosystem: Environmental > Terrestrial > Soil > Wetlands | place: USA: Florida... | reverse complement strand
ACCGGCGCCAGCTCGGCCTGGCGGCGGTTAAGCGCGCAGGAGATGGCCCGCTCTTGTTCACGATAACCCGCGTCTTGGAATTTCTTACGAAGCTGGGTGAGCGGGTCGGGCCATTGGCAGTATGTCAACAGCTCCAAGCTGTGCGCATAGGCAATGTGCATCAGCGGCAGTTCAACGGGTTCGAAGGTGGCTCCGGAAAGTTGTGCGTCGCTCAGGTCTGCTCCGCTCAAGTCAGTGTTTACTAGGAACGCACCTACTAGGATCGCGCCTTTCAACTCCGCGTTTTCCAGGTTCGAACCGATGAGGCGCGCGCCGCTTAGGTCCGCCTGCGCGCCCGACTTATGGTTGGAATCAACCCAGAGTTTGTTCTGTTGGAGGACCGTGTCGAGTTCGGCCCGCGACCTCAGCATGCAGTTGCCGTCGCTCCAATAACCCTCCTTCTGTTGCTGCTCGGATAGGCTGGGCGGCGAACATTTGCTTGATGTCGTATCGAATGGACATTGGCCGAATGCCGCCAGAGTGGAGCAAAGGCAGAGGGCGGGCTCGATCAACAAAGAGGTGGCGGCGCGTACTCTCATCTTCTTTCTCGCGGGAGAGAGTCTCTGCCCAATTTGTAAGTATAGTCGCACTGCTGCACGGCCGAGCGATCGGCTACTCACGGCAGCTGGCCCGGCCGATTGTTGCCCGCAAACCCCCTGTGCTAGCATCATTAGTTTGTATTGGTTGTTCCTGCATCACCATGCGCAGGCCGGCATGGTGCCCCGCCAATCGGGATCTCCGCAGCACGGCGAAGCCGCCCGCGGGTGACCAGTTTGCCTCATCGGCAGCCTCGGGGAGTACGGGCACAGTGCTGTACGTGCCGCCGGGGAAGAGCGCCTCTGAGACACAGCGGAGACCCGGCCTGGCGGTGGCTGCAGCTCTCATCTCTCCAAGGAGTCCTACGTGAAGACGTACGAAGGCGCTAACATCCGCAACGTCGCCCTGGTCGGGCACTCCCACTCCGGCAAGACCTCTCTCGCCTCCGCCATGCTCTCCACTGCTGGCGCCACGCAGCGCCTCTTGCGCGTGGACGAAGGCAACACCGTTACCGACTACGACGAGGAGGAAGTCTCGCGCGGGATGTCGATTGCGGCGGCGACCGCCGTGATCGAGTGGGGCAAAACCAAGGTCAATCTCATCGACACGCCCGGTTTCAACATGTTCATCCATGAAGCCGAGATGGCTCTGCCTGCGGTGGACAGCGCAATCGTCGTTGTGGACGCGGTGAGCGGCGTCGAGGTCGTCACCGAGCGCATCTGGCACTACGCCGATAGGTTCGCCCTGCCCCGCGCCGTTGTCTGCACCCGCATGGACCGCGAGCGCGCCGACTTCACTCGCGTGATGGAGTCTCTGACCTCGGCCTTCGGGCGCACCGTGGTTCCGGTGCAGTTGCCCATTGGCGCGGAGAAAAGCTTCGCCGGCGTGGTGGATTTGGTGAAGATGCAGGCCTACACCTACGAGATGGGCGGAAACGGCAAGGCGAAGATCGGCCCGATCCCCGTCAACACGGAAGAAGAAGCCAAGGCCGCGCACGAGCGTCTGGTCGAGCTGGTGGCCGAAGGCGACGACAAGCTGATGGAGGAGTTCTTCGAGAGCGGCACCATCGGTGAGGAGCACATCATCGCCGGCCTACACAACGCTATCCGTGAAGACAAGATTTTCCCCGTGCTGTTCGCCTCCGGACTCGGAAATATGGGCACCGACGAAGTGCTCGACTTCATCGTCGATTACCTGCCGACCGCCGTCGAGCGCGCCACGGTGAAGGCCGCTGCCGTGGGCGATGCCGAACCCGCGGTGCGCAAGGTGAGCGACGCCGAACCGGTTTCGATCTATGTCTTTAAGACCATCAGCGACCCCTTCGCCGGACGCATCTCGTTCTTCAAGGTGTTTTCGGGAGTGCTGAAGAACGACGCCACGCTGCAGAATTACACCCGCAGCACCGCCGAGAAGTTCGCGCACCTCTCGGCCATGCAGGGCAAGACGGCGCTTCCCGTGACCGAGTTGCACGCTGGCGACATCGGCGCCGTCGCCAAGCTGAAAGACACGCTCACCGGCGACACGCTGGGCGACAAGGCCGCCCCGATTCAGTATCCACAGATCACCTTTGCCGAGCCGGCCATCACCTTCGCCATCGAGCCCAAGACGCGCGCCGATGAAGACAAGCTCAGCAACGGCATCCACAAGCTGATGGAAGAAGATGCCATGCTGCGCTTCTTCCGCGATCCCCAGACCAAGGAATTCCTGATCGCAGGCACCGGCCAGCAGCACATCGAAGTCGTGGTGTCGAAGCTCAAGAACCGCTACCACACCGAGGTCAACCTCAAGGCGCCGAAGGTTCCTTACCGCGAAACCATTCGCGGGCGCGCCGATGTACAGGGCCGGCACAAGAAGCAGTCCGGCGGACACGGCCAGTTCGGCGACTGCAAAATCAAGATGGAACCGTTGCAGCGCGGCGGACACTTTGAATTCGTCAACGAGATTTTCGGCGGCGCGATTCCCAAAAACTATATCCCGGCGGTCGAGAAGGGCATCGTGGAAGCGGCGGAACGCGGCTTCCTCGCGGGCTATCCGGTGGTGGACTTCAAGGTGGTGCTCTACGACGGTTCGTATCACGACGTGGACTCGAACGAGTTGTCCTTCAAGACGGCAGGTCGCATCGCCTTCAAGAAGGCGATGGAGCAGGCCAAGCCGGCCCTGCTGGAGCCCATCATGAACGTCGAGATCACCATTCCCGACGAGTTCGCGGGCGCCATCATGGGCGACCTCAACAGCCGCCGCGGACGCATCCAGGGCATGGACAATAAGGCGGGCAAGACCATCGTGAAGGCCGAAGTTCCCATGGCCGAGATGCTCAGCTACGGCACCGACCTGACCTCGATGACGCAGGGCCGCGGCAGCTTTTCCATGGAAATGGACCACTACGACTTCGTTCCCGCGGCGAACCAGGAGAAGATCATCGCCGCCGCCAAGGCCGAGCGCGGCGAGGTGGTGGAAGAAGAAGAATAGATTCGTTGGTCTGCAGAAAAGCCCGGCGCAAAGCCGGGCTTTTTCGTTGGTCGCGTGTTCTCTAGTGCACCATCTCCATTCGCAGCAACACCACACCGTGCGGCGGGATGGTGAATGATGAGTTGGATTGCGACTTCACGTCGAGGCCGCTCCAAACTTCCTTGAAGACGAAATTGCTTCCAATCCCCAGATCCGCCCACGGAATCGTCACTGACGTGGGAGCATTCGCTCGGTTAACCACGGCAATCGCCGCGCCGCCACCACTCAGCTCTCTCTTCCAGTAGTCCACATCGCCACGTTTGAATGCAAGTTGCCCCTGTTTGCCGAGAGGATCCTGATCGACGGCGATGACTTCTTTGTTGAGCAGGATCGACTTCGTGTCGTCGGTCATTTTGCGCACGTCGTTGCCCGCCAGCAGCGGCGCGGCGAACATGGCCCACAGGCTCATGTGGGTGCGGTACTCGTCGGTGGTCATGCCGCCATTGCCGATCTCCAGCATGTCGGGATCGTTCCAGTGGCCGGGCCCGGCGAACTTCGCTATCGCGGATTGCGTATCCGCAATCTCCATCATGCGCTTGTAGGTGTCGTTGATGTCGCCAGTGGTGCGCCAAAGGTTGCCGCCAACCTTGTCGCCCCAGGTCCACACGTTGTCGCGGCCGTACTGGCAAAGGCTGTACACGATGGGACGCTTGGTGGCGCGCAGCGCGTCGCCCATCTTCTGGTACACAGCTCGCATGGCCGAGTCAGGATAGAGGCGGCTGGCGCTGCACCAGTCGTACTTGAGGTAGTCCACGCCCCATGCGGCATAGGTTTTGGCGTCCTGCGCTTCGTGGCCGTAGCTGCCTTCGTAGCCCGCGCAGGTGTAGGGTCCGGGCGAGGAGTAGATGCCGAACTTCAGTCCCTTGGAGTGCACATAGTCGGCCAGCGCCTTCATGTCGGGAAACTTGTTGTTGCTGTGGATGACGCCCTTGGCATCGCGGTCGCCCTCCCAGGTGTCGTCGATGTTGAGGTAGATGTATCCGGCGTCGCGCATGCCGCTGGAGACCAGCGCATCGGCCATTCCGCGCACCGTCTTGTCGTCGATTTTCCCGGCGAAGAGGTTCCAACTGTTCCAGCCCATCGGAGGAGTCTTCGCCAAGCCGTTGGGCGCGAGATCCTTCACGGCAGGCGGGGCGATCACGTTGGCCACCACGAACGGGTCCGTCGTGGAGCGCACCGCGGTGAGTTCGTAAGGCATGATGTTCGGTTCGTGAACCTTGAAGCGCAGCTTGTCGCCGTCGAGAGTGCCCTCGCACGAGATGGTGTAGCCGTCGTCAGTCTTCGCCTTCAGCTCGAAGTGGTTTCCGTTGATCATGCCCTGGTGAATGGTGAGGTTGCCCCAAGCGCGTTCCCACTTGCCGGTCAGCTCATTGCCGCTCTGTCGAAGGACGAGGACCTGTCGATCGGTGTGGCCGTCAGGCGGTTTGACGGAGGAGGCCCAGATACCAGAGAGGTCAGTAGCGAACAAGAGTGGAGCAGAGAGACAGAGCGCGAGGAATGCGATGAGATGTCTCATGCGGAATACGATACCGCACGACGCTTGTGTCGAACTCGCACCTTTACATCTGGCTCGGAAGTGAACCCTACTGGTAAATCACCCGCCGGTCGCCCTTGACGATGCGCCCGATGGTGTACCCCTTCTCGCCGCAGCGGTCCAGGATGGTCTGCGCCTTCTGGAACTTCTTGGCCGGCACCACCAGGACCATGCCGATCCCCATGTTGAAGGTGCGCATCATATCGTCGTCAGGAACGTTGCCGATGGACTTCAGGTGCTGAAAGATGGGCGGCACCGGCCAGGAGTGGATTTCGACAATGGCGCTGGTGCCCTTGGGCAGCACGCGCGGCAGGTTTTCGGTGATACCTCCGCCGGTGATGTGGGCCATGGCGTTGACAGCCTCGGCGTCGAGCATGCGGCGAATGATGGGCCAGTAGCTCTTGTGAGTGCGCATCAACTCGGTACCCACCTTCCCCTTGATTTCACTGACATAGGAATCGGGCGTGTAGCGTGCAACTTCGAAGAACAGCTTACGGGCCAGCGAATAGCCGTTGGTGTGCAGCCCGGTAGAGGGCAGCCCAATCAGCACGTCTCCTGCCTGTACGTCCTTGCCGGTGATGATCTTCGGGCGGTCCACCACGCCGACGATGAATCCCGCCAGGTCGTACTCGCCGTCGGCGTAGAAGCCGGGCATCTCGGCGGTTTCGCCGCCGATCAGGGCACAGCCATTTTGCTTGCAGGCATCGGCGATGCCGCTCACAACCTTTTCGGCCACCTCGGGCTTGAGCTTGCCGGTGGCAAAGTAGTCCATGAAGAACATGGGCGCGGCGCCCTGCACGGCAACGTCATTGACGCAGTGGTTCACCAGGTCGGCGCCGACGGTGTGGTGCAAGTTCATGTCGAAGGCGATTTTCAGCTTGGTCCCGACGCCGTCCACGCTGGAAACCAGAACCGGATCCCGGTAGCGCTTTTTGTCGATGGCAAACAGGCCGCCAAAGCCGCCAATCTCGCTCAGCACGCCACGGTTGAACGTCTTGTGCGCCAGGTACTTGATGCGCTGCTTGGTGCGGCTGGCGCGTTCGATATCTACACCAGCGTCGGCGTAGGTGATAACCCGGTCTTCCGTGGTGTGCTGTGCCAAGGGTCGGAGTCCCATCCAGGAGGCGCGTTTGCGCAGGTTACGTGCAGGAAAGCACGATTGTACCATTGCCGTTCCGCCGCCGATGGGGTCGCGCCGTGTGAGCACGCTCACCTCTGAATGTGACTGCTTTCCCCGGCGTCGGCCCGAAAAAGACTAAACTGGTGTTTCATACCATTATTTGCGAGGACTTTCATGACGACCGCAGTACAAACCAGCAAGCCCTTTGCGAAGGCCGACCCTTCGTCTGACGTTTACCGCTCCGAAAGCCACCCGCTCGACTCGTTGTTCGCGCCGCGCAGCGTCGCCGTAATCGGCGCCACTGAGCGAACTGGAAGCGTGGGACGCTCCGTGTTGTGGAACCTGTTGAGCAATCCCTTCGGTGGGACCGTGTTCCCGGTCAACTCGAAGCGCCCAAGCGTTCTGGGAATCAAGGCGTACGCCAGTGTCTCGGAGCTGCCCGACAAGGTGGACCTGGTGGTGGTGACCACGCCGGCGGACACAGTTCCCGAGGTGCTGGCGGAGTCCGTGGCGGCAGGCATTCCGGCGGGCATCGTCATTTCAGCCGGCTTCAAGGAGTCCGGCGAGCCTGGCAAGGAACTGGAAGCGCGCATCTCGCAGATCATTCGCGGCAAGATGCGCCTCATCGGGCCCAATTGCCTCGGCGTGATGAACCCTATCCGAGGGCTGAATGCCACCTTTGCCCACAGTATTGCGAGACCAGGTAATGTGGCTTTCATCAGTCAGAGTGGCGCGTTGCTCACGGCGATTCTCGACTGGAGCTTGCGCGAAAACGTCGGCTTCAGCTCGTTCGTCTCCACCGGTTCGATGCTGGACGTGAATTGGGGAGACCTGATCGACTACTTCGGCAGCGATCCGCGCACCCACAGCATCGTCATCTACATGGAGTCGATCGGCGACGCCAGCGCCTTCATATCGGCGGCGCGCGAGGTATCGCTGACGAAGCCCATCATCGTCATTAAGGCGGGGCGCACGGCTGCAGCTGCCAAGGCGGCGGCCTCGCACACCGGGGCCCTGACCGGCAGCGACGAGGTGCTCGACGCCGCGTTTCGCCGCAGCGGCGTGCTGCGGGTGAACAGCATTTCCGACATCTTTTTCATGTCGGACGTGCTGGCCAAGCAGCCGCGCCCGCGCGGCAACCGGCTCTGCATTCTTACCAATGCAGGCGGCCCCGGCGTTCTGGCCACGGACGCCCTGGTCGCTGGCGGCGGAGCACTAGCCGATCTGCCGCCGCAAACCATGCAGGCCTTCGATGAAATCCTTCCGCCGCAATGGAGCCACAACAACCCGGTGGACATCCTCGGGGACGCCGAACCTGAGCGCTATGCCAAGTCGCTGGAGATCGCCGCCAAAGACCCGGCCATCGACGGCATGCTGGTCATCCTGACGCCCCAGGACATGACCAATCCCACCCAAATTGCTGAGAAGCTAAAGCCCTATGCCAAGGGATTCGGCAAGCCGGTGCTGGCGAGCTGGATGGGCGGCGCTGAGGTCGCCGCGGGCGAGCAAATTCTCAACCAGGCCGGAATTCCCACGTTTCAGTTCCCCGACAGTGCGGTGCGCGCCTTCAACTACATGTGGCGCTACTCGTACAACCTCAAGGGCCTGTACGAAACCCCGACGCTTCCTCATCACGCCGATGCCGAGTTGCAGCGCGGCAAGGCGGGCCGCATTCTGCGCGAAGTGCGCGAGCAGCGCCGCACCATCCTTACCGAATTCGAATCCAAGCAACTGCTGAAGGCGTACGGCATTCCCACGGTGGAGACACGGATCGCCGTAACCGACGACGAGGCGTTGCAGGCGGCACACGAGATCGGCTGTCCCGTGGTGCTGAAGCTGCACTCGTTGACCGTCACGCACAAGACTGATGTAGGCGGTGTATTGCTGAACCTGCGCGATGCGGATGCGGTGCGCAAGGGCTTCCACGCCATCAAGGAGTCGGTCACGCAAAAAGCAGGCGCGGAGCATTTTCAGGGTGTCACGGTGCAGCCCATGATCAAGCTCGAGGGATACGAACTCATCGTGGGCAGCAGCCTGGACTCGCAGTTTGGCCCGGTGATGCTGTTCGGCACCGGCGGACAACTAGTGGAGGTCTTCCGCGATCGCGCACTGGCACTGCCTCCCCTGAACTCTACGCTGGCGCGGCGGATGATGGAGCAGACAAAAATCTTCAAGGCGCTGCAGGGCGTGCGCGGACGCCCGCCAGTGGACATCTCGGCACTGGAAGAACTGCTGGTGCGCTTCAGCCAGTTGATCGTGGAGCAGCGCTGGATCAAAGAGATCGATATCAACCCGCTGCTTGCCTCCGCCGATCGTCTGCTGGCGCTGGATGCGCGCGTGGTCGTTCACGGGCCCGAGGTGACGGAAGACCAACTGCCTGAGTCGGCCATCCATCCCTATCCCGTTAAGCTGGTCTCGACCTGGAGGATGAAGGACGGCAATGATGTGGTGATTCGGCCCATTCGTCCGGAAGACGAGCCGCTGATGATTCCCTTCCACGAGAAGCTGTCGGAGCGCAGCGTGTACCTGCGCTACTTCCAGCCGCTGAAGCTGACGCAGCGCACCGCGCACGAGCGGCTGACGCGCATCTGCTTCATCGACTACAACCGTGAGATGGCGTTGGTGGCCGAGCGCAAGAACGAGGCCGGCGAACCGGAGTTGCTGGCCATCGGACGCCTGAGCAAGATCCACGGACGCGACGAAGCTGAACTGGCCGCCGTCGCCATCGATGCAGCCCAGCACAAGGGTTTAGGCACGGAGTTGTATCGCCGCCTGATCGAGGTGGCGCGCGAGGACAAACTGAAGCGGCTGATTTCAAATATGCTGCCCGAGAACCGCGAGATGCGGGCCTTGTGCACCAAGCTGGGCTTCAAAATGTTCGCGGACATGGAGGACAACATGATCCGGGCGGAACTGGACCTGTGAGCACAACTCATCATCTTCCGGCAGATGGCATCGCGAACCACCGCGGCGCCGTTTGCGTTCTGATGTGCAGGCACAGCGCAATTCGCGACGCTAGTCGTAGCGCAGCGCGATGACGGGATCGACTCGCATCGCGCGCCGTGCCGGGATGTAACACGCGCTCAACGCCACCGCCAGCAGCAGGACCGGGATGGCGAGAAATGTCAGTGGGTCAGTTGGGCTGACACCGTAAAGCATCTCCGTCATCAGGCGCGTGAGGGCGAGCGCGGCGACCATACCGGCGCCTATTCCCAGGGCCGCAAGCTTCATCCCATTTTGCAGCACCAGGCGTACGACATCCACTCGATCCGCGCCCAGGGCCATACGAATGCCGATCTCCTGCGTGCGCTGCGCAACCAGATACGAAATCACTCCGTAAACGCCGACACTCGACAGCAGCAGCGCAAGCCCCGCAAAGCTCCCGAGCAGTATCATCGAAAATCGGCGCTGGGCCAGCGACTCGGAAACAATTTGGTCCATCGTACGCACGCCGAAGATGACCTGCTCGCTGCTCATCTGCCGGCTCATCTGGCGAATCGAGTCGAACACCTGCGACGCGGAGAGGTTCCCATCCGTACGTAACAGCACCCGCGTGCCGGAAAAATTCCCGGCCATCATACTGTCCGGCATTTGCAGGCAATACAGGTAGAGCTGCGCGCGAAGCGGTCGGGCATCGTCCGAATCCAGGCCCCACTGCTTGACGTGCCCGACCACACCGACGATTTCCGCCGGGACGGACCACTCGTTCAGGTTGATACGTTTTCCCACGGGGTCCTGGTTGGGATAGAACTTGCGCGCAAACACGTCATCCACCACCACGACCTGGGGAGAGCGCTCACTGTCCTGCGATGTGAAGAAGCGGCCGCGCAGCAGCGGAATCTGCATGACCTTCAGGTAATCGGGTCCGACGATGTAGTCGATGGCCCAGTTCATGTCGCTCTCGCTCGCCGGCTTGGGCTGGCCGGCGGGCCAAAAGACCAGTTCGTCATCATCGTCCAGGGGAACTGCGCCCCAGGTTTGTGAGACAGCCAGCACCCCGGGGAGCGCTGCGATGCGGCCATCGAGATCGCGCAAGGTCGCACGAATGGCGTCGGGCTTCAAGTTGATCATCGCGGGGGGAAACGAAATCCCCAGGCTCACGACGTTCTGCGGGTTGAAGCCGGGATCGATGTTCCACAACCGCCCCAGGCTGCGCAGCAAGAGACCAGCGCCGATGAGCAAGACCAGCGCCAGCGCCATTTCGACCACGACAAAAGCATCTTGCGCGCGGTGACGGCTACTTCTTGCGCCGCGTCCGCCTTCTTTCAGCGTCTCCTGCAAGTTCGGCCGGGTGGCTCGCAGGGTTGGCGCCAGACCAAAGAGCACCCCGACGAGGAACGACACGACGATCGTAAATACCAGGACGCGTGCGTCGAGTCCAATCTCGGCAGCACGCGGCAATGCAGCCGGGAGCGCTGTCAGCGCTACGCGAGTTCCCCAGTGCGCCATCAGCAAGCCGAGAGCGCCTCCCGCCACAGCAAGCAGCACGCTCTCGGTCAGCATCTGCCGGATCAGGCGCCCCCGCCCGGCGCCCATGGCAATGCGAATGGCAAACTCACGGGCACGCCCCGTGGAGCGCGCCAGCAGCAGGTTCGCGACATTCACGCACGCAATCAGGAGCACAAATCCGACCGCGGCGAGGAGGACGAGAAGTATTGGACGGACGCGGCCCACCATTTGCGTCTTGAGCGGAACCAGCTTCGCTCCGATGCCCTTGTCGGCATCGGGATAGGCCTCAGCCAGGTTACGCGTGACCGTATCCATATCGGCCTGTGCCTGTTCAACGCTAATCCCGGGCTTCAGCCGGCCGATTCCGTGCATCCCCAGGCCCGCCGCGCGGTTCGGCAGGATAGGGTTATTCCACTGGCCGATGGGCACATAGAGATCGCGGTCGCGGAAGAGGTGGAAATTCGCGGGAATCACCCCCACGACGGTGTAGCTTCTGCCGTCCAGAGTGAGGCTTTTCCCGACGATGTCCGGAGTAGAGCCCAGCTTGCGCTTCCAGAAGCCTTCACTGACCAGCACCACCGGGGCGGCGCCGATCTCATCTTCGCCGGCGGCAAACGTGCGTCCGAGCAGCGGCTTCACGCCCAGGACGGTGAAGAAGTCCGACGAGATGAACTCATTGTCCACCTGCTCCGCCTCGCCCACCCCTGTAAGGCTTAGGGCATAGGGCCGCGAGACCGCGATCGCGGACAGGGTGTGATTGTCCTTCTGCCAATCGCGAAAGTTCGGATAGGAAATGGAGCCCCGGTCGAAATTCGGCTTGCTCTCGTGGATGGCCACCAACTGGTCGGGATGCGGGAATGGCAGGGGGTTCAGCAGGACGCCATTCACGACCGTAAAAAGAGCGGTGTTCGCGCCGATCCCGAGGGCGAGAGTCAGAATGGCGACCGCGGCAAATCCGCGCGACTTCGACAACTGCCGCAGCGCGTAGCGCAAGTCCTGCAGAAAGGTGCCCATGAGCTTGGGTGTCCGATAGTCCTGGGCAATGAT
>Ga0335069_10014039_pt1 | contig 11236 bp, 12 predicted proteins | sample Lox_Sample_11_FD_206714 | JGI IMG/M metagenome (GOLD analysis project Ga0335069, IMG submission 206714) | Soil microbial communities from Loxahatchee National Wildlife Refuge, Florida, United States - Lox_Sample_1.1 | ecosystem: Environmental > Terrestrial > Soil > Wetlands | place: USA... | reverse complement strand
GGATCGCGGAGCAAGTAGCGCAGCAGCGGATAGATGGCGAGCAGGATCAGCGTGGTCAGCAAGGGCGCAATATCGAGCAGCCGATCGGCGAGCCGATAGGCGAACGATCGCTGGCCGGGCAAAAAAAAGGCCCGCCCGGTGTGCTGCCCCTGCAGGCGAGCCTGCAAGTCACCCGGGGCCTCTTCAGCCCTGGGGAGTAACGCCTCCATTTTCCTCCGTTCCTCCAGGTTCCGCCGGCGGGACATCCAGCAGCAGCGTGACCGGACCGTCGTTGATGGACTGGACGAGCATGTTTTCCTGAAAACGTCCGGCAGCAATTGATAGCGCCGTACCACGAAGTCTGTCAACGAAATTCTCGAACAACTCGCGCGCCCGCTCGGCTGGGGCGGAATGATCGAAACTGGGCCGTCGTCCCCGCCGCGCGTCGCCATAGAGCGTGAATGCCGAGACGACCAGGATGGCGCCGCCGCTGTCTGCGACCGAGCGGTTCAGCTTGCCCGCCTCATCGTCGAAGATGCGCAGGACGGGGATCTTCTCTGCAACAGCCGCGAGTTCCCGCGAGCCATCCGCGCGATGAAACCCGACGTAAACCAAGAGCCCCGGGCCGATCGCCGCCACGGTCTCTCCCGCGACGGTGACGTGCGCTGCTGTCACCCGCTGGACGAAGGCGCGCATTCGAGACAATCCTCAAGGCAGGGAGAGCGACATGGCGGGCGTTAAATGGTCGCGGGGCCGATGCGCAGCGATTGCCCGGGCTTGAGGCTGGCATTCCGCTTGAGGCGGTTCCATTGACGAAGGTCCTCAGGCGAAACCCGGTGGGCCTGCGCGATCGTCGTCAAGTTGTCGCCGCGCTTCACGCGGTACGTGCGGTAGCCCTGGGCGGACGTGGATGTGCCGCGGGCCGGTTTCTGCTGGGCAACGGACGGGCGCGCCTCCGACGCAGTGACCTTGAGGACCTGGCCGGGTCGGACGGCGGACGCATTCAGCGCGTTCCAGCGCACCAGGTCATCCGGCTTGACCGCATAGCGCCGTGCAATGGCGGTCAGCGTTTCGCCTTTCTTCACGGTATGCGACGCGGCCGCCTTCCGCGGCTGCGGAGCGTCAGCGGGGGTTTCGGCGACGTCGATGCCGGGAACCGGCCGGCCTACCGCCGGAACCCAAATCGTTCCACCCGGCTTCAGCGCCTGCTTACCGGAGAGGCCGTTCATGTCGAGCAGCGCCTGAACAGTGACACCGTAGCGCTTAGCCACCACCGCAGACGTCTCGCCTTTCCGGACTCGATGCGCGGTCCAGCCGACGCGTTCGCTTGCCGGAATCTGCACCAACTCCTCCAAAAAATCTGCCCTAATGCCGGTCGGAATCCGGAGGGCATAGGGCGTGGCGCCGGGCGGGGTGCTCCAGCGGATCAACTCGGGATTCAGCTCCCGGAGCTGCTCCGGAGATGTCCGGGCGGCTCGCGACAGCGTCTGGAAGCTGGCAGGCTGTTCAAGGGCGACCGTCTCGACCGCCCACGGCTGTTCGTCAGGTGGGGAAAACCCGTACCGCTCCGGTTCTCTCGAAATGATCGTCATCGCCATGAACGCCGGGACGAACAGTTGCGTCTCTTTGGGCAGCCGGAGCTTCCAGAAGTCGCGGGTGTGCTGGCGCTCGATCGCCCGCTGGACTGCGCCCTCGCCGACGTTGTAGGCGGCCAGGGCCAGCGGCCAGGAATCGAACATGCGGTAGAGCGATTTGAGGTAAGACGCGGCGGCGCGTGAGGATTTCTCTGGATCTCGTCGCTCGTCAACCCACCAAGACACCTGCAAGCCGTGGAGCCGTGCCGTGGAGGCCATGAATTGCCAGATGCCGGCCGCTTTGGCGCGCGAGTTCGCCCACGGATTGACGGCGCTTTCAATGAAGGCGAGATTCAAGAGCTCTTCAGGCAGGCCCCGCTCCTGGAAGGCCGGCCGCATGAGGGGCAGATACCGGCTGGCGCGCTCGAAGGCGCGGCTGATCACGCCCCACTTGCGGGTCTGGAAGTACTCCACGAAGGCCTTGACCTCGGCATTGAACACGATCGGCAAGGCGTACTTCTGGGTATGAGGTTCGGGGACAGGCACAACGCCCTTTGGCTTGCCGATCGCTTTGAGATCCTCTGGGTCGAGGAGCGCCGCGGCATCCTGGGTCGGCTCATAGGGATCGAGGGTGGCGGCCGGCATGGCGACGTCCCGCTCCGGTGCGGTCAAGCGGGCCAGCCAATCCACCGTGGGCATCGGGCGCACGCCGCCGATTCCGAGCGTCCGCGACGAACGCGGGCGGACCAGCGTGCCGTCCAAAAGCGTATCGAGGGCAGCCTCGAACTCCGAGTCGGCCTGACCGGTGTTCCCGCTGCGCATGGCCTGGAGGCCTCGCTCGTAATACGAGTCGGCCCGTTGCACGGTGGTCAGTAGGGAAGCGGTGGCGGGGTCGGGTGCCGGCGCCGGATTCTTGCGGGACAACGCAGGTTGCCGGGATTCGGCGGCTACCGCCGGATCGCCGGGCAACGCCCTTGGGGTACCTTTGTCGGCAGAGGCAACGCCGAAGGCAGACATCCGCTGCGTGATGCCGCAGGCCGCCTGGCTGAGGATTAGCAGGCCGAGAAGTCCGGACCGGAATAGCCGGTGGTGCCGGAATCGCATTCAGGGCTCCATCCTGCCACACATTCGGCCGGAAGGATGTGGTTTCAGGAAGCTCGGGCCCGTCCCGGCACCCGATTGTTACGGCATTCTTACCGAAGGCTCGCCCGATTGTCAAGCAACTCGAGTGGATGGGCTACTTGCGAAGACAATGGGCCGGGGTCAGGCCGTGGAATCGGCCAGCCAGGCGAGATACCGCTCGGCGCCGGCGACGATGGGGAGCGCGACGATTTGGGGGGTGTCGTACGGGTGCAGGATCGCCACGCGGGCGGCCAGACGCCTGAACTGCCGATGGCGGGCCTTGATGACCAGCAGGACTTCCCGATCCCGGTGTATCCGGCCTTGCCAGCGATAGATGGAGGTCAAGCCAGGAATCAGATTGGCGCAGGCGGCCAGGCGCTCTTCGACCAGAGCCCGGCCGATGGATTCCCCCACGGCGCGGTTGGGACAGGTGACGAGGATGGCGACAAAAGCCGGCTTGGTCATTGGCAGGCCTGTTTTGTCTGTCGCGGCATCTGGCCGGTACCTGGCAGTTCGCTCACGCAGGTTCCGTCCGGGGCGCTAGGATGCAGGCATTTCTCCGATTTGCACGGTGAGAGACTGTTGTGTCTTTTCCCGGAGGATTTTCACCTGGAGTGGTTTCCCGACCTCGGCATCCGCGATGACACGCTGCAACTCGCGGGCGTCTTTGACGCTCTTGCCGCCAACCTCCAGAATGACGTCGCCGACCTTGATCCCGGCGGCTTCGGCGGGGCTCTTGGGCATGACCTGATTGACCAGAATCCCGTCACCCGACACGCCGAAGCTCTTGGCTAGCTCCGGCGTCAACGGCTGCACACCGACGCCCAGCCAGCCGCGGGTCACCTTGCCGCGCTTGACCAGATCATCCATCACTTTCCGGGCCAGGTTGATGGGTATGGCGAATCCGATCCCCTGGCCGGTCGCGACGATGGCGGTATTGATCCCGACGACCTCGCCCCGGATATTGAGCAGCGGCCCGCCGCTGTTGCCCGGATTGATCGAAGCGTCGGTCTGGATGAAATTCTCGTAGGCGGTGATGCCGACCTCGGACCGCCCGGTGGCGCTGATGACGCCTACGGTCAAGGTGTGGTCGAGGCCGAACGGGTTGCCGATGGCGATGGCCCACTCGCCGACCCGCAATTGATCAGAATTGCCCAGCTTGACGACGGGCAGATCGCTGCCGGTGGTGACCCGGATCACGGCCAGGTCCGTCTTGGGATCGGTTCCCACCACCTTGCCTTTGGTTTCCTGATTATTGGAGAAACGGACCGTGATCTCGTCGGCATCCTTGATCACGTGGTTGTTGGTGAGGATCAGGCCGCTATTTTCGATGATGAGGCCGGATCCCAGGCTCTTCTGCTGCCTGCGGCGGGGCATGCCTTCAAAAAACCGGTCGAAGAAATCCCGAAAGAACGGATCGTCGCCGAACGGCCGGAACGTATCGCCCGGGGAGCGGCCCTTGCTGGTGGAGACTGTGCTGATGTTGACCACGGCAGGGGTGACGATCTCGGCAACCTGCACGAAGGGAGAATCGGAAACGGCGCCTCCGGCCCCGCCGGCAGAGGAAGCCGGGGCCGCACTGGGCAGAAAGCGGGGCGATTCACCGCCTGGCCTCAGCGAGGCATGGATATAGATGCCGAGGGCAAAGAACGCCATGGCGTACACGGTAAACGCCAAGATCTTTAGCGCGCGGGAGTTGATCATCAGCAGCCCCACCGTATAGCAAGGAGACAAGGTTTGTCAGACCTTCTGAGCCGTGATTAAAGAACAGAGAGGTCAAACTGTCAATGGCAATAGATCAGCAGGGTTTTCCAGTGCACCAAAAGCGTTTTGCCGACATGTTTGTTCGGTTTTGTGAGGTTATACACTTGACAGCATTTGGCTCAAGTTTTATATTGTAGCGGTTATGATCTTTTGGAAGAAACCGGAGAAGCCCTTCAGGCTTGACACACGCACAGAAATAGGAGGAGCACCGTGGCAAAGGTAATCGGAATCGATTTGGGAACGACCAACTCTGTGGTGTCCGTGATGGAAGGCGGCGACCCCGTCGTGATCACCAATACGGAAGGGGGGCGGCTGACGCCTTCGGTGGTCGGGTTCACGAAAGACGGGGAGCGCCTGGTCGGCCAGGTTGCTCGCCGGCAGGCAATCACCAACCCGGAAAACACCGTGTTCTCCATCAAGCGTTTCATGGGCCGGCGCTACGACGAGGTGAGCCACGAGATCAAGCTCGTGCCCTACAAGGTCATCCGGGCGTCGAACGGCGACGTGCGGATCGAGGTGCGCGGCAAGGAATACTCGCCGCCCGAGATCTCCGGGATGATCCTGCAGAAGCTGAAGGAGTCCGCCGAGACGTACCTGGGCGAGAAGGTCACGCAGGCGGTCATCACGGTCCCCGCCTATTTCAACGACAGCCAGCGGCAGGCGACCAAGGATGCGGGGAAGATTGCCGGACTGGAAGTGCTCCGGATCGTGAACGAACCGACGGCTGCGGCCCTGGCCTACGGCTTGGATAAGAAGAAGGACGAAAAGATCGCGGTCTTCGACCTGGGCGGCGGCACCTTCGACATCTCGATCCTGGAACTGGGCGAAGGCGTCTTCGAGGTGAAGTCCACCAACGGCGACACCCACCTTGGCGGCGACGACTTCGACGATCGCGTGATCCAGTGGCTGGTCGCGGAATTTAAAAAGGACCAGGGCATCGATCTGAGCAAGGATCGGATGGCCCTGCAGCGTTTGAAGGAAGCGGCGGAAAAGGCGAAGTGCGAGCTATCCACCACGATGGAAACGGAGATCAACCTCCCCTTCGTGACGGCGGACGCCTCCGGGCCGAAGCACCTGAACCTGAAGCTGACGCGCTCGAAGCTCGAGCAACTGGTGGAGGACCTGATCCAGCGCACGATCGGCCCGTGCCGGCAGGCGCTGAAGGACGCCGGACTCGAGTCCGGGCAGATTGACGAGGTGGTGCTGGTCGGCGGCCAGACCCGCATGCCCAAGGTCCAGCAGGTGGTGAAGGATTTCTTCGGGCGCGAGCCGCACAAGGGCGTCAACCCGGACGAGGTGGTCGCGATCGGCGCCGCGATCCAGGCGGGCGTGCTGGTGGGCGACGTGAAGGACGTCGTGCTGCTCGACGTGACCCCGCTCAGCCTGGGGATCGAGACCCTGGGCAACGTGATGACCCGGCTGATCGAGCGCAACACCACGATCCCCACGCGCAAGAGCGAGATCTTCACGACCGCGGCGGACAGCCAGACCAGCGTCGAGATCCACGTCCTGCAGGGTGAGCGCGAGATGTCGCGCGACAACCGCACGCTCGGCAAGTTCCACTTGGTCGGGATCATGCCGGCGCCGCGCGGCGTGCCGCAGATCGAGGTCACGTTCGACATCGACGCCAACGGCATCGTCAACGTATCGGCGAAGGACATGGCCACCGGCAAAGAGCAGGCGATCACGATCACGGCCTCGTCCGGCCTCAACAAGGACGACATCGACAAGATGGTCAAAGAGGCCGAGCGCCACTCCGATGAGGACAAGAAGCGTCGGGCCGACATCGAGACGCGCAATCAGGCCGACTCGCTGGTCTACAACACCGAGAAGATGCTGAACGAGAACCGGGAGAAGATCCCGGTGAGCGACATCAAGCCGATCGAGGATGCCCTGGCCGCCGCCAAAGAGGCCTTGAAGAGCGAAGATATGGACCGGATCCGGAGTGCGGTGGACACGCTCACCAAGGCGTCGCACCGCCTTGCCGAGGTCATGTACAAGCAGGCGCAGGCGAAGGGCCAGACGCCCCCGAGCCAGGGTGGCGACGGCGGCGCCGAGGCGAAGCCGAGCGGGGCCCCGGAAGGCGATGTCGTGGATGCGGAGTTTGAGGATCTCGGCAAGGGCAAAAAATAGCGCCCCGCGCCGGGCAGCTCAGGAGGGTTCGGATGGCGATGGTGAAATGGGATCCGTTTCGGGACCTGGTCTCGATCCAGGATCGGATGAACAAGCTGTTCGAGCAGACGCTCTCCCGGTCGTCCCGCAGCGATGAGGCCGCGGCGGCGACCACCTGGACGCCGCCGGTAGATATCTACGAAACGCCCGAGACGATCGTGATCAAGGCCGAACTGCCCGGTGTGGTGCGTGAGGACGTGGATATCCAGATCCAGGACAACGCGCTGGTCCTGCGGGGCGAGCGGCGCTTTGCGAAAGACGTGAAGGAAGAGAGCTACCTGCGGATCGAGCGGGCCTACGGCCCGTTTCACCGCAGCTTCACGCTGCCGGCGACGGTCCAGCAGGACAAGGTCCGCGCCGTGCTGCGCGACGGCGTGCTCGAACTCGAGCTGCCCAAGGCCGACAGCGCGAAATCCAAGCGGATCACGATCGACGTCCGATAAGCCTCTCGCAGTGCGGACGGGTTCCAGGACTGACGCAGGGTCACAGATCCAGCGATAGGCGATCAAGGGGTTATGGCAAAACGCGATTACTACGAGGTGCTCGGGCTCAAGCGGGGTGCCTCGGAAAACGACATCAAGCGGGCGTACCGGAAGCTGGCGCGAAAGCACCATCCCGACGTCAATCCGGGCGATAAGGCCGCCGAAGGCAAGTTCAAAGACATCACCGAAGCCTACGAGGTGTTGCACGATGCCGAAAAGCGCCGCCAGTACGACATGTTCGGCCCGGACGGTCTCCGCGGCGGCGGTCCGCAGCCTGGCGGACAGCCAGGCGCCCCCGGGTTTGGCGGTTTCAATTTCGGCCGCGTGGATTTCGGCACCGGCGGGGTGGGGGATCTCGGCGACCTGTTTTCGGATCTCTTTGGGGGAGGGCGCGGCCGCACCGAGACGGTCGGGCCGGCGGCCGGGGAGGACCTGCACTACAGCCTGGACATCAATTTCGCAGATGCCGTGAAGGGCACCGCGAGCGAGATCACGGTGCAGAAGCGGACGACCTGTTTGGCGTGCAACGGGTCGGGGGCGAAGCCGGGCAGCGCGCTCGAGACCTGTCCGGATTGCGGCGGCAGCGGCCGGCGTTCGGGGCCGTTCCGACGGCCCGCGGGGCCGTGCCCCCGCTGCCACGGCAACGGCAAGATCAGCCGCGATCCCTGCCACGCCTGCCTGGGGCAGGGCACGGTGTTGGGGACGGAACGGATCGGGGTCAAGATTCCGGCGGGCGTGGATACCGGCTCCCGGATCCGCCTGGCCGGCAAGGGCGAGCCCGGGCGGAACGGCGGGCCGCCCGGCGATCTGTACATCGTCACGCGCGTCCGCTCCCATCCGCTGCTGGAGCGGAAAGGCGATAACTTGCACGTCGAGGTGCCGATCACGATCACGGAAGCCGCACTCGGCGCGCGGATCGAGGTGCCGACGGTGGACGGCATGACCAGCATGCGTGTGCCGCCAGAGACGAGCAGCGGCCAGGTGTTCCGGCTGCGGGGCAAGGGCGTGCCGCATCTGAAGGGCGGCGGGCAAGGGGACGAATTCGTGGCGGTCAAGGTCGTGGCGCCGCGCAACCTGGATGCCCGGTCCCAGGAGTTGCTACGCGAGTTCGCTCGGCTGAACCCGATGGACCCTCGACCGCGCTCCGCGTCCGGGGATTAAGAGGATCGAATGTTGAAAACCAAGCGGCCCGTCTATATGATCAGCGTGGTCGCCGAGATGTTCCGCGTTCATCCCCAGACGCTGCGCGCCTACGAGCGCGAGGGGCTGCTACGGCCGGCCCGGACCGACGGCAACACGCGGTTGTACTGCGAAGAGGATCTGGAGCGGATCGAGCTGATCCTGCGGCTCACCAAGGACCTCGGCGTCAACCTCGCCGGGGTGGAAGTGATCTTGAACATGCGGGAACGCATGGGCGAGATGCAGGGGCGCATGACCGAGATGCTGCAGGAAGTGATGCGCCGCATGCAGTCGGAGCTGAAGCAGCGCTCCCAGTCCGGCGCCGAAGACGAGGGGCTGGTGCCGGTCGGACGCAAGGGCATCGTCCGCCACATTCCGGTGGAAGAAGGATAGCCATGTCGAACACGATCAAGACCGCCGTCCTCTTGGCCGCGCTCACGGTCCTCTTTATTTTGCTGGGCGGGTGGCTCGGGGGCGAGCAGGGGATGCTGGTCGCCTTCGGATTTGCCGTGCTGATGAACTTCGGCTCCTATTGGTGGTCCGATAAGATCGTCCTCTGGATGTACGGCGCGCAGGAGGTCAGCGAGGCGCAAGCCCCGCAGCTGCATGCGCTGGTGCGTGGGCTGACACAGCGAGCCGGCTTACCGATGCCGCGCGTGTACATCATCCCGACCGATACGCCGAATGCGTTTGCCACTGGCCGCAACCCCGAGCACGCGGCTGTCGCCGCGACCGAAGGCATCCTCCGCATTCTCTCGCCGGACGAACTCGAAGGCGTCATGGCCCACGAGCTGAGCCATGTCCGGCACCGCGATATTCTGATCTCGACGGTCGCCGCCACGCTCGCGGGCGCGATCATGATGCTGGCCCGCATGGCGCAGTTCGCCGCGTTCTTTGGTGGGGGACGCCGAGACGATGAGGAGGGTGGCGGTAATCCGATCGGCATGCTGCTGCTGGCCATCCTGGCCCCCCTCGCGGCCATGCTGATCCAGATGGCCATCTCGCGGTCCCGCGAATACCTCGCCGACCAGGGCGGCGCCCAGCTAAGCCGAAAGCCTTGGGCGTTGGCCGATGCGTTGGAAAAACTGGAGCGGGGCGCGACGGCCTTGCCGATGGAGGCGAACCCGTCCACGGCCCATATGTTCATCGTCAACCCGCTGACGGGCGGCAGCGTCCTCAGCCTCTTCTCGACGCATCCCCCCACGGCGGAGCGCGTGGCACGCTTGCGCGCGATGCGCATCGCGTGATCATGCGGGCCGTTCTCTGCACGGCAGCATTGACGGCCTTGCTGGTGGCCGGCTGTGCCACGACGGGCCCGGTGGATGTGATGTTGCGCCCCGCGCCCCAGCAGGCCGCGCGTGGCCAGGTGGTCGGCGAGGCGATCGTCGCGTCGCTCGGCGGTGTCATGGCGACGGTCCGCTGGCTCGACCGCCCCAGTGTCGAGGCGTATTACGCGGCCCGGCCCGGCCTGGTCCTGCCCTGGTCCCCCGGCGAATGGAAAGAGAACCCGCCGACCATCTTCTTACTGCGCCTCCAGAACCAAACCCGGGATGAAGTTCAGTTCGATCCGGCGCTGGTCTCGTTGATCGCGCAGTCGGGCAAGCGCGACTTGCCGCTGCCCTACGAAGACATGTACATGCGGCTCGCCGAGACCGAAAACTCCGGGCCGCGCCTGCAAAGCCTGCAAGCCACGCTGTTCAGCCGCTTCGTGGTGCTCCGGCCGGGCGCGCAGCGGGATGGCCTGCTGCTGTTCCGCAACCTCGAGCCGGATGTCAAGTTTGTGTCGCTCGAGATCGCCTCGTTCTTCGTCGGCGGCCGCAGCAACCCCGGCCGCTTCGATTTCCAAGTGATCCGAGAACCCGCCAAATAGCCCCGCCACAGGCCTGGTCGTCTCCGCACGTTCGCGCTGAGCCAGTCGAAATGCGCATGCCTTGTTGCGCTAGCTGTGCAAGCCCAACCGGGCGGCAATCGCCGCTGCGCTGGCGTTTCGGATGCGGATCTGCTTACGGCGCGCGGTCTGCCCGTGCATGATGGTCAGATGTGAGCGCGCGCAATCGAACAGGACGGCGAGGTAGGCAAGACAGGCGGCGTTGGCGGCGCCCTCGACCGGCGGCGCCGTCAGACGCAGCGTGACGCCGTCGGGGCGGCAGAGCACTTCATTCCGGCTGGCGCGGGGTTGAATCCGGAGGGTGAGAAGCACGTCGGGCCCGTCCTGGCGAACGGGGGAGGACTCGGGGCTCACTTCTGTGGAGTGGGTTTGTCCGGCGTGGCGGCGTCCAGCAGATCGGCGTGGGTCTTGAGGAGGCCGCGCAGCTTGGCGGCGAATAAGTCCCGCTGGCGACGCAGCTCCGCGATCTCGGCCTGCACTTGGCCAAGCTTCTGGTGGGCCTGATCCATCAGCTTTTCGGCCCGGAGCTCGGCCTCTTTCAGCATCAGCTCCCCTTCCCGCTTGGCGTTGCCTTTGATCTCCTCTGTCATCTTTTGGGCAGTCACCAGTGTGCTGCGCAGCGTGTCCTCGCGCTCCAGGTAGCTCTTCACCTGCGCTTCCAGTCGCTGGATCTGTGCCGCCTGATCGGCGACCTGCTGCAGGAGGCGGGTCATCTCTTCGGCCAGCTGCTCCAGGTAGTGGTGCACCTCGTCGGGGTCGAGCCCGCGGAACCGGCGGCTGAATTCGCGCTGCGTGATTTCGAGCGGCGTCGTTTCCATTTACCGCATCTCCAAGGCAATTCGGTATAAGCTGGGCACGATCCCGATTTGTACGAGCCAGATGATCAGGATGGCCACCATCGGCGAAAGATCGATCCCCATCTGCCAGGTGGGGAGACGCCGACGGATAGTCGCCAGCATCGGCTCGGTCACGCGCGTGAGGAACTGGACGATGGGATTCCAGGGATCCGGATTCACCCAGGAAAGCAGCGCCCGAATAATGATCATCCACATGTAGACGGTCAGCAACCAGTTGAA
>Ga0335069_10014038_pt1 | contig 11237 bp, 14 predicted proteins | sample Lox_Sample_11_FD_206714 | JGI IMG/M metagenome (GOLD analysis project Ga0335069, IMG submission 206714) | Soil microbial communities from Loxahatchee National Wildlife Refuge, Florida, United States - Lox_Sample_1.1 | ecosystem: Environmental > Terrestrial > Soil > Wetlands | place: USA... | reverse complement strand
AAGAGCACAAGACGTTAGAAGAGTTCAACCTGGATCATCAGCCCCAGGTGAGCGCCGATTGCGTGCATGCGCGGCCCGGCTCCGTTCTGGTAGCGGCGCGCGACTACCATCACATGGAGCACCTGAAGAAGGTGCTGCAGAAGACCAACCTGCGGCGGCACGACATTGTGGTGATGACGGTGCGCACCATTTCCACGGGCGCAGGCGAGTACGATCTCTCCGATCAGCAGATCTTCAGTGATTACGAGAAAGAGCTCTTCAGCCACGTGGTCACGATGGCGGAGAAAGAAGGCAAGCCGGTAGAACTGCTGGTAGTGCCGGCGGTGAACCCTTTCGACGCCATGGTGCAGACCGCGACGCGGCTGAAAGTTTCGCGGCTGGTGACGGGCGTTTCGGCGCGCATGACGTCGGAGGAACTGGCGCGGCGCATCGGTCTGGCATGGGAAGCGCAGCCGGAGCCCCGGCACGCCTTTTCGCTCGAGATCATCAGTTTGGACCGTCCCTCCATGTACGTCAATCTGGGACCGCACCCGCCGCGTCTGTGGCCGGAAGACGTGGACAAGCTGCACGAGCTGTGGCTGAAGCTCAGCGGTTCGGACGGAGTGGGCTCCCGGCTGCATCACCGCGACATCGTCGGCCTGGCGCTGCGGCGTCTGGAGAAGGATCTGTCGGCAGGCAATCGCGAGCAAGTGCTGCGCGATCTGGACGAAGATCTGCGAAAGAGCTAGCGGCGGCCGACGGCTCTGTATTCCGGAATCCACTCTTCCATACGCTCAAAGCGAAACCGAGAGGTCATCGAGAATTGATGATAGTTGCGCGGCGTACCCGGCGCCTCCTGTTAAGCGGTTGGCGCCCTGAGAGAATCCGTGAGCTCGTCGGATAAGGGAAGCACCTGTTGAGTGAGCGGCGGAAGACATTGAGCGGTAACGATAAACGCCCGCTCCGACAGAACGCGCAAGTAATGCCGTTGCCTCCACTCGGATCCCGCCGCCTCGTAGGATAGATCGATCCAGTCATGGCCGGAGGGTGTCCGGCCGCGGCCCAGCGCCGTCTGGCCTTCGGCCATCATTTCATCGAGTATGGTTCCCTTCGGCGCGGGACCTTGCACAAAAACGATACTGTTGTCGGGCCACAGAAGATCGAAGCGCGTGTTGGACGCGAGTGGGGAACGCAGGTCGAGCCCCGCCGGCCAGACCGCGTGGAAGGCCGGCGTTTCGATCATCCAGGCATCGGTACCGGGACCCTCTGCTACCTCAATCACTTCGTGCGCTTGGGTCACGCCCTCTCCGGGGAGCATGCGGGGCCCCGCCTCTGTAAACGTGATTTGAACTCGCTGAAAGGAATGATCCGCACCTGTTTTAGCAGCCGCAATGATCGCCGGCGGGCTCAAATTGCGGGCCCACCGGAAGACCACATCCCGCGGCGGTGCAAGGCTGAAGCCGTAACCGCAAACTCTGATCGCGAGGCGCGGAAGATCGGCCCATTGAGGACCGGGCTCATCGAGACGATGAAACTCCGTGGCCCACTGTGTGGCGCCGGTTTTGTGCAGCAACACTTCGAAACCGGGGGCGCGTTCGTCTTCCCGGAGCAGCGTTGCCAGCACCTGAAAAGCGGCACTGGCGATGGCATCGGGAACCAGGGTGGAGTACTGGCCTGGCAGCTCCGGCGAACCGAAGGTGAAGAGTACGGAGGTCTGCCTGCTGACTGTCCGGGCTTCAACAACGAGGTGGATCGCCGATTGGTGCTGAGGCGGCGCCTCGAGTAAGGCTTGGAAGAGGCTTCCCATGTACTGCTGGAGAGCAGGCTGTTCAAAAATGGCAGCTCGCATACCGGTTTGGTCCTCCGCGTCTTCCATCGGCGCGAACCCCGTAATGCTTTATGTAGAGCTCGATCGGATCAGGGAAGGCCGGTCCAAGAACGTCAGTTCTTCGAGCGGCTTTCTTCAAGAAGCTTGCGGTCGCGGTCCGAAATGACGAAAGGATCGAGCGTCAGGGGAAGTTCGAAGGGGACGGTCTGTGGCGGCTCACACACGTTCTCGCTGCACATTTGGAAGCTTAAATGCGCCGGCAGCATCAATTCGCCTTCCGGCAAAGGAAATTTGAGCAACAAAGTCCCGTGAACCTCGAACGAGCCACTGTAGACTGGCAGGGTTTCGCCGAGCAGAGGGAATTCGATAAGCTCCGGTTCCGGCAGAGTGAGGTGCTGCCGTAGGACCGATGGACCTTCAAACTCGATCGAGGTTGCCGTAAAGCCGTCCGGAAGCGGCGATCCATAGACGTGCCAATCCGGCTGCAAGGTGAATCGCGCAAAAAAGCCGACTTCCTGTCCGGCAAATGCCCGCCCCGACGGGAAACCGATTTCAGCGCGCAGGGCGCCGCTTTCCAGCCTGGCCACCGGTGCGTCGAAACTGACCTCCCCAAACTCCCCGAGCGCGACCGCCGACCCCGTCACGCGGTGCTGGTAGTTGGGTACAAAGTATTTCTTTACGACCACGCCGGCCGGGGAGACCAGGTATTCGACCGGGTGCGGCACGCCGTAAGAGCGGAGCTCGGGAGCCATGTTGTGATTGAAAAGGCCGAATCGCCGGATGACTTCACTACCTTTGTCAGACAGCAAAGGATAACCGATCGAAAATCTTTCAGCGAAGGCGGCCAGCGTTTCCCGCGCGTCGTAGCTGACGGCGGCAATCTTCAAGCCGTGCTTTTCCAGCATGGCGCGGGATTGTTCCAGCTCCACGAGCTGGGAGCGGCAGTACTGTCACCAATCCGCGCTGCGGTGGAACACCAGGAACAAGCCGCCGGACCCGGCCAGGTCTTGCAGGCTGCGTACTGCGCCACTCTGGTCGGGAAGCGCGAAATCCGGAATGCGTTCCCCGGGTTCCGGACCTGTCGTGTAGCCATCGTTGGTGGCTTGGACATGGCGTTCCCGAACCTCGACGGGAACCGGAAGACCAGCGTTGCGGAGTTGGCCGAACTCACGCATCGCGGCGGTTTTTTCGGCTAAGTCGCGAAAGGTGTACTTCGTCATGAAAGGGGAGGCAGCGTGACGCCCAAAGCCTTAGCTTATCGCATGGTTCGGTTCTTATCGCCGCAGCCAGGGTTTCAACCCGAACGCCCAGGTTATTCGACTGGCCGCGAACCGGCGATCAGGATGTCCACGAGTCTCCTGGCGCTTTGCTGCCAGTCGGGACCGGATGCCACATGGGCGACGCCGATCAGCGCCCGCAACAGGTCGAACGAGTCCAGGTCTCGGCGGACGTCGCCGCTCTTGATGGCGCGCTTTACCAGCGCATCCATCGCTCCCTTGATCTGATCCCGCGAGCCTTCATACAGCTTGGATGGCCCTCCCACCAGCGTATTCAGCGCCGGCGCGATGATCTGTTTGGCCGCAATGTGGTCGACGAACAACAGCATCCAGGCACGCAGCGCCTCCAGCGGTGGCATGGTTTCGGCGAATCTGTGCTGCGCGGCCGCCATCTTCTCCACTTCGGTCCGGTAGACCGCCTCGATGAGCGCATCCCGGCTCGGAAAGTGCCGGTACAGAGTGCCGGGCCCCACGCCCGCTTGTGTCGCGATGTCATCCAGGCTGGCGTTGGCGCCATCGCGTGTAAACGCCTCTTTCGCGACCTCCAGGATGCGCTCGCGATTCCGCTGCGCGTCCATCCGAGGCTTCCGGTCAGGGCGCGGTTTTCGCTGGGAAGAAGGTGCACGCTTCGCTGGCATCGGCAAAAAAAACTTGCAACCGGAGACAGTCTCCGGTAATCCAGCTATGCGGAGGCTATCTCCGGTTCTATCAGAGTCGCGACGATCCGTCAATGCCGTCGGCAGCGGAAGGAGGAGGGAAATATGCGTGTCTTTGTTACTGGCGCTACAGGTTTCATCGGCTCGGCTGTCGTTCAGGAGCTGATGCAGGCGGGCCATCAAGTGCTCGGTCTCACCCGGTCGGAAGCCGGCGCACAATCGCTAACCGCCGCCGGCGCCCAGGTGCATCCAGGTCACCTCGAAGACCTGGAAAGCCTGCGCAGCGGAGCCGCGGCGGCCGACGCGGTCATCCACACCGCCTTTATCCACGACTTCTCGAAATTCCAGGAGAACTGTGAGATCGACTGGCGTGCTATCCAGGCTCTGGGCGACGCGTTGGCGGGCTCGGACCGACTCCTGATGGTCAGCTCCGGGACCGGGATAGGCTCCGGGCAGGGCCGTCTTCGCACGGAAGACGATCCTCCGGTCAGCTCGAAGGTCTTTCCTCGCGCGGCTACAGAGGAGGCGGCCGAATCGGTTGCGTCCCGCCGCGTTCGCGTCGCCATCATGCGGCTCCCCCAGGTCCATGACACGGAGAAGCAGGGCCTGGTCACTTATGCGGTCCAGATGGCACGCCAAAAAGGCGTTTCGGCGTTCATCGGCGAGGGGCTGAACCACTGGGCTGCGGCACACCGCTTCGACACCGCCCGTCTGTATCGCCTGGCGCTCGAGAAGGGAGAAGGAGGGGTCCGGTATCATGCGGTGGCCGAAGAGGGAGTGCCCACTCGGGACATCGCCGAGGCCATTGGTAGAGGCTTGCGGGTGCCCGTGGTCTCGATGGCGCCGGAAGACGCCGCAGCACATTTCGGCTGGCTGGCGGCGTTCGTGGGATTAGATATTCCGGCCTCCAGCGCGCAAACTCGAGAACGGTTGGGCTGGAACCCCGCGGGACCTGGCCTCCTCTCCGATCTTGAGAATATGCGCTATACCTAGGAAGAACGGCGAGCCGTTCCGATATACTCAGATTTCATGCTGAAGAGACTTCCCTTTGCTGTTCTCGCGCTGGCCGGCGCCGTTGGGGCCGCCGATATCCCGCGGCCCGCGCCGGATTTTCTCGTGCCTCTACCCGACGGGAGTCTCAAGAAGCTAGCGGACTATCGCGGCAAAGTCCTCTGCCTCACCTTTATCCTCACCACTTGACCGCACTGCCAAAAAACCACTCAAGTTTTGAGTGGCATTGAAAAGGATCTGGGGCCGAAGGGCCTGGAAGTTCTGGAAGCGGCGATCAACGAGGCCGCTGACGTGAACTCCTTCGTGCAGCAGTTCAAGCCACCGTTCCCCGTGGGTATCGCGACCGTCCAGGCCGCTGTCGATTACATCCAATGGCCGGCCGGCAAGCGGGTGCTCGTGCCGATGATGGTGTTCATCGACCGCAAGGGCGTCATCCGCGCCCAGTACACCGGTGCGGACTCGGACTTCTTCGAGGAGTCCAAGCTGGACGAACATTTTCGCGCCGAGATTGAGAAACTGCTCGTCGAGCCCGGCCCTGGGCCTGCCGCTAAGGCCAAGACCGCAAAGAAGGCAAAGTAAAGCCCGGCGGCAGCAGGCCAACGGCGTGGCCATCTGGTATGCTCACCAAGGACCATGACTCCGAACCGGACTCCTGCCAAAGTATTCAGGGGCGTGTCCGGCGGGCACAATTGACCAAACCACAATTGACCAAACAACGATGCGCATTTCGTACAAGATTCATCTCGTATTGCTAGGACTTGCCGGGTTGGCTGGCTGCTCCAAAGAGCCGCCCAAGAAGGCGGTCGCGCCGCCGGACAAAATCCAAGGCAAGGCCCAGATTCTTGTCGCCGAAACGAGCGCGCTCGATGCCTCCATGAACGCGGGCGGACCCTCCGTTTACCTGGTGAACGGCCTCAGCCGCTACCGTCTCTTCTTCAACAAGCCCTTTCAGGTTGACGCGGGGAAGGAATACGTTGCTGAGGGCGTTTATGCGCAAAAGGCCATCGATGCGATCGGCGACCCGGACCAGGGCAAGAACGGCTATCCTCTGGACTCCAGCTGCGCGAGCGTCGTGACGATGGCCTGGCCCGGCCTGGCCCTCGATCTGGCGGATTCCTACGCGGTCAGCGTGCGGGACAGGGTGAAACGCTTTCCCGCGAGACCGCTCTTCCTGGTGACGAAGATCGAACTCGCTGCTGCAGCCGACTCCTCGAAGCAAACCAAGGACAGCGAAGCCAACGAAAAAGAAGCGAAGGAAGCGCCGGAGGTCTCCGTTCCAGCCGACAAGCAAAGCGCGCTACTGGTAGAAGGCCAAACCAAGCTGGGTGCGCCGCTTTGGGAGCCCACGGGCGGAACGGTCCATTGCAAGGTCTTGATCGACGAGGAAGGCAAGATTGCGGAGCTCAACAGCGGCTCGGGACTTTGTGAGAGCGTGCCCTGGGCGCAGTTCCGCTATAAGCCTACGCTCCGAGCCGGCCACCCGGTACGAGTGAACACAGAAGTGGAAGTGAGTTTCGATCCGCGAAAGTAGCAGCTTCCAATCTGGCACCCGCATAGAGCGAGCCGTTCCGATTCTTCGCCGAAGTCCGGCCTCTAGGAACTTACACCGCCCGATCCCGCCACCCTACTGTTTCCCCAAATGGACCCGGTCCTTTTCGTTTTCCGTGCACACGTACTCCAACACGTCGCTATCGGGCAGCAGCACTTCCGTCGTCTTCACGGTAAACGCCCTCGTGTACATCTTCGGATCCTCGATGGTCAACTCCACATCCATATGGCCGAAATCACGCCGGTAGAAGCGTTCCCGAATCCGCAGGTCCTCGCTTTGCGGATGCCCGCTCGCATCCAGCCAGCCCTGATCGTTGAATCCTGCCGAATCCACCACCAGAGTGTCGCCTTCCCAATGGCCCACCGAATAGCCCATCCACGCCGGTTGCGGATCCTTGGGAAGCTTGCGGCCATCCGTATAGATTTGGCGGTACGTGTTGCTCTCTTCGTACAGCACTGCGATCACTCCCGGAGTTTGAATGATCTTGAAGGGCAGATAGTTATCCAGATCGCCGCGCGGAATCCCTTGCGGAGCGCAGCGCGTGGATGGGCTCTCCAGGTTCGTGTGTCCGCGCATCAGCGCGATCGCTTCCGGGCGCATGGGCGCGTCTTCGGGTTTGAAGTCCGCCAGGATGTTCAGAAAATATTTCGAGAACAGGCGCGGATCGTCTCCCGGTACGACGTACTCTTTGAATACGTCGCCGAACAGCCGCTCAATTTCGCCCGGCGGCGTAAACGCGGCCTGCCACACTCCGGACAGGTCCGGCTTGCCATTGGAAGCCCTCGGCGCTTTGGCGGCCAGGTCCGGCTTTCCATCTCGCGTCCGCGGCGTTCCGGGCGCCGGGTAGTTCAACCATTGCGCGTAAGCGCTCGTCGCCAGGAACACGAATAGTCCGGCCACTCGCGGGATCAGCATGTTCGGCCTCCGTGAACTTCAATGCTACTGTAGCGGCGGGGCATGCGCTTCGCCCTTTGACGGCTCAGATCTAAGCCGGACCCGGCCCCGCGCTCGCCGTCCGGCTCTTTGCTCTCCTTCGCAGCCAATGACGTACCAGTTCGTACTCGGGCGTCGCGGTGGCGGAGGTCTTCATGATCCGTACGAGGCCTCGGCGCTTGAGAATGCGAATCGCCCCCTGTACCGCTGACTTGGACAGGCCGGAAAGATCCGCCAATTGCTGAAGGCTCACCGCGGTGCTGCGCTGCTCTAATCGATAGAGCCTGGTCCAAAGCACCACATAGACCAGGAATGCCGCGGGAGACCGGTCGTGCCCGGCTAGGTCCGGCAGAAGTACGTCCACGACGTATTCGTCGAACTCGATATGGTACATAGAACTATAGTAATAACTGATAGCGGTGCTTGTCTTTCCCAGGTCCGCGGGCCAGAATGACTCCCGGAGGGTAGGGAAATGAAGTCTCGCATCCGTTGGCCTCGCGTACTTGGCGCGGCCCTGTTTTCCGAGCTAGGCGTGATCGCCCTGCTGCTCGCCATCGGCGCAGTCTATAGCCTGTGGATCTCACCGGGTCGCTCTGCCGCCGAATATCAGGAGTTCAGCGCGCGTTTGGGCTACTATGTGGCTCCGGCGGCCAGCGGCGTGGCAGTATTTGTGAGCGTACTCTGGTTGGCCCGGCGACTGACGGCGAACTTCGTCATGAATGGCGTGCTGGTGGGCGTCGTGGCAGTGCTGTTGACAGCCGGATTCCTGTTCACCGCTAAGCCGGGGGACCGTTTCATGTACGTTGTTTCTTTCGCCGTCAGGATTGTAGCCGGTTATCTGGGCGGACTGACGGCGCAGGCGCTGCAGAGTCGGAAACAGCTATCCGCTACTACCGTCGCCAGGGCCACCAGGTAAATCGGATGATCCGCGGAGTCAAGTTCGTCGCCATCCCGGTGTCCAATCAGGATCGCGCCCTCGCGTTCTACACGGAAAGGCTGGGATTTCGCGTGGTCACCGACCAGCCCTACGACGCCGAGCAGCGCTGGATCGAATTGCGGATTCCTGGCGCGGATGTGAGGATCGTGTTGTTTTGCTTCGGAGAGACGCGGCAGCCGGGTGGAGATACGAACCTGACGTTCTGGAGCGACGATGTGGAAGCCACAGCCCGGGAACTGAAGAGCAGGGGCGTCCGTTTTGTAATGGAGCCGATTCACGAAGAGTGGGGCACGGCCGCGGCATTCGAAGACCTCGACGGCAATCGCTTTGGCTTGAGTTCGAAATGAATTTGGCTAGCCATATGGAATGCTCCCGGCGTGGGCGTTCGGCACTTCTTCAGATTTCCATCGGGCAGGCTCAGACCGCGCTCAATTACATCCAAAGGCGCGCCGAGGTGGTATGCTCTCCAGAAGAGAATGACTCCCAACCAGACCGCCGCGAAGGTGTTGGATGGCAAGTGGGTGCGGGATCAGATCCTGGCCGAACTGAAGCCGCGCATCGCTAAGTTGACGGAAACTCATCGCCCGCCCGGACTCGCCGTGGTCCTGGTGGGACACGACCCGGGCTCGGAAATCTACGTCCGCACTAAGATCAAGACCTGCGGCGAATTGGGGATCTACAGCGAAAAGATCACACCGCCGGAGACCGTCAGCACCGAAGACCTGCTGGGCATCATCGAAGGCTTGAACCAGCGGCCGGAAATTGACGGCGTGCTGGTGCAGACGCCCCTGCCCGAGCAGGTGGATAAGTATCGCGTGCTGCTGGGCATCCATCCCGACAAGGACGTGGACGGGTTTCATCCGCTGAACGTCGGCAAGCTGCAGGCGCACATGCCCGCGCCGCAGGCCTGCACGCCGGCGGGGATTTTGGAGATGCTGCGGCGCTACGAGATTCCCGTTGCCGGCCGGAATGCCGTCGTCGTGGGCCGCAGCGACATCGTCGGAAAGCCAGTGGCCATGTTGCTTCTGCATCACAATGCCACCGTGACGATCTGTCATTCCAAAACGCCCAATCTGGCGGAGCATTGCCGCCGCGCCGACATCCTGGTTGCAGCCATCGGCCGCGCCGCGATGCTGACGCGCGACCACATCAAGCCGGGTGCGGTGGTGATCGACGTTGGAATGAACCGCAAGCCCGACGGCAAGCTGATCGGCGATTGCGATCCCGAGGCCGCGAAGGAACTGGCGAGCGCTTATACGCCGGTGCCGGGCGGCGTGGGACCCTTGACCATCGCGATGCTGATGGCCAACACGGTCCAAATCGCCGAGCAGCACCTATGCTCCGCGTAGGTCTCACCGGGGGCCTGGCGAGCGGCAAGACCTTCGTCGGACACGCGCTGGCGGACCTGGGCTGCTACCTGATCGAGGCTGACAAGCTGGGCCACGATGTGCTGGCGCCCGGTGGTGAAGCGCACGACGCGGTGGTGGACGAATTCGGCGACGCCGTCCTGGATGAAGAAGGCAACATCGACCGGCGCAAGCTGAGCGCGATGGTGTGGGACCAGCCGGAACGCCTGGCCAAGCTCAACAGCCTGGTGCATCCGGCGGTCTGGAAGCGCGAGGAGCAGCGCATGGCCGAGATCGCCAAGACCGATCCACAGGCCGTCGTAGTTGTGGAAGCCGCGATTCTGGTCGAAACTGGTAGTTATAAGAGGTTCGACCGGTTGATCGTGGTTACGTGCACCGCCGAACAGCAAATCGAACGAGCTGTGAAACGGGGACCTTACGGCAAAGAAGATGCGCTGGCGCGGCTCAGCCGCCAGTTGCCGTTGGCGGAGAAAATCCGCGTGGCGGACTACGTCATCGACACCTCCGGAACCAAGGAACATACCCTCGAACAGGTGCGGGCCGTGTACGCCGCGCTGCGGAGTTTATCGGAATGAAATTGCGCGTTTTGTTGTTGACGCTTGTATTGGTGGGCGGTTTTCTGTTCATCACCTCGAGGACGGATTGGGCGCAGCGCCAAATCCTGAATCCGATCGTGCGGGACACGGGGCCGCTGTGGTCCGGCCCCAGCGTGGCGCGAGGAGCGAACCTGAGCGCCGACGAGATGAACAACATTGAGATTTACAAGTCCTCGCACCTGGCCACGGTCAACGTCACCAGTACCGTCTACCGCCGCACTTTTTTCGAGGTTTACCCGGCGAAGGATCAAGGCTCAGGCTTCATGATCAGCGCCGACGGCAAGATCCTGACGAACAGCCACGTGGTGGCCAATGAACGGCAACTCGAAGTGACGCTCTCCGATCAGTCGCGCTATAAAGCCAAGCTGCTCAGCCGCGATGAAGCCAACGACGTCGCGCTGCTGCAGATTGAGCCGCGCAAGAAGGTGACGTACCTGCGCTTGGGCGATTCCGACGGGCTGCAGGTGGGCCAGAAGGTGCTGGCTATCGGCAACCCGTTCGGGTTGGAAGGCACTCTAACCGTCGGCGTGGTCAGTTCGCTGGGCCGCACCATTCGCGGCGAAAACGAGCGGACGCTGGAAGGCTTGATTCAGACCGACGCCGCCATCAATCCCGGCAATAGCGGCGGGCCGCTGCTGGACTCGGCCGGCAACGTCGTGGCGATCAACACGGCGATCCTGGGGCCCAATGGCGGCAACATCGGCATCGGCTTCGCCATGCCCATCAATCGCGCGAAGTTGATGCTGGAGGACTACCAGGCCGGACGGAAACGGCCGCGCTTGGGCGTGTCCGTTGTGCCAATCTCCGGCGATTATGCGGACGCACTGAGCCTGCCGACGCAGGGCGGCCTATTGATCCAGGAAGTGGATCCCGGGTCGGCCGCGGCTCGCGCGGGGTTGCGCGCCGGCAAGGAGCTGGTGCAGATCGGAAACGCGCAAATCGTCGTAGGCGGCGATTTGATCATGGCGATCGACGGCATGCCGATCGATCGTGACGACGCCATCAGCCGCGCGCTGGCGAAAAAACGGTCGGGCGATACGCTGGAGCTTACCATCTTCCGCAACGGCCGGACCATCAGCATGAAAGTGCGCCTAGGCGAAGAAG
>Ga0335069_10014037_pt1 | contig 11237 bp, 14 predicted proteins | sample Lox_Sample_11_FD_206714 | JGI IMG/M metagenome (GOLD analysis project Ga0335069, IMG submission 206714) | Soil microbial communities from Loxahatchee National Wildlife Refuge, Florida, United States - Lox_Sample_1.1 | ecosystem: Environmental > Terrestrial > Soil > Wetlands | place: USA... | reverse complement strand
TCACCGGCCAGTCGCTCGTCGTCAGCCACGGCTGGTTCATGCAATGAAGCCGCGCGCCCGCACCGAGAAGCAGGCCGTCGATGCGACGGACCTGCAGCACGAGGCCGGCGCGCCGTCCGCGCCGGCGTTGCCCTACGAGACGATCGCGCTCGTCCTGCAAGGCGGCGGCGCGCTCGGCGCGTATCAGGCCGGCGTCTTCGAGGGCCTGCACGAGGCGAACATTCCGCTCGACTGGATCGCGGGCATCTCGATCGGCGCGCTCAATACCGCAGTGATCGCCGGCAACCCGCCGGAGCGGCGCGTCGAGCGGCTGCGGGAATTCTGGGAGACCATCTGCAAGCCCGCGTTCTTTCCCGGCCTGCTCGCCCCGTTCGAATTTGCGCTGTTCAACAGCTACGATCAGCTCCGCAGTTTCTTCACCGCGACGCAAGCCGCCAGCGCCGTGATGCAGGGGCAGCAGGGCTTCTTCGTGCCGCGCTTCCCGCCGCCGCTCGCGGGCGTGCCCGATCAGCCCGGAAAGGTCAGCTGGTACGATACGTCCGCGCTGCGCGCGACGCTGCTCGACCTGTGCGATTTCGACCGCATCAATTCGGGCGAGATCCGCGTGTCGGTCGGCGCGGTCAATGTCGGCACCGGCAACTTCTTCTACTTCGACAGCTCGAACATGCGCCTCGAGCCGGAACATTTCATGGCGTCGGGCGCGCTGCCGCCGGCGTTTCCGCCGATCGAGATCGACGGCGAGTATTACTGGGACGGCGGCGTCGTGTCGAACACGCCGCTGATGGAAGTGCTGGGCGCGCGTCCGCGGCGCGACACGCTCGCGTTCCAGGTCGATCTGTGGAGCGCGCGCGGGCCGCTGCCGCGCACGCTGGCCGACGTCACCGAGCGCACCAAGGATGTCCAGTTTTCGAGCCGTACGCGTTTCGTCACCGACACGCTGCAGCGCGAACAGCGATATCGCAACCTGCTGCGCCAGGTGCTCGACCAGGTGCCGGAAGCACAGCGCAAGTCCGATCCGCGGTGCATCCAGGCCGAAGCGATGTCATGCGACAAACGCTATAACATTCAGCACCTGATCTATCAGCAGAAGGACTACGAGCATCACTACAAGGACTATCAGTTCGGTCTGTCCACGATGCACGACCATTGGGCCGCGGGGCTCGACGACATCCGCAAGACGCTCGCCGTCGAGAATGGCCTCGCGTTGCCCAACAACGACTCGGGCTTCGTCACGCACGACATCCATCGCAAGAAGAAGTGATGTCGCGCGACGGGCCGGCGCGCGCGCCTGTGCCGGCCCGTTTTTTCTTTCGTTTCGATCATGCCGATTTTCATTGTCTTGTTCGCGCTCGCCTCACTCGTCTGGGGCGCGATCCACACCTTCCATGTCATTGCGGCCCGCTTCGGCGAACCGGTGGCCGTGACCGCCGCAGTGCTGGCCGCCGCGCTTGCGATCTCGCTCGTCGCATGGTGGGCAAAGCGCCGCCGCGACGTCGCGCCGAACACGAAGGAGAATGGCTGGACGCATATCGTGCATCGCGCGTGGGGCGAACTGCGCGTGTCCGCGACGCAAGGGCTGCTGTGGCTGTCGCACGACGGTGCCGACGGCCGCTATACGCTGTCGCAGCTCGACGCCTGCCGGACCGCGACGATCGGCGGGCGCTGGCATCTCGTCGTGCAGGTGCGCGACGTCACGCGCGGCGAGTGGGCGCTGCCGATGATGGACAAGCGCGACGCGCAACGCTGGGCGCGCGTGCTGACGCTGGCGAAACATCATCGGCTGTAGGCGGTAGCCGCCAAGTGATTCGACGAAGTCCGGATTTCGATTCCGGCATCACAATGCCCGAATCCAAATCAACCACTTGGTTCTGATTTTCTTGGAGACACTCTTGAAAAGCAGCATCCCGGTTCTTCTTGCGAGGACGGCCCAGGCCATTCTCAACTGCATCGCGTTCCACTATCTGGATAGCAAGTTCAAGGTTCGGCCGGCAGGAACGACATCGACGGCAATTACCACTGCAATAGGTGTCGCATTCAGTGAGTTCCTTTTCTACTTCTATAAACGCAGGAGATAACTCAAAGTGGCACATCCATATTCTTCCGAAAATTAATTTCGGGTTTGTGATGCATTCGCCCCACTCCATCCTGCCAGCAATATTCGCGTGCTGACCGATGCGGAATGGCAGCAGATCACCGGCGCGGGCAACCTTTGGGGCGCGGTAGTCGGCGGCGGGATCGGCGGTGCGGTAACGGGGCCTATGCGTGGCGTCCCCTGGGGGCTTAATGGCATGGCCGGGATGGCAACCGGTGCGATTCACGGCATATTCACGGGCTGGAACACCCCCTCGGTAACTGACGCCATTCGGGAACGGGCCGCCGAACGCATTTGGCCAGATGCAACCGGCAGCCCATGTCTAGCCGCGATACGAAGCACCACTTTCGCGACCGTTCGGCTCCGCGTATGCCAGCCATCGTACTGAATCCCGACGCTGTCACAGCGCGCCCCATCGCACTTCATGTGCGTGCCGACGCTAACGACGAGTCGCCGAATCGAGACGCGATTCTCGAACAGGAAGTCAGCACCCACGCACGCCCCCGAAAAAGCTCACCTTTGTACGGCATCACGCGGGCGTGTCGTCCAGACGCGAGAACGCCTCCACCAGAAAATCCGCACAGACGCGCACTTTTGCCGACGCCGCGATCGAGGACGTGCTGCGCGACGGGCCGCGCACCTGCGATCTCGGCGGCGACGCCGGCACGCAGGCGGTCGATGAGGCGATCGCCATCGTCGATGCTCCTGTAAAGGCTCACCATCGACGAAACTGATCCCGTATTCCCTCACCATCCGGTCCGGTTCGAACAGACGATCTCGAACCCGGCGCCGATTGCGGCTTTGCAGGCCGTGCCGCGCCATCCGCCGCGGCGGCACATGACGATCGCGCTCACCGCAGGTTCAAGCGTCCTTGACGCATCCCGCCGATCATCCATCAGCGTAGAGTATCGCGACGAAAAACCGCACCGTGCATGAGCGCAAGCAGCCGCGCCGTGTGCGCTCTCGCGGCACAGAACGTCTCATTCGATTCGACATGCGAATTAAGTATCCTGATCGCCAAACCAGTCCGCCTCACGATCGAACGGCGTTTTCGGCTTCACCGCGCGACGCGATCTTTACGACATTTTTTCTTGATGGCAACGCGCGACGCTCACTACACTGCGGGCACTCTGTCGGGCTGGAGAATGTCATGCCGCAAGCCGAACCCGCACGCCGCGCACCCGCCTATGCAGCGTACGCCAAACGCCTCGATGGCCGCGTCGTGCTGAGGCGCTTCGATCCGCGCGTCGATACCTACGAGGCGTTGAACGCGCTGCTTCATCGCGCATTCGCGCGGCTCGGCGCATTGGGCTTCAACTGCCCGTGCGTCGACCAGTCTGCCGCGCAGACGCGCGAACATGCCCTCGCCGGTGAATGTTTCGTCGCGCTCAGCAAGGGGCATCTGCTCGCGACCCTGACGATGCACGCGCACGATCCCGATTCGCCATGCGACCCGTATCGCAGCCGCCGGGTCGCGACGCTCGGCTCGCTCGCCGTCGATCCGGTCTGGCAGGCGCGCGGCATCGGCCGGTCGTTGCTTGCATTCGCCGAGCAGTGGGCCGCCGCACACGGCGCGACCCATCTTGCGCTCGATGCACCGCACGCCGCCGTGCAGCTCGTGAACTTCTTCGTGCATGAAGGCTTTCAGCCAATCGACGTGAGACGCTTCGTGGGCCACTGCTACGACAGCGCGATTCTATGCAAGCCTGCCGCGCCAGCCGGCCTCCCGGCACGGTCGAGCGGTACCCAGACGATCTCGCCGACACGCCTGATTGGGGCGGCATCGTGAAGCGCGACACGCCGGAACAAGACACCGCCGCCGTGCGCACAGAATCCGCCCGGCGCGCCCGCCTTCGCGCGGCGCTGCGGCTGCGCGGTATCGCGAAGCTCGCGCTCGTCACGATCGCCTCGGCGCACCTGCTGACGATCGCATTCGAATGCGTGCTCGTCTCGTCCGGTTTCACGCCGGACGCCACCGCGCTGCTCGCGTTTCGCTTCATCTCGTGCGCGCTCATCAGCTACTGGCTGCAATCCGACGCGTTGCGCGCATACCGGCATGCGTCGCAGCACGGCCTGGTCGCGATCCGGCTCGCCGACGACGAGCCGGTGTGCGTCGCGCCACATTGCCCGAAGCGCTGGCTGGTTCTGCTGCACGTACAGCTCGATCCGCGCTTGCTGACCGCCGGGCGCGCGAAATAGCGGCGCGTGTCGTCATCTTCATATGTTGTTTACGCACGCATCGCGGGGGCTTGCCACCGAATTGACGCAACGTACGCCGAAATGAATCGTCTCCATCGAATCCCGACCAGCCCGCGCCGGTCCAGGAGGCAGTGTGTACGTCAACGCATTGATTCAGACAGGACTGTTCCTGTTTATGCTCACCTTGCTGGTCAAGCCGCTCGGCCTTTACTTCGCGCGCGTCGGACAAAGCGGCCTGCCGGCGCCGCTGCGACGCTGCGCGGCATTGGAAAAGGTGATCTACCGGCTCGCCGGCATCGCACCCGCCGAGGAAATGGACTGGAGACGCTATGCGATCGCGCTCGTCGCGTTCAACGTGAACGGCACGGCCGCGCTTTACGCACTGCAGCGCGTGCAGGTCTGGCTACCGCTCAATCCGCAGCACATGCCAAACGTGGAACCGGGGCTCGCGTTCAACACCGCGGTCAGCTTCGCGACGAATACCAGCTGGCAAAGATACGCAGGGGAAACGACGCTAAGCAACCTGACGCAAATGCCCGGCATCGGCGTGCGGAGCTTCCTGCCCGCCGCAACCGGCATCGCCGTTGTGTTCGCGCTGATTCGCGGCTTCCAGCGCCGGGAAAGCAATGCGATCGGCAATGTATGAGCCGATCTGACGCGCGCGACGCTCTATATCCTGCTGCCGCTTTCGGTGCTGTTCGCCGCGGCGTTCACCAGTCAAGGCGTCGTGCAGACATTCGCCTCGAATCTCGACGTGGCGATCCAGCAGCCGTACACGCTGAAGCCGAACGCCAACGCGCCCGCCGTCACGCAACGCACCCAGACGCTGGCAATGCGATGCACGACTCGTTCACGCCGATCGGCGGCATGGTGCCGATGGCCTTGATGCAGAGCGGCGAAGTCGTGTTCGGCGGCCCCGGCTCGGGCCTTTACAGCATGCTCATGCACGCGCTGCTCGCGGTGTTCGTCGCCGGGCTGATGGTCGGACGCGCCCCGAGTACATCGGGAAGAAGATCGATGTGTTCGACATGAAGATGGTGGCGATCGCGCTCCTCGCGACACCGCTGATCGTGCTGCTCGGCACGGCAATCGCGGTCGTCGTGCCGGCCGGAGCGGCCGGTTCCGGCCGGCACGCATGGCTTCAGTGAAATCCTGTATGCGTTCTCGTCGGCCGCGAACAACAACGGCAGCGCGTTCGCGGGGCTATCGGCGAACACGCCGTTCTACAACGCTTCGCTGGCAGCCGCGATGTGGTTCGGCCGCTTCGCGGTCATCGTGCCCTTGCTCGCGATCGCAGGATCGCTCGCGCCGAAAAAGCGGCCGGAAACCGGCGCGGGCACATTGCCGACCCATGGGCCACTGTTCTTCGGATTGCTGATCGAGACCGTGCTGCTCGTCGCGCTCCTGACCTTCCTGTCGTCGCTCGCGCTCGGCCCGATCGCAGAGCACCCCGCTATGATCGCTGGCCGCTGACGGGTGGCGCTGTGTCTCTGCGTCACGTCACCGCTTCGGCTTTGGCTTTGGCTTTGGCTTTGGCTTTGGCTTTGGCTTTGGCTTTGGCTTTGGCTTTGGCTTTGGCTTTGGCTTTGGCTTTGGCTTTGGCTTTGGCTTTGGCTTTGGTGCCGTGTGCCGTGTGCCGTGTGCCGTGTGCCGTGTGCCGTGTGCCGTGTGCCGTGTGCCGTGTGCCGTGTGCTCAGGCCGTCCAGTCGAGGATCACCTTTCCGCTTTCGCCCGACAGCATGGCCGCAAAGCCCTTCTCGTAATCGTCGACGGCAAACCGGTGGGTGATGATCGGCGACAGGTCGAGGCCACTTTGCAGCATCGCGACCATCTTGTACCAGGTTTCGAACATCTCGCGGCCGTAGATCCCCTTGATCTCCAGCCCCTTGAAGATCACCTGGTTCCAGTCGATCGCCGTCTGCGCGGGCGGGATGCCGAGCAGCGCCACCTTGCCCCCGTGGTTCATCACCTCGAGCATGCTGGTGAACGCGCTCGGCACACCGGACATCTCGAGCCCGACGTCGAACCCTTCGGTCATGTGCAGCTCCGCCATGACGTCGTGCAACGACTCGCGCGCGACGTTGACCGCGCGCGTCGCGCCCATCTTCCGCGCCAGCTCGAGCCGGTAGTCGTTGATATCGGTGATGACGACATTGCGCGCGCCGACGTGCTTCGCGATCGCGACCGCCATGATGCCGATCGGGCCGGCGCCGGTGATCAGCACGTCCTCGCCGACGAGATTGAACGACAGTGCCGTATGCGTCGCGTTGCCGAACGGGTCGAAGATCGATGCGAGATCGTCGGAGATCTCCGGCGGAATCTTGAACGCGTTGAACGCGGGAATCGCCAGGTATTCGGCGAACGCACCCTCGCGATTGACGCCGACGCCGATCGTGTTGCGGCACAGATGCCGGCGGCCCGCCCGGCAGTTGCGGCAGAAGCCACACGTGATGTGGCCTTCGCCGGACACGCGATCGCCGATCGCGAAGCCGCGCACCTCTTGCCCCATCTCGACGATTTCGCCGACATACTCGTGACCGACATGCATCGGAACGGGGATGGTCTTCTGCGCCCAGTCGTCCCACTTCCAGATGTGGATGTCGGTGCCGCAGATCGCGGTGCGCCGGATCTTGATCAGGACATCGTTATGCCCGACCTCGGGACGCTTCACCCGCGTAAGCGTCAGGCCGGGCGCACGCTCGAGCTTTGCCAGTGCTTTCATGAGCGGCCTCCGTCAGACGACGCCGAGCGACTTGCCGACACGCACGAATGCGGCGACGGCCTGGTCGATCTGTTCGGGCGTATGCGCAGCGCTCATCTGCGTGCGGATGCGCGCGCGCCCGCGCGGCACGACCGGGAACGAGAAGCCGACCACGTAGACGCCCTCGTCGAGCAATGCGTCGGCCATCCGCGTCGCGAGCTGCGCGTCACCGAGCATCACGGGGATGATCGGATGCGCGCCCGGCACGAGCGTGAAGCCCGCTTCGGTCATCTGCTCGCGGAACCGCGCGCCGTTGTCGCGCACACGCGCGCGCAACCGCGCGCCCTCATCGCTGCCGAGAAGCTCGAGCACCTTCAGCGACGCCGCAGCAATGCTCGGCGTGAGCGTGTTCGAGAACAGGTACGGGCGGGAACGCTGCCGCAACAGCGCGACGACTTCCCGGCGCGCGGCGACATAGCCGCCAGATGCGCCGCCAAGCGCCTTGCCGAGCGTGCCGGTCACGATATCGACGCGCCCGTCGACGCCGCAATGCTCGGGCGTGCCGCGGCCATGCTCGCCGATGAAGCCGACCGCATGCGAATCGTCGACCATCACGAGCGCGCCGTAACGGTCGGCCAGATCGCAGATGCCCTTCAGGTCGGCGATGATGCCGTCCATCGAGAACACGCCGTCGGTTGCGATCAGCTTGTGGCGCGCGCCAGCCGCATCGGCCTCCTTGAGCCGCGCTTCGAGATCGGCGAGATCGTTGTTCCGGTAGCGAAAGCGCTTCGCCTTGCACAGCCGGACACCGTCGATGATGCTCGCGTGATTCAGCTCGTCGCTGATGACCGCGTCGTTCTCGTCGAGCAGCGTTTCGAACAATCCGCCGTTCGCGTCGAAACAGCTCGAATAGAGAATGCTGTCCTCCGTGCCGAGGAACCCCGCCAGCGCGGACTCGAGCTGCTTGTGCACGGTTTGCGTCCCGCAAATGAAGCGCACCGACGCCATTCCGAAGCCATCCTGATCGAGCCCGGCCTTCGCGGCGGCGATGAGGCGCGGATCGTCGGCCAGACCGAGATAATTGTTCGCGCAGAAATTCAGCACGTCGGCGCCGCCGGCCAGCCGCACGGCCGCCGCTTGCGGGCTCGCGATCTCGCGCTCGGTCTTGAAGAAACCATCCGCGCGGATCTGGTCGAGTGTGCCGCGCACCTGGGCGAGGAAAGCATCACGCATCGCAAAGCTCCTGACAGGAATCGCAAGCGCCGCCGCGCAGCGCTTGTGGCGGCGCAGCGACCTGCTACTGTTATAGTCGGTCGTTCGGTCGACCGCTTTTTTCCGATATTTCGAACTAAAATCCGAAATACCGAACCACTCTAAGCGAACGGAATTCAAATGGCAAGCTCCTCCGGATCGCGGCGCGGCACGGCGGCGACGTCCCCGCCTGCGGCCGCCGCCACGACACCGCCGCGCGTCGGCGAACAGATTCAGCGCCTGCGCAGCGAACGCAAGCTGACGCTCGACGACCTGTCGCGCGCCGCGGGCGTGTCGAAATCGATGCTGTCCGACATCGAACGCGACAAGGCTAACCCGACGATCGCCGTCGCCTGGCGCCTGACGAACGCGCTCGGCATCACGCTGGACGAATTGTTTGCCCAGCCGAAGGCGGCGGAGACGATTCGCGTCGACGGCACGCACGACATCCCGACGCTGTCCGGGCACGACGGCCAGTATCAATTGCGCGTATGGGGCCCGATCGATCTCGCCGGCAAGTTCGAGTGGTACGAGCTGACCTTGCCGGGCGGCGGCGCGCTGCGCTCGAACGCGCACGAGCCCGGTACGCGCGAACACCTCACCGTGCTGCAGGGCGCGATGGAAATCGAGGCCGCCGCAGCCACCCGCCGCCTGAAGGCCGGCGACACCGCGCGCTATCCGGCGGACGCGCCGCATGCGATCCGCAACCCCGGCAAAGCCGAAGCGAAGGCGTTGTTGATCGTGATCCATCGCTGACGGGCCGTCCATTCGTCCAGATGGCCAGTTGCATGAAATGCTGTATGTTTGTACAGTGCACGCATACACAGGAGCCCGCGATGACCGAACAGGATTTGGCCGCGCTCAGCTTCAAGGCTGCGGCGCACGATTTAGAGCAGATTGTTCGTCACATTACCGCGCGATACCTCAGCCAGCAGGTGCCGCTGACGTGGCGCCTGCTGCATGCGATCGAGGCCGAGGCGCTGGCGGACCTCGGCTTCGCCAGCCGGCACGACGCCGACATGCGGCAGTTGTTCGAACGTCCGTCCGACATGGCGTTTCCGGAAACCGACGATCCGATCGATTTCGGAAAATCGAACGCATTGCCTGCCGCGTTTTCATTCGCGGTGGCGGCCTACGAGGCCGCCGCCGAACACGTCGGCCGCACGCGCCAACGTGCGCGATCGACCCGCCCGGCAAGGGCCTGGGGCGGCTGAGCCCACTTGGCCGAGCGAACATCCGCCCGGCATGCCATTGCGTACCGATTTATCATATACGCAACTAACGGAATAAATACCATGTCGCCTCCGACCCTGCCGCCCCCCCAAAAGCAACCTGATGCGCAGGATCTCTTCGATCGAAGCGTGTCGGACTGGATTTCCGCTCCCGAAGTCTCATTCGACGCATGGCTTGCCACCCAAGCATTCCGCCGTTCGTCCGCCGACGTGTATCGGGCACAATGGGGCGCGTTCCTGAGCTGGCTGCGGGCACACCAGAAGGATCTGTCCACCGTCGACACCGCGTCGATCGCGCACTTCGTCGGCAAGCTGACAATCAAGAAAACCCAGCGAATCCGCTACTTACGCCTGATCGAGCGCGTGCTCGACCACATCCGGCGCAGCGAACTCGCATCGACCAACCCTGCTCGCTTCATCGCTCAGGATGGCGAAGCAGTATGGAGAAAAGCCCGCGATAACGAGCCAACCGGTTTTCTTTCACCATCAGAACGCGCGCGGTTGCTCGCCTATCTTTTTTCGCCGATCGGCGTCTCCGGCGCCGCGCAGTGGAAAGAGCGCCGCGACCGCGCGCTCGTTGCCGCGTTTTTCGGCGGCGGCATCAAAACGGGCGAAGCACGCACGCTGACGATTAGTTGCATTAACCAGGACGGAGCCTCGCTGATCGTCCCTTCGCCCCACCCGGATTTCGTCCGCGAAACACGCCTATCGTCGTTCGCGATCGCGCTGCTCGACGCGTGGCTTGTCGAACGCAAACATCAGGACATTCCAGGCGATCTTGTCTTTCCAGCGTCGTCCGCCGGCCGCCCGATGCATAAGGCGACCATGCTGCGCGCAATCGACGCAATCGTCGAAGCGGCCGACATCGCAGCCTCCCGCACGGCCCGCGCCAGCCCGCAGACGCTGCGCAACACGTACGCCGCGGAATTGTTCGAAAACGATGTCCCTCCGGAACGCGTCGGCCAATGGCTCGGTTTCATGCAGCCGATCTCGTCCAATCGGCTGCATCGCGCGTGGAAGGAGTGGCGCGAAACCCTCAACGAGGGTGAGCCGGACACACCGCCCGAATCTCACTGACGGCGTGCACGGAAGCCGCGCCAGCTATTCACGGCTGGGCCTTGCGTGGCGCGGCTTCGCTTTCCCGATAATCCCGAAAAACCTCACCTTCAAGCTCCCGAATCGTCTCACCTGAAAACGAGGGACGGCACGGTTCGCGATCAGCTACGCGCGAAACGAGACACCGCTTCGAAGCGTGACGGCCATGGTCCGGATGCGTACTCGCATTCCGGGCATAGTACTTCGAATCCGTCCGTACCTTGCGACAGCTCCGGTTCGCCATTGCAATGCGGACATTGGCCCGGCACCGGGACATCCGCGTCCAGGGCCGTGCCGATCACCGAAAACGCTTCTGTATCGAGCGCGCCGGTGTTGGCGAGGCGCCGGAGCAGCGCCGCGATTTCCGGGTTCATTGCACGATTCGCTCGCAGCGTGCTCACTTCTCGGTTCGCCGCGTCCAGTTCATCGCTCTGGCCGCGCAATTGATCTTCGAGACGGTCTCCTCGGGCCTTGGCGGCACTCAGTTGTTGCAGGAAATCGAATTCCTTGCGCTGCACGTCGCGCATTCCCGTCTGATACGTCGAAGCCATGCTGCGCAACGAGTCCAGTTCGACCAGCATCGGCTTGACCCGGCGTTCCGCGTCCGCCACGGCATCCTTGATCTGCTGGGCATAGTGCTCGGTCCGCTGCTGCAGTTCGCTGTGCA
>Ga0335069_10014036_pt1 | contig 11237 bp, 5 predicted proteins | sample Lox_Sample_11_FD_206714 | JGI IMG/M metagenome (GOLD analysis project Ga0335069, IMG submission 206714) | Soil microbial communities from Loxahatchee National Wildlife Refuge, Florida, United States - Lox_Sample_1.1 | ecosystem: Environmental > Terrestrial > Soil > Wetlands | place: USA: Florida... | reverse complement strand
CAGTAAGGATCGCGAAGGTGTAGGGATCCCACTCGACCATGACTTGGCCGAGCGTAACCGCATCGCCTTCGTTGACCTTGACCTTGGCGCCGTACACGACCGAGTAGCGCTCGCGCTCGCGGCCCTTGTCGTCAACCACCGCAATCGAGCCCTGGCGGTTCATGACGACCAGATCGCCGGCCTTCGACTTAACCGTCTGCAGGCCGATGAAGCGGACCGTGCCGTTGCTCTTGGCATCCAGGCGGGACTGCTCGGAAACTCGCGATGCCGTACCACCGATGTGGAAGGTACGCATAGTGAGCTGGGTTCCAGGTTCGCCGATGGACTGCGCTGCGATGACTCCCGTTGCTTCGCCGAGTTCGACGAGGCGGCCGGAGGCCAGGTTGCGGCCGTAACACATGACGCATACGCCGCGCTTCGATTCGCAGGTCAGCACCGAACGAATCTTGACCCGCTCGATGCCGGCAGCCTGAATCGCGCCAGCCAGGTCTTCGGTGATTTCCTGGTTGATGTCGACGACGACGTTGCCATCGTAGTCCTTGATTTTCTCGAGCGACACGCGACCCACGATACGGTCGCGGAGAGGCTCGATGATTTCACCAGCTTCAACGATACCCGCGACATAGATGCCGTCGACGGTACCGCAATCGTATTCGCTGATGATGACGTCTTGTGCCACGTCGACGAGCCGGCGGGTCAGGTAGCCGGAGTCCGCGGTCTTGAGGGCGGTATCGGCCAATCCCTTACGAGCGCCGTGAGTCGAAATGAAGTACTGCAGCACGTTCAACCCTTCACGGAAGTTTGCCGTAATTGGGGTCTCAATGATTTCGCCGGACGGCTTGGCCATCAGACCGCGCATACCGGACAACTGACGAATCTGCTGCTTCGATCCTCGAGCGCCGGAGTCGGCCATGACGTAGATCGGGTTGATCTCGCCTTCCTTGTCGCGGCGTTGCATTTCGCCGAACATCTCGTCGGCAACCTTTTCGGTGATGGCCGACCAGATTTCGATGACCTTGTTGTAGCGTTCGCCGTTGGTGATAGCGCCGTCGAGGTACTGCTGCTGAACGTTGACGACCTGCTTCTCGGCGTCGCGAACCAGGACCTTCTTGTCATCGGGGATGACCATGTCATCGATACCGATGGACAAGCCGGCACGAGTCGCAAAGCGGAAACCAAGTTCCTTCACCTGGTCGAGCATCTTGACGGTGACTTCCAGTCCGAACTTGAGGTAGCAGAAGCTGACCAGAGCTCCGATGCCCTTCTTCTTCAGCAAGCCGTTGATGTACGGCATGCCTGCAGGAAGCTGGTCGTTCAAGATTGCGCGGCCTACGGTGGTGTTCAGGAACGCACGGTCGCAGGTTGTCGGATCGGTGTGGGTGATGTCCTGATCGTCGTAAGCCTGAGTCAGGTCGATCACTTCGCCGGTGTAGCGCAGCCGAATCGGAGTGAGGGTTTCGATCTCTCCGGCTTCGAGCGCCAGCAGAACTTCTTCGATGTTAGCGAATGCACGGCCTTCGCCCTTGGCGCCGGGCTTGCCCTTGGTCAGGTAATAGAGACCGAGAACCATGTCCTGCGTAGGCACCGTGATCGGGTGACCGGACGCGGGCGATAGGATGTTGTGCGAAGACAGCATCAGCACGCTGGCTTCAACCTGTGCTTCAGGAGACAGCGGAATATGGACCGCCATCTGATCGCCGTCAAAGTCCGCGTTGAACGCGGTGCAAACCAGCGGGTGAATCTTGATCGCCTTGCCTTCGACCAGCACCGGCTCAAACGCCTGAATACCGAGACGATGGAGCGTAGGTGCGCGGTTCAGAAGGACTGGGTGATCCTTAATAACTTCTTCGAGAATGTCCCAAACGATTGATTCCTGCTGCTCGACCATCTCTTTGGCTTGCTTGATGGTCGTGCAATGGCCAGTCTGTTCGAGCCGGTGATAAATAAACGGCTTGAACAGCTCGAGAGCCATTTTCTTAGGAAGTCCGCACTGATGCAGCTTGAGTTCTGGACCGACGACGATGACCGAACGTCCGGAGTAGTCAACGCGCTTTCCGAGCAGGTTCTGACGGAAGCGTCCCTGCTTGCCTTTTAGCGTATCGGAGAGCGACTTCAGCGGACGGTTGTTCGCGCCACGCAGAACGCGGCCACGACGTCCGTTATCGAACAGGGCGTCGACTGCTTCCTGCAACATGCGCTTTTCGTTGCGCACGATGACTTCAGGAGCGTGCAGGTCCATTAGCTTCTTCAACCGGTTGTTACGGTTGATGACGCGGCGATAGAGGTCGTTCAAGTCGGAGGTAGCGAAACGTCCGCCATCGAGTGGAACCAGAGGGCGCAACTCCGGAGGAATGACCGGAATGACATCGAGGATCATCCAGAACGGCTTGTTGCCGCTCTTGCGGAAAGCTTCGACCACTTTGAGGCGCTTGGCATATTTCAGGCGCTTCTGCAGAGAGCTTTCGTGCTTCATCTTCTCGCGCAGCTCGGACGACAAGCCTTCAATGTCTACCCGCTTGAGCAGTTCTTTGATGGCTTCGGCGCCCATCATGGCCTTGAAGCCCGCGGGACGGAATTGCTGGTCCAGTTCGCGATACTTGGCCTCGTCCTTTATGACCTCGCGCTCTTTGACCGGAGCGTCACCCGGTTCGACGACTACGTAGGCCTCGAAATAAAGAACGGATTCGAGGTCACGCAGAGAGATGTCGAGCAGGTGGCCGATACGGCTGGGCAGACCCTTGAAGAACCAGACGTGCGAACAGGGCGATGCCAGTTCGATGTGGCCCAGGCGCTCGCGGCGAACCTTGGAGAGCGTGACTTCCACGCCGCACTTGTCGCAGATGACTCCGCGGTGCTTCATGCGCTTGTACTTGCCGCAGAGGCACTCCCAGTCGGTCACCGGACCAAAGATGCGGGCGCAGAACAAGCCGTCGCGCTCTGGCTTGAAAGTGCGGTAATTGATGGTTTCCGGTTTGGTCACCTCGCCATGCGACCAGCTCCGGATTTTTTCCGGAGAAGCCAGGCTGATGCGAATAGCGTCGAAATCCGCAATTGGACTTGCTAAGTCAAAGGGGCTCGAACGAAACAAGGTATTCCTCTGCTTCCTGCGGCTGTTCGCCCGCCGCGGGCGGCTCTCAATCTGTCATCGGTCCCAGGCTCTAGGGCATAGGCCGAACCGATAAACCTGCATGGCTCACAGCCTTGAGAACGCGACTGTGAGTCCCTTTTCCAAATTTCCTGCAGTGTCGCCGGAGTTGGCCAACGACCGCTCTTAGCCTGCCCTGAGCGAAGCCGAAGGGGCCAACGACCGACGACGATGTCTTAGTCTGCCGCTGCTGCGACCGGCTTCTTCTCACCGGCCTTAATCAATTCCACATCCAGACACAGCGACTGCAATTCGCGAATCAACACGTTGAACGATTCAGGTACGCCCGGCTCCATGGCAGCTTCGCCTTTGACGATGGCCTCGTAAATCTTCGTGCGGCCGTAAACATCGTCGGACTTCGCCGTCAGAAGCTCCTGCAGGATGAACGCCGCGCCGTAAGCTTCCAGCGCCCAGACTTCCATTTCTCCGAAGCGCTGGCCTCCGAACTGCGCCTTGCCGCCCAGCGGTTGCTGGGTAATCAGCGAGTACGGACCGATAGAGCGTGCGTGAATCTTGTCATCCACCAGGTGCGACAACTTCAGCATGTAGATGTAACCAACTGTGACCGGCTGCTCGAACTTGTTTCCGGTCATGCCGTCGTACAAATAGGTCTTTCCGGACTCCGGCAATCCTGACTGCTTGAGCAACGCCTTGATTTCGGTTTCACGCGAGCCGTCGAACACCGGCGAGCCGGTGAAGACGCCGCGCTGCAAGGTCGGGGCTACCGCCATCAACTCGTCGTCCGGGAGATCGGCAATTGTGTCGGCGAGTACCGTGTCCTTGAACAGAGCCTTGAGTTCCCGGCGGATGGCTTCCTCTTTCGAGTTTTCCGCCAGCAGTTTCTCGATGCTCTTGCCGAGCTCGTGTCCCGCCCAGCCAAGATGGGTCTCGAGAATCTGGCCGACGTTCATACGGGAAGGCACGCCGAGGGGATTAAGCACTATCTCCACCGGAGTTCCGTTGTCGAGGTATGGCATGTCTTCTTCGGGCAGAATGCGCGCGATAACGCCCTTATTGCCGTGACGGCCGGCCATCTTGTCGCCAACGCTCAGCTTGCGCTTCATCGCGATGTAGACCTTGACCAGCTTGATCACGCCCGGCGGCAGTTCGTCGCCCTTGGTCAACTTCTCTTTCTTCTCGTTAACGATTTTCTTGAGCACGTCGATCTGGCGCGAGGTCATTTCTTCGATCTCGTCGATCTGCTCATTCACCCGCGGGTCCTTATCGTTGTACTTAATGCGCTTCAGATTACGGGTTGAAATGCGCTCAATCGTGTCGCGATCAAGAATGTTGCCCTTGGTCAGCAAGCGCTTGTTGGTGCGCTCGTCATGCAAGTCGGCTTGCACTTCCTTGTCGCCGAGGATGTCGTCGAGACGCTTTAGCCGCTCGTCGGTAAGAATCCGGATTTCATCCGACAAGTTCTTCTCGAGCTTCGCGATTTGCGCCCCTTCGATGGCCTTAGCACGCTCGTCTTTCTCCTGGCCCTTGCGGGAGAAGATCTTCACGTCGACGATCACGCCTTCGATTCCAGGCGGGCAGTAGAGCGAAGCGTCGCGCACATCGCCGGCTTTCTCGCCGAAGATCGCGCGCAGTAGCTTCTCTTCCGGCGTCAGCTGAGTCTCACCTTTGGGTGTGACTTTGCCGACCAGAATGTCGCCCTGCTTTACCGTCGCGCCGATGCGGATCACTCCGGCTTCATCCAGATTGCGCAGCATGGATTCGCTGACGTTGGGGATGTCGCGAGTTACTTCTTCCGGACCCAGCTTGGTATCGCGGGATTCAAGTTCGAATTCCTCGATGTGGACGGAAGTGTAGTAATCCTCTTTGACCAGCTTTTCGGAGACAAGAATCGCGTCCTCAAAGTTGTAGCCGCGCCACGGCATAAACGCGACCAGCACGTTCCGGCCGAGGGCCAACTCGCCATGATCGGTGCAAGGACCGTCGGCGATGACCTGGCCCTTTAACACGCGTTGCCCCTTCGTGACCACCGGCTTTTGGTTGATGCAGGTGTTCTGATTGGAGCGCTTGAACTTGGTGAGCTGGTAGATGTCGCTGCCAACTTCGCGCGACAGCTGTCCGGGATGATGCTCGCCTTCGACGCGGACGATGATGCGCTCGGAGTCAACCGAGTCGATCACGCCGTTACGACGGGCGAGGATCACAGCACCCGAGTCACGGGCGGTGACACCTTCCATGCCGGTTCCCACGATCGGAGCTTCGGCGCGAAGCAGCGGCACCGACTGGCGTTGCATGTTCGCGCCCATCAATGCGCGGTTGGCGTCGTCGTGCTCCAGAAAAGGAACCAGGGACGCAGCCACCGAGACCAACTGCTTCGGGCTGACGTCGATGTAATCGACTTCGTCGCGGCTCACCAGGACAAAGTTGCCAGCCTTACGCGCGTTGACCAAGTCACCGACGATGCGCAGCTTGTCGTCGAGTTCGACGTTGGCCTGCGCGATGACGTGGCGATCTTCCTCCCAAGCGGAAAGATAGAAGGAGTACGGCTCGATCTCGGCCGCCTTCTTCTTGCGGTCTTTCAGATCAGCGTTTAGCTTTTCAGCTTCGTGTTTCTCAATGTGATCGCCGACCTTGTGGTCGCTATCACCAGCGTTGACAATTTTTACGTAGTCAACCACGCGGCCAGCCTTTACGCGGCGGTAAGGCGACTCAATGAACCCGTAGTCATTGATCCGGGCGTAGCAGCTAAGGGACGAAATCAGGCCGATGTTCGGACCTTCAGGCGTCTCAATCGGGCAAATGCGACCGTAGTGAGTCGGGTGGACGTCGCGGACTTCAAATCCGGCGCGTTCACGCGACAAGCCGCCCGGCCCAAGGGCCGACAGACGCCGCTTGTGAGTGATCTCAGATAGCGGATTGGTCTGATCCATGAACTGCGAGAGCTGCGAGGATCCAAAGAACTCGCGGATCGCAGCCATTACCGGCTTGGCGTTGACCAGGTCGTGCGGCATAGCCGTCGACATTTCCTGGTACACGCTCATCTTTTCTTTAATGGCGCGTTCCATGCGGACCAAGCCGATGCGGAACTGATTTTCGAGCAGTTCGCCGACCGCGCGCACGCGGCGGTTGCCAAGGTGATCGATATCGTCCACTGCGCCAATGTTCTTGCGCAGTTTCAGGAGATATCGAATCGTCGCGTAGAAATCATCGGGTTCGAGCGTACGGTTATCGAGGCTAGTGGCATCGTTCTTCTCAAACAGCTTGATGTTGAACTTCAAGCGGCCTACGCGGGAGAAATCGTACTTGCGCGGATCGAAGAACATGCCGTGGAACAGGGCAGTCGCCGTGTCCAGAGTTGGAGGATCGCCCGGACGCAGCTTGCGATAGATCTCGATCAGCGCTTCCTGCGGGGTCTTCACCGCGTCGCGCTTCAGCGTCTGGCTGATGACCGTGCCTACGTCGTCACGCTCGGGGAAGAAGATGTTCATCTCAACTACGCCCGAGTCGAGAATCTTCGACACTTTGTCCGCGGTCAGCTCAGAGTTCGCTTCGAGCAGCACTTCGCCGGTAGTCGTGTCGACTACGTCGCCTGCCACCCAGGCGCCTTCGAGATCGGTGACATCAACTTCGATTTCTGCGATCTTCGCCTTCTGAATTTCCTTCAGGGTTGCGGCGTTGATCTTGCGGCCAGAGTGCGCGATTTCGTCTCCCGACTTGTTCTTGATACTGCGAGCCAACTTCATGCCGAGCAAGTTGGTCGGCTTTTCGCTTGCAGGATCGAGAGTCCAGAAGAGTTTCTTGTCGCGGACTGCAAGGCGGTCAACCGTATAGAACGTGCGCAGAATGTCGTCGCCGCCGCGCAGACCAAGAGCGCGCAAGAAAATCGTGCCTAGAAATTTGCGCTTGCGGTCGATACGAACGTACAGCACGTTCTTCTGGTCGTATTCAAACTCGACCCAGGATCCGCGGTAAGGAATGATCTTTCCCAGGAAGTAGGTGCGGTTGTTGGCAGTCTCGAAGAACACGCCCGGCGAACGGTGCAACTGGCTGACGATCACGCGCTCGGTACCGTTAATAATGAAGGTGCCGTTCTGCGTCATCAGCGGGACATCGCCGAAGAAAACTTCCTGCTCCTTGATATCGCGGATCGACTTGTTGCCGGTCTCCGCGTCCTTATCAAAGATAGTGAGGCGCATCGTGACTTTGAGCGGCGCGGAGTAAGTCATGCCGCGTTCTTCGCACTCAGCCACGTCATACTTCAACTGCAATCCGACTGGGTCGCCGCACTTGTTACAAAAATCGGGCGTGTTCGCGTTGTACGTGCCGCACTTGTTGCAAAGCACGTCGCCGGGATGAAACGGGTCGGTGATGACGGTCGATCCGCAGTTCTTACAAGTGGTGCGGAGGTGATGCAGTCCTTTTAGGTGGCCGCACTTGCACTCCCAATTACCAATCGAGTAATCCACAAACTCCAGTTGTGATACGTTGCGAAAGTCGGTGATAGGAAATACCGACTGAAAAACTGCCTGCAAGCCGGCATCGTCACGCTCGCTGGGCAGACGATCCATCTGTAAAAAGCGCTCGTAGGAACGCCTCTGGACCTCGATCAGGTTCGGGATCTGGATGGTTGCCGGAATTTTGGAAAAATCAAAGCGTGTGCGGAATCCATTCGTCTTCGACATTAAGAAACTCCAAACTCTTATGGCCGCCGTTGCGGCGGACCGTCAGTGTGAGGGCGCGACAGTTGCCCCAGAATCGTAAACGCTAGAAAACCCGGGAAAACGACTATGCGCCCGCAGGGGCATGACTCCCCTCAGGCGCCCTTTGCAGCGCTTGGCCTTGATTGAATTGTGACGTTTCCGCGCCAGTTCTCTGAGGCCCGTTCCGTTCCGCCCTGCCAGCGAAACAGTCTGCCAAACCGTGTTTTGCGGCTCCTCTTCCCCGCCGATCGGGATAGAAGGCCGCAGTTACTCGATGAAGCATTTAGCGGTGTTAACAGTATAGATGCAAACAGCCGCTAAAAGCTTCACCAGCTAGTAATAATCGTCGACAACTCCCCAGCTAGCCGGGGAAAAACCACTATTTCACTTCAACAGTAGCGCCGGCTTCCGCGAACTTCTTCTTGATGGTCTCCGCTTCGTCCTTGGAGACGCCCTCTTTCACGTTCTTGGGCGCGCCATCCACCAGGTCCTTGGCTTCTTTCAAGCCGAGGCTGGTCACTTCGCGTACCGCCTTGATTACATTGATCTTGTTCGCGCCCACGTCCTTGAGAACGACAGTAAATTCCGTCTTCTCTTCGGCCGGAGCCGCGCCGGCTGCCGCACCGCCGCCGCCCGCCATCATCACCGGGGCCGCCGCTGCCGCGGAAACACCAAGCTTCTCTTCAAGCCGCTTCACCAGGGCTGCCGCGTCCAACAGCGACAAGCCTACAATTTGATCTTCCAACTGCTGCAAATCCGCCATGTCTGTTCTCCAATTCGAGTTATCAGTTTGTTAATTTCGTTATCCGTGGGCCAGGTTTCCAGTGCGCCAGGTTCGTTTCCATGCGCCAGACAACGCTTCGAATCGAACCGCGCAACCCCTGACTTGCTGATAACAGAACTCAAGCTTTTCGCTCTTGGCCTTTAGCTAACAGCTAAAGGCTAGAAGCTGCCCTTATGCTTCCTTAAACTTGCCTTCCTTCACGCCCTGGTCCACGACCACCGCCAGGTTGCGACCAACCGCGTTCACCACAGTAGCCAGGCGTTGCGCCGGAGCATTGATCAGGAGCAGCAACTTCGAGTAAAGCTCTTCCTTCGACGGCATCGTAGCCAGCGCCTGAATCTCTTTGATCGAGATCACTCGACCTTCAACCACGCCAGCCTTGAAGGTGAATTCCGGGTTGTCCTTGGCATACTTCGAGAGCACCTTCGCCAATGCGACGGGATCACCCTCGGTGTACGCAATCGAAGTCACGCCAGCCAGGTCTTTCAGCACACCTTCGACCTTGGTGCCTTTCGCCGCTCGCTCAGCCAACGTGTTCTTCACGACCGCGTATTTCGCGCCATTGCTGCGCAGCGTCTTGCGCAGTTCGTAGTCCTGTGCGACGGTCAGCTTGCTGTACGTAGTCACGATCAAGCTGGAGACGTTCTGCAGGTCTTTGCCCAGCTTGTCCACTTGCTCGGTCTTTTTCGCTCTTGTAACCGCCATAAGATCCTCAACTCAAGATCGGGTAATTTCGTAATTTTGCAGTTTGAAACGTGGCTTAATCACAGCGAATTCAATTGCAAATTACCCGATTGCAAAACCACAAAACTGTCTTACGCCTTCGCAGCTGCCTCAACGGCACTGGTGTCGATCGAAATTCCGGGGCCCATGCTGGAACTGAGATAGCAGCCCTTGACGTACTTGCCTTTGGCGACTGTCGGCTTGGCCTTGATCACGCTTGAAATCAGCACAGTCGCGTTCTCCACCAACTTGTCTGGCGTGAACGACATCTTGCCGACTGGCACGTGAACCAATGCCGTCTTGTCGGTTCGGAATTCAACCTTGCCGGCTTTCACTTCCTGGACAGCCTTTGCGATATCAAACGTGACTGTGCCCGTCTTCGGGTTCGGCATCAAGCCCTTGGGGCCGAGAACCTTACCGAGACGGCCGACAGATTTCATGACGTCCGGCGTGGCGATTAGCGCGTCGAAATCGGTCCAGTTCTCTTTGTTAATCTTTTCGACCATCTCTTCGCCGCCGACGAAATCCGCGCCTGCTTGCTCGGCTTCTCTCACTTTGTCACCGGTCGCAATGACCAGCACCTTCTTCGATTTTCCGAGCCCGTGAGGCAGCACAACCGTGCCGCGCACCATCTGATCGGCATGCTTGGGATCAACTCCGAGGCGCATGGTGATTTCAACCGTCTCGTCGAACTTTGCGAATTTCACTTTTTGCAGCAGTGGAACTGCATCCTGCAAGCTGTAAGCGTGCGCTTCGACTGCCGCTCTCGCCTTCGTGATGTTTTTGCCTGACTTCTTCATTAGCTTTTTCTCCGTCTCCCACCGCCCAACGTTGATCTGATGGGCCGTAGTAAATGACAAAATCAAATTTTGTAATTGTGTAATCGGGTAACTTGGCAATTTAAAACTGCCCAGGTTGTCAATTACAAAATTACAAACTTACCGGATTACCCAATCACTTCAATTCCCATGGAGCGCGCCGTTCCACGAACGCTCCTGATCGCAGTTTCAACCGAAGCCGCATTCAGATCGGGCATCTTTTGCTTGGCAATGTCCTCAACCTGCTTGAGCGTAACCTTGCCGACCTTATCTTTGTTCGGTGCGCCTGATCCCTTGGCGATGCCGGCAGCGCGCTTCAGCAGAATCGAAGCCGGCGGCGTCTTGGTAATGAAAGTGAACGAGCGGTCATTGTAGACCGATATCACCACCGGAATGATCAGGCCTTCCAGCTCTTTGGAACTGGTCTTGGCGTTGAACTGCTTGCAGAACTCCATGATGTTGATCTGCGCCTGGCCAAGAGCTGGGCCAACCGGAGGCGCTGGCGTTGCCTTGCCCGCTGCAATCTGAAGCTTCACTGAACCTGTAACTTTTTTTGCCATAAGAATCCTCGCTACTAGCCACTAGCGGCTAGCTACGCGACTTTCTCCACCTGATTGAATTCCAATTCCACCGGCGTCGAGCGGCCGAAAATCGTCACCATCACTTTCAAAGTCTCGCGATCTTCGTTCACATCGTCCACAATGCCGGTAAAGCTGGCGAACGGGCCTTCGGTGATACGCACCGACTCGTTCTTTTCGAACTTGACCTTAAGCTTGGGCTTGTCCCGCGACTCGTCCACCCGGTAAACAATGTGCTGAACTTCTTCGTCCGAAAGCGGTGTCGGCTGCTGGCCGGTGCCCACGAATCCCGTGACTCGCGGCGTCGATTTCACGACGTGCCAGACATGATCATTCATGTCCATTTCCACCAGCACATAGCCGGGATAGAACATGCGCTCACTGGTGTATTTCTTGCCGCCGCGGACCTCGGTGACCGACTCTGTTGGGATCAGCACTTTGCCGATCTTTTCCTGCAGCCCGAAAGCCTGGACGCGCGACTCCAGCGACTCCTTCACCTTGCGCTCGAATCCCGAATAAGAGTGGATGATG
>Ga0335069_10014035_pt1 | contig 11237 bp, 12 predicted proteins | sample Lox_Sample_11_FD_206714 | JGI IMG/M metagenome (GOLD analysis project Ga0335069, IMG submission 206714) | Soil microbial communities from Loxahatchee National Wildlife Refuge, Florida, United States - Lox_Sample_1.1 | ecosystem: Environmental > Terrestrial > Soil > Wetlands | place: USA... | reverse complement strand
GACCGCGTGCGTCTTCCCCGAGAGCCCGCGCAGCGTCTGCGCGGCCTCGTCCGCGTCCGCCGCCTTCGCGTACACCCGTCCGGCCAGCACGACCGTCGTGTCGACGCCGACGACGGGCCGGCCCGCTGCCGCGTCGAGCACCGACCGCGCCTTCCCCTGCGCGTGACGCCGCACGAGCCGCTCCGCGTCGGCGTCCGGAGGATCGTGCTCGACGTAGTCCGGCGCGACGACGTCGAACGGAAGCCCGAGCTGCTCGAGGATCGCGCGCCGCTGCGGAGACGACGACGCGAGGAGCAGCGGCGGGACCGCGGTCACGCCGCGGCCGCCTTCCGCGCGACCCAGATCTCCTCCGCCGGCCACCGCCGGCCCCACTCCGCCGTCACGAAGTCGTAGTAGCCCGGATCGACGGCGCCCTCGGGCGCGCGCAGCTCGTGCAGCGCCTCGACCTCGAACCCGCACCGCCGCAGCAGCGCGATCCACTCGCCGTGCGGCAGGTGGTACTCGACGCCCACCGAGTCGGGCCACTCGATCGCGTACATGCCGAACTGGTCGCGCTGCAGCGTCTCGCCGACGACGCCGACCTCGGGCGCGCAGAGGTACACGAGCAGCGAGTTCGTGAGGAACACGAGCCGCCCGCCGGGCCGCAGCAGCCGCGCCGCTTCCGGAACCCATTTCGCCGGATCGGCCCAGAGCGACGCGCCGTACTCCGACACGGCGAGGTCGAACGACGCGTCCGGCAGCGGCACCGACTCGCCGGGCGCCTCGACGAGCGGGAACTCGATCCCCGTCTCTTCCATCATCCGTCGCGCCGTCGCGAGCTGCGCCGGGGTCGGGTCGACGCCGACCGGGCGCGCACCCAGCCGCGCGAGCCGAGCGGAAAAGTACGCAGTACCACAGCCGAGCTCGACCACGTCGAGCCCCGCGACGTCACCGATCGATCCGATCTCGGCCTCCGGCACGCGGAAGACGCCCCAGTCGAGTTCCCTCTGCGTCCAGTGGCGCCGCGCCGCGCCGTCCGTAAACTCCGCGTTCGTCCGCGTCCACTGCGCGACGTTGCGCGCGACGGAGTCGTCAGGCGAGCTCATCGGCGGAGAACCACAGCGCGATCTCCCGCTCCGCCGACTCCGGAGAGTCGGAGCCGTGCACGAGGTTGTCGGGCATCGACATCGCCAGGTCGCCGCGGATCGTGCCGGGCTCCGCGTTCGCGGGATTCGTCGCGCCGATCGTCTTCCGCATCGTCGCGATCGCGCCCTCGCCCTCGACGACGAGCGCCCACGTCGGACCGGACGTGATGAACGCGACGAGCTCGCCGAAGAACGGTTTCTCGCGGTGCTCCGCGTAGTGCTCCTCGCCGAGCTCGCGGCTCACGGTGAGCAGCTTCCCCGCGCGCAGGTCGAAGCCGCGCGCCTCGATCCGCCCGAGAATCTCGCCCGCGAGCCGTCGCTGGACCGCATCCGGCTTGATGAGGATGAGTGTCCGCTCCGCAGCCACGGACGCGGAGTCTAGTCAGACGGCTAGGCCGGGGGGCGACGGGTCGTGCCCGTCCGCCGGGGCTGCAACGTCGGCACCGAGCCGACGGCCGCAGGCTCGATCGGCGTCTCGCAGTACGGGCACACCTGCCACAACGCCTCGAGCGGCGCCTTGCAGTTCGTGCACGCCTGCTTCAGCTTCGTCGTGCAGATCGGGCAGATGAGGTAGCTCGAATCGACCTCCGACCGGCACACCGGGCAGTGGAGGTCGCGCTTCGCCATCCGGTCCTCCATCGCGCGGATCTCGAGCTCCCGCTCGCGCCGGTCCTCGATGAACTCCGGCGGCCGGAAGAGCATGTAGATCAGCGGCCCGACGTAGGGCGGCACGAGCCCGACGAGCGTCGCCATCCCGACGAGCCACGGATCCTCGATCCGGCGCCGCGCGTCCTTCAGCACCCAGTATCCGAGCGCGAGCCAGAACACGAACGCGAAGAAGACGAGGAGGTTCCGCGTGACGAGCCACGTTCCCGAGCTGAAGAAGCCGTGGACGCTCGCGACGGTCACAACAGGATCCTCCCTATCAGGTACCCGGCGGCGAACGCGCCGCCGACCACCACGACGAGCACGAAGATCGCGACCGCGAAGACGCTGACCTTCTCCCCCACGTTACCCCTTGTAGACGGCCGCGCTGAGCTCGGCAAGAAGGTAGAGGGACCCGGTGACGAGAACGGCACCATCGGGGCCAGCGAGCGCAAGCGCCCGCCGGCGGGCCTCCTGGGGGTCTCCGGTGTGCTCGACATGTCGGAAGTACCGTTCGGCACGGGCGGCCAGCTCCCCTGCGGGAATCGCACGGGTATTCGTCGATTCCGTGGCGACCACGGTACCGCCGAGTGCGGACAGGGCCTCGAGCATCAGCTCCGGCCGCTTGTCCGCGAGGATCGAGACGACGAGGACGTAGTCCCGCTCCGGGAGCCGCGGCAGGAGGTAGCCGACACCGGCGAGGTTGTGGGCGCCGTCCCAGATCTCGAGCGGGGCCTCGCCGCGCCGCTCGAGCCGGCCGGGGAGCGCGACGTCCTGCGCCGCCGCCGCGGGGACGTCCCGGCCGAGGAACGCCTCCGCGGCGGCGACGGCGAGCGCGAGGTTGCTGCGCGCGGTGACGTCGACGCGGGCCGCGCCGTTCTCGCGCGCGAGCGGCTCCCACTCGTCCTCGCCGAGCACGACGACGGCGCCCGGCCGGACGACAGCGAGCTTCTCGGCGGCGATCGCCTCGCGCGTGTCGCCGAGGACGTCCATGTGGTCGAGCGCGACGCCGGTGAGCACCACGACGCGCGTGTCGAGCACGTTCGTCGCGTCGTGCCGCCCGCCGAGCCCGGCCTCGACCACCGCGACGTCGACGCCGGCTTCGGCGAACGCGAGCAGGGCCGCGGCGGTCAGGGCCTCGAACTGCGTGGCTCCCAGGGACACGGCGCGGGGTCTGACCCCGGCGACTGCGCGCTCGAAGTCCGCTTCGGCCCCGCCGATCCGGATCCGCTCGCTCCACGAGCGGACGTGCGGCGAGAGATACGCGCCGACGACGAGGCCCGCATCGTCGAGCAGCGCCTCCGTCATCCGCGTCGTCGTCGACTTCCCGTTCGTCCCGACGACGTGGATCGCGGGGTACCGGAGCTGCGGGTCGCCGAGCTCGGTGAGCAGTGCGCGCATCCGGTCGAGGCCGAAGCCGTCGGCCGGCCACGGACTGAGCGAGGCGATCCATTCGGTCGCGTCCATCGTGGCCAATTGTCGCTTCGGGCCCCGTCCCGGGGTTTGACCCCGGGACGTGTCCCGCGTCAGCCGCCGCCGAGCGCGTCGAGCTCGCGGCGGAACCGCTCGAGCTTCTCGCGCTCCGCCTCGACGACCTCCGCCGGCGCGCGCTCGACGAACCGCTCGTTCGCGAGCATCGCCTCCGCCCGCGAGATCTCGCGCCGCAGCCGCTCCTGCTCGGCCTCGACGTTGCCGTTCGCGCCGGCCGGCCCGCCCGCGCGCTCCGGCCGCACGACCGCGTCGAAGATGCGCTTCTCGTCGCCGTCGAGCGGCGTCGCGACCCCGCTCCGGCGGAACCGCTCGGCTGCCTCCTGCACCCGCACGAGCGCGTCCGCGTCCGCGGCGAAGCGCGCGTCCGCCTCCGGCCACGCCGCGACGATCAGCCGCGACTCGCGCGCCGGCAGGAACCCCCAGATCTCCTCCGTCACGTGCGGCATCACCGGGTGCAGCAGCGCGAGCAGCCGCTCGAGCGCCGCGAGCGCCGTCGCGCGCGCGTCCGCGTCGCCGTCGTACAGCCGCGGCTTCGCGGCCTCCGCGAACCAGTCGCAGAAGTCGTCGAACGTGAGGTGATAGAGCCGGTCGACCGCGTGCGCGAAGTCGTACGACGCGAAGTCCGCCTCGACCTCCGCGCGCGTCGCGTCGATGCGCGCGAGGATCCACCGCTCCTCGAGCTCGCGCGGCCGCGCGTCGGCGACCGCATCGCCTGCGTTCGCGAGCAGCAGACGCGACACGTTCCAGAGCTTGTTCGCGAGCTTCCGCCCCTCCTCGATCGCACCGACGGAGAAGCGCACGTCCTGCGTCGACGACATCTTCAGGAGCCCGTAGCGCGTCGCGTCGGCCCCGTGCTCGTCGATCACCTCGACCGGGTCGATCCCGGTCCCGAGCGACTTCGACATCCGCCGCCCGTCGGGCGCGAGGATGATCGAGTGGACGATGACGTCCCGGAACGGGATCTCGCCGAGCAGCTCGATCCCGGCCATGATCATCCGGTTGACCCAGAGGAAGATGATGTCCCGCGCGGTCGAGTCGACGTGACCCGGGTAGAACGCGCGGAGCTCGGGCGTCTCGTCCGGCCAGCCGAGCGTCGCGAACGGCCAGAGCGCCGACGAGAACCACGTGTCGAGGACGTCGGGGTCGCGCTCGAGGTCGGTCGAGCCGCACTCGGCGCACGCGGCCGGCTCCGTCTCGGCGCACACGACGTGCCCGTCGCGGCAGTACCAGATCGGCAGCTGGTGGCCCCACCAGAGCTGGCGCGAGATGTTCCACGGTCGGATCCCGCGCAGCCAGTCGAGGGCGACGCGCCCGTGCACCGCGGGGTGGAAACGGACCCGCTCCGACTCGATCGCCTCGATCGCGGGCCGCGCGAGCTCGTCCATCGAGCACCACCACTGGAGCGAGACGAGGGGCTGGATCCGCGTGCCGGACTTCGCGCAGTGCCCGACCGCGTGCCGGTAGCTCTCGCGCTTCTCGAGCTGCTTCGTCTCGCGCAGCCACTCGACGACGTAGTCGGACGCCTCCTCCTCGGTCAGCCCCACGAGGAGCTCCGGGATCTCGCCCGTCATCCGGCCCTCGAGGTCGATCACGGTCAGCTCGGGCAGCCCGTGGTCGCGGCCGATCTCGAAGTCGGTCGGGTCGTGGCCGGGCGTGATCTTCAGCGCGCCGGTCCCGAACGCCGGGTCGACGCGCTCGTCCGCGATCACCGGCACGCGGCGGCCGACGACCGGCACGACCACCTCGCGGCCGACGATGCCCGCGTACCGCTCGTCGGCGGGGTGCACCGCGACCGCGACGTCGGCGAGGATCGTCGCCGGGCGGACCGTCGCGATCGTGACGTGGCCGCCGCCGTCGGCGAACGGGTAGCGCGCGTACGTCAGCGCGTCGTCGACGTCGATGTGCTCCACCTCGAGGTCGGAGATCGACGTGCGGCAGTCGGGGCACCAGTTGACGATCCGGTTGTCCCGGTAGATCCAGCCGCGCTCGTAGAGGTGGACGAAGAACCGCATGACCGCGCGGACGTAGCCGTCGTCCATCGTGAAGCGCTCGCGCTCGTAGTCGAGCGAGCAGCCAAGGCGCCGGAACTGGCTCATGATCTCGCCGCCGTACTGGTGGAGCCACGCCCAGACGCGCTCGAGGAACGCGTCACGGCCGATCTCGAGCCGCGACGTCCCCTCCCGCCGCAGCTCCTTCTCGACGATCGCCTGGGTCGAGATGCCGGCATGGTCGTAGCCCGGCTGCCACAGCGCGTTGAAGCCGCGCATCCGGTGCCAGCGGATCAGCGCGTCCTGGATCGTCCCGTTCAGCGCGTGGCCCATGTGAAGCCGCCCGGTCACGTTCGGCGGCGGGACCGCGATCACGTAGCTCGGCTTCGACGAGGACGGATCGGCGCGGTAGTGGCCCTCGTCCTCCCACGCGCGCTGCCAGCGTTCCTCGACGCCCTGCGGCCGGTAGAGCGGCTCCATCTCCATCAGGGGCCGATCCTAGCCAGCAATCCGGTGAGGTCAGGCAGCGACTATGTGCGAAGTATGCCGAAGCGGATCGACCTGCTGCTCGTCGCCGCCCTCGTCGTGGTCGTGGGCGCGGTCGCCGGCGACGCGCTTCGGCACCGGCACCACGCGTCGCCGGCGCCGCCCGCCGCCGCGCCGCCGGCCCGCGCGCCCGTCCCGGAGCAGGTCCGCCTCGTCCCGTCGACGACGGCGTTCCTCCCGCGCTGCGCCGCGTCGGTGATCCGCCTCACGGTCGGCCCGGGCGCGCTCCTCACGCTCCGCTACGCGGGACGGCCGTGCCACGTGCCGCCGCTCCATCTCCGATCGGTGATCCGGACCCCGGACGGCGCGGTCGCCTACCGCGGCCCGGCGCTCGCCTACGAGGCGCTGTCCGGGAACTACGCCGGCGAGGGCACGGCGCACGGGCGGCTGCTCGGCTGCCCCGGCGCGGCGATCGTCACCGGCTCGGGGCTCAGCGCGTCCGGTCGGTGCTAGCGCGGCTGCGCTGCCAGTCGCGCGGCTGCGCGCCGACCTGCTCGAGGATCGTCTCGAGGAGGTGGAACGACGACAGCACGTGCTCGCGCGCGAGCGCCCGCGCGCCGGCCGAGCTGCCGGCCACCAATGCCTGCTTGATCGCGCGGTGCTGCTCGGCGTTCTTGCTGTAGAGCCCGTCGATCGAGTGGTCGCCGGGCGCCCACACCGCCGGCCCGGAGAACGACCGCCGCGCGCTCTTCGCGAGCTGCTCGACGAGCGGCAGGTCGGCGACGCGGTAGATCACGTCGTGGAACGCGTGATTCGCGCGCACCCATTCGCCCATGATCGAGCGCCGCTCGTCGCCGGGCTCGCGCGAGCGGAGCTCGAGCGAGATCCGCTGGAACCGCTGCTCGCACGCGTCGAGCTCCGCGAGATCCTCCGGCGTCATCTTCGTCGCCGCGACCTCGGTCGCGAGGCTCTCGAGCTCGGCGCGCACCATGAACGCCTCGTGCAGCTCGTCGCGCGAGATCGTCCGCACGCGCACACCGCGGTTCGGCACGAAGGAGACGAGCCCGAGCGCGGCGAGCCGCCGCAGCGCCTCGCGCACCGGCGTGCGCGAGACCTGGAACTGCTCCGACAGCTGCTCCTGCCGGAGGACGGTCCCGGGCGCGAGCTCGCCGGAGACGATCGCCTCCTCGATCACGAGGGCGATGTCGTCGGCCTTGGTCGAGTCGAGACTCACATCCGGCATTTTACGCCTCCCCGGAAGGGCTCATTGACCGGCGTCCCGCACTGTGGAATGGTTCGGGACCGTGTTGCGGCTGGCGGTCATCGCCGCCGTTCTGGCACTCGCCGGAGCGGCCCAGGCGCTCGGCGCCCGGCAGGTCTCGTGCCCCGGGCCGGGCTGCATGCCGGCCGGCACGTTCTCGATGAAGCTCCCGGCCCCCGGCAAGGCGACGTTCTACGCCGTCACGATCACCGGGAAGGGGACGAAGGCGCCGACGATCGGGCTCGCGATCACGACGCCGCTCGCGAAGCCGCTCGAGGCTGCGGTGTCGGAGGCGAAGCCGACCGTGAAGGGCGGCGTCGTGACCGAGAAGCTCTACTTCTCGTTCGGCAACACCGGGGCCAGAACCGTCTCGGGCCTCGTGGCCGCCACCGCCGACGTGACCTTCGGCGCGTATGCCAATCCCCCGCTCCAGAGTCCCTCGGCGACGGTCGCGCCGATCTCGTGCAGCGCGTACGACGGCTCGTACGCCGGCCTCGACATCCTGGTCAGGGAGGTCTGGGGAGGTGGCTCGCCGCCGCCGGACTGGGTGATCGCGGCGCACAAGAACCTGAAGCTCGGCGGCTGCGGCCACTAGTCGAGCCGCGCGTACGCCGGCAGGGTCAGGAACTCGACGAGCTCGTCCGCGAGCGCGAGGCTCGCGAACAGCTCCTTCGCCTCGGCGCCGGCGTCGACCTCGGCGATCTCGGCCCGCACGCGCTCCCGGTCGAAGCGCCCGGCGCGCAGCCACTGCCACACCTGCGACCGCGAGATCTCCGCCGTCGCCGCGTCCTCCATCAGGTTGTCGATCGCCGCCGCGCCGACGCCGTGCAGCCACGCGTCGAGATAGCGGACGCCGACGGACACGTTCGTGCGAAGGCCTGCCTCGGTGACGTCGCCCGGCGTCTCCGCGATCGAGAGCAGCGCCGCCTCGTCCGGGACGACGTCCTCGCGCAGCCGCTCGACCTGATTCGGGCGCGAGGCGAGGACGCCGTCGAAGACCTCCGTCGCGACCGGCACGAGATCCGGGTGCGCGACCCACGTGCCGTCGAAGCCGTCGCCGGACTCGCGCTGCTTGTCCTCGCGCACCTTCGCGAGCGCGACCTCGTTCACCTCGGGATCGCGCCGCGACGGGATGAACGCCGCCATGCCGCCGATCGCGTGCGCGCCGCGCCGGTGGCACGTGCGCACGAGCAGCTCCGTGTACGCGCGCATGAACGGCACGGTCATCGTCACCTGCGCACGGTCGGGCAGCACCCAGTCGCGCGTCCGGAACTTCTTGATCGCCGAGAAGATGTAGTCCCAGCGCCCCGCGTTCAGCGCGCACGAGTGCGCGCGCAGCTCGTAGAGGATCTCCTCCATCTCGAACGCGGCGAGGATCGTCTCGATCAGCACCGTGCAGCGGATGGAGCCGCGCTGCAGGTCGAGCTCGCCCTCCGCGAGCTCGAACGCGCGCGCCCAGAGCCGTGCCTCGAGATGCGACTCGAGCTTCGGCAGGTAGAAGTACGGCCCGGTCCCGCGCTCGAGCTGCTCGCGCGCGTTCGCGAACATCGTCATCCCGAAGTCGAAGAGCGACGCCGACACCGGCTCGCCGTCGACGAGCACGTGCCGTTCTGGGAGATGCCAGCCGCGCGGCCGGATCATGAGCGTCGCGACCTCGCCGTTCAGCCGGTACGAGCGCTCCGACGTCTCGAGCGCGATCGTGCGGCGCACCGCGTCCGACACGTTGCGCTGGCCCTCGACGACGTTCGTCCACGTCGGCGAGTTCGCGTCCTCGAAGTCGGCCATGAAGACGCGGGCGCCGGAGTTCAGCGCGTTGATCATCATCTTCCGGTCGACCGGCCCGGTGATCTCGCAGCGCCGGTCGCGGAGGTCGGCGGGCGCCGGCTCGACGCGCCACTCGCCCTCCCGGATCTCCCGCGTCTCGGGCAGGAACCCCGGCAGCGCGCCGGCGTCGAGCGCGCGCTGGCGCTCGTGGCGCCGCTCGAGCAGCTCGAGCCGCGCCGGGTTGAGCTCGCGGTGGAGGCGCCCGACGAAGTCGAGCGCCTCCCGGGTCAGCACACCGTCGGTCGACAGGGCGACGGCCTCGACCCCGCTTGCGAGCATCGTCATGCGGCCGCACCGTGGGCCGCGAACTGCTCCTCCTCCGTCGAGCCCTTCAGGGCGAGCGTCGACGCGTCGGGCGACACCGCCTGCGTCACGAGGTCGAAGTACCCGGCGCCGACCTCGCGCTGGTGGCGCGTCGCCGTGTAGCCCTCCTCCTCGAGCGCGAACTCGCGCTCCTGCAGACGCACGTACGCGGGCATCGCCTCGTGCGCGTAGCCGCGCGCGAGCTCGAACATCGACGCGTTGAGCGAGTGGAACCCCGCGAGCGTGATGAACTGGAAGCGGTAGCCCCACTCGGCGAGCCGCTCCTGGAACACCGCGATCTCGTCGTCGGAGAGGTGCCGCCGCCAGTTGAAGGACGGCGAGCAGTTGTACGCGAGCCGCTTCCCCGGGAACCGCTCGTGGATCGCGTCGGCGAACGCACGCGCCTCGCCGAGGTCCGGCGTCGACGTCTCGAACCAGACGAGGTCGGCGTACGGCGCGTACGCGAGGCCGCGGGAGATCGCGGCGTCGATCCCGTCGCGGACGCGGTAGAACCCCTCGCCGGTCCGCTCGCCCGACACGAACTCGCGGTCGTACTCGTCGACGTCGCTCGTGAGGAGCGCGGCCGAGAGCGCGTCGGTGCGCGCGACGAGGATCGTCGGCACGTCGAGGACGTCGGCCGCGAGCCGCGCCGCGTTCAGGGTCCGGACGAACTGCGCCGTCGGCACGAGCACCTTGCCGCCGAGATGGCCGCACTTCTTCTCCGACGCGAGCTGGTCCTCGTAGTGCACGCCGGCCGCGCCCGCTTCGATCATCGCGCGCATCAGCTCGTACGCGTTCAGCGGCCCGCCGAAGCCGGCCTCGGCGTCGGCGAGGATCGGGACGAGCCAGTGCGTCCCGTTCGCGCCCTCCGCCCAGTCGATCTGGTCGGCGCGCATGAGCGCCCGGTTCAGCCGCTCGACGAGCGCCGGCGCGCTGTTGGCCGGATAGAGGCTCTGGTCCGGGTACGTGCTCCCGGCGAGGTTCGCGTCGGCGGCCACCTGCCAGCCGCTGAGGTAGATCGCCTCGAGTCCCGCCCGCACCATCTGGACGGCCTGGCCGCCTGTCAGCGCGCCGAGCGCCCGTACCGGCTCGTCCCCGGCGAGGAGCTCCCAGAGCCGCTCGGCCCCGAGCCGCGCGAGGGTGTGCTCCGGGACGACCGAGCCCCGCAGCCGGACGACGTCCGCCGGGCCGTACGTCCGCTCGATCCCGGCCCAGCGGGCGTCCTGCCGCCAGCTGCGATCGAGCGTTTCTTCCTGGTTCTGGATCCGAAGTTCGCGGTTCACGGCGCTCTCCCGGGTCTAGGGGTCGATTTCGGATCCTAGATGTCGACACGGACGGATGGCAAACCGGGTTGTCCGGTCACCTGGGATCCGGGAGGGCGCGGCTAGCGGTAGGAGCGGACGACGACCTCGGCGACGCAGACCGGCTTCTCGCCGCCCTCGCGCTCGATCGTCGCCGTCAGCACCGTCTGCGTCCCGCCCTCGATCTCCTCGACCGAGTCGACGCGGAACGTCCCGCGCACCTTCGAGCCGGACGGCACCGGCGCCGGGAAGCGGACGCGGTTCAGCCCGTAGTTGATCCCCATCCCGCCCGTCCGGGGCACGACCTCCTCGGACATCAGCGGGACGAGGGAGAGCGTGAGATACCCGTGCGCGATCGTCGTGCCGAACGGGCCGGCGGCCGCGCGCTCCTCGTCGACGTGGATCCACTGGTGGTCGCCGGTCGCGTCGGCGAACGCGACGATCTTCTCCTGCGGGATCTCGATCCAGGAGGACGGGCCGAACTCGGCGCCGGGCGTCACGTCGCTCATGACGACAACCGTATCGTGTTCGGCACGTCGAGGAACGCGAGGAGGTCCGCGGCGACGGGCGCCGCCCGGCCGCCGAAGGCGAACGTGATGTGGTTCCCCGGCACCTCGAGCAGCCGGCCGTCGCGCAGGCGCGCGAGCGTCCGCCGCGCGCCCTCCGCGGTCAGGATCGGCCCCGCACCCGGCACGCCGAACTCTCCGGTCGTCCGCACCAGCAGCACGGGGCACTCGACGGCGGCGGCGACCCGGGCCCAGTCGGGGACGAGCGTGCCCTCGACCGCCTGCCGGATGTGCTCCGGGCGGCAGCG
>Ga0335069_10014034_pt1 | contig 11237 bp, 9 predicted proteins | sample Lox_Sample_11_FD_206714 | JGI IMG/M metagenome (GOLD analysis project Ga0335069, IMG submission 206714) | Soil microbial communities from Loxahatchee National Wildlife Refuge, Florida, United States - Lox_Sample_1.1 | ecosystem: Environmental > Terrestrial > Soil > Wetlands | place: USA: Florida... | reverse complement strand
CTGCTGCTCGCGGGCCTCGACTTTCCCGACGAGGAGGAGGCGTACCGTGCCCGGGCCGAGCCGCGCGGGTGGGCGGCGAGGACGATCCTCGGCAACGACACCTTCGCCGTGCTCCGCGCCGGCAGCGAGCGCGGCTGGGGAGTCGCGGTCACGTGCGGCGCCGGGATCAATTGCGTCGGCGTCTCGCCCGACGGACGCCACGTCCGCTTCCCGTCGCTCGGCGTGATCAGCGGCGACTGGGGCGGCGGGCTGGACGTCGGGATGGCCGCGGTCTCGGCCGCGGCCAGGAGCGAGGACGGCCGCGGGCCGCGAACGAGCCTCGAGCGCCTCGTCCCCGCCCACTTCGGCCTGGAGACGCCGACGGAGCTGGCGCGTGCGCTGCTCCGGGGTCAGGTTGCGACCCGCGACGTCGGCGGGCTCGCGCCGCTCGTCTTCGAGGCGGCAGTGGGCGACGCCGTCGCGGGCGAGATCGTCGACCGGCTCGCCGCGGAGGTCGTGACGATGGCGCGGGCGGCCCTGACCCGGCTCGATCTGACGGAGGAGCCCGTCGACGTCGTGCTCGGAGGCGGCCTGCTCCGCTCCGGGAACGTCCGTCTGCTCGACGGCGTCCGCGCCGGCATGAGCGAGGTCGGGCCGGCGCTGTCCGTGCACCTGTCGGCGTCGCCGCCGGTCGTCGGCTCGGCGCTGCTCGGGCTCGACGAGCTCGGCGCGGACGCCGAGGCGCACGAGCGGGTTCGTCGCGAGCTGGGCGAGGCCGTCGCCCGGATCGAGACGCGTGAGACCGCGCCGTCCCTCTAGGCGGTCGCGGCCGGCTCCGCGGCGACCGGCGCGTCGGCCTCGGCGACGTGGCACGCGACCCGCCGCCCGGAGCCGATGGAGCGCAGCGCCGGCGTGACCTTGCCGCACTCCGCGACGGCGTAGGGACAGCGCGGCTGGAACCGGCAGCCCTCCTTCGGGTCGACGACCCGGGGCGGCTCGCCGACGTCGGTCGTGTCCGCGAGGCCGAGCGGCGCCTGCGGGTCCGGGACCGCGGAGAGGAGCAGCTGCGTGTAGGGGTGCTTCGGCCGCTGGAGCACCTCCTCGGCCGGCCCTTCCTCCACGAGGTGGCCGGCGTACATCACGAGCACGCGGTCGGCGATGTAGCGCGCGCTCGCGACGTCGTGCGTGATGTAGAGGAACGAGACGCCCTCACGCCGGCGCAGCTCGCTCATCAGGTTGAGGACGCCGGCCCGGATCGACACGTCGAGCATCGACACGGGCTCGTCGGCGATGATCAGCTTCGGGCGGAACGCGAGCGCCTGGGCGAAGCCGACGCGCTGGCGCTGGCCGCCGCTCAGCTCGTGCGGGAACTTCCGGCGCACGTCGGCCGCCGGCACGAGCCCGACCGTCTCGAGCACCCGCTCGAGCTCCGCGCCGCGCTCCTGGCGCGCGAGGTCCGAGCGGTGGAGCTTGATGCCCCGGGCGATCCCGTGCGAGACCCGGTAGGCCGGGTTGAGCGAGCTGTACGGATCCTGGAAGACCATCGGCACGTCGCCGCTGTACGCCAGCCGCTGCCTGCGCGTCTTGACGCGGCTGAGCGGCCGCCCCTCGAAGTAGATCTCGCCCTTGGTGGGCCGGTAGATGAGCGCCAGCAGGTTCGCGACCGTGCTCTTGCCGCTCCCGCTCTCGCCGACGAGCGCGACGATCTCGGCCCGGCCGATCGTGAAGTTGACGTCGTCGACGGCGTGAAGGGTCTGCTGCCTCGCCAGCCGCCCGACGCGGAAGTGACGGGTCAGGCCCTCGGTGCGGAGCAGCTCATCGCTCACGGCGACCCTCCCGGAGCGCCCGCGGCGGCCGCCGCCTCGGGTTGGTCGACGTTCTCGTAGCGGAAGCAGCGCACGAGGTCACCCTCGACGTCGTACTGCCCGGGCTCGACGACGCCGCACCGTTCCGCCGCCAGCGGACAGCGAGGAGAGAACCGGCAGCCCATCGGCGGGCGGGCGAGGTCGGGAGGCGACCCCGGGATGCCCAGCAGCTCCACCTTCGGGCCGTGGATCGACGGGAACGCCTCGAGCAGGCCGCCGGTGTACGGGTGGCACGGCCGCTCGAACACCTGCCGCGTGCTCCCGAGCTCGACGACCTGGCCCGCGTACATCACCATCAGGCGGTCGGAGAAGTGGCCGACGAGGGACATGTCGTGGGTCACGAAGATGACGGCGAAGCCGAGCTGCTCCTGCAGCTCCTTGATCTGCACCATCAGCGACCGCTGCGCCACGACGTCGAGCGCCGACGTCGGCTCGTCCATGATCACGAGCTCCGGCGTGAACAGCAGGGCCATCGCGATCATCGCCCGCTGGCGCATCCCGCCCGAGAGCTGGTGCGGATAGCTCTGGAGGTGAATCGGGTCGATCGAGACGAGCCGCAGCATCTCCCGGGACCGCGCCGTGATCTCCGCGGAGGACATGTTCGAGTGGGCGCGACAGGCATCGGCCATCTGCGCGCCGACCGTCAGCACCGGGTTGAGGGCGTTCATCGCGCTCTGCATCACCACCGAGAGCTGGCGCCAGCGGATGTTCCGGAGCTCGTCCTCGGCGAGCGTCACCATGTCGCGGCCGTGGAAGAGGACCTCCCCGCCGATGATCGCGGCCGGCGGGCTGAGCAGACGCGAGATCGCGTACAGGAGCGTCGACTTGCCGCAGCCCGACTCGCCGACGATCCCGAGGAACTCGCCGCGCGAGAGCACGAGGTCGACCCGGTCGACGGCGACGACGGCCCCGCCGTCCGACGCGTACGCGACGCGGAGACCGCGAACCTCGAGGATGCGCTCGGCCGGCTGCCGCTCTGCGGTCACGGGGTCGCTCACCGCTCGACGTCGACGGACTTGCGCCGGCGGACCGGCCGGAGCGCCGGGTTGCTGATCTCGTCGAACGCGTAGTTGACGAGCGCGAACGCGGCGCCCAGCAGCGCGACGCACACGCCGGGCGCGATCGCCCACAGCGGCATGCCGGCGCCGAGCGCCTCGTTGTTCTCGGCCCAGTAGAGCATCGTCCCCCAGCTCTGGCTGTTCGGGTCGCCGAGCCCGATGAACTGGAGACCGGCGGCGGTCAGCACCGCGTAGAGCGCGCCGCCGAGGAAGGCGGCGACGATGAGCGAGGTCATCGTCGGCAGGATCTCGAAGAGGATGATGTAGAGCTTGCGCTCGCCGCGGACCCGCGCCGCCATCAGGAAGTCGCGGGTCCGCATCGAGAGGGTCTGCGACCGGAGCTGGCGCGCCCCGTACGACCACCCGAGCGCTCCCAGCACGATGATCAGGGTGAGGAGGCCGGCGTTCTTCTGATACGCGGCGATGACGATCACGAGCGGGAAGATCGGGATCACGAGGATGACGTCGGTGATGAGCGACAGGATCCCGTCGCCGAGGCCGCCGAGGTACGCGGCCGAGACGCCGACGAGCACCGCGAGCGCGGTCGCCAGCCCGCCGACCGCGAAGGCGATGACGAAGGAGAGCCTCGTGCCCCAGACGAGCTGCGAGAAGATGTCCTGCCCGTACGCGGTCGTCCCCAGCAGGTGGTGGAGCGACGGCCCCGCGCCGGGCTGGTAGATCTCGGCCTGCGGGTCGTCGGGGGCGATCTGCCCGGGGAAGGCCGCGACGACGGCGAAGAACGCGAGCATCGCGATCCCGACCAGCGCCTTGCGGTTGTGCCCGATCGCCCGCCAGACGTTGGCCGCGGGGCCGGAGCGCGACCGGGCCGCGGGCGGCGCCTCGCCGGCGGGCGCGCCCGGGGGCGCGGTGCCCGCGTCGGCGAGTTGCGGCACGGTGAGGGGCGCCTCGGTCATCGGACGTCCCGCGTTCTCGGGTCGAGCATGGCGGTGGCCACGTCCGCGGCGAGGATGGCCAGCAGCACGGTCACCGTGATCATCAGGAACAGGCCCTGCATGAGCGCGTAGTCCTGGTTCTCGACCGACTGCAGGAACATCCAGCCGACGCCGGGGTAGTTGAAGACGAACTCGACGAGGATCGCGCCGCTGACGACGAAGCCGAGCGACATCGCGAAGCCCGTGAGATTCGGGAGGATCGCGTTGCGGCCCGCGTACGTCCACATGACCCGCCACGGCTTCAGCCCCTTCGCCCTCGCCATGCGCACGTAGTCCTCGGACAGCACGGAGATCATGTTGTTGCGCATCGTGAGGATCCACGCCCCGATCGCGGTGACGAGGATCGTGAGGGCGGGAAGGATGGAGTGCTCGACGGCGTCGCCGACGAAGCCCCACGACCATCCGACCGTGTCGGTGATGTTGTAGCCCCCGCTCTCGGGCAGCCAGCCGAGCTTGATCGAGAACAGCCAGATCGCGATCAGTGCGAGCCAGAAGTACGGGAACGCCGAGGTGATCACGAAGATCGGCGGCATCACGCTGTCCAGCATCCCGCCGCGCCGCCACGCGGACAGCAGCCCGATCAGCGTCCCGAGGATGAAGGCGAAGATCGTCGTCAGCCCCACGAGCGCGAGCGTCCACGGCAGCGCCTGCAGCACCTGGTGAGTCACCGTGTCCGGGAAGAACGTGAGCGAGGTCCCGAAGCGCCCTCGCGCGATGTTGGCGAGATAGGCGAGGTAGGCCCTGAACAGGCTCTGGTGGGAGTTGACGCCGAAGGCGACCTCCAGCGCGTGGAGCGTCTGCGGGCTGATGCGACCCCGGTACCGCGCCATCATCGCGATCGCCGGGTTGCCGGGCATGAGGCGCGGGATGAGGAAGTTGAGCGTGACCGCCGCCCAGAGCGTGACGACGAAGAACCCCAGCCTCCGGACGATGAACCTCATCTACCGCGCCTCATGCCACTGCCTCGACTATCCCTTCGGCGCCAGGTGCAGGGCCACGATGCCCCAGTCCGGGATAGCGTAGGCGGCCGGCTGCGCGTACGGGTTCTGAGGCGTCACCCAGCCGGTCAGGGTCGAGGTGTTGTACTGGTACCAGTCGACGCCCTCGGTGATCGGGATGACCGGGACGTCCCGCACCATCGCCTGCTCGAGCTTCACGACGATCTGCTTCTGCGTCGCCAGACTCGTCGTCGCCGCGTACGCGTTGATCAGCTTGTCGACCGCCGCGTTGTGGTACCGCTCCCAGTTCGACGCCGCGGCCGTCCCGATCGGTGCCGAGGCAGGACCGTAGAGCACGTTGCGGAGCTCGTAGTACGGGCTCGGCCCGTAGGCCTCGTTGCCGTCGTACGCGAGCTGATAGCGGCCGGTGTAGACGTCCGAGTCATAGGTCGTGCTCGAGAGGTTGGACGGCGTGACCTCGATCCCCACCGCCTTCAGCTCCTGCGCGACGATCTGCGCGGAGGCGACCCAGTCGGAGTAGCCCCCGATGTTCACCATCGTGAACGAGAGCGGCTTCCCGGACTTCGTGTGGAAGACACCGCCGGACATCGTGTATCCGGCCGCCTTCAGGATCGAGATCGCCTTCTGCGGGTTGTAGGTGTACTGCTTCGCGAGCGTCGGGTCGAGCCAGCTCTGGAACGTCGGCGTGACGATGCCCGTCTGGTTCGCCGCCGGCTGATAGCCGTACTCGCCGATCTGCGCGACGCGCGGCCGGTCGATCGCGTACGCCATCGCCTTGCGGATGGCGACGTCCTTGAGGGTCGGATCCGTGAGGTTGACGAAGATCGAGACGTTGACGATCGGCGGGAACCAGTAGTGGTTGTCCGGGCTCTTCGACAGGTAGAACGTCTTGATGCTCGGGATGAACTGGCTTCCCCACTGAGCCTTGCCGCTCGCCAGATCCTGATTCGCAGGATCGTTCGACGTGTAGGCCGGGTAGTAGATGGTGTCGATCTTCGGCAGGCCCTTCTGCCAGTAGCCGGCGTTCTTCGTGTACTTGATCACCTGCGGCGAGCAGGAGCTCATCTCGAAGCCGCCGGTCCCGATCGGCTTCGAGTCCTTGTACGTGACGGGGTCCTTGATCTGCGCCCAGATGTGCTGCGCGACGATCGGGGTCTGCCCGGCGACGTAGTAGAAGTACGGCACGGCGGCCGTCTTGAAGGTGAAGACGACCTGGTTCGACCCCTTCTGCGTCACGCTGGAGAGCACCGACCACGCCGAGTTGAGATCGAGCGCCGAATGCTTCTTCAGCAGCTGGAACGTGAAGACGACATCCGCTGCGGTCAGCGGCTTTCCGTCCTGCCAGTGCACGCCCGGCCGGATCGTGAACGTCAGCGTCTTGTCGTTGTTGCTCCAGGCATAGGCGGAAGCGAGCCAGGGCGTGGCGGCTCCGCTCTTCAGCAGGTTCTGGTAGACGAGGTCCTCGTAGACCGGGCCGAACGACAGGAACTCGACCGACGGATTGAACGGATTGAAGTTGCAGGTCCACGTCGTGCCCTGCTCGTTCGAGATCGTGACCGAGCTCCCCGACGAGCCGAGGGCTCGCGTCCCCGCACCGGAGCCGGCCGCGGTCCACACCGCCGCCAGCAGCCCCGCGAGGAGCAACACGAATACCGCTTTTTTCATGATCGATGCCTCCCCGGCCGCCCTGCGACCGTGCTCGTATTGACCGGCTCCGGGGCTCTGCGCGCCGGGAGCCTCCGTTCATGCTCACTGGGCTCGTCCGCCTGCCCGGTCGCGTCCACCGCCAGCGCCAGCGCTCCGACGAGCGCCGCGTCGAACGGGAACGCCCCGACGACCAGCTCGGGTGGGAAGGGAACGCCCGCATCGAGGGCGCGGCGCAGAGGCCGCTCCAGGCGATCCCACGACCGCACGATCCCGCCGCCGACGGCGATGCGCGACGGGTCGACCGCCACCGCGAGGTTGACGAGATGGAAGCCGAGCTCCTCGACGAACTCGCCGACGAGCGCGGACAGCCGCGGACTCGTCGCCGCGCGAAGGAAGACGTCCTCGGCGGAGAGCCGAGCGCCCGCACGGCGGTTCGCGGTCGCCGACAGTCCGATGCCGCTGACGAGATCCTCGAGCACCGGATGGTCGCGGCGGCCCACGTCGGCCCGACGCAGCAGGTTGTAGCCGATCTCGCCCGCAGCGCCGTTCGCTCCGCAGACGACGCTGCCCCTGAAGACGATCGCGGCGGCGAGGCCGGTCCCGAGGTTGAGGTAGAGGCCCGGCTCGTGCCCGGCGAGGGCGCCCGCACGGGCCTCGGCCGCGGCCGCCGCCTTCACGTCCGTCGCCAGCCGGATCGTGTCGCACGCGAACGCGGCCGCCAGCTCCCGGTGGAGCGCAAGCTCCTCCCAGCCGGGAATCGCAGGAGCGAGCCCGACGCCGTCGGCTCCGGGGATGCCGAAGGTCGACGCGCCCACGGCCGCGAGCCGCCTCCCGGGCGCGACGTCTCGGAGGAGGCGCGACGCCGCGTCGAGTCCGCGATCGAGATTCCAGCGCGCTCCGCGGGACGGCTCGGTCGCGATCGTGACCTCGCCCAGACGCCGGCCGCCCGGCGTCGCCACCGCGGCGGCGACCTTCGTGCCGCCGAAATCCAGGCCGAGCACAACGGGCGAGCTCATGACCTCCCCAGGGGGCTCCTCCATTGGACGCGCTGGACGCGCGGGAGTCAGTTAGGAAACTAACCTATCTTTTTACGGCTGACAAGTCTAGGGTTCGTGCCATGACCGTGCCGGCAAGCGATCCCGGAGGTCTCGCCGCCCGGCCGCAACTGATGCGGGCCATGAACGAGCAGCTCCTGCTCGGCCAGGTTCGCCGGGCCGGGCCGCTCTCGCGCGCCGACCTCGTCCGGCTGTCCGGTCTCTCCAAGCCGACGGTCGCGCTCGCCCTGGCGAGCCTGGAGCAGGACGAGCTCGTCCAGGTCGCCGGCCGCCGGACCGGCAGCCGCGGCCGGGCCGCGGCGCTCTACGAGATCCGCCGCGACGCCGGCTTCGTGCTCGGGCTCGACGTCGGCCACGAGTACGTCCGGGGCGCCCTCGCGGACCTCGCCGGCGTCGTGCGGGCGAAGCTGACCCATCGGGCGCGCTCCGCCAGCGCCCGCGCACGGGTGGGCGAGCTCGCGTCGCTCGCGGACGAGCTGCTGCGGACGGCGGGGGTGCGCCGTTCGCGAGCGATCCTCCAGACCGTCGTCGGCAGCCCCGGGGTGCTCGACCCGGACCGGAGCGCGCTGACGATGGTCGGGAACCTGCCGGGCTGGGAGCGTCGTGCGGTGGTGGAGGAGATCCGGCGCGGGCTCGGCGAGACGACGGCGATCGAGAACGACGTCGACGTCGCCGCGGTGGCGGAGCGGGACTACGGTCACGGCCGGGACGTCTCCACGTTCGCGTTCGTCTCGGTCGGAACCGGCATCGGCATGGGGCTCGTCATCGACGGCAAGCTCCACCGCGGCGCCCACGGCGCGGCCGGCGAGATCGCCTACCTGCCGCTCGGGCCCGACGGGGCCGACGTGCGGGAGGTACGGCGCCGCGGCGCGCTCGAAGCGGCCGCGTCGTCGGCGGCGGTCGTCCGGTCGGCGCGGACGCGTGGACTGGGTCCGCACCTGTCCGCACGGAGCGTGTTCGCCGCCGCCGCCGGCGGCGACGCGGCGGCGCGCGAGGTCGTGGGCGAGGAGGCGACCCTCGTGGCGAAGGCGCTCGCCTCGGTCGTCGCCGTCGTCGACCCGGAGCTGATCGTCCTCGGAGGCGGGATCGGGTGCGCGCCCGGCTTCGCGGCAGAGGTCGCGGCGAGACTGGAGCGACTGGCCGCCTTCGTGCCGGAGATCCGCGTGAGCGCGCTCGGCGAGGACGCGGTCGTGGACGGCTGCCTCGCGGCGGGGATGGAGCAGCTCTGGGATCGCGTGCTTCGCTCCCGGGGCACCGAGCAGCGCCGGCCGGAATAGCGGAGACGGGAGTTAAGCTCTCTAACGAGATGGCGGCTCCGCGAGCGATCCCGCCGCTGCTGAAGCGCCTGAACGAGCGGACCGTGCTCGAGACGATCCGCGAGGGCGCGCCGATCTCCCGCGCCGAGATCGCGCGCCGCGCCGGCATCTCGAAGCCGACCGTCTCGCTCGCGCTGCTCGCGCTGCTCGAGGCGGGTCTCGTGCGCGAGGCGCCGCCCGCGCCCGCGGGCCCGACGTACGGCGCCGTCTTCTTCGAGCCCGTCCCCGAGGCCGCGCTCGTGCTCGGGCTCGACCTCGGCGCGCGGTTCCTCCGGGCGGCGCTCTGCGATCTCCGCGGGACGATCCGGGCGCGCCAGGACGTCGAGCTGCGGAGCATCGGCAAGGGCGAGGCGGACGCGGACGCGGTGCTCGCGTCGGTCGCCGGGCTGCGGGAATCGCTCGTCGGCGCGGCCGGCCTCGAGGGCGTGCCGATCGACGGCGTCGTCGTCGGCGTCCCGGGTGCCGTCGAGCCCGACCTCGACCGTGTGCACCTCAGCGAGAACGTCGCCGGCCTCGAGGGGCGCCGCTTCGGCAGCGAGCTGTCGGAGACGCTCGGGCTCCCGGTCACCGTGTGGAACGACATCAATCTCGCGGCGCTCGGCGAGCGCTGGCGCGGCGCGGCGCACGGCGTCGACGACTTCGTCTTCCTCTCGATCGGCACCGGCCTCGGAGCCGGCCTCGTCCTCCGCGGCGAGCTGCACCGCGGCGCGCACGGAGCCGCCGGCGAGCTCGACTACGCGGCCGCCGGGCTCGACCGCGACGTCGACCCCTGCGCGGCCGCGCTCTCGGCCGTCGCCGAGCGGCTCGCGACCGCGCCCGGCGCGAAGACGACGCTGGCGCCGCCGTACGACGGGCGCGCGATCTTCGCGGCCGCGCGCGCGGGCGACGCCGTCGCGCGGGCGGCGGTCGAGGAGGAGGCGCGCCGGATCGCGCTGCACATCGTTCCCGTCGCCGCGGTCACCGACGTCGGCCTCGTCGTCCTCGGCGGCGGCGTCGGCGCCAACCCGGAGCTGCTCGACGAGATCCGGCCGCTGCTCGCGGAGTGGCTGCCGTATCCGCCGCGGGTCGAGATCTCGAGCCTCGGCGACGCCGCCGTCCTCAACGGCGCGCTCGCGGTCGGCCTCCGCTTCGCGCTCGACAACGTCTTCGTCAACCGGCCCGCGGCGCCGGCCGGAGCCTAGGCCGCCCCGAGCGCGGCAGCCGGGCGCCGAGAGCGGGGCGGACGGCTACGGTCGCCGGAACCCGAAGGTGCAGCCCGACGCGCCCGGCTTCGAGAGACTGATGTCCTGGGCCTCGACGGCGACGCCCTTGTCCGTGCTCGTGCCGCGGACGAAGGCGCACATCTTCACCGCGATCGCCGACGAGCCGACCTTCTCCGTCTTCACGATCTGTGCGCTCTCCGGGACAGTGACCTTCGTCGTCCCGCGCGGCCCCTTCACCGTCAGCGTCGAGCCGTCGGCGGTCGAGACGGCTCCGAAGGCGAAGCCGAAGTTCGCGGAGCCGCCGAAGCCGCCGGGCGGGCGCTGCCCGCCGGTGGACGGACGCTGGCCGCCCGTGGGCGGACGCTGGCCGCCCGGCGGAAACGTGCCGGGCGGACGGGTCCCGTTCCCGCGGGGAAAGCCCGACGCGCACTGCCCGTTGACCGGCTGTATCACCGTGATCCGCGAGGCGGTCACGACTCCGGTCTTGCTGCGGCTGCCGACGGCCGTCACGCACGTGCCGTTCGTCAGATCGGCGCGCGTGGCCGTCGCCTGCTCGGTGATCACGGTCCCCGAGCCGACGTCGACCGTCGACTTCCCGGTCGGGCTCAGCGACGTCGTGAGCGTGAAGGTCGAGCCCTTCACGTCGACGACGGGGCCGGAGACGGAGCCGCTGACGGGCGAGCCGGTCGCAGTGCCGCTCGAGGCCGCCGCGGCGGTCGTGGTCGTGCCGGCGGTGCTCGCGCCGGACGAGCCGCAGCCGGCAGCAGCGAGCGCCGCCCCGAGGACGGCGGCCGCTCCGAGGACGAGAGTGCGCCGCTCAGCCACTTCCGCCTCCGAATCCCGTCGCGCCGCCGGTGCTTCCGCTGCCGCTGCTGCCACTGCCCCCGCCGAACCCCGAAGCGCCGCCGCCGAACCCGAAGCCGCCGCCCGAGCCCGACGAGCCGACGGTGATCGACTCGGCGGCGATGTTCCCGTTCGACTGCTGCGTGCCGCGGACGACGACCGTCTGACCGGGCCGCACGGACCTGAGGTTCGTCGACACGGTCTTCGTCACCGTCGAGGCGGGCGAGGTCGTCACCTTCACGGTGTTCCCGCTCGCGTCGGTGATGTACAGGGTGGTGCCCTTGATCAGCGTCACGGTCCCGGCGGTGCCGCCGAAGCCGCTCGCGCCGCCGCCGAAGAAGCCTCCGGCCCTCGAGCCGG
>Ga0335069_10014033_pt1 | contig 11238 bp, 4 predicted proteins | sample Lox_Sample_11_FD_206714 | JGI IMG/M metagenome (GOLD analysis project Ga0335069, IMG submission 206714) | Soil microbial communities from Loxahatchee National Wildlife Refuge, Florida, United States - Lox_Sample_1.1 | ecosystem: Environmental > Terrestrial > Soil > Wetlands | place: USA: Florida... | reverse complement strand
CCCCCCAATAGCAGACGCCGCCGCCATCACTGTAGCTCGAAACCAAGTTGCAGAGATCCCGGGTAATCTGATATTGCCCGGTTGGTGTATTCCAATACACAGGGCCATTTGACACCCCCCAATTCCAAGCATAACTGAATTCTGCAATCCAGAGCTTCTTCCCGGAATAGCGATTGTGCAGGGCATTCAATGTAGCCGTGATAGCCGAAAGGTCGCTTGCTTCTGAACCCAGGAGGTAAGGATAATAGCTGACCCCAATCAAATCGAAGTTCGTGCATGCTGTGGTGAAGGCGTCGAAGTATTCCGTGCACCACGAAGACCAATCCCCGCCTGGAATATGAATCATTATTTTGGTTGTCGGAGATACTGCCTTGGCGCCTGAGATGCCAGCTTTAATCAGGCCGACGAATTGGGACCATTGGGTTGAAGGTCCTGGCACACCGTTGGTAAACGAAATTGGACCACCAGTCGGGAAAAGAAATCCATCCCCCACTTCGTTACCAATTTGCACGAAACTAGGCGTCACATTTGATGATATGAACGTGCGCATAACTGTGACGGTGTAGTTCGAGACGGTCGTCAGAAGTTGGGAGTAGGTCTGACCCTGCCATGCTGCTGGGGTATTGTGATAGCCTGGATTATCCCAATTGTCAGAATAATGAATGTCGAGAAGGATCTTCATGCCACGCTGTTTTGCCTTCACCGCCTGTGTAACAGCATACGACAGAGTATTCACCTCAACTCCCGTCATCGGCGGATTGACAAAAAGACGGATGCGCGCCACGGTCCATCCATTGGTCTGGCATAAAGTCAAGGGATCGGACAGCGCATTGCCCTTGGCGTCGTGAAACACCGTGCCGAGCTGTTGCTCTATCGTATACTCCGAAATATCGCCGCCGCGTTCAATCGTTGCGGCGCGAACCGAACCGGCAAGGGCGAAAATCGCCACAGCAAACGCCACTGCGGCGCGGGTCAGTAGTATGGTGGTCGGGTATTTGGTTTTGGTTTTCATGATGGTCTGGGATTAATCAAACTATGACATGACAGAATCTGGGATACCTCTCAATGGAAGATCATCCGATAAATATGGAAAATCGTCCGTTTTGCAACAACGCACCCCCTTTTTTTGCTGAAGACCAGCGTTCCATAATTTTCGATACTCAATAGGCGATTTCTCGTTTACGCGCCGGAAAACTCGTGAGAAATAGAGAGCGTCTTCAAAACCCAATTCTGCTGCGACAGTCTCTGCGCCGGACGGCAAGGTGTTATTTCAGTCGGACTTCACCCGGAGCGATGCTGTGCGAAGCCATCCGAGCCGTCGGCATTCTTCCCGTCCCACTCGTAGAGCGATGCAACGTCAATAGCCTGGCTGTAGCGCCGTAATTCTGAACACCTGGTGCCCAAGAACCCAGCGAATCAGGGACGGCCGCTGCAACCCGCCGCGATTCAATTATTCTAGTAATGCGCATCCAACGAGGGCAAGGCGCGTCCACTGGAATCAAAGAGTGCGGTGTTGTCGACAACGTTCGATTTCGCGTTTACATCCTGGTATAAACCGGTTGTTTGGACGCGGGAAACGCACACGCCAAGACACACCACGATTATTGTAAGGAGCGTGTTATTCAAAGTATTGGCCTTCATTGCTTAATATTGCCCACGCTTTTCCAATACGAGTTTAAAGACTACGGGGCAATTTTGTGGCAATTTTTCCGGTTGCGAAATGACCAGCGCGTCCGCTGTTTGCCGCCAGGCAACCATTCCGCCACCCAGCATCTGAACTTGCCGAACTGGTTGGTCGAGCAACCCGGCGGCGTCGCCCAGCGATTCAATCCGAACGCTCTCCGCCGGCGCGCCCAGGACAATGGCGTAAAGTACTTTCCCATCTTTGGTCTGGGTGAACCGCACGTCGCTGGCCGTGAATCCTGCGCCGAGCCAGGCGAACCCTTGCGCAAGGGCTTTCGGGTCTTTGGCGGCCGGGCCTTCACCAAACACCTTCCATGGTTTGGTATTAAAAATGCATTCCCGGTTCACCGCCATCCAATCGCCGATGGCTTCCACAATCTCTTGTTCCTTGTCGTCGATCGTTCCATCGGCGCGCACGGGAATGCTCAACAGCAGGTTTCCATTCTTGCTGACCAGGTCGCAGAGCATCTGGATGACCGTCGGGGCGGTCGTGTAGCCGTTGCGGTCGTAAAGAGCGCGATCGTAATGCCAACCGCCGATACAGGTGTCGGACTGAAAGGGTAGCGGTTCGATGCCATTCGGGGCTTTGCGCTCCAAGTCCGGCACCATACATGGGCGCTCGCTCGGCGACAGCGCCTTGCCAAAGAGTACGCCGTCATCGTTCGTTCCGTGCCATTGATTGTGGAGGTTGTAAAAATTTGCGGCCAGCTTCAGACCCGCGTCGCTGATGGGCCACAACGGCAGTTCCATGTCGTCGAAGTAAATCAGGTCGGGATGATACCTTTGGATGAGGTCCATGGTGCGGTTGTAAAACCTTTGGCAATAGGCCTGGTCGGGTATGCTCACCCCTTTGCCTACCCATTCCCAGGGAGGATAATACCAATTAGCGTTTTTGCAATTGAGGCTGGGCGGGTGGCTTTGCGCATAGAGGTCCTGCGGATCCAGTCCGTCCCACCATTTTCCCTTTCCGTCTGCACGGGTCAGATTGCCGTCAAAATCCTGCGCCGGCTCATACCACATCCAAGCATGCGCGGCATGCACGCTCACCCCAAAATGCAAGCCCTGCTTGCGCGCCGCCGCGGCCCAGCCGCCGATTAAGTCCTTATGGGGTCCTATCTGGGTGGAATTCCACGGCTGATACTTTGAATCCCAGTTGTCGAAATTATCGTGATGGTTGGCGAGTGCCATGAAGTATTGCGCGCCGGCACGCTTGTAAAGAGCCAGTAACTTGTCCGGGTCCCAGTTTTGCGCTTTCCATTCATGGATGACGTCCTTGAAACCAAAATCTTTCGGCGAGCCGTAGTGTTCGAGATGAAACTTGTATTGCGCGCTGTTGGTCCAATACATGAAACGCGCATACCAATCGCCTTGCTCCGGTTCGCATTGCGCGCCCCAATGCGCCCAGATGCCGAATTTTGCGTCTTTAAACCATTCCGGGCACTGATATTGTCTCAGTGAATCCCAGGTGGGCGCAAATCGCCCGGGCACTGGCGGTTCCAGATGGGCACTGACGACGCGGAAGACATTCGTGCCAGAGGCGGAGACCGGTTCGGCGGCAATCATTAAGGCGCTGACGAGCGTGGCGGCGCAGGCGAAACGAATCTGCGTTCTCCTTTTCATTCGATTTAGAACCTGGTGAACGCGGGCAACATCACGTGGTTGGAGTTGACGAGCCAGGTTGTGCCGCCGTCAGGGCTATACCATGTGGAGTCGAACAGAGCTTGCGACGACCAATTGTATTGAAAGGCATCATTGGCCACTTCAAATACACCCCACCAGCAGGCACCGCCGCCATCGCTGTAGGATGAAACCAGATTACACACGGCTGTGGCATACGCGGCCTGGCCGTCCGGTGTGTTCGGAAACTGAGGAGGCGGGGGATCGGTTGTCCCCCAATTCCACATATAGCTGGTTTCGACAACCCAAAGCCGCCTCGGGTAATAACGATCGTGCATGGCATTCAGCGTGGCTGTGATGTCGGATAAATCTGTCGTGGTGCTGCCGGCCGAAGTAGGATAATAGCTCAATCCGATGAGATCGAAGTTGGCGCATCCGGTAGTAAAGGCGTCGAAAAAATTCGTGCACCAGCCGGGCCAATTTCCGCCGGGAATATGAATCATTATCTGCGAAGGAGAAACGGCCCGGACCCCTGCAATGCCGGCGTTAATCAAGCCAAGAAACTGCGACCACTGCGTCGCAGGCCCAGGCACTCCGTTGGTGAACTGGATCGGGCCGCCGACCGGCCAGAAAAGCCCGGCTCCAATCTCATTGCCAACCTGAACGTATTCCGGCGTCGCGTTGGAGGCCCCGAACGTGTTCATCACGCTGACGGTGTAATTTGAGACAGTCGTCAAAAGCTGGGAGTAGGTTTGGGTTGACCAAGCGGCGGGGCAGTCCGCGTAATGCGGACCGTTGGTGGAAAGATTTGGGTCGGTGTACAAGATGTCGAGCAGGACTTTCATGCCCTGCGCCTTTGCCCGCTGTGCCAGAGCAATGGAGTAAGGCAGGTCGCTCACAGCGAAGGCGTTCCTGGGGTAAGGGCTGGCCAGGGGCGGATTCACAAAGAGTTCAATACGCGCGACGTCCCAACCATATTTTTTGCACAAGGTCAAAGGCTCGCTCGCGACAATCCCGTTGGTGTCTGAAAAGACCGCGCCGTGCTGTTGGAGCGCCGCGACCGAAGTGATTTGGCCGCTCTTCACGAAATTGGTATCACCGCCAAACAACCGGAAATACATTTGTGCGTTTGTAAGAGTGACGGTGGCTGAACCTTGCCCATGCCCCGCCGTGTTTGGAATATACGTCCAGGAACCCGATGTCAGATTTGTCGTGCTGGATAAACAAGCAAACTGGTTCGCTGTCCAATTCAGCGTGGCCGTTGTCCCGTTTTCTGCAGATATTAGTAGCTTGCTTGCGGAGCCGGTGATCTGAAGCAAATTAAAATTCCAATACGATGGATTGGATGCCGAGGTGACAATGCCAATGCCGTCGATCGAACCCGAAAGATTGCTTGTAACTTGCGCGCCGATGACCAGCGCCGGACTGATGGTCAAAACATTCCAATTCGTGGCTTGCGGATTGTAAGTCGTGGTTGCGGCGGCAAAAGCATTACCACCGCCATGTGCCGTTGTCGTCAAAGGCTGATTGGTTGCCACATACCACGCGCCTCGCACCTGTACGGCTAACCAGCAGGTCATATATTGTCCTTGATAACTCCACTGACTTTCCACGGAGAATTGCAGGTTGCTGTAGAGGGAAGTATTGATGCTCGTAAAAGCCGTGTCGCCGTAAGAGCCGGGACCCGCGCCGTTGGTGGTGTAAAACATTCCCAGCCCGGCGTTGCCGCCCGCATAGAGGATGTTCAGAGGCAAGGGCAAATTATTGCCAGCGTCGTAGGGAGAGCCATATTGGTAAATGCCAGTGGCGCCCCCCGGGGCAAGAATCTGCCCCCAACCTACGGAAGCCAGCGTCGTGGCATTGGCGCCTCCATTGGTCGTCCCCCAATCTTCCTGATAAAGAACCGCCGCTTTGGCGCGTGCGGAACAGAAACCGAGACAAAAGCAGACAAGTGCAAGGAATATTTTCTTCATTTTGTTTCTAGCTTCCACAGCGGAAATTGAGTCTACAGGTTCAAAACTGCCTTCCGCAGGATAGCATTTTCGTGCTCGCATAGGGGCCGCATTCGGAAATCATGCGCGTCCACATTGCGCGTAGCTGACGCCATCAATTATTGTCGCTAAATGCATCCAGAGCCGTCAATGCACGGCCGCTACAGTCAAACAACGTCGTGTTATCCACAACGTTGGGCTGTCCCAATTCCCAGCCTTGCCCCGGAACATAGATGAAAATCGGGTCCCAGTACAGGTCGCCGAGACAATGGCCATAATTCACCAGCTTCAGGGAGTTGAAACAGTTCAGGAAGAATTGCTTCTGCCCCAAAGGCGTGCTTGGAAACGGCTCCGGGCCGTTGTTGGCCAATTGTCCTGCCCAGGGTCCATCACACCGATTGGTAGCCCAATTATATCCTGTCTCCATGATTAGCACGGGCTTGTTGTAGGTGGAATACCAGGAATTGATTTGATCCCGAGCCTGCTGGGAAGTCAGCCCAGTCCAAAATGGATAATAGGAGCAGCCGATAATGTCCCAGTGGACACCATTGGCGACACACAGGTTGAAAAACCAGGTCACGGTACTGGAGCTGGGCGTGTTGAGGTGCAGAATGACCTGCGTCGTGGGAGAAACAGCCTTGACGCCGGCATAGCCCGCGTTCAGGAGTTGTGCCAATTGGGAGAAACTGGCCGAAGAACCGTCCGGCAGCAGAATGCCTCCGTTGATTTCGTTACCCACCGAGACGTATTCCGGAGTCGTGCCCTGATTCTTCATCTGCGTCATGAAGTTGGTTGTGAAATTGAAAACTGCGTTGGTCAGTTGTGGGAACGTGTAACCCACCCAGTCGTGCGGTTTGCCATTGGTCCAATAATCACTGTAATAAAACGTCAATTCGATCTGCATTCCCTTGGCCTTGGCGCGGGCCGCCAGGTCCAAAATGTTGGTGGGACTTTGAATGCCCGGCGGCAATAGTTTTGAAGGGGAGTAATTCGGGTTTCCAGGATCATTATACAGACGAAGTCGGACAATATTAAATCCGTGGTTTTTCAGAATCTGCAAGCAGTCCATCTGGATACCGTTCGTCTCGTAGTATTTCCCTCCGCCTTGTTCCACGTAAGTCAGCTCGGAAATGTCGCCACCCTTTAAAAAATTATAAGGCAGATCGTCCTTGATCAGTTGAACAAAATCCACCTGGCACCAACTGCCACCCGCCGGTGCGGTTGAACCGAGGCTTACCCGGCATTGGCCGTTGGTCACATTGATGCCGCGGACGATGGTATTGGTCCATTGCGAGGACACCGGGAGGCTGGTTACCTTATCGTTGCCACACAAGTAACAGTTGGTCTGTCCGCCGCTGTTCCGGACCATTGCTGTCAATTTATAGAATCCATTGGGAAGGTTGGTTACCAACTGGTAAGTTGTTACTTGGTAAGCTCCGGGATTGCTTTGCTGCAAAAAATAGGTGCCGGAGTAGGCTCCCCCGGCCATAACCGAGGCGGCCAAAGCATTCCCGGAATTCTGCCAAGCGGTCGAGAGATTCCCCGATTCAAAATCGCCGTCCGACAAGGTGCCCATCGAAAAGGCCGTCGATCGGAAGGAAGTCACTGCAGCCGTTGCGGGTATCGAAGTAGTACTCTGCCCGCCGGTTTCGCCAAGGTCATTCCATGACCCGCCATTCAGGTTCGTCGTGCACTGAAGCCGGACATTCAGGGCTCCTGGCCAGGTCAGTGTTATGGCGCTGTTCGACACGGAACTGGTGCTCAGACTGCCGAGATTGGTGGCGGTTATCATGAAATTATCAAAGTTAAATGTCCCGGCGCCCGTATGGGTGAACACCAGTCCTGCCCCGGTGATGTTTCCGGTAAGATCGCCGGCAGGTGTGGCGCCGATGGTCGCGCCGGTGCCGGTTCCGTTGCCGCTAACCGACAAGGCCTTCCATTTAGCGGCAGTCGGACTAAACACATTTGAGTAAGTTGCGTACGGTCCAGTGGTGGCAGGCACTGGCAAAGCAGTGGCCGCAGCATACCAAGCTCCTCCATTCATTTGGACAGCGAACCGCGCGCTGAGGTTGGCAGGGTTGGAATAGGGTTGGATATCAACCTGCAACGAAATTCCGGAATAAAGTCCTGGATTGATGGTGGGAAAACTGGCCGTAGCCGAGCCGCCAGCAAGTGCTGTAGAGGTATAGAATGCGGTCGTTGCGGAGGCGGCCTGATAGGCGTACACGGCACCGTCGCTGCCAGTGTTTTGATAGAGACGATTGGGATTGTTCGGAATGTCATCGGCCCAGCCAACCTGACTGACGGGAACGTTACCGGTGATACCATCGTAAGGGAAAGTCTCCCGGTATAAGACCACTCCCTGTCCCGAGACAAACACAGAGGAAGCCAGTATCGCTCCCATTATGACGAGGATGCGTTTCATTAATTCATTCCAACTCAACATAACACTAAGCTAAATACGGACCTAAATCCAGGCAATGGAGGATTGACCAATCTACATGGATGATCTTCCGAGGCGATTCCATTTTGCCCGAAATTGCTCGGATTCACGACACCATCGGAAAATTATCCATGTGAAACGGTTGATCTTCCATTTCGGAAATTGCGGCGATTTTTTATATTTCAAATTGTTGCGGCGGTACGCCAGACTGAGCTTGGTTGACCAGCGTGAAGAAGATTATACGGGATGAAGACGAATTCACAGGCTCGTGTCGGGACTGAAAATCTGATCGTGTCGACCTTTTTGCCGTCCCGAGCCGGCAAGAACCCGACATTCTTGGGAAATTTGGTTAAACTCGACTGTCGGCGGCGCGATCCGGACCACGTTTTCACGGCGGAATTGGTTAACGAATCGACCTCTTCCGCACACCTAAATCACGGCACCTTACCCTGCCCAGCTAATAAGGTACGGCTGGCAGGATTTGACGTTCAAGACGTGCTGGTGCCGTTTATTTTCCATCAGGTGCCGGCAAGATGGCGATCCTCAAATCGGTTGAACGGCCAACATGCATCAAGAGTGAGGCATCTATGACTTCGCGAGAACGGCTGGTCGCCACTTTGAATCATCGGTCGACTGATCGCCTGTGCATGGATTTTGGCGCTGGTTTCCAGACTGGCATGGGGGCTGGCGCGGTGTATCGCCTGCGTGAAGCCGTGCTGGGCAAAAACCAAAACCGGGTCAAAGTGATCGAGCCGTATCAAATGCTCGGCGAGATCGACGAGGAACTTCGCCAGGCGCTCGGTCTGGACGTCGTAGGCGTCCACGGGCCGGGGACCATGTTCGGTTTCAAAAACGAGAATTGGAAGCCGTTCAATATGTTTGATGGCACGCCGGTGCTGGTCCCGGAGCGGTTCAATGTGACCCCGGCCGAGGACGGCGGCTGGCTTATGTATCCCGAAGGCGACACCAGCGAGCCACCGTGCGCCTGGATGCCCAAGGATTGCTACTTCTTCGACGCCCTCAATCGTCAGCAGCCCATCGACGATTCCCGGCTTAATCCCGCTGACAATTGCGAGGAGATGGAAGTAATCAGCGACGAGGGCGTCCAACATTTTGCCAGGATGACCAAATACTACCATGAGACGACGAGTTACGGGATTTACATGACGCTGCCAGGTATGGCATTTGGCGACATCGCATTGGTGCCGGCCCCGTGGATGAAACACCCGAAGGGCATTCGCGGGGTGCAGGAATGGTACATGGCCACCGCCGCGAACCGCGACTACGTGTTCAAGGTTTTTGAGTATCAATGCGAATGTGCGCTGAAAAGCATCGAACGGCTCGCGACGGCCGTCGGCGATCGGGTTCAGGTGGCCTTTATTTCGGGCACGGATTTCGGCACCCAAACAGGGCAGTTCTGCTCCGCGCAGACTTATCGCGAACTTTACCAACCGTTTCACAAGGCCGTGAACGATCAAATTCATCGGCTGACGAACTGGAAGACATTCATTCACAGTTGCGGCGCGGTCCGGCTGTTCATCCCGGAGTTCATTGCGGCCGGCTTCGATGTGCTGAACCCGGTTCAATGCTCGGCCAAAGGCATGGACCCGCGCGAGCTGAAACGCGAGTTCGGCCGGGACATCGTGTTCTGGGGCGGGGGAGTGGACACGCAAAAAACGCTGCCGTTTGGCACCCCGGACGAGGTATATCGTGAAGTCCGCGAGCGCATTGAGATTTTTGCCGAAGGCGGCGGGTTCGTCTTCAACAGCACCCACAACGTTCAAAGCAATGTGCCAACCGAAAATCTGCTAGCTTTATTCCGTGCGGTCAAAGACAGCGATAATTCCTGAACCGATCGCTTCTCATCAGACTATCGTTCAACATGCCCGAGGGGCTTCGTCTTTGGACACCCTTCTCACCGGTGTGCTTCAACTCAGTGGTTCAGAGTCCCCGGTCGCGGGTGTGGCAGATGATGACATGTGGATGTAAAGAGCGATTGCTGGGTGCCGGCCCGCGCGAATCGCCTTTGGCGACGTCTTACTTCGTCAGGATTTGTTCGATTTCTTCCAGTGACTTCCCCTTGGTTTCCGGCAACTTCCAAAAAATGAAGACGAAGCCCGACACGCAAATCGCAGCGTAAAGCCAGAACGTGCCAGACGATCCTAATTTTGCGTTTAGCATTGGGAAAGTGTAAGTCAAGATGAAGCACGCGATCCACAAGGCTGCCACGGCCACGGACATCGCTGCGCCGCGGATTCGATTGGGGAAAATTTCTGAGATGACCACCCAGGTCACCGGCGCGAGCGACATGCCATATACCGCCATGGAACCCAGCACTAGCAACAACACCGGCAACCCTTGGACGTGATGTGCGTAGCAGAAGCCCATCCCCGTGAAAATAATTCCCAGACCCGCAGCGCCGAGGAGCATTAACGGTCGTCGCCCCAAGCGATCTACTGTGCCAAGTGCCACGATTGTGAAAACAAAATTTACCGAACCAGTCCAGGCAATATTCTTAAGTACGGTGGAAATGTCGAAGCCTGCGGCGCGGAAAATTTCCTCCGCATAGTTGAAGATCACGTTGATGCCACACCATTGCTGGAAGACGGCCAGCACAACACCGAGCACGAGCACTTTGCGCATCTTCGGTTCGAGCAAATCAGCGAATCGCACATGCTGGACTTCTTCCTTGGATAACGTGGATTGGATTTCTGCCACGGCGGCAGTCGCATAGGAATCGCCGCCAACGCGATGCAATACTTCACGCGCTTCTTCCGTTCGACCAAACTTAGCCAACCAGCGCGGGCTCTCGGGCAGCAGAAACATCCCAAGCAGAAATATCACGGATGGCACGGCAGTCAGGCCGAACATCCAGCGCCAACCCTGCTGCCCAAACCACGAATTCCTGATGAATTCATCCGTCGCACCTTGAGGTAGATTGCGCACGAGACACCAGTTAATGACTTGCGCGAGCAGGATACCGATGACAATGGTGAGCTGATTGATAGAGACGAGCTTGCCGCGCATCTGGGCCGGCGAAACCTCCGAGATATACATCGGCGAGAGACTCGATGCGAGGCCGATGGCGACGCCGCCCAACATGCGCCACGCAATGAACACGGTGAAGTTATGTGCCAGCCCATTGCCGATGGACGTGATGGCAAACAACAGTGCCGACAGAATCAACAGTCGCTTGCGCCCGAACCTGTCGCTGAGCGCCCCTGCCATCAAGGCGCCGAATAGACAGCCGATGAGCGCGCAACTGTTCGCCCAGCCAATCTGGGCCTCGCTCGTCAGTTCAAAATAGCGCTGGAAAAACGGCTTCGCGCCGCCGATAACGACCCAGTCCCAACCGAAGAGCAATCCACCCATCGCCGCTACCGAGGAGATGAGCCAGACGTAGCCGAGGTTATAATGCGCCTTGAGTTGCGAGGACGAGGTCGAGGTTTGCGTGATCATAAGGGTTATGACTTCATCATTCTTGATTCGGACATGTGGACAGGG
>Ga0335069_10014032_pt1 | contig 11238 bp, 10 predicted proteins | sample Lox_Sample_11_FD_206714 | JGI IMG/M metagenome (GOLD analysis project Ga0335069, IMG submission 206714) | Soil microbial communities from Loxahatchee National Wildlife Refuge, Florida, United States - Lox_Sample_1.1 | ecosystem: Environmental > Terrestrial > Soil > Wetlands | place: USA... | reverse complement strand
CATGCCGTCTGTGTGTTGCACCAGGCACGGGGCCTGCTGATCGGTTGGCTTGTCAAAGCACTGCTGGTCCAACCGGATGCCCAGACTACGGGAAGAACGCTCAGCCCGATCCTTGAGCGACTTGGGATCAGTTTGTGAGGTCACCCTTACTTCATTGAGATAGGTATCGAGCCGCATTCTGTCGAGGCTTGCCGATTGCAGGTCCTGGGTGGCGCGGACAAAGATACCGGGGCGGCCCCTGACGGTGTTTCGCAATGTGCTGAAGTCGCCGCCGGTCTCGGGCGCCAGGAAGAGGATCGCTTGCTGGGCCTCAGCTGGCACGGGAATGAAGACCCCCTCCTCCCGTATTTCCTTTGTCCAGGTTTCCACCCGCGTGAACCAGCCCGAGGGCGGCGGGTTGGTGACGCCACGAAGGAACGCTACGACGAGGACGTACCTTGCCGACTGGGTGGGAGGAAGGTCGGGATGAATCCAGAGCCGGTCACCGGGAAGGAGGTTGGGCACCTGGCCGATGGGAAGTGTGACGTCGCCCCGCTTGACATGGACATCTACTTTTGGCCCAACGAGATCGAACGAGGGCCCGGGAGTCTGAGCACGGGTATCGACCCCCTGTATCCACAGGAAAAATGCCATTATCAAAATGAAACAGCGGTGCATACGTCCATTGTACGAAGAGTAAGCCCTTTTCACGATTTCGGCACCCGCCCTTTGCTGGGCGGGCGTCATGGTTAAAACGGGGTATTGCGCGTTATTCGAATAAGTTGCAGAATCGTTACACTGGCTGGTTAGGTTTGAAGTAGGTTTTTACCTTAGGTTTTCTCGGATCCCTGTGGGGTAAAAGTCGCGAAGTGCAAGATGGCCGCCGTCATGGAGAAGCCCGCGATAGCCTCAAACTACCTTACATCTTTTCGGGAAAATATTTAGGCCGCTCACGTGCCACACGTATCCGCCTGCCACTAAATCGAACAGGTCCTTTTATAGGGCCGGTAAATGCCGCTCGAAGCATTGCCATGCAGGCAGGCTAAAGAAACACCTATTCGGAGAAGCCAAGATGAAATCGACAAGGGCTGCGCAGAGCAGCATAGACATAACCAATCTGAGCATTCCCGACGCTGAAGAAATTGTTGAAGAAGCCTTGAGTGAACTCGCGTTTTCGCAGGACCCGGGACTGGCACGCGCCCTGCGCTTTCTGGCCCCGCCTGGATACCAGGCGATTGTTGAGCTTTGCAGTGAAAACGGGCGGAGCAAGCGGCGCAATGCCTCAGCCGACACATGGTCACCGGAAGAAGACGAGGTGAGAATCTACTTTGAGCGGATGGGCGGCGGCGAGGCCGCGCCACGTTCAAGCCGGGGATCGCGTGCGCAGATTCAGCAGAGCTTCGAGGAAGCAGAAGAAGACGAGGAGATTGCAAACCCCGCGGATCTCGAGGCGCGCGTCAAGGAGCTTTGCGCCGCACTCGCCGAAGCAGAGCGAGGCGGACATGCCTTCATCGCGCTGAAGTGGTTTCGGGACTCGTTTCTGCCCCGCAAGGCATTTCGCTGGAACCAGCATCCGGAGTCGCGCCAGGCCGTGCTGGCGGAGGCGATTCAGCGCGGCGTCGTGCTTACAAGCAAGATCGCGAACCCGAAGACTCCTGCATACCCAACCACCACAATTCGTCTGAACCGCGCTGAGGCTGGCATGCCTGAGGAAGCTCAACGATTCCATCCGGTGGCTGTGCACGGCGAGTCGATTGCTGAAGTGATTGAAGAGGAACGGGGGAAACAGTGAGTTGCTACTTCCTCGAATCCACGGCTTTCGCCAAGCTCTTTGTGCAGGAACCGGGGACAGACGCCCTGATCCGCCTGATGGAAGCCGTCGAGGATAACCGCAAGCTGATTGCAGCGTGCGCCCCACTCGAGGTCTACGCAGCCGTTCGCCGGCGTGAGCGCGCCGGCGAGATCAGCCACGAAGACGCGGTCTCCGCATTGGATATCCTCCGTCTGGAATCTGCGCGCATGGTCCAGGAACCACTGAATCCCGCGGTTCTCGAAGCGGCCCGGCAGCTGCTTGACCGCACCGGCTTGCGCTGGCCCGACGCACTGCAACTTGGAGCGGCCATCGTGGCGCGGGACATGTTTCAGAATACCGAGATCATCTTTCTCTCCGCCTCGGCTCCACTGCTCGAGGCCGCCAAATCCGAGGGATTTCGCACGCTCGATCCGGTCCACGAAGAGACCGATCTTGCGAAACAGGCCTAGTGGGCACAGCTCGACAACTTCGATACAAAAGCACGGCGTCGCTAAACTAGTCGCGGCGAAATCGATTGGCCCTTTCAAACTCGTCACGCAGTTCCGGAGTGCGCAGATTCTCGCGGATATAGGCTAGCCGCTGCTCAAGAGCAAACAACGCTTTCTCGACCGCTTCGGTGTTTGTGAGCGCAATGTCGCGCCACATTGACCATGGGCTGGCGCCGAGCCGCGTCATTTCGCGGAGCGCCCGTCCGCCAACGTCCTTCAACTCAGGAGCGCTGCCGACTTCCTCTTCGAGAAGCGCGCTCAGCGCAGTTGCGGTGAATTGCGGCAGGTGACTGACCCACGCCACCAATGCGTCATGGCGGGCGGAATCGAGTTCGATAGTCCGCGAGCCCATGGAAACAACCAGTTCGCGCCAGTCCTTCGCCAGTTCCTCCGACCGCGGCGAGCGTATCCATGCAGGATCGTCGGTAAAGATCCAGACGGCTCCGCCAAATAGGGTTGCATCCGCAATCGCAGCTCCGCCTCGCTCCTTGCCCGCCATGGGGTGGCCGGGAAGAAATCCCGCACGCTCGGGAGCATTGAAAAGACGGCCGGCGGCAGCGGTGATCTGTGCCTTGGTGCTGCCCACATCCGTCACCAGGTGATCCGGGCTAAGCACCCCGGATAGCTGCTCCATGAGGTCGAGAGTTGCGTAGATCGGAACCGCGAGAAGCACAACCTGGCTTGTGCGCGCGGCTTCAAGCGGGTCCGGCGCGAGCTCGCCGACCGCGCCCATCGAGAGTGCGATCTTTCCCTGCTCGGGAGTTCTGTTCCAGCCCGTGATCGAGCCCTTGTACCCCCCTGCGCGCAGCGCCAGGCCCACCGAAGTCCCCAGCAGGCCGGTGCCCAGGATTGCGATGCGCTCGATCATGGTTCCTTTCAGAGCGGAGTTAGCAGTGTGAGCGGAGTTAGCGGCGCTAGTTTGCTTAATCTTATTGCACGAGGCCGATGATCTGAATTCGGATCGCTCACCCGAGCTCCGGATTCTCATGACCGGAAAGACGTCCAGATCCTCATCGAGTGAAATCCCGGTGATTCAAGACTAGCCTTGCGTACACGCGTGAGGCGCGGCTATCCGTTAACTCCGCTACAGCACCCTTCCGACCGCCTCGGCGATCACGCGCAGCTCGCCCATCAGCTTCTCAAATTGATCAAGGTACAACGTCTGCATCGCATCCGAGGCGGCCTTGTCGGCGTTGGGGTGGACTTCGACAAGGATTCCGTCGGCTCCGGCGGCTACTGCGGCCTTCGCCATCGGAGCCACCATTTCGCGATGGCCGGTGCCATGCGACGGGTCGCCGACGATGGGCAAGTGCGAGAGCTTCTTCACCACGGGAATTGCCGAAATGTCCATCGTGTTGCGCGTCGCGGTTTCGTACGTCCGGATGCCGCGCTCGCAAAGAACGACGTCGTAGTTTCCGCCGGACATGATGTACTCGCTCGAAAGAAGCAGCTCTTCGATCGTCGCGGCGATGCCGCGCTTGAGCAGAACGGGCTTGCGCACGGTTCCCAGTTCGCGCAGAAGATTGAAGTTCTGCATGTTGCGCGCGCCCACCTGAAAGCAGTCCACGTAGGGCAGCATTGCCTCGATCTGCGAGATCTCCATCACTTCGCTCACAACGAGGAGACCGTTCTGCCGGGCAGCTTCGTACATCAGCTTGAGTCCCGGAAGGCCCATGCCCTGAAAAGCGTAGGGCGAACTGCGCGGCTTGAATGCGCCTCCGCGCAAGAAGCTTCCGCCGGCGGCTTTCACGCGCTTCGCGGTCTCGGCGATCTGATCCTCGTTTTCAATGGAGCATGGACCGGCCATGACCACGACCTGCGTGGAGCCAAGCTTTACGCGGTTGGGAAACTCCACGACGGTGCCTTCAGGGCGAAAGCTTCTCCCTGCCAGTTTGTAGGGCGAACTGATGCGGTGCACATGAAGCACACCGGGCAACAATTCAAATTTTGTAAGGTCGATATTTGCCGTAGGGCCAACGCCGGCCAATATGGTCTGGGTTGCTCCGGTGGTGCGGTGAACACCAACCCCCGCTTCCACCATTGCTTCGATCACAAAATCAATCTGCTCTTCGGTGGCCTTCTCCTGCATTGCGACGATCATTGCTTGTTCCCTGTCTTGGGCGCGTGTGCGCCAGTGCCTTGGCCCTTGAGGGCATTCCGTTCCGATGCCAACTCGTTCCTTTGCAGCGCGCGCATAACGTCGATGATCCGCTCATAGATATGCGTCAACTCGATATCCGGCAGAGGGCCCTTATTTGCCGCGCGCACGTTGGCATAGATCACCTTTTCGCGGGCAGGTTCGTAGACCGGCAGCGAAGTGGCGACCTTCAAATGGCCAATCATGATTGCGGCGCGGGCCCGCTCGCTCAGCAGTTCAACAAGCTGGCGGTCCAAAGCATCGATTTGATCTCGCAATTCTTCCAGCGTCATTCCATCCTCGTGTGGCGCCTGGGTAGCAGGCCATCTCTGGAAGGCCTGCCACTCCGGATGCATCGGCAAAGTCGGCGGATCAACCCGCGGAGTATTCCGCGGCGCTCGCGTAGAGCGTTTTAACGGGCCAGCGCCGCCCGGGGCAAGCGCAGGCCCTTGATAAATTTTGAAACCGCCGCGGGTGCCTCTTCGGGAGTTGATCGCTCGATGAGTTCGACAATCGCGCTGCCGATCACCGCGGCATCTGCGAACTCCGCGACCTGCGCAAAATGCTCTGCATTGGAGATGCCAAATCCCACGGCCACTGGCAGCGCGGACCATCGCCGAACGCGCGCAACAAGCGTAGCCGCATCAGCCGTCATGCTCTGTTGCTTACCGGTGACGCCAACCCGCGAGATGGCGTAAATAAATCCCCTCGTGTGAGAGGCAATCGCCTCGAGCCGGTCATCCGGGCTGGTAGGCGCGGCAAGAAAGATCGGCGCAAGTCCAACGCGACCCATCTCGGCCAGGTATTCGGCCGCCTCTTCGACAATCATGTCGGTCACCAGGACGCCATCGACTCCGGCCCCCGCCGCGTCGTCAACAAAGCGTGAAAGACCATAGCGGATGATGGGATTCAAATAGGTGAAAATGACGAGGCCCGCACCCGGCCTGGCTGTTCGAATCTCGCGGGCGAGCGTGAGCACGTCTTTCAGACGCGTGCCGCGCGCCAGCGCGCGTTCACTTGCGCGCTGAATGACCGGCCCATCTGCCAGGGGATCGCTGAAGGGAACACCCAGTTCAATCACGTCCGCGCCGGCGTCAATGGCTTCGAGCGCTATGGCACGCGTGGCCTCGAGGCTGGGATCGCCGGCCGTCAGGTACACCACGAGTCCCGGCTTGTGCTTGAAAAGAAGTGTCATAGCGATTCGTTCAGGCCCCTTGAATGTGCAGCTCGCGAGCCAGAATGCCCATGTCTTTGTCGCCACGTCCAGAGAGGTTCACAACCAGTATGTCACGCGGAGTCAGCGTCGGAGCGAGTCGCAGACACTCCGCCACGGCATGCGCGCTCTCGAGCGCGGGAAGAATGCCCTCGGTCCGAGCGAGACGAACGACAGCTTCCAGCGTGGCCGCATCGTCCTGCGACAAGTATTCTGCACGCCCTGAATCGTGAAGTGCCGCGTGCTCAGGCCCGATGGAGGCGTAGTCCAACCCTGCGGAGACTGAGTGCGTCGCCGCAATCTGTCCGTCTTCATCCTGCAGAACGTAGGAATAGGTGCCCTGCAGCACGCCGGGCGCTCCTCCTTGAAATCGGGCGGCATGATCTCCGAGTTTGGCGCCGCGTCCTCCTGCTTCCACGCCGATCAGCCGCACCTCGCGATCAGGAATGAACTCGTAGAAGGCACCGATCGCGTTTGAACCACCGCCGACACAGGCAATGACCGCCGTGGGCAGACGGCCTTCTTTTTCGAGGATCTGCTCTTTCATCTCGCGACTGATCACGCGATGAAAGTCGCGCACCATCGTTGGATATGGATGCGCCCCAAGCGCACTGCCAAGCAGATAGTGGGTAGTGCGGACATTTGTCACCCAATCGCGCATCGCTTCGCTGATTGCGTCTTTGAGTGTTTTTGAACCGGACGATACGCCGCGCACCTCAGCGCCGAGAAGCCGCATACGCAGAACGTTCAGTTCCTGGCGCTCCATGTCCACGTCGCCCATGTAGATGACGCATTCCATGCCGAGAAGAGCGCATACGGTTGCTGTCGCCACACCATGCTGCCCTGCGCCGGTTTCGGCGATGATGCGCTTCTTCCCCATGCGCTTCGCCAGCAGTCCCTGTCCGAGCGCGTTGTTGATCTTGTGCGCGCCCGTGTGCAGCAGGTCTTCGCGCTTCAGATAAATCCGGGCTCCGCCAAGCTCTTCGGAGAGACGCTTTGCAAAATACAGGGGGGTCGGCCGCCCGGCGAAATCCCTGAGCAGGCCGGCAAGCTCGGCCTGGAACGCTGCATCTGCCCTGGCTGCCTCATACTCGCGCTCGAGTTCTAACAGCGCGGCCATCAGCGTCTCCGGGACGTAGCGGCCACCATAGACGCCAAAACGGCCAGGTCGCGACTCCGATGGAACAGTCGGAAGGATCACCGATGCCATTTGTGGGGCCTCCTACTCACAGAGACGTGGAACGAGCTTCTCTCAGTCTACTTCAGGGCCTGGAATGCAATGGCGGGCAGAGAGCTATTAGCCGCGAGCCCGCGCCGATGCCGCTGCCCGCGCCTTGGCCACGAAAACCCTGACCTTGTCGGGATCCTTGCGGCCGGGTGCGGCCTCAACGCCGGATGCCACATCGACTCCCCATGGGTTGAGGCAAGCGATCGCCTCGGACACATTCTCGGGATTGAGGCCTCCGGCTGCGATGAGGCGCTTCGCGCCGGGGCTCCCAAAGAGCGAGGTGGCCGCAAGATCCCAGTCAAAGCCGATGCCGGTGCCGCCGACGGCGGTGGCGGTGCGCGAGTCAATAAGAACGGCATCAATGTTCTTATCCTGCGCCAATACACCGGCCTGCTCCGGCGCGGCGGGAGAGAAGTGGACCACGCGCAGGATGCGCAATCTCGGCCCGAGCCGCTCCCGAAGTTGCGCGGGAAGATCTGGCCCACCGTCTGCGTGCAGTTGAACGCCGGTCAATCCGCAACTACGGACAGTCGATTCAATCTCGTCGAGGGAGAAATCGACAAAGACACCTATCTTCTCCAGGGCATCGGGCAGGCGAGGCGCAATAGATGCGACCTGTACCGCAGTGACGCGTCGAGGGCTGGTCGCAAACACGAATCCCACGGCATCGGCGCCGGCCTCGGCCGCCAACCATGCGTCTTCGAGCGAGGTATTGCCGCAAACTTTGACCCAGATGCTCACAGCGCAACCTTTACGTCAGCGAGAAGCGCGGCGAGAGCTGCTCCGGGATCGGGTTGCCGCATCAGGCTCTCGCCGATCAAAAAGGCATCGAATCCTGCTGCGTGCAACTGGTTCAGATCGTCGGGGCGCGAGATTCCACTCTCAGCAACGCGCACAACTGCAGGCGGAATGCGGCTCGCGAGATCGAGCGACGTTTCCATCCTCACCTCAAATGTCTTCAGATCGCGATTGTTCACGCCGATGGCGTCTGCGCCGGTCTCGCCCAACGCATCAAGCACGCGATCCAGCTCACCGGAAGTGTGCACCTCGACCAGCACATCGAGCTCCATGCTGCGAGCGGCTTGCGCAAGGTGTTTCAATTCAGAATCGGTGAGAGCCGCCGCGATCAGGAGAATGGCATCTGCGCAGTGCGCACGCGCCTCTACCACCTGGTACTCGTCGACCATGAAGTCCTTGCGCAGGCAAGGCAGATCCACGGCCGCTGACGCGAGTTCCAGATTGCGAAGGCTGCCTTGAAAGTAGGGCTCATCCGTCAACACCGAGAGTGCCGCCGCACCTCCATCGCGATAGCGCCTGGCCAGCCAGGAAACATCGAAGTCTCCCCGGATCAGCCCCTTGGATGGAGACGCCTTTTTGATCTCCGCAATCACGGCCGGCCCGGTTGCGGATCGCCTGCGCAAGCTCGCCGCCCATCCTCGCGGCTGATGCAGCGCGGCTTGACAGTCCAGTTCAGAAGCCTCCACACGCGCCTTCGCCGCAGCCACTGTGGCTCGCGTCGAGGCCAGAATTGCGTCGAGTCGGGTGAACATTTGCTGGCTTGAGTATAAGGGTCAGGCTGATCCACGTCCCTGCACTTGCAGAGGTGAAAAGCGATTGATGAACACGTCAACTCTGGTGGGCCCGGAGGGATTTGAACCCCCAACCAAGGGATTATGAGTCCCCTGCTCTAACCGTTGAGCTACAGGCCCGGATTGTCAAGATCTCATTATATATCTGCTGCTTACGACTATTCAGAATATTGACTCCATATGCTCGCTTTTGGCTGGTGCCTATTCTAGTGCCGCTTTTGCAGTTGCAGTTTGAAATATGTCGCGATCGCCTTTCAGTGTTTCATTGGAACTGGAGTCGACGCGGGCGACGGCCATTGGCATTGAATGGGAACAGATCCACATCGGACCATCAGTTCAGCCTGCGCACGCGTTACTCACCTATTTTTTTAATTGACTGCAAAACCGAACCGAGCGACCATAGCTGCCAGTTTCTCGCCGCATAAATTCCAATCATTCAAAGACAAGTGGCCCGGAGGCATTCAATGGCACTCATCATTGCAGGACGCGTCGTGCCTATGAGCAGCACAGATCCTGACGCAGCATTGAAAGGTCGTGTCTATCTCGGCGATGACGGTCTGGTGGCAGCCGTCACAGACGGAACAACTGCTGCGCCTGCGGGATTCGCAGATGCCCCGGTAGTCGACACTGGCAGCGCCCTTGTCATTCCCGGGCTCATCGACCTGCACAATCATCTCGGTTACAACGCGTTACCTCTTTGGGCGGAGCCGACGCAGAAGAAGCCCTTTCTGCACCACAATGATTGGCCAACCAAGCCAAGCTACAAGCCCGACATCAGCTGGCCGGCGTATGTCCTGGCTAAGGCAGAGCCCGAAGCATTATTGGCCTACGTGCAGGCCAGGGCCCTGGTTGGGGGTACCACAGCGATACAAGGATGGCCGGCGGTCAACCGTCCCGTCGAAGTGGTCTTGCGAAACATCGATGACGAAAAAGCCAACTCGACGACACGCAACCTTATTTACACCTCGGTCATCACTGAAACGCCATTGCAACTGGCACACACCGCTCAATTGATGGGCCAGGGCGCGGGGTTCATCTACCACTGCGCCGAAGGTCAGACAGGTTCTGTTGTTGCTCGGGAGTTTACTGACGTAGCCAATGCCGGCTGCCTCGAGAAGAAGCTGATCGCGATCCACTGTAATGCAGTTGCGGACTCGGATTGGCAGAGATGGCAGCTATCAGACGCGGGCGCAGTTGTCTGGTCGCCGTTCTCCAACTTGTGGCTTTATGGAAAAACCACGAATATCCCCGCCGCTCAAGAGAGAGACATTTCGATTTGTCTCGGGTCGGACTGGGGACCATCCGGAACAAAGCATGTACTGGGAGAACTCAAAGTAGCCAAAATTGTGAGTCAGAAGCAGAACTTCAATTTTACTGATCAGGACCTGGTCGCCATGGTTACTACGAATCCCGGAGATGTGCTCGCGCGCTGCTGGTCAAGACAGGTTGGACGCCTCGTGCAGGGAAGCTTCGGCGACGTAACCGTCCTTCGCTCCAGTGGAGACGGAGACGTGTGGTCGCAGATTGTGAACGCGACAGAGAAAGACGTCATGCTGGTCGTGGTGAAAGGAAAGCCGCGTTACGGCGATGCCGCGGCGATGACACAGGCCAGTGCAGGACCGTCAACTACGCTCAGTGTAAGTGGCCGCCAACGAAGACTCACCATTCCTGACCCCACGGACAACACGAAGGCATTCGAGTGGAGTGAAATCGTGGCGCGCTTCAGGGACGTGCGCAAAGACCCCGCGGCGGCCCTGCAGCGCGCGAAAGATCGCTCCCGCGGGTTTGCAGGGCCGAGTTCAGCTCCCGACGCCCCCATTGAGCTGGCCCTGGACATGCCTTCGGGTGATGCCATGGCTTATGCGGGACCACCCCCGGATCCTGCAAAAGTGGTCATCCCTCCTCTGCCGACGCTCGTGCACGACAAGGCGTTCTTCTCTGACGTCCATCGGCTGGGATTCCACGGCGGCCTGTTGGATGGCCTCGCCGATTTCTACAAGGAGTGACTATGGCAGATCAGCGCATGAAGAACAAAAGGATGTCTCTGCTGGCACACCAGCAGGGCAGAACCTTGGCTGCGGAACTGGGCGATATCCCGACGGATGTTGCCGTTCTCGATTGGGGAGAACGGCTCGATATCCTTGATGCCTGGATCCAGGTGCTCGACGGCGCTTATGCTCACCTGCCGCTCAAGCGCGCCATGTACGGCTTTGACCCAATTCGCGCCATTGAACATCTTCGCGGACAGGTTCCGACCCTCACAGATCTCCAGTTTCATCGCGAGCTCACAAGTCTTATCAATCGTCTGCGCGATGCTCACACGCAGTATTCCGGCCCGAAAAGCATCGCTGGAGCAGTCGCGGCGCTTCCTTTCCTTGTGGAGGCATGGGGTACAGCAGGCGATTACCACTATGTCGTCTCAAAGGTGAGCGACCGCCGGATTGTCAAAGATCCTCACTTTACTCGCGGCGTAACGCTGAAGTTCTGGAATGGTGTTCCCTTCGACCGCGCTGTCGATCTCCACGCCGATAACGAAACTGGCGGCCGGCCGGATGCGCGCGAGGCGCGAGCTTTGGATTCCTTGACGTTTCGTTCCCTTGAGTACGGACCTCCACCGGACGAGCATTGGGTTGACATCAGCTATGTCGATCTCAAGAACAAGAACAGGGAGACACGTATCCCATGGCGTGTGGTCTTTCCTGATCGCGCTCCCAGCGCCAGCCGTCAGGGAGGGTTGGCGCGCCTGAGCCGTGGGATCGATCCTGCAGCGGAAGCGGTGCGCAGGGCCAAA
>Ga0335069_10014031_pt1 | contig 11238 bp, 12 predicted proteins | sample Lox_Sample_11_FD_206714 | JGI IMG/M metagenome (GOLD analysis project Ga0335069, IMG submission 206714) | Soil microbial communities from Loxahatchee National Wildlife Refuge, Florida, United States - Lox_Sample_1.1 | ecosystem: Environmental > Terrestrial > Soil > Wetlands | place: USA... | reverse complement strand
TGGGGCGCCTCCGGGAAGACGAAGCGCGTCGAGCGCGGCACGTCGATGACGCGCGCGAGAGGCACGAGGTCGTCACCGGGCGCGCCGAACCCGTGAAGGAGCGCAACCACGGGCCCGTCGCCGCCGCCCTCGCGATCCTCGCCACCGGTGATGCGAACGGTCAAGCCGCCCAGAGATTCGATGCGCATGCTGCTCGCAGCTCTAGCATCAGATGCGACGCCTACGACCGGGACAGGGGCGAAGCCGCCGTGCCTGTGTTGATTCTCAACATCGCGCGAGCGCGACCTACTTCACGTGGACGGTACCGAGAACTCGCCACTCCGCCTCACTTGCAGGTCGCGGCGCTCGGGAGCACGCAGGTACCGGCGGGGCTGCAGACGGCGGGACGGATGCACACGCTCTGGTTGCCGCACGGCTCACCGTCGGCGCTCACGGATGCGCAGAGCGATGTGGGGATCCCGCCGCTCACGGGGCAGAGGCCGACGGTGCACTCCGTCCAGACGCTGTTGTCGCCCGCGAGCCATCCGCACGGGGCGTCCGGCCCGACCCACTCGTCTTTCTGGCACGTGTTGGTCGTGGAGCTGCAGTACTCCTCGAAGGCGCAGTTCTGGAGCGTCGCGTCGCACGTCGTGCCGACCGGAGCGGGCTGGCAGGTGCCGCTCGTGCAGCCGTCCGGGTAAGTGCACGACGAGATGTTCGCGCACGTGTCTCCCGTGCTGCCGAGCGAGCCGCACGTTCCCGGAGCCTCGCAGGTGAGCGGTCGCTGGCACTGGCTGGTCGTCGCGCAGCCCCCGTCCGCCTGGGTCGGCGCAGCGCATATGCCGCACGTCTGCTGTGGCGCGATGGCGCAGGTGCCGGTGGAGCATTGCTCGGGATACGCGCATGCCGCGCCCTCGGGGAGACTGCCGGGGGCTGGCGCGCACGCGGGGATCGCATCGTCGTAGAAGGCGCCGCAGTCGGACACGGGGATGGCGTCGGCGCAGCCGGTCACGCCGGCGGGCGTCGCGCTCGTGCCGGGGGCCTGCATCACATCCACCATGTGGAGCGCGACGCGCGAGAGGCACGTCGCCATGTCGGGATATCCTACCGTCGCACCGAGGCACGAGGCAGTCTTGGCGCACCACGCCTGCGCATAGGTGCTTGCGGCTTGGGCGATCGCGACGCCGCTCGGCGACGCTTCTTCGGAGGGCGCATCGGAAGCGTCGGGCTCGGCGCCGCCCTCGGGGCCGCCGTCGAATTCGACGCAGACGTTGCTGATGCACGAGAGCCCCGCGTTGCACGTGCCGTTCGGGTAACAGGGCTGCCGGAGCGCTCCGGTGGGCTCGTCGTCGAGCGACGTCAGGCCGCCGCAACCTGCGGCGAGGAGCACGGCGAGGAGCGGGCCTCGGCTCGAACGAGCATGCATGGAAGCGTCCGCTTCTACGATAACAGCGGCGCGAAGGGCGCGCGGCTTCTTGCAGCCGTTGATCCAAACCCCGCAGAGTGCCGCTCCGATGGGAGATGGAAGGGCTCGCGGCAGACCGTCGAGCATTGCCCATACCTGGGAGTCAGCAGCGCGAGCCAACGCGGATGGCGTGCCCGTCCCCTCATCAGCGCCGTGAGAAGCGCGAGCGTTCCCACGATCCCGAGGACCATCTCCGCGGCGTACAACGTCGACAGGAGCATTCGAATTCGACCACACGGTGGCTGCACGGTCGTCTTCCGGCAGCTTCGCAGCGAAGCCAAGCGTCGTGTACACGGCGAGAAGGTCGTGCAAGCGAAGTTGGCTGGCGGGAGCGGCGTGAGTGCGAGGCAACGTAACGAGCGATTAGGCGCCCATTGCTCCTCCAACCGAATCGCCGCCTAATCTGAGCGCGACCCGCACGAAGAGGCCGTCGGCAACCCACTCTCGGAACCATCGAGCGACCCGACCCGAGGCTTCGGCCGGATCGAGCTTCGCCAGCTCGACTTCCGCTCGAGAGAGAGACGCGGCGAGCGTCTCTCCGGCGACGAGGCCGGAGAGGACCTCGAACGCCGGAGCCGCCAGATCCGTCCGCCAGATGGTGGTCCCGCTCCGGTACACGAGCGTCGCGGACCAGGCGGGACCCGGCGCCACAGGGTCTGCTCCGTCGAGCACCGCCTGGAAGTAGGCGTTCACGGGGTACTCCAGCTCCAGGAGCCGGAAGGCCGTGTTGGCCTCGAGGCATGCGCCGCCCCATCCGTCAGGCGGCACCTGCGAGAACCTCTCGAGCGTGAGCGGCTCGGAACGCGGAGCGTGGATCACCTCGACGATGGCCCACTCCAGCGATGCGAGATCCGTGGCGAAGGCTCTCTTCGAGGCCGGCCCTTCGAGCTCGTCGCGGCAGAAGGCGGCCATCTGCCCCCCGAATCGATTGAGGTTCGGACTGCGCGAGGGATGGTGCTCGACGTATCTGCGGCAGAGCGACTCGAACGCGTCCACGCCGAGAGCACGCTTCAGGACCGGGTAGTCGTCCGCCAGGCACTCGACGAGCCTCGCCTCGTAGCCCCGACGGTAGATGTCGAGCCTCTCGGTCGCGGACTGCTTCGGCCCCGCGGTCAGCCGTCGTGGCGCCTCGTCGATGCCCACGCCATCCATCACGGCTCGCGCGAACCAGAGCTGATCGTCGCGCAGCCTCACGAGGGCGCTCCGATGAATTGCTTCGCGCGCAGCGCCTCGGCGTGAGTCGCCTCGAAACCCGGGATTTCGGCATCCCACTCGAGCAGGACCGACACGCCGCCTGCGCGCCGCCACGCCTCGCCGAGCAGCCGCCACACGTCGTCGATCACCGGACCGATGTGAGAGTCGATGATGTGCGTGCCGTGGTGCGTGTGACCCGCCACGTGCAGCTGCACGACGCGATCGAACGGGATCGCCGCCAGATACGTGCTCGGGTCGAAGCCGTGATTGAAGCCGGACACGTACACGTTGTTCACGTCGAGGAGGATCGCGCAGTCGGCGTCCTCGGCCACGCGCGCGAGGAACTCCCACTCGGTCATCTGCGCGCCTGCATGCTCCGCGTACGACGACGGATTCTCGAGGGCGAGCGGAGCACCGAGGAAGTCCTGCACGGCGCGCACGCGTCCGACGACGTGGCGCAATGCTTCCTCGGTGTACGGCATCGGGAGCAGGTCGTGCGTGTTCTTCCCGCCGACGCCGGTCCAGCACAGATGGTCCGAGACCCAGCGCGCCTTCACCCGATCGCGCAGGGCTCGCAACTCGATCAGGTAGGCGCGGTCGAGCGGGTCGGTCGATCCGATCGAAAGCGAGACGCCGTGCATCGCCACCGGGTAGCGCCCGGCGACGGCGTCGACATAGTGCAGCGGCCGCCCGGCCGTCTGCATGTAGTTCTCGCTGAGGATCTCGAACCAGTCGACCTCGGGCTGGGCTTCGACGACGTGCGCGTAGTGCACTGTCCGCAGGCCGAGGCCCACGCCGAGGTCGGGGAGGCCGAATCGGTTGGCCATGACGTCACCGAAGCCTACTCGGCCTCCCCGCCTTCCGCCGGGTCAGCCCTTGCAGCCGCCCTGGCCCTTGCAGTCGTTCTGGCCCTTGCAGGCGTGCTTGTCGGTCTTGCAGCCGCCCTGGCCCTTGCAATCGTTCTGGCCCTTGCACGCATGCTTCGCAGCGCCGGTGGTCGGCGTGGGAGCTCCGCTCGGCGCCGTGGCGGACGGCGTGCCTTCGGGAGCCGCGGCGTTGGGCGTCCCGCCGCCACAGCCCATCAAGATGCCACCGACTGCCGCCGCGAGAATCGTATTGGTCAGGTTCATGGGTTCCCTCTCGGATTGGTATGCACTACGTCGGCTCCCAGTAGTCTGTTTCGGGAAAAAGTCACTCAACGACCGGCGATGCCGCGACGCACCGAGGCGAGCGGTGCAGTGTCGTCGAACTTGACGCGATCGCCATCAACACCCACCCCGAGCTGCTTCCAGAGCGAGGCGAGGTCGACCGTCCCGGGCGCGAGCGCCATCTCGCCGTAGAGCGAAGCCAGCACGTCGGTGCCGGTGGCTCGATCTCCGGTATCCAGCACCCGCGCGATCTCCCAGTGCGACTCCACGTCCGCGCCCGACGCGGCGAGTGCGCGCAGGACGTCCTCGAAGGAGTGGGCGTTTGCCGTCCGCTCGCGGATGCGTACGTCGGCGACCAGGCAGAAGAGCGAGCCGCCCCAGTACGTGCGCCCCCATGTGTGCGTGCGGTCGAGTCCCCCGTCGCCCACCGCGGGCAGACCCTGCCGTGTCGTCGATGCCTTCCTGGGCTCGAATGAGCACCGCGGACCTCCTTCGCCGAGGGTCTCGCCGCGCGTGGGGTTACCGAGCTTGCCGTTCATCATGACGAGGGGCCGAGGTCGCACGATGCAGTCGCGAGTACCGCCGCAGTGAGCACCCAGACTGGTAACTTCCGCCGTCCGCGCGCGTATCGTCCAGAGAGAGGGGCCCGCCATGAAAGAGCTGCTGGAATCCTTGCGTCTTCGCGCGCTCGACCTGCTGGCGCGCGTGCAATGGCTCGTGCCCTTGCTCGGGCGTCTCGCCGTCGGCCTGGTATTCATGTCGACCGGCTGGGGCAAGGTCCACAACCTCGCCAAGGTCACGAGCTTCTTCCAAGAGCTCGGCATCCCGGCACCCGGCTTCAACGCCGTCCTGGTGGGCTACAGCGAGCTCGTTTGCGGCACGCTCCTCGTGGCTGGCCTGCTCGCGCGCCTGGCCACGATCCCGCTCGTCATCAGCATGATCATCGCGATCCTCACGGCCAAGCGGGCCGACATCCACGGCCTGTTCGATCTCGTGGGGTTCGACGAGTTCACCTACCTCTGTGTGCTCGTGATGATCGCCATCCTCGGACCCGGCAGCGCGTCGCTCGACGCCGTCGTGGCGCGCAAGCTCGGCTGGACGAACGCCGCGCCTCAGCGCCACGCTTGACTCACTTGCTCGTCGCGATCCAGACGCCATTCCAGCCCTCGGGGGGAGGCCGCTCGATCAGCGTCTCATGCAGGTCAGCACTGCATGGCATGCGCGGCTCGCGTGGTCGTCGCACCGCGTCGGCGCGTTCCAGAAGCGAGAAGGTCGTGCAAGCGAGTTGGCTGGCGGAAGCGGCGTGAGTGCGAGGCAACGGGCGCGGGCGAAAGCCGGGAGCGTGCCGAAGCCAGAGCCAGCGAATCCGCGCGGTTGACCTACGCAACGATTGCCTACCCCCTGTCCCGGACGATCCGCGGGGTGTCCTTGGCCACGTCCGCGCCGCTGGAAGACTGGCCATGGGATCGGGAGGGCATGAACGAACGCCTCGAAAAAAAGTCGAGGGCGATGTCCAAGCTCGCCTCGATCCTCCGATGAGGAAAGTATGAAACACGGCGCGCCTCACGCGTCTGGCGCACGGCGACCCCAAGGGTGGAGGCCCCGTAACGAAAGAGGGGGCCCCCGATGACCCATCGAGGAGGCAATCCCATGCCCCGACACCCGCACGATCCGGTCGCCGCTCGACTCGTGGACCCCCGGCTCACCGCGAACCTCCGGCGCTATCTCGGCTCGCGCGGGATCCCCGCGGGAGAGGTGGACGAGATCCTCGACGTGGCCCGCATGCAGCTGTTCGAGCGGGGCCTGCCGGCGACCCCCAACGAGGTGGACAGGCTGCTCTTCCGCATCGCCCAGCGCCGCGCCATGGACTGGCACCGCGAGGTGAAGGTGGCGCTCCTCGGTGGCGAGAGCGTGACCATCGCGCTCTGCACCAACCGCCCGCCCGAGTACGAGTTCGCGATTCCGCCCGAGGCGGAAGCGGCGCTGCACGCGCTCGAGCGGCTCGTGGCGGACAACCCGAGGCACGCGCATGCGCTCGAGGCGATCCGCCGGAAGATGGCGGGCAAGTCGCTCGAGGAGTACGCCGCGCAGGCCGGCGTGGCTTCCGGGACGATGCGTCAGGGGGTGAATCGCTTCCGCGCCCGCGCGTGCAAGCAGATGCCGTGGTGCGTGGGCTTCTTCTGATCCACAGGCCCGTAACGAAATGCCCCATCTCCGATGACGGAATGACGGGTGCGGACGAGCCGCATCCGGTTCCAACCACGAGGTGTCCCTTGGCCAACGCAAACAGCAACAAGAAGGTTCATCGAAGCATCGCGTCCCTGAAGCTGCCCCTGGCGATCTCTCTGCTCATCACGTACGTGCAGGGGATCTTGAAGGCCATGTCCGGGAATCCAGTGTTCCCGGCGCCAACCCCGCCACTGACGACGATCGGCTCGGCGGTCAGCGACCTGCAGGTCGCCGAGACGGCCGCCGTCACGACGCGGGCCAAGGGCACGGTCGCCACGCGCAACGAGAAGCGAGCGGCTCTCCTGGTGATGCTCGAGCTCCTCAGGGCGTACGTGCAGTCAGTCGCCGACGCGACCCCGGAGAACGCGCCCTCGATCATCGAGAGCGCCGGGCTCGCGCTCAGGAAGACGCCGGTGCATGCACCGCGCGTCTTCGCGGCGAAGGCGGGCACGGTCTCCGGCTCGGTGAAGCTGATCGCACCGACCGCCGGTGGTCGCGCCGCTTACCTCTGGCAGTACAGCACCGACGCGGGCAAGACCTGGCTCGACGTGTCGCCGACGCTGCAAGCGAAGACGACCGTCACCGGGCTGCCCGCGGGGACGACGGTCCAGTTCCGCTTCCGCTCGATCATCAAGGGCGGAGCGAGTGACTGGAGCGCGCCGCTCTCGCTGCTCGTGCACTGAGTAGAACGGCTGCCCCCGAGCGCGGCGTGCTCCTTCGCCGCCTCGGGGGCGCCACCCCTTCTCAGGCTCACCAAGAAGCGGTCAGGCCGAGGGCGCGGGCCTTCAGGGCGCCGCCGGGGAAGGTGAGGATCTGGGCTTCGCCGACGATGGTGCCGCCCACGATCTGCTTCGCGGCGCCGGCCCAGTCGTGGAAGCCGAGTCCGAGGAAGAGGCCGAGTACGAGGTTGCCGCCGATGACGAACGCATGGTTGAACCAGGAGGTCTCGAGGGCCTCGTCGTCGGCGGCGCGGTCGAGCAAGTCGGCGGCGCGATGGACGGCGATGCACGGATCGCCGACACGGCCCTCCACGGTGGTCAGCGCGAGCCGATCGCGCAGGAGCTCCGCGTCCGACATGACGCGCGGCGGGTGAAGGAGGAGGAGGCCCGGGACGAACGCGCTCGCGAAGGCGCCGACCGCGAAGTCCTTCTGCACGTTGCCCGTGGTGACCGCGGCGAGCGCCGTCTGCGTCACGAAGAACGCGCTCCCGATGCCCATCCACGCCCAGTACCAGACGCGCGTGTGGCGAGCGTCGTCGTCGAGCACCGTGCGGATGTCACCGAGCCCGCGTTCGCATTCTGCGGTGGTCTGCGCTCTTGCGGTCGTACCCGCGAGGACGGACGCGAGAAGCAAGAGGGCGACGGGAGCTCTCCTCCTCAAGACGCGCCCTCGAGCATCGCCGCCGCCTCGCGCACCGCATCGGTGCGACCGGCCGACTCGAGCACCGTGATGAGGCGACGACGCTCCTCCTCCGGCCACTCGCTTTCACCCTCGCGCAGCATGCGGAGCGCCGCCGCCGCGCCGAGACCGCGAGCGAACGCGCCGTCCGGCCGGCCCCCGAGCGATCCGGGCGACGTCTGCGCGAGGGCGAGCGTGCGTTCCGCGAGCAGCGCGATCGCGGGCGCCGCCTGCGCGCGCCGGTGCGTCAGGAGCTCGCGCGTCGCGCGTCCGAGCGCCACGTCCACGGGTGACGCTTGCGCCTGCGCGAGCGCACGCAGGGCCAGGGTGCGACCCGCGCGCGTGGCCACGAGCGCCAGCGCGCTCTCGTTCCACGCGAACGCGGGCGCCGTGCGCGCGCACGTCGCGAGATCCGTCAGCGGCGTGCGCGCGAGCAGGAGCGACACGGCCGCCGCGAGCTTCTCGCGGTCCACGGCGAGCGGCTCGAGCTCGAGCAGCGGGCGCGGCGTCGTCACCACGTTCACGCGACGCAGCTGAGGCCACGCCGTCAGGCGCCCCGGCGGCGCGACGCCGCGGAAGGTGCGCGACCCGGTCCACCACGAGACCGACGTGTCGTCGCGCGCCAACTCGAGCACGCGCGCCAGCCACGTGTGGCGCGACAGGGCCTCGCCCGTGTGCGCCGGAGGCGGCACGTGCTCGATCGTCTGGTGCGCGAGCTCGAGGATCCGCACCGCCGCCCCGCGCCGCAGCGCCGCGTCGAGCCCGGGATTCGCCGACTGCAGCACATCGTGAAGCGCCGCTGCGATCGCCCACTCGGCGCGCGACGGGAGATCCACCGTGTCCACCGGCGTCAGCCGGCGCGCGCGCCGCACTCGCGCCGTCTGCACGCGGTCGAGCAGCGCCGCGTCCAGCGCGTCCACGGTGCCCGCCGCACCGAGCGCCAGCGCCGCCTTCGTCCCGATCGCGTGGCCCGCCCGCAGCGCGCCCCCGAGGACGAGCGGCGCCATGACCCCCTCGAAGAGCTGGCTCGCGATCTCGCGCAGGTCCGCCGCCAACGCCCGCCCCGCTCAGCCTTGGTGTGGTTCCACGCCGCGCAGGGGCATCATGCCCGCCGACGTCACCTCGAGCTTCAGCGGCTCCTCGTCGAGGGCGCGCTCGATGGCCTCGGCCACGACGGGCTCCCACGGAGGCGCCTCGAGCAGCGCCGTCTCGAGCGGGACGAACGCCGCGTCCTCGACGGCGATCGCCCGCCCCTCGGTCGTGAGGAACAGCGCCTGCGACGCCGGCGCTCCGAGCGCCCGCGCGAGCACCTCGGGCGCGACCGACGGCGTCACCTCGTGCCCCGCCGGCACGTAGAGCCCCGGGTGCACCTCGACGTAGAAAGTGCCGAGCGGCACCGCCTCGATCCCCGCGGCCGATCGCACGAACGCACCGCGCGTGGTGATCGCGATGCGCGCCTGCGCCACCGTCGCGTGCGGGAGCGCGTACGCGAGCTTGCGCAGCAGCGGGAGCTGCGCGGGCGCGACCCACGTCGCCGTCACGTTGCGCCACGGCCCACTCGACGGCGTCACGCGCAGCGGCACGCGCACCGTCTCGGCCGGCGCCGCGCCCGTCGCGACCGCCGCCTCGCCGCCCGCGGTGCGCAGCTCGACGCGCGCGAACGCCGACAGCGTGCCCATGGGCGGCAGCTTTGGGATCGACCACGGCTCGTCGCCCCGCCCGCGCACGAGCACCAGCCCGGCCGCGTCGAACACCGGGCACGCGCGAAGCTCGATGGGATGCCTGTACCCCGCCTCGACGGCCACGCCCGTGCCCACCGGGACGAACGCCGTGATGCCCGGCGTACCGTGCACGAGCTCCCGCATGCGATCCGGCAGCTCCGGCACGCGAAGCACCCAGCGGCGCACCGGCGCGTCGTCGAAGGCGCTCTCCGGCGGCCACTCGGCCACGCCGACGTCGCCCTCGACGCGCGAGCGCACGAGGTAGTGCACGAGGGCCGGCCCCAGCCCCTGCTCGGCCACCAGGATGCGCACACCCGGCTCCTCCTTCGTGGAGGGATCCACGTGCGGCATGAGGCGGAGCAGCAGCGGACGCAGCCCGATGGGGCGCTCGACGTCGTACGTCTGCGAGAAGCGATCGTGATAGAGGAGCAGCGCCGCGTCCGTCGACAGCAGCTCGGTCGCGTCGTAGCCGAACGGGGCAGCGGCGTCGCGGTATTGCACGAAGTGGCGCGACGTCCCCGTGAAGGTGAACCCCCCGACGAGGCGCGCCGTGTCGGCGAGGCGGTCCATGCGGTCGCTCGACTCGGCGGCGACCTCGAGCGTGATCTCGCGCGTCCCCAGCTTCGACCGCACCACGTGCATCACCAGGCTGGGCATCAGGTCCTCGAGCGATCGCTCGCGCGTGTAGACCGCAAGGAACGCCACCAGCCGGTCGATCGACGGCAGCAGCACCAGGCCCTTCGCCCCGAGCGCCACGCCCTTCGCGTCGAGCCCCAGCCCGGGCGTGTGGAGGCGTGTCTGGTGTAACGCGATGCGTTCGAGCACGGGGTTCAACCGATATAGCCCCACACACCTAAGGTCAGAAGCCCGCAAAGGTTGCAACGCGCACGGGTTGGCAACCCTGCGTCATTGCATCGGACGCGGCAGAGGTACGTCAATTGCTTGAGGGGAACCCGGAGCACCCCTACCCGCTTCACGCGTATCGACGAGGAGCGAGGAGCCCAGAGCATGGCATCGACGAAGTCCCCCGCACGGCGCGACTCGAAACAGCTGCGGGCGGTCCCGAATCGGACGGCTTCCTACACGCGGTTCAAGTCGCCGATGCAGCGCCTGGAAGAGGGGCCGGATGGGGGTTCCCCCCCCATCACGCTGCCTCCGCCCCCCTTCGAGCACGAGACGCTCGTGCAGGGGCTCGAGTGGTGGCTGGATGCCCACATGGGCCTCGCGTCGGGGCTGGCCTGGCTGGACCAGCTCCTGGACGGCGGAGCCACCGGTGCGTTCGCCGCGACGGTGCGCGGGCTCGCGGCGCAAGCCGAGGCGGTGCGCGACGCGCTCTACGAGCTCTACTGCGACGCGGCCGACGAGCGGCTGCGCGACTGGATAACGCCGGGGGCGCCGTTCGAGGCGCAGGTGCGTGGGAGCTACGCGTGGTGCGCGAGCGTCGTGACGCTGCTCGGCGCGATCACCAACGGGCTGCGAAGCGAGGGAGGCCCGGACTGGTCCGCGGCGAAGGCGCTCTTCCGCGACGTGGAGCGCAAGTACGCCCGGCCGTCACAAGCGCTGAAGGAAGCGTTGAACGCCCTGCAGCTCGAGACGAACAACCCGACCGAGCCGCTGCGCAACCTGCCGCAGGACCTCGGGCGCTTGTTCATGGAGAGCATGGCGCTGCAGGGAGCGCTCACGGCGCGGTTTTCCTAGAGCCCCCAGACACGCACCGCGCCGAGGACGGCGGCGGCCACGGTCTCGGTGCGCAGCGCGAGAGGGCCGAGCGAAGCGATGGTCCATCCGGCGGCGCGTGCCTCGTCGACCTCGCGGTCCTCGAGGCCGCCCTCGGGGCCGCATGCGAAGGCCAAGGCGTCGGTGCCGCCGAGCGCAGCGAGCAGCGCGGGTCCGAGCGGATCGGTGGCGCGTTCCCAGAGGACGAAGCGCGAAGGAGCGCCCGCGGCGAGCTCGAGGGCGTCGCTCCATGCGCAGGGTGACTCGACGCGAGGGGTGTCGGCGCGGCCGCACTGGCGCGCGGCTTCCTGGGCGATGCGCGCCCAGCGAGCCTGACGCTCGGCGGCGCGGCTCGCGTCGAGCTTCACGACGCTCCGGCGCGTGAGGG
>Ga0335069_10014030_pt1 | contig 11239 bp, 7 predicted proteins | sample Lox_Sample_11_FD_206714 | JGI IMG/M metagenome (GOLD analysis project Ga0335069, IMG submission 206714) | Soil microbial communities from Loxahatchee National Wildlife Refuge, Florida, United States - Lox_Sample_1.1 | ecosystem: Environmental > Terrestrial > Soil > Wetlands | place: USA: Florida... | reverse complement strand
CGACGTCGTGGCCGAGGGCGAGAGCCCCGAGCCGGGCGACTTCGAGGACAACGTCTTCCAGGCCGTCTGCGACCTCGTCACGGTCTGGCCACGCACGGCGCCGACGCTGCAGCGCATGCTGACGCGCGCGATCCGCAGCTCCGAGCGCGCCGGCCCCGCCGGCCGCATCTTCCCCTCAGAGCGCAACGTGCGCTTCGAGGAGATGGAGTACGAGATCCCGGCGCAGAACGGACCGGAGGCGCTCAAGGCGGCGATGGCGCTGGTGCGCGAGCAGCGCTGGCCAATCATCTTCCCGTTCGAATTCCGCACCGTCGCGGCCGACGACATCTGGCTCTCGCCGATGAACGGCCGCGCCTGCGTGTCGATCAGCTTCCACCAATACGCCAAGATGGCCTGGCGCGAGCCGTTCGCGGGCGTCGAGAAGGTGTTCCAGGCCGCGGGTGGCCGCCCCCACTGGGCCAAGCGCCACACGCTCGCCAGCGCCGACGTGGTCCGCCTCTACCCCGACGCCGAGCGCTGGGGCCAGGTCCGCAAGCGCTACGATCCCGCGGGCAAGTTCCTCAACGCCCACCTCGCCGACCTCTTCGCGTTCTCCCTCTGACCTGTCCCCCTTAGGCAGGCGCCGGACCGAGGAGCGCCCTTCCGGCGCGAGCCGGCCCGTGCAACTGCTTCCCGCCTGGGTCCCGGCTTCGGCCGGCATGAGCGGAGGGTGGGATGGAAGCCGAGCGACTGCATGCGCATCTGATCGGCCGGCAGGGATCGCGGCGGAGCCTGAACACGCCGGCGCTGGTGCTCGACGTCGAGGCGCTAGACCGCAACATCGCGACGATGGCGGCGTTCGCGGCCGCCGCGGGGCTGAAGCTCCGCCCTCACGCCAAGACCCACAAGAGCGTCGACATCGCGCGGCGACAGGTCGCCGCCGGCGCGCTCGGCGTCTGTTGCGCCAAGCTCGGCGAGGCCGAGGCGCTGGCCGAAGGTGGGATCGAAGGCATCCTGATCACCTCGCCCGTGGTCGGCGAGGCTGGCGTCGAGCGGCTGGTCGCGCTGGCCGGCCGCAGCCCGACGCTGATGGCCAGTTGCGACCACCCCGACGCCGTGGCCGCGATCGGCGCGGCAGCCAAAGCGGCCGGCGTCACGCTGACGCTGCTCGTCGATCTCGACCCCGGCCTTCGCCGCACCGGGGTCGCGAACGCGGAGTCGGCCGTCGCGCTCGCCCGCCAGATCGCCGGCCATGCGGCGCTGAGGTTCGGCGGCGTGCAGTTCTACGCCGGCGCCGAGCAGCACATCGAGGCCTACGCCGACCGGCGCGAGGCGATCGTCCAGAAGACGGCGCGCCTGACCGAGGCGATCGAAGCGCTGCGGGCCGCGGGCCTCGCGCCGGCGATCGTCTCCGGCGGCGGCACCGGCACGCACGCGATCGACGCCGAGCTCGGCGTCTTCACCGAGCTGCAGGTCGGCTCCTACATCTTCATGGACCGTCAGTACGGCGTCTGCGCGCTGCGCGGGGACGGGGCGCAGCCGTTCGAGACCTCGCTCGTGATCGACGCGCGCGTGATCAGCGCCAGCCACCCGCAGCTCGTCACCGTCGACGCGGGCCTCAAGGCGATGGCCACCGAGGCCGGGCCGCCGGCGATCCTGGCCGGCGCGCCGGAGGGCAGCGCCTACCACTTCATGGGCGACGAGCACGGCGCGATCGTGCCGCCGCGCGGGATCGCCCCGCCGAAGCTCGGCGAGCGCCTGACCCTAGGCGCGCCGCACTGCGATCCGACCGTGAACCTCTACGACGCCTACCACGTCGTTCGCGGCGACACGCTCGAGGCGATCTGGCCGGTGACGGCGAGGGGTCGGTCGGCTTAGTGCGTCCTTCGAGACGCCGCCCCGGAATCAAGTCCGGGCCGGCTCCTCAGGATGACGAATGCGGTGCGCCCCGCTTGGTCTTCGTCATGGTGAGGAGCGCCGAAGGCGCGTCTCGAACCACGCAGGGCCGCGCCTCAGGGGCTGGGCAGCACCTTCCACTCCGCCAGCCGCGCGAACCATTTGGCGAACATCGCCTCGGTGTCGATGCAGTCGCCGAAGCCGGCCTGCCGCAGCTTGATCGTGCTGACCAGCGCCGGCGCCAGCGGGCCTTCGGCGCCCCAAGCGAACAGGAAGTCGGCGTAGTGGTGCGACTCACCGACGAGATCGGCCATCGCGATCGGCCTCAGCGCATGCTTGGCGACGATCCGGTCCCAGACGTCGGCATGCGCCGGAAGGAACTCCGAGAGCCGCACCGGGTGGCCGAAGGCGGGCGCGAGGCCCAGCGCCTCTGCGATCGCCGGCCAGACGTTCTCCCAGACGAAGACGTCGCCGTTGGTGATGTTGAAGGTCTGGTTGCGCGCCGTGGGCGCCTCGGCGGCCCAGGCCAGCGCGGCGGCGATCAGGTCGGCGTCCACCGCCTCGATCACGTGGCCGTGCTCGCCCGGGCAGTAGAACGGCGCACGTATCTCGCGGCAGATCGCGCCGTAGGCGCCGAGGATCGGGATCAGGTTCATCGCCACGCCGACCGCGCCGCCGAACACCACCTGCGGGCGCCAGATCGTGAAGCTCCAGTTTGAGCCTGCCTGGCGGCCGCGGATGTAGTCCTCCTGCAGCCAGTAGAAGTTCTCGTGCGCATCGCGCGGGGCGTCCTCGCGCGCCGGCACGGCGAGCCGGTGCACGTGCGCGCCGTAGGCCTTGGTGCCCTGCAGCACGCTGACGTGGCGCAAGCCCGCCGCGCGCGCCAGGAGCGGGTCCATCAGGTTCCGCATCATCGCGAGGTTGGTCTGCATCTGGTCCTGCTCGTACCAGCCTGGGATCAGGCCGGGTTTCTCGAACAGCGCCGCGTAGACGACGTGGGTGACGTCGCCGAACCGCTCAGCCGCTGCGCGGCAGGCGTCGGCGTCCGTCAGGTCGAGAGCGACGTGCTCGTAGCCGGAGGGCGGCGGATTGGGCGCTCGCCGCGAGACGCCCAGCGCGCGCCAGTCCGCGAGCGAGGCGAAGTGCGCGGCCGCGGCGGAGCCGATCACGCCGCTGGCCCCGGCGATGAGGACGGTGTTGGCCATGCGCGCCAGCTAGCCCCGCGTGACGCGAGGGTCGGCAAGCAACCTTTCCCCCCGAGCGGGGCAAACGTCGCGATCCGCGCCAGCGGGAGCGACAATGGGGGAGGTCAGACTCCCCCCAACGCCCCCTCTGCTTCGCATTCGGGGCGCTTCCCCCCGAGGGGGAAGGGTTCTGGACGTCCGCTGCGTCAAGGCCGCAATCTCGGCGTCTATATCTGGGAGATGTCCGCCATGAGCGACCATTCCGCCGACCTCGACGCCGCGCTCGCCGCCGCCCACCTGCCGGCGCTCGCCGCGGCGCTGGTGCACCTCACTGGCGACGCCAGCTTCATCACCAGGGCCAACTGGCCGGTCTACGACTTCTTCGGCGACAGCAAGGTCGGCGGCTACTCCGAGGCCGTCCAGGCCGAGCTGCGCGCCAAGGCCAGGACCGCGATCGAGGCGCATCTGGCCGGCGCGCCGTTGCCGCCGCAGCCCAGCCTCGACACCGTCCGCAAGTTGATGGACTTCGTCGCGGGCGTCGACATCCCCGAGCATTACGCGCCGTTCCTGATGGAGGAGCTGGCGATGTCGGGCGAGGACCCGAAGCGGCCGGACTGGTCATCGCCGAAGCTGAAGGCCGCGGCGGCGAATCTGCCGGTGGTGATCGTCGGGGCCGGCATGTCGGGCCTCCTGGCCGGCATTCGGCTCAAGGAAGCCGGCGTTCCCTTCACCATCGTCGAGAAGAATCCCGAGGTCGGCGGCACCTGGTTCGAGAACCAGTATCCGGACTGCCGGGTCGACAACCCGAGCCACCTCTATTCCTACTCGTTCGAGCCCAACCACGAGTGGCCGAACCACTTCTCGCCGCAGCCGGTGCTGCTGGCCTACTTCAAGGGCGTGGCCGACAAGCATGGCCTCAGGAAACACATCCGCTTCGAGACCCAGGTGGAAGAGGCGGCGTGGGACGAGCCGAGCTCGACCTGGCGGGTGCGGATCCGCGGCAAGGACGGCCAGACCGAGACGCTGACCGCCAAGGCGGTGATCTCGGCGGTCGGCCAGCTGAACCAGCCGCGCTACCCCGACGTGCCGGGCGTCGGCGACTTCAAGGGACCGTCGTTCCACTCCGCCCGCTGGCGCCACGACGTCGACGTCAAGGGCAAGCGCGTCGCCGTGATCGGCACCGGCGCCAGCGCCTTCCAGTTCGTGCCCGAGGTCGCCAAGGAGGCGGCGCACCTGACGGTGTTCCAGCGCACGCCGCCTTGGCTCGCGCCGACGCCCGATTACCACGAGCCCACCTCGGCGGCCGAGAAGTGGCTGATCGAGCACATGCCGTTCTACGGCAAGTGGTACCGCTTCTGGCTGTTCTGGATGCTCACCGACGGCGTCTACGAGGCGGTGAAGTCCGACCCGACCTGGAACGGCGGTCCCGGCGCGGTCAGCCCCGCCAACGCGATGATGCGCGAAATGCTCTCGATGGCCATCAGCGCCCAGGCGCAGGACCGGCCCGACCTCGTGCCCAACCTGATCCCCGCCTACCCGCTCGGCGGCAAGCGCGTGCTGCGCGACGACGGGCTCTGGATCGCGGCGCTGAAGCGCGACAACGTCGAACTGGTCACCTCGCCGATCGAGCGCATCACCGCGACCGGCATCGACACCAAGGACGGCCAGAAGCGCGACTTCGACGTCATCATCTACGGGACCGGCTTCACGGCCAGCGAGTTCCTGAAGACGTATCGGGTGAAAGGCCGCGGCGGGCGCGAGCTGCACGAGCAGTGGGCGGGCGATGCGCGCGCCTACCTCGGCATGACCGCGCCGGGCTTCCCGAACTTCTTCATGATCTACGGGCCTAACACCAACATCGTGGTCAACGGCTCGATCATCTTCTTCTCGGAGTGCTCGGTCCGCTACATCACCGGCTGCCTGGAGCTGATGGCCGAGCGCGGCGCGGAAACACTGGAGGTGCGCCAGGACGTCCACGACGCCTTCAACGAGAAGGTCGACGCGATGAACGCCAAGATGGCCTGGGGCGCGCCGCAGGTGACCAGCTGGTACAAGAACGCCAAGGGCCGCGTCTCACAGAACTGGCCGTTCCCGCTCGTCGACTACTGGACCGCGACGCTGAAGCCCAACCCGGCCGACTTCACCCTGGGCGCGAAGGTTGCCGAGCCGGCGGAGTAGATTGCCTTCGGGCGCCTAGCTCCCGTATGCCTAAGGCGGCAGCCGGGCGTCTGGGGGCTCGACAGACATGACCGCGATACCGACGGCGCCCGGGTTTGACATCGGGCGGGTGATCCAGCGGCTGTTCGGCGTGCTGGGCCGCAACTTCGTCACCTTCCTGCTGCTGGCGATCCTGCTGGTTGGCCTTCCGACCGGCATCGCCAGCCTGCTGCAGATCATCGCCGAGGGGCCGATGCTCTCGAACCCGTCGTCGCCCGCGGCTGGCCAGGTGAACTTCGCCGCGTTCGCGTTCGTGCCGCTGGTCTGGCTGATCGCCGCCGCCGCCAACGCCGTGCTTCAGGGCGCGGTGATCCATGCCACGGTCAGCGACCTCTCGGGGAGCAGGATCGGCTTCGGCGAGGCGCTCGGCACGGGTCTGCGCAACCTCCTGCCGTTGATCGGCGTCGGCCTGATCAGCGCGATCTGCGTCTTCTTCGGCTTCCTCGTCTTCATCGTGCCCGGCGTGCTGCTGGCGCTCGCCTGGTCGGTCGCGACGCCGGCGCTGATCGTGGAGCGGACCGGCCTCCTCGGCGCCTTCGGCCGCAGCCTCGAGCTGACGCGCGACAACCGGATCCAGATCTTCGCGCTGGCGATCATCGCGATCGTGATCGGCTTCATCGTCCAGATGGCCGCGACGGTCGTCGCGGGCGTGGGCTCGCTGGCCCTCACCGCGGCGGGACCGAACCCGAACAGCCTCGTCGGCTTCATGGTCTCGGGCGCGATCGTGGGGCTGATCTCGCAGACCACGACCGCGCTCATCGGCGCGGCCGGCATCGCCTCGGTCTATTACGAGCTGCGCTTCGTGAAGGAAGGCGTCGGCGCTCAGGACCTGGCGGCGGTGTTCGACTGACCCGCCGCGGCGCGGTCGTCAAAGCACCCGTCCCTTCAGCGCGCGACGCGGATGCGCGCGTCGCCGGCGTCGACCGACTTGAACTCAGGCATGTGATCGCTCCGGCTGATCTCTATCCGCGGCTACGCGGCCAGCTTGCGTCTGTCCCGCGCCCGAGCCTCGCGCTCACGCGCCAGGATGGCGATGTCGGCTTCGTAGGCCAGGCCCAGCGCGCGCAGCATGGTCTCGCGGTTTGGGCCGGCCTTGGGCGGATAGGCGGCGCGGTTACGCTTCTTTCCGCGCGCCCAGTACCCGAGGATCTTGCCGAAGTTGCCGGGTTTGCGCAGCCAGGCGTTGGGATGTTCGAGCATGTGGAAACCTCGCATGCTCTCGCGCAGAAGGTCGGTGTCGAAGCGCAGCGCCGGGGTGACCCCGTCCATGGCGAAGCTGAGCAGCACCTTTTCGCGCAAGGTCGGCTTGTAGCCGGGAGTCAGCGCCTGTTCGGCCCGCTTGATCGCGTTGCGGTCCTGCGAGCGCATGGCGAGGTAATAGGGTCGAAGCTCGTCGTGCACGCGCCGACGGTAAGACAGCAGCCGCTCGGCCGGGTCGACGGTCTCGGCGAGCACGTCGCGCACCATGTAGGCCTGCACCGCCGCGAGCGAACATCCCCGCCCGTACAGCGGATTGGTCCGCGCGAGGCAATCGCCGACGGCGAGGAAGCCCAGCACCGCCGGCTTGCCGTCGGGCGCGAGGTCGCGCCAGCGGCTGAGCAGGTCGCCCATGCCGAACACCCGGCTCGTCGGCTCGGCCTGCTCGGCGTCGCACCAGACTTTCAGCCCCGGCAGGTTGTCGATCATCCTGTCCCACATCTCGGGACGCACGATCGCCTTGCGCAGCTCGTACTCGATCTCGGGTGCGCACATGGTGACCGAGAAGCAATTGTTGTCGCCCGGGAAGACGCCGAACTTGAGGTACCCGAGGTCGCCGCCCGATGGCGGGTTGCCTTCACGCGGCGGTTCGCTCTTGCCGGGCCTGAGCTTGTAGTGCCGCGTGAAGTAGAGGATGCCCGCCGTCTCGCTCTCCTCGGCGATCGGCGCGCCTTCCTCGATCAGCTGCTCGATGCACGAGCTGTTCTTGCCGCCGGCGTCGACGACGAGCGCCGCGTGCAGTTCGCTGATCCCCGCCGCCTCTTCCACCGCAACGCCGACGACCCTCAGCACGCCCGATGCGTCGCGCTGGGTCAGCAGCCTTTTGACCATGGCGCCCGAGCGAATGGTCACGTTCGGCAGGGTCTCGACGTAGCGCCGCATCACCAGTTCCAGCGTCGTGCGCCGGCTGGTCAGGAGGGTGAATTCGGCGTCGACCGGCTTGGCGACGTACTTCGCTTTCTGCGAAGGCCAGAGCATGCTCTCGAAGCCGAGCTCGCGCACGCCCATCTCCAGCAACGCCTCGCGAAGGGCCGGATGGTCGGTCTTGATGATCTTGCCCAGCCGCGCCAGGAAAGCGTGGCTCTGTCGAAGGTGACCGACGCCCCGGCGGCTCCAGTCGCGGAACGCCTCGTCCGCGTCGCCCGACGGCGGTTCGGGGTCCCGCTCGAGCAGCGTTACCTGGCGGCCGGTCGGCCCCAGCGCCAGCGCCGTGCACAGGCCCGCGATACCGGCGCCGATCACGAGAACCGTTTCGTCCATCCATCGCTCCGCTGGTCGCCGCCGCCTCGGCATAGTGCGTCTGGCCACAGTAAAGCTAGCCGATCCAGCGGCGATCCGCGCGACTGACGCCAAGTCATGCGATGAAAGGCGGCGCCCGGACGGGAGGTCGACAGACGCAGAATCTAGGCTGCGTCGAACTTGTCCTTGCGGCGGTGGCCGAACAGCAGCCGCGTCTCGAGTCGGCCGCGCAGCGCGGCGTAGTAGGCCGAGAGAAACGCCGCATCGGTCTCGCCCTCCCTGGGCCGCCAGCCGATCTTGCCGCGGATGCGATCGGCGACGGCCGCCATGGTCTTGGGTTCCTTGCGCCGCAGCACGTCCTCGAGCACGTGCAGCTCCTTGATGCCATAGGCGGCGGCCTGCTCGGTCGTGAAGGCGAAGCCGCCCTGCGCCGCCTCCTGGGCGTCCAGCAGGTCGATCGTCAGCTTCTGGCGCGGCGACTTCACCACCCAGGTTCCTGCGACGAAGTCGCCGACCCTGAGGCGGTCGCGGTTGAAGATGGGGAAGAGCGCGAACCCCCCGGTCCAGAGCAGACCCAGCAGCACCACCCAGCCCGCCACCGGATCACTCTGGCCGATGCCGGAGACGATCAGGAAGGTCAGCGGCAGGAACACCTCGATCTCGCGCATGGCGTTGCGGGCGAACACCGCCTCGGCGGTTAGCCGCCCGCCGTCGCGCGCGGCGACCCTCAGACCCATGATCCGCTTGCCCGGCGTCGCGCCCCGGCCGCTCAGCTCGAAGATCACGAAGTACCCGTTGCGCAGCAGGAAGAAGCCGAGCAGCCAGACGATCAGCACGGCGCTGCCTAGTCCCTCGCGCGCGCCCTGCAGGCCGAGCTCGCCGGCTGCGCCGACCGCGAACCAGACCAGCACGACGAAGACGATCAGCGTGGTGACGAGGAAGACCGCGTCGAGCAGGAACGCGCCCGCCCGCTCGCCCGCCGAGCCGACCCGCAGGCGCAGGTCGACGCCCTCTGGCGTCACCAGCTCGCGCACTTGGCCCGCGGCCGGCGGCGGACCGGGCGTGGGCGTGGAAACGGTGCGGCCGACCACGGTCATGCGGCGCGCCTTTCGGGCCGGGGCAGGTAGAAGTAGCCGAGCCAGATCACCAGCGTCGACGCGGCGATCGCGTAGCGCGCCAAGTCGTCGGTGATCAGCTGCCGGGCGAAGCCTTCGAGCAGGCCGGCGACGATCAGCATCAGGACGACGCCGGCGATCACCGGCGCGGCCGCGCGGCCGGCCTCGGCGGCGGCGTCGAGCCTGGTCCTCTCGCCCGGGAACGCGACGCGCCAGCCGATCCGGAAGCCCGCAGCGCCGCCGAGGATGATCGCGAAGAGCTCGGTCACGCCGTGGATGAAGATCCAGCCGCCCAGTTGGAAGCCGAGCCCGTGCGCGCTGAAGAGCGCGAAGAAGGCGCCGAGCGTCAGCCCGTTCTGCGCCAGCAGGAACGCGGTCGGCAGGCAGAAGGCGAACCCGAGCGCAAAGGCGAAGATGGCGATCTGGGCGTTGTGGCTGAAGAGGTAGGTGGCCAGCAGCGCCAGCGGCGCATGGCCGCCGCTGGAGTAGAGCGTCTGGCGCAGATAGGCGGTCGTCGCGGTGGGGTCGCGCCCCTCCGAGAGGCCGTCGGGCACCATGCCGCCGAACCAGCTCGGGTCCTGCGCCACCAGCAGGTAGCCCACGAGCGCCGCGCCGAAGGTGATCGCGAACGACACCAGCGTCTCCCGCCAGAGGCCGCGAACCGCGCGGGGCCAGGTGTCGGCGAAGAACTGCGCCAGCCGCCGCCGCAACCCCGCCCGCGTGCCGTAGACGAAGAAGTAGGCGCGCGTGGAGAGGCTCTCGAGGTAGTCGATCAGGCTGTGGTCGAGCGACGTCGCCCGCGCCACCGAGAGCGACGAGAGCGTCGAGCGGTAGAGCACCGGGATCGCCAGCAACTCCTCGTCGGTCAGGCGCCTCGCCGAGCGCCCCTCGACCCGGGCCAGCAGAGATTCCAGCCGCCGCCAGTCCCCCTCCCGCTCGGCCCGAAACCGCCGGCTCTTGAGCTGGAGCTCCTTCATGGGCGCATTCCTATACGGCCCACGGCTTCAACCTTTCCCCCGCAAGCGGGTGAAAGGTCGCGAGGCCATCCCCGACGCGCCGCTGCGCGACTGCGCGCCGCTTTCCCCCAAAGAGGGAAGGGGTTGGAGGTGCGCCCGCGCCCTGATGTCGCTCACAGCAAGTCCCGCCGTTTCAGGTCGATGTAGGCCGAGAGCAGCGCCGGTCCAACCGACGCCGCCGGCGCGTCGACGATGTGGGCGCCGAGCCGGATCAAGCGGGCGATCACGACGTCGCGCTCACGCAGCAGCGCCTCGGCGGTGACCGCGCGTGAGACGGCCTCCGGATCGGTCGGCTCGCGCCCGCGGATCGCCTCCAGCTCCTCGTCCCGGAAGATCACGAACAGCACCAGGTGCCGCTGGATCAGCCGCCCGACGTTCTCGAGCATCAGCTCGGCGCTGGTGGAGTCGGCGAAGTCGGTGAAGATCACGATCAGCGCGCGCCGCTCGAGCGCGGCGCCCAGCTGGGTCAGCGCGAGCGTGTAGTTGGTCTCCTCCGGCGAATAGTCGAACCGGGCGGCGAGGCGCTGCAGGAACGGGAACGCGTGAGCGCCTGAGACCGCCCCGGAAAAGAGCCGCGGCCTGACGTCGAAGCCGTAGAACCCGACCCGGTCGCCGAGCTTGAGCGAGACGAACGCCATCAGGAGCGCGGCGTTGATCGCCCGGTCGATCCTCGGGACGCCGAGGAGCGGCTCGCACATCAGCCGCCCCGTATCGATCGCGAAGATCACCGGGTGGTTGCGCTCGGTGCGGAACTCCTTGGCGAGCAGCTTGCCGTGGCGGGCCGACTGCTTCCAGTCGATCGCGCGCTTGTCCATGCCGGGCGCGAGCTCGCGCAGGGCGTGGAACTCCGAGCCGTCGCCGGTCTCGAGCTGCGCCTTGATCCCGAACATCGCGTCGCGAGCGAAGAGCTTGATCGCCTCGTCCTTCACCGCGCCGACGTTCGGCGTGATCGGCACGATCCGACGCGGCGTCTCGGTCACCTGCTTCCAGACCAGGCCGAACGGGCCGCGCCAGCGCGCCCAGATCTTCTCGACCTCGCCCTCGCCGCGTCGCACCGGCGTCAGCTCGAACTCCGCGCGCGCCTCGCCGGCCCTGACCCGCGCGGCGATCCGCTCCGCAGTGAGGGCGAGCCGGGCGTTCACCTGCGCGGCGACCTCGGCGATCAACGGCGGGCGGCGCTCGAACGTCACCTGGAGGCGCATCGGCGCGGCGCCGGCGGTGGGCAGCGCGCCCGGCGCGTCGAGCGCCAGCGCCACCCGGTCGCGCGGCGCGCCCAGCACGGCGTCGGCGAGGCACAGCGCCAGCACGAGCGCGACCCACGCCGCGCCGGCCACCC
>Ga0335069_10014029_pt1 | contig 11239 bp, 10 predicted proteins | sample Lox_Sample_11_FD_206714 | JGI IMG/M metagenome (GOLD analysis project Ga0335069, IMG submission 206714) | Soil microbial communities from Loxahatchee National Wildlife Refuge, Florida, United States - Lox_Sample_1.1 | ecosystem: Environmental > Terrestrial > Soil > Wetlands | place: USA... | reverse complement strand
CCCACGCGACGAGACCGGTCGCGCCGATCGCCGTGCCGGCCTCCAGTCCGACGGCACGGATGTCGCCCGCGCGATAGCTGCGGTAGCCCGGGTCGGCGAACAGCCTGCCGTAGGTGGCGGCGTCCGGATCGATCGGCGTCGCATGGAACGGCGTGCGGCGCTGCCGCACCTCGCCCGGCATCACGACGCTCGTGCGCACGCGCGGGTTGTTAAGCAGGTCGCCGACCGACGGACCGGCCGGCAGTTCCTCGACCCCCGGCGGCGCCGCGGCGGCGGGAGACGCCGGGGCAGCCAGGGGCGGCGGGGCGGCGGGGGCCCGCGCCGGCACCGGCACGGCGGCCGGCGTCTCGGCGAGAAGCTGTGTGAGGAACGCGCGGAACTTCGCGGGATCGACGCGCACCCTTGCGTCCGGGCTGGCGGCCCCCTCGTCCTCCGGCGCGATCGTGCCGAGGCAATGACCGCGCAGGCCGCAGATGCGCTCGAGGATCGTCTCCGCCGGCCCGATCGTGCCGACGCGCGCCCCCGACTTGGCGAACAGCGCGTTGCAGGCGGCGGCGCTGCGCTCGCTGAAGATGCAGTCGGCCGCGGCATAGGCGGCGAACTGCTCGGCGAGCGTCATGCGCCATGGCGCAAGCGTGCGGAACCCCATCTCGTGCAGGATCGCCGCGAGTTCGGGCTCGTTGGCAAGGCGGCTGAGCCGTCCGTCCTCGTAGGCGGCGTAGCTGAGATACAGCCGCGTCCGCTGCTCCTTCGGCGGCGGCGCGGCGGCACCGGCGCGGCGCAGCAGGTCGGCGGCGGCGAGGTTCAGCGCCGGGTGCAGGTGGCCGTCCAACTGCATGATCGCCGGCACGACGAAAGCCGGCGCGCGCACGACCTGCCGCGCCGGGTCGTACCAGACGATGTCCGCTTCGGCGACGTAGAGCGCGAGCAGCCGCCTCGCCCAGTCCGGCAGGCCGCGCGGGGCGACGATCGGGAACGGGCGGCCGAGATCGGCCAGCACCGCGCCGAGATAGAGGCGCGGCAGCACGTCGAGCAGGAAGCGCGGATAGCCGGTCTCGGGCTGGAACGGCACGAGGCAGGGCCGGTCGGACGTGACCGTCTCGGCATCGGACGAGAGCAGCGCGCCGACCCAGGCGGGGGGTGGCCCGGCGGCGAGTAGCGTCGCCCGCAGGTCGGCGGGCAGGCAGTCCTCCTTGCCGAACAGGTGCCGCTCCGGCCCGAGCAGCAGCCCCTCGCCGCCGAGCACATGGCCCGGCACGGCATACGCCGACACGGCGGGCAGCAGCCGCCGCGCGGCCAGCGCCGGCGCCTCGCCGGGCAGCGCGGCAGGCGGCAGCGGCGCGGCGGCGGCGGCGGCGAACAGGTCGAACTGTTGCAGTTCGGCGCCGGTCGCGAACTCCTCCAGCGCGGTGATCTTGCGGATGCCCGACACGCGCGCTCCTGTTCCGTGGGACGGGTGGCGGTAGGTGCCTCACCACCTCGCGAGGCGTCAAGCGCGCGCGCCGCGCGCCGTCCGGCGGCACCACGCCCTGCGGCCTGACGGCACAAATGTCTGGCCTTCCCAACTGTTTCGATGTAGATTCCGAAACAGAAGGCGTCGGAGCCGGTTCATGATGGCAGGTCCTGACACGATGCGGCAGCATGTCTACAGCACCAGCCTGGGAATGGCCGGGCTGCTGTTCGTGCTTTCTGGCCTTGTCATGGTCGGATACCAGACGGTCTTCTGGCTCCGGACGGCAGAATGGTTCGAGTACGACCTGGAATTCTTCTGGAATTTTACCAGACTTCCCGATCCTGTTCTTGTGGATTCGGGAATGCAGCATTTCATCGCCTGGCTGTTCATACAGCCGTTGAGCTATTTTTTCTTCGGCATCGGGGCCTTGCTGATGTGGATCGGTCTGCGCCGGGTCTGACAGACCGGCCGGCGCACGAGGCGGTGCAGGACTGTCCGTTAAAATATGCTAACTATTCTGCTTGCGCGATTTATGGCAATCATATATCGAAGGCATAGATTTCGGGAGTGCAACCGCATGGACTCGATCACGCACGGCCATGGGCTCTCCGGTTTCTCCGCGAACGACAATACGTGGGAGGCGGAGGAGATCGCCTTCGCGGCCAGGAGCCAGGACTCGCCACTCACCGCGTATTCGGAGGCGGAGAAGGAGGCGCAGCCCTGGATCGGCGTCCGCGCGGCCTATGTCGAGCAGGCCGGCGCGATACACCCATCTGCCGGGGCGTCCGGTCGGCTCGTTGCACTCGTGCTCGGCGGCGGGCTGGGCATTGCGGTCCGGCTGCTGAAGCAGGCGCGCTTCCAGGGATAAGGGCCGCGGGCTTGCCTCCGCCGCGCCGGCCGCGCACAGAGAGGCCGGCGGAGAGGGGAGCAGCAGGGTGACGGACGAGGCCTGGCGCGTGCATGAGGTGTCCGCGTCGCTCGCAATCCACGTCACCCGCTCGATGCCCGCGTTGCCCGACGAGGTGGAGGCGGCGGTGAGCGCGCTGTGGGATGCGGCGCAGGCGCGCACCGGCGGGCGCCTGTTCAACGGCCGCGTGTTCAGCGCCGACGCGATCGCGCCCGGCCGGGTGACCGGCCACTGGACGGAGTTCCGCCGCGTCGTCGCGCAGATGGAACGGCCTGATCTGTTCGCCGCGCTCGGCGTGCGGCCGCTCGCGGTGAACGGGGTGATGGTCGGCGCGGATTTCGTCCTGCTCGGCCGCCGGCCGGAGGGGGCGGTATATCAGCCCGGCGAATGGCAGGTGCCGCCCGCCGGCAGTATCGACCCCGGCTGCGCCGAGGGTGACGCGATCGACCCGGTGCGGCAGTTGCACGCGGAGTTGCATGAGGAACTCGGGATGCCGCCCGGGTCGGTGCGGGCGCCGCGGGTGCTGGCGATCGTCGAGCATCCCGGCAGCCATGTCTGCGACCTCGGCATCGCGGTCGAGACGGACTGGCCGGAGGCGGCGATCCGCGCCGCCCATGCCGCGCGGGGCAACGGCGAATACGGCACGCTCGCCTTCGTGCCGCATGCCGGCCTGCCGACATTCCTCGCGCGCAACGAGGGGCGCGTGACGCGGCAGGCGCCGGCCTTCCTGGCGCGGGCGGGACTGCTCGCGGGCTGACACGCCTCACCCCCCTACCCCGGCAGGCGGGAGAGCAATAATGAAAGTCACTTTCGTTAATCCCTCTCCCGCTTGCGGGAGAGGATGGCGCGCAGCGTCGGGTGAGGGCGCGCGCCGCGCTTGACTCCGCCGCCGGGGCGGGGAATCGATATAGAACAAAATGTGAACATCCACCCCTGGTCCGCGCCGTGTCAACCCCGTCCTCCCTTGCCGCGCTGCGTGCCCGCCTCGCCGCCGTTGCCACGCCGGCGGGGCGGCATGGGGCGGTGACGTTTGGCGATCCGGCGGTGGACGCCCACCTGCCGCCGGGCGGCCTTGCGCTCGGCACGCTGCACGAGGTGGCGGCGGAGGGGCTGGAGGCGGAAACGGGCGCGCTCACCGCCGCCTTCGCCGCCGTGCTGCTCGCCCGCCTGCTTGCCCGCCCGGGCGAGGCGCGGCCGGCGATCTGGATTGCCCGTGCCGCCGACCTCTACCCGCCCGGCCTCGCCGCCTACGGCATCGACCCCGCCCGGCTGCTGCTGGTGCAGAGCGGCGGCGACGCCCTCACTCTTGCGGCGGCGGAGGCGGCGTTGCGCGACGGCGCGGCGGCGGTGGTGGTGGCGGAGACGGGCGCCTTCCCGCGTCTCGCCGGGCGGCGGCTCAGGCTGGCGGCGGAGGCGCGCGGGAGCATCGGGCTCGTGCTGCGCCGCTGGCCGTACGGCCGCCGGCCCACGGAGACCGCCGACGGCACCGCCGCCGCGACCCGCTGGCGCCTCGCCCCCGCGCCGAGCCGGCCCGAGGGGCGGGAGCCGGGGCGGCCATGCTGGCAGGTCGCGCTCGTCCAGGCCCGCGGCGGGCGACCGGGCGGCTGGGTCATGGCCCTCGACGGGGAGGAGGATGGCGATGCGCCGCATGCTCTGCGCGTGGTTGCCGCACTGGCCGACGCATCTGGCCGCACGCCGCAGCGCCGCCGCGCCTGACCGGCCGCTCGCCACCGTCACCGCGGTGCGCGGCCAGCTTCGCCTCGCCGCACTCTGCCCGCGCGCCGAGGCCGCCGGCCTCGCGCCCGACATGCCGCTCGCCCAGGCGCGCGCCATCTGCCCCACGCTCGACACGCGGCCGGAGGACCCGGACGGCGACCGCGCCGCCCTCGCCCGCCTCGCCCTCTGGTGCGAGCGCTACACGCCGCTCGCCGCCGCCGACCCGCCGGACGGGATCGTGCTCGACCTCACCGGCTGCGCGCATCTGTGGCAGGGCGGCGAGGCGGCGCTGGTCGCCGACCTCGCGGCGCGGCTGGAAGGGGCGGGAATCGCCGCGCGGATCGCCGTCGCCGGCAGCGCCGCCGCCGCCTGGGCACTCGCCCGCGCCGCCCCGCAAATCCTCCCGCCGGGCACGGAGGCCGCGGCGCTCGCCCCGCTGCCGCTCGGCCTGCTGCGGCTCGATGCGCGCAGCGTCGCCGGGCTGCGGCGGCTCGGCGTGCGGCGGATCGCCGACCTCGCCCGGCTGCCGCGCGCCGACCTCGCCGCCCGCTTCGGCGCGGCGCCGCGCGCGCGGCTCGACCAGGCACTCGGCCGCGCCGCCGAGCCGATCCCCTGGCCGCATCCCGAGGCCCCCTGGCGCGAGGAGCGGCGCTTTGCCGAACCGATCGGCACGCCCGACCCGCTCGCCGCGGCGCTCGGCCTGCTCGCCGGCCGGCTCTGCGCGCGGCTCGCCGCGGCGCGGCTGGGCGGGCAGCGCTTCGTCGCCCGCTTCGCCCGCGTGGACGGCACGGCACAGGCGCTCGCGGTTGCGACCGCGCTGCCGGTACGCGAGGCGCCCTATCTCGCGCGCCTGCTGACCGCGCAGTTGGAGACGGTCGATCCCGGCTTCGGCGTCGAGGCGATGAGCCTCGATGCCGTCACGACCGCGCCGCGCGACCCGGCACAGGCGCGGCTCGGCGACCTCGCCGAATCGCCCGCGGAGACGCTCGCGCGCACGCTCGACACGCTCGCGTTGCGGCTCGGCACGGAGGCGATGTGGCGGCCGGTGCCGGTCGCGAGCCATGTGCCGGAGCACAGCCTCGGCCGCGCCGCCCCGCTCGCCCCGCCGCCGCGCTGGATGCAGGGGCCGCCGCGGCCGGTGCGGCTGCTGCGCCGGCCGGAGCCGGTGACGGCGGTCGCGCCGGTGCCGGACGACCCGCCGCTCGTGTTCCGCTGGCGCGGCGCGCTGCACCGGGTGCGCGCGGCGAGCGGGCCGGAGCGGATCGCCGCCGAATGGTGGCGCCACGCCGGCGTGCCGGAAGGACGGGAGGAAGCCGATCTCGTGCGCGACTACTACCGGGTGGAGGACAGCGCGGGGGGACGGTTCTGGCTGTTCCGCACCGGGCGGAACGCGGGCGCGGCGGGCGCGCGCTGGTTCCTGCACGGGGTGTTCGGGTAAGCGGAGGGAGAACCCCGGCCCTCTCCGCCCGAGGGGCGGAGAGGGAAAAGTGGAAAGGTCAGGCGGCTTCGGCGACCGCGCCGCACACGGCCTCGGCGCGGGCGGCGAGCAGGGCGCGGGCGGCGGCCGGGATCTGGCGCGGCGACTTGACGCGCGGATAGGCCATCTCCGCGGCCACGGCCGGGCGCTCGCGCTCGTCGGCGTTGTCGAAGCCGAAATCCTCGACGCCTTCCAGGAAGCTCTCCGCCGGTGCCCCCTCGGCCAGCAGCAGCGCGTGGGTATCGAGTTCGACGTGGTAGTAGGTGAACACCATCGGCATCTCCTCCTCGCGGACGACGGAGGTACCGTTCACCAGCGCGGCGGCATGGATCAGCGCGTCGCCGATGCGGATCGCGTGGCCCGGGGAGACCAGCAGGTCGCGGGCGGGCAGGTTCTCGCCGAGCGCGCCGGCCTTGATGCGCACGGGCATGATGCGCAGCGGATCGGCGAACACGCGGGAAACGGTGGTGCGGCCGGCCCAGCGCACCGGCATCGTCCGCCCGTCCTCGGTCAGCACGAGGTCGCCGGGCGCGAGATCCTCGACCGGCACCAGTCCGGCCGGCGTCGCGATCAGGGTACCGGCGACGAAACAGCCCGGCTGACCGGCCCTGATCGTCCAGTACGTGCTGGTGTCCGAGACGTTGTCGAGCGGCCCGGTTCCCGCGGTGCCCGCCGGAACGGTCGGACTGGTGGCGGTCGACTTGACGGTGATCAGGTAGTAGCTGCCGTTGCTGGCCTCGCCCACGAAGCCGGTGACGGTGCCGGACCCGGCCGCATAGGCCATCAGCCCGACATAGGTCAGCGTGAGTTGGTCGGTCGCGCCGTACTTCACGATGAAGGTGTCGTCCGCCACGTCGCCGAGGTAGGCCGTGTTGCCCGACAGGTCGGACAGGCCGACCCCGCTATAGGTGTCACCGGGACTGCCGACATAGAGCGAGGTCGAGGGAGTCCCGGTCAGCGTGGAACCTGAGGCGGAATAACCGCTCAGCGCATAAACGTCGTAAGAAGTGGCCGCCATTGCCCTACCCTCAGCTCTTCACGCCTATGTTATCGAGATGCCATAGTCGGCACGGGGGCGTCAAGATTTGTCTCCCGGCACGATCCGCAGGGCCGCGCCGCCGGATTGCCGCCGCCGCCGCCGCCCGCTTCAATGCGGCGCATGGACCTGCCGCCGCCCGCCCCGAACGACGCCGTTGCGCTGCGCGCCCCGCCCGTCCAGTCCGCCCCGCTGGTGTTCGCCTCGCCGCATTCCGGCCGGCACTACGGCGCCGCTTTCCTCGCCGCCTCGCGACTCGACCCGCAGACGCTGCGGCGCAGCGAGGACTGTTTCGTGGACGAGCTGTTCGCCGCCGCCCCCACGCGCGGCGTGCCGCTGCTCGCCGCCACCTTCCCGCGCGCCTATTGCGACGCCAACCGCGAGGCCTGGGAGCTTGACCCGGCGATGTTCGCCGATCCCCTGCCCGCCTGGGTGAACACCGACAGCGCCCGCGTGCTCGCCGGCCTCGGCACGATCGCTCGCGTGGTTGCCTCCGGCGAGGCGATCTACCGCGCCAAGCTGCGCTTCGCCGAGGCGGAGGCACGGGTGCGGACGTGCTGGGTGCCGTTCCACGAGACGCTGCAGGCGCTGCTCGACGCCACGCGCGCCCGCTTCGGCCGCTGCCTGCTGATCGACTGCCACTCCATGCCCGCCGCCCAGCCCGGCGCCGCGCCCTGCGGCGGGACGGACGTGGTGCTCGGCGACGCGCACGGCACCGCCTGCTCCCCGCGCACGATCCGCCGCGTGCAGGAGACGCTGGAGGGGCTGGGCTACCGGGTGCGGCGCAACGAGCCCTATGCCGGCGGCTACATCACCCGCCACTACGGCCGCCCGCAGGAGGGCGTCGAGGCGCTGCAGATCGAACTCTGCCGCAGCCTCTACATGGACGAGGCAAGGCTGACCCGCCGCCCCGGCTTCGCCGCGGTGCAGCGCGACATGGCGGCGCTGATCACCGCCCTCGCGGGCCACTGAGCCGGGCAAAAAAATGGCGGTGCCCTGCGGCACCGCCAAGTTTAGGGAGGAAACGTCCAAGAAGCAGGAAAGCGGCATGGCCGCCTTGCTGCGCCGCAACAGATAAGGTGTCGGCCCGGTCGGTGCAAGACGGATTTTGCATTGCAGCAATTCTCCCGCGCGGGTTGAACACGGCCCGTTAAGCTTACGGCGGCAGGCTGCCGCGCCATGCCCCGCCTGCTCCTCCTGCTGCTGTTCGCGCTGCCTGGGATTGCCCGGGATGCCTGGGCGGCGCCGGTGATGCCGCCGCCCGATCCCGGTGCCCAGTGCCGCGCCGCGATCGCCGCCGCCGAGCGCAACTTCGGCATCCCCGCCGGCCTGATGGCAGCGATCGGGCAGGTGGAGAGCGGGCGGCGCGGCCCCGACGGGCGGGTGGCGCCGTGGCCCTGGTCGATCGACGCCGAGGGGACGGGGCAAGCGCTCGAAACCAAGGCGGCGGCGATCGCGGCGGTGCGGGCCCTTGAGGCACGCGGCGTGCGCTCGATCGATGTCGGCTGCATGCAGGTGAACCTGCTCCATCACCCGGATGCCTTCGCGGGCCTCGACGCCGCGTTCGACCCCGTGGCCAATGTCGGCTACGCCGCGCGCTTCCTGCTGCGCCTCTACGCACAGGCCGGCACGTGGCCGGAGGCGGCGGCGCTCTACCATTCGGCCACGCCTGCCCTCGGCGCCGACTACCAGCGCAAGGTGATGGCGGCGTGGCCCGGCGCGCGCGCGGAGGGGGGCGGCGCGACGCAGCCGGAGTTGCTCCCAGGAATGCTGCCTGGGCCGGCGGTGGGCGGGGTGCATCCGGGCGGCAGGCCGGCCGGTGGCGTCCTGCGTCGCCTCGCTGCCCCGCCCGCGCTGGCCGCCGACGCGAGAGGCCGCGGCCTTTCCGCCTACCGCGCCATGCCGGTGCGCGTCGCCGGGCCGGCGTTCGCACCGCCGCGGCGGCGGGGCTGAGGCACCCGGGCGGCGCTACCGCCAACGGTTGCTTTTTCGGCGGCGGCGCTCATAGATGCCGACATGCGCTATCATGTGGTCTGTGCCGTGTTGGCGATCCTGCTGGCCCTGCCGGCGGCGGGGCGCGCGCAGCCGGCTGTTCCGGTGCAGGCCGCGCCGGCGACGCGGCAGGACGTGCCGGTGGTGCTGCGCAACATCGGCACGGTGCAGGCCTTCTATTCGGTGCTGGTGCGCGCGCGCGTCGACGGCACGCTCGATCGCGTATTCTTCACCGAAGGGCAGGAGGTCAAGGCCGGCGACCCGATCGCGCTGATCGACCCGCGTCCCTATCAGGCAACGCTGGATGCGGCGGTGGCGAAGAAGGCGGCCGACGAGGCCCTGCTCGCCAATGCCCGCGCCGACCTGGCACGTTACGCCAACCTCGCGCGCAGGGACTTCGCCTCCCACCAGCAGGTGGACACCCAGCAGGCAACGGTCGCGCAGCAGCAGGCGACGATCGCGGCCGACGTGGCGACGATCGAAAGTGCGAGGTTGAATGTCGCATTCTGCCACATCACGTCGCCGATCTCCGGCCGCACCGGGCTTAGGCTGGTCGATCCCGGCAACCTGATCCATGCGAGCGACGCGCAAGGCATCGTCACCATCACGCAGCTGCATCCGATCGCGCTGATTTTCACGCTGCCGCAGGACGACCTGCCGCAGATCCAGGCGGCGATGGCGCGCGGCACCCCGACGGTGTTCGCTTTCAGCGGCAACGATAGGACCGAACTCGCGCGGGGCACGCTGATGACGATCGACAACCAGATCGACACGGCCACCGGCACGGTGAAGCTGAAGGCCGAGTTCCAGAACCCGGACGACAAGCTGTGGCCCGGCCTGTTCGTCAACGCCCACCTGCAGGTCAACACGCTCAAGGACGTGGTGACGGTGCCCGACACTGCGCTGCAGCGCGGGCCGAACGGGCTCTACGTCTATCTCGTCAAGCCGGACGAGCACGTGGCCATGCAGGCGGTGACGGTGACGCTGGACGACGGCCATCTCGCCGTGATCGCCGATGGCGTGCAGGCGGGCGACAGGGTGGTGACGAACGGCCAGCTCCGCCTGCAGAACGGCAGCCGCGTCGCGGTCGCCAAGGCCAGCAGTTAACGGCGCGGGGCGTCGGATGAGGGAGCGGCGGGCATGAGCATTTCGACCCCCTTCATCCGGCGGCCGATCGGCACGTCGCTGCTGATGGCGGCGATCCTGCTCGTCGGCATCGCCGCCTACCCGCTGCTACCCGTCGCCCCGCTGCCGCGCGTTGATTTCCCGACGATCCAGGTGAACGCACAGTTGCCCGGCGCGAGCCCGGAAACGATGGCCTCCTCGGTCGCGCAGCCGCTCGAACGGCAGTTCGCGCAGATCCCGGGCGTCGCGCAGCTCACCTCGGTGAGCGTGCTCGGCCAGACACAGATCACTGTGCAGTTCGACCTCAACCGCAACATCGACGCCGCCGCGCAGGACATCCAGGCGGCGATCAACGCGGCCGGCGGGGCGCTGCCGAAGAACCTGCCCAGCCCGCCGAACTACTGGAAGGTCAACCCGTCCGACGCGCCGATCCTGATCCTCGCCGCGTGGTCGGACAGCCTGCCGATGACGACGGTGAGCGACTACGCCGACAACGTGCTGTCCCAACAGCTTTCGCAGGTCTCGGGCGTCGCGCAGGTGTTCATCGGCGGGCAGCAGAAGCCCGCGGTGCGTGTGCGCGTCGATCCCGCGCGCCTCGCCGCGATGGGGCTGACGCTCGAGGACGTGCGCAACATGCTGGTCAACGCGACGGTCGATGCGCCGAAGGGTTCGATCGACGGCCGGCACCGCACCTACACGCTCTACGACAACGACCAGCTCACGCGGGCCAGCGAATACCAGAACCTGATCCTCGCCTACCGCAACGGCGCGCCGGTGCGCGTGCGCGACATCGGCCTGGCGGTGGACGGACCGGAGAACGACCTGACCGCCGGGTTCGAGAACGGCAGGCGGTCCGTGCTGATCGTGATCTTCAAGCAGCCGGACGCCAACGTCATCGACACGGTCGAGGCGATCAAGGCGCGGCTGCCGGCGCTGGTCGCCTCGATCCCGCCGGCCGTGCAGGTCGCCGCCGTCAGCGACCGCACGCGCACCATCCGCGCCTCGGTCACCGACGTGCAGTTCACGCTGCTGCTGTCGGTCGCGCTGGTGGTGATGGTGATCTTCCTGTTCCTGCGCAACCTGTGGGCGACGGTGATCCCCGCCGTCACCGTGCCGCTTGCGCTGGTCGGCACCTTCGCGGTGATGTACATCGTCGGCTACAGCCTGGACAATCTCTCGCTGATGGCGCTCACCATCGCGGTCGGCTTCGTCATCGACGATGCGATCGTGATGCTGGAGAACATCTACCGCCACATCGAGGAGGGGGTGAAGCCGATGGAGGCCGCGATCAAGGGCGCGGGCGAGATCGGCTTCACCATCGTCTCGATCAGCGCGTCGCTGATCGCGGTGTTCATCCCGCTGCTGCTGATGGGCGGCATCGTCGGCCGGCTGTTCCGGGAGTTCGCCGTCACCGTCAGCATCGCCGTCGCCGTCTCGGCCTTCGTGTCGCTCACGCTCACGCCGATGATGTCGTCGCGCTTCCTGCACCACGACACCGCCCGGCACGGGCTGCTCTACCGCATCATCGAAGGC
>Ga0335069_10014028_pt1 | contig 11239 bp, 6 predicted proteins | sample Lox_Sample_11_FD_206714 | JGI IMG/M metagenome (GOLD analysis project Ga0335069, IMG submission 206714) | Soil microbial communities from Loxahatchee National Wildlife Refuge, Florida, United States - Lox_Sample_1.1 | ecosystem: Environmental > Terrestrial > Soil > Wetlands | place: USA: Florida... | reverse complement strand
ATGTAGGCTGGCAGCGGCCGCGACGGCTGGGTATTCGGGATTCGCTTCGATTCCCAATCTTGCGCTCGCGCCGAAGCTTTCATCCGCTCGTCCTGCGCCTGAAAGCGTGCCGGCCAATTCTCTGCGGGCAGATGAAGCAAAGCATCCGCGATATGATAACCAAGTACCTGCCGGTAACTGCCTCCGCCTAAGTTACAAAGCACAATATATCCGGTGTGGATTTCAGGAATTAGCGCCACCAGGGCGGCGAATCCGTCGATGTCCCCGGGGTGCAGCAGCAATTGATGCCCGTGATAGTCCTGAACGAACCACCCGAGTCCATAGCTCAACTGCATGGAGTCCGGAAAGAAGACAGTCGGTATCTGACCCGGCGGGACGACAATTTGCGGACGATGCATTTCCTTCATATTCGCAGCGGAGATCAGCCGATTCCCGTGAAAAACGCCATCGCCGAGCTGCAGACTAATCCAATTGGTCATTTCGCGTACGCTCGAATTGATCGATCCTGCTGGTCCGGCGACATCGATATTCCTCCACGGAATGGCCTTGATCTTACCGGCGTCATCCACGGTATGCGGGGTCGCAAAATCGGACGTCTTCTGTACATCTACCGCGCTCATATCGGAGTTGTTCATGCCGAGTGGCCCAAATATCCTGCGTCGGACGAGATCTTCCCAAGTACCGCCACTCGCCAGTCCGGCTGCATATCCAGCCACGATATACATCGAATTCTGATATTCGAACTTATCGCGGAAACCGGCAAAGTCCTCCACAAATGCCAGACGGCGCACGATGTCCTCGCGGCTGAATCGAGTTCCGTACCAGATCGTGTCACTCACTTGTATCCCAGTCCGATGAGTAAGTAAGTCCCGAATTGTTATATTCGCATCCGCGAGAGGATCGTGAAGATGGAAATAAGGAATTACATGGTTGACCTTTTCGTCCCATTGCATCTTATGTTCATCGACTAACATGGCAATGGCCGCCGAAGTAAATGCCTTTGTAGCGGAACCGATATCGAACAGCGTATCCGGGGTTGCCGGCGCTCCGGTTTCAATGTTTCTAACTCCGAAGCCTTTCATGTAAGGAACGGAATCGCCCTGGACAACGGCGATGGCGACCCCTGGGGCATGCCACTCCTTCATTGATGAGGTCACGAAGTCGTCCAGATCCTTCCAAGAAGTGCCCTTCTGTGCGTAGCTGACCGCGCATGAGAAAAGGAGCGCGATGAGAACTGGACAGAGCGTCCGCAGTCGCGCCACGTAGAACTTTAGATGAATTACGTACATGTTCCCCTTTCTACGGCATACTTCGCTCGCAACGAAGCGAGCCAATGTTATCAAATCCCTGGTCGAGTGACGCGGTGCAAAGCTGGTCCTGTGGGGGCTCCAAATGTTCTGATCACTCGCATGGCTTATAAGCTAGCTTAGTGCTGAATCGTAAGAAAGTCGTTTACTGGCGACGTCTGACCCATGTACGTGCACGTAACTGCGTTGTCGCCATCCGGCGCATTGGCCGGTACAACGACGTTGAACTGATATAAGCCCGGATTGATCACATAGGCCGAGAGAACCGTCGCCGGTTGCCCGCCGATTTTGATGACAGGTAATGTGGGCAGGGGACCGAATTGGCTCGACGAACCGTTTGACAACGTGCTCGTCGGAAGGCTGAATCCGAATGCGTATATCAAAATGGTCTCGGTCGGCTTCGCCGGCGTGAATGGATAGCCGGGTGTCGATAGGGATACAGGTCCGACCAGGCTGTAGTCGGTGCTATGTTGTGCCACAACGTAGCGGCCGCCAACAAGCGGGAAGGAAGGCGCCGCCGGGCCGATGTTCACGCTGTAAGGCGCGCTCGAGACTCCGGCGCTGGTTACAACGATTTGCACTTGCCCCAACGTACTATCCAGGGGAGTGAGCACGTTCACCTGATTGCTGCTCACAAAATAGATGAACGCGGGTCTGCCATTCACTGTGACGGACACCCCGCCGAGTTGGCTCGGCATGTGACCCGAAAGGAATTCCGGCGCGTTATCCCATGTCATGCCGTTCGGACTCACGCTCGCGGGAGCCAGATTTGTGCCGCGGATCTCGATCCAGTCGTTCTGCGCGATATCAGCAAATCCACCACCGGTCATGACCGAGTTAATCACCGGCGTTGTCCCCGACACGGATCCCGTAACGAAGAGAGTCACGCCAGCTTGGCTAATCTGCCCTGCAGAACTGATGCTGACCACAACTGGGCTACCGGATACTCCCGTCGGCACTGCTGCAGTGACTTGATACAAACCGCCAAGACCACCCGAAACCAGACCCAATAAGGTCGGTGCGCCGCCGGTTGGATAGTTCCCCGGAAGAGCGATGCCTGCATAATTCACTTGCGCTGGCTGGCTGCCAATTGAAACAGAGACTTTGTTGATCGCGTTTCCGCCGGCATCGATAGCGCCGAGTCCGGTGCAATAAATAACGATGGTGTCTCCGACGCTAACTGGATGAGCCGCATCCGCGAGGATTGGCGGAGTTCCTGCTTTGTAGATCAGGGCCTGTCCCCGGCCCGATCCGTCACTTGTAAGAATCGCGGGATGTGTTGCCGCGATGATGAGCGGCGAGGGAATTCCAAGGACATTGTCTCGCTGCAAAATCACTTGTTGTGACGTATTCACCGGTGTGTCAGTGGGTATCAGGCCGACCACGTGGGTGCTGTCGGCATAGAGCAAAGGTGCAATGCGCCCTCCAACCACGACCGACGCACCGGCGAGTTGCTGCTTGAGTGGAGTTGCGCTCGAACGCTCGACGCCATCGGCGAGGCCTATCCCGTGAAGCAGGAGCAAATCACCGGGAGCGAATGCACCGCCCATCAACGTCCCCACGCTTTGGGGTACGTCTGACAAAACAGGAGGCGTAAGATCGGACGACTGCGCGCTGACCGGAAGCGACTGCGTGGTTCCCGAAATGCCCGCCGCAGGTTCATTCGCCTGAAGCGTGACGGTGACCGTCGAGCGTGTCGCCCCGGGCTGCCACGAATTCGTCCAATTTCCGTCCTGCAAGCTCGTGAGCGCGATGGGTGCATCGCCGTTGCTGAATGAAACGACCACCGAGCCATCCGTCATTGGCGCGCCGCAGTCGTCCACGATCTTCGCCGACACAGTCGCTGGATAACCAACGGTTACTGTCGAACTCGCCCCGAAGCCGATTTGCGTGAACTGCGGAATCAGCTTGCTCGCGGCGCAACCGGCCGCCAGAGGCCCGGCCGCTTCCGGCACATTCGTTCCCGATGTACCGGCGGGAGCGACTACCGACAGAATGCTGATGGTCTGGACCGATCCGTCGTCGAACGCAAGTGTCAGCGCGGCCCGACGCACGCCCGCGGTGAGATTGCTGAAATCAGGCTGCACGACGAGCTGGGCTGGGCTATCCGGCGATATGGTTGCATCCGTCGGAAGATACTTGATCCAGCCTCCGCCGCCTGCATACGCGACGGCCGAACCGAAGGTAATCGGATTCGCCGTTACGTTGGCGACAGCGACGTGTTGCGATCCCGGGTTGGGCGCGCCTACGATACCCGTGAATACCAGCCCGGTGGGACGCGTGTCGGGTCCGGGATTCGATCCGGCTGGTAAAACGGTCAGCACAACCAGTGCGGTTTGCGGCGAATTGCTCGCGCCTTGCGCGGTCACCTGGATTTGGCCGTAATATGCGCCCGGCGCGAGCGAACTGGCATTTACGATTACGTTCGTGAAGGAGACATCAAGGAACGGCCGGTTAACCGTTCCGGTGGTGGCCGACAAGCTGAGCCATCCCGATGCGGGAGGAAGCGTGGAAATAGTCGCCGTCCAGTTGAGAACCCCAGCACCAGTGTTCAAGATCCCTAGCGATTGTGGAAGCACTGTGCCACCTTGCGCCACCGCGGTGAACGTGAAGCCCAGTTGAGAAAGAACGATCTTCTGAGGTGGCGAAGTAATGGCCATCGTGACCGGGACTGTAATCGTCTGCCCCGTATTCGCACTCGAGATAGTAATCAGTCCGCTATAAGTCCCGACTGTGAGCGATCCCGGAGTCGCAGTGATCGTAAGTAAAGCTGGAGCGCCTGCGCTCACTGAACCAGTTCCAGGGGCGACCTTCAGCCAGTTGCCTCCGGTCGTGGTCGAGGCCGTCGCGGAAAAAGCGAACGGCCCGCCGGTGGGCGTCGAAATTGTAAGTTGCGCCGTTCCCGCGGCCGCGCCCTGGGTAAAGGAAAAATTGAGACTAGCAGGATCCGCGGCGATCGTGGGCGCTCCTAGCGTAGTGCCCACCGTGACTGTCACGGCGACGCTCGTACTCGGTGGAGTGCCGTTCGGCACGCTGATCGTCACCGTACCTTGATATGTGCCTCTCACCAGACTACTTGGATCGACCGTGACCTGGAGTTGAGCCGGCATCGATCCTGAACTGGGGCTGATGCTGAGCCAGGGCATGTTCGCCGAAGCACTGAACGCAAGCCCCGGAACTGTGGTGGAGAGGTTGAGTGTCTGTGAAACGGGTAAGTTTCCGCCGGTTGTGGAGAAGTTCAGCGACGCGGGCGCGACGCGGTACGCGACTTTGTTCAGGACTTCTCGAATCCGCTGGTTGCCCGTGTCGGCGACGAAGACGTTTCCCGCAGAGTCGACAGCTACTCCGTAAGGAGACTGCAGAGTTGCATCCGTCGCAAGCCCGCCGTCGCCCGAAAACCCCGGCGTTGCCCCTTGTGTGGTTCCATTGCCAGCGAGCGTAGTTATTATTCCCGCGGAAACCTTGCGAACACGATTTATTCCTGTGTCCGCGATATAGACATTACCGATTGCGTCGACAGCAACGCCCGCAGGAATTGTTAGTGACGCAGACGTGGCCGGCCCTCCGTCGCCGGAAATCCCTTGTTGTCCGTTCCCTGCGAACGTGCTGATGATTCCATTACTGACTTTTCGGATGCGATTGTTGTCTGTGTCCGCAATGTAGAGATTGCCTGTCGTATCGACGGCCAAACCGGACGGAAGGGTAAGCGAAGCGTTGACGGCGGGTCCGCCATCGCCGGAAAAGCCGGAGCTTCCATTTCCCGCGACCGTGGTGATAACTCCACTTGCAACCTTCCGAACCCGTCCGCCAGCGGATACGTACAAGGCGCCTGCAGAATCGACGGTCACAGCGCCCGGCCCCGGAATCGAAGCATTTGTTGGCGGGCCGCCATCCCCGCTGGAATCGACATTGCCATTTCCAGCAAAGGTGCTGATGATTCCGTTTGCCACCTTGCGCACACGATGATTGCCGAAGTCGGCGATATACAGATTGTTCGCGGCATCCACCGCCACCCCGAAGGGTAAGTAGAGTGCAGCACTGGTCGCGGAACCGCCATCGCCTGAGAAACCTTGAACACCGTTCCCGGCGACTGTGGTTATCACTCCGTTGGCGACTTTTCGAACACGGTTATTGTTCGCATCGGCGATGTACACCGCACCCGCCGAATCGATCGCGACTGCAAATGGAGCATTGAGGGACGCACTGGTGGCGGCGCCGCCGTCTCCGAAGAACCTACCCTCACCGGCAACGGTTGTGATGATTCCGTTGGCGATTTTGCGAACGCGGCCATTTTGCGTGTCCGCGATTAGTAGATTCCCGGCACCGTCTACGGCCAGCCCTCGAGGGTCGATCGACGCGCTGAGCGCCGGGCCGCCATCGCCCGAGAACCCTCCAATTCCCTGGCCTGCGATCGTGGAAATCATTCCATTGACTACTTTGCGAATCCTGTAGTTGCCTGTATCCGCGATGTACAAATTGCCGGACGCGTCCACCGCTACTCCCTGGGGAAAAGACAACGCAGCGTTGACAGCAAGTCCGCCGTCGCCGGAGAATCCCACATTCCCATTGCCCGCGACTGTGGTGATCACTCCATTCGCGATCTTCCGAACACGGTTATTACCGGTGTCGGCGATGTAGATATTGCCGTTCCCATCGAACGCGATCTGCTGTGGTGAAGCGAAGGAAGCGTTAATGGGGGGCCCGCCGTCACCGGAAAAACCGTAATTCCCATTGCCCGCGACCGTGTTGATAGTCCCATTCACAACCTCACGAATGCGCGGCGTCGAGGGAAAGAACAGGTTATCTGCATCGACGATATAAAGATTGCCAGCGGCATCCACCGCCACGCCCGCCGGTTGCATCAGTGACGCACTTGTTGCCGGACCTCCGTCGCCTGAGAACGCTTGCAATCCGTTGCCTGCAACCGTGGTGATGATTCCATTGCTAACTTTTCGGATACGGCTGTTGGCGGTGTCGGCGATGTACAGGTTCCCTTGCCTATCGACAGCAACTCCCGTTGGAAAGAGCAGAGACGCGTTCGTAGCCGCGCCGCCATCGCCGGAAAACCCCGCAATTTGATTCCCGGCCACCACGGTCAGGTTTCCAGCTGGCGAGATGCGCACGACGATGTTATCTTGCGAGTCCGCCGCGTAGACGTTCCCGTTCGCATCCACAGCAACGCTCTGCACATTCGCGAAGGGGGCAGTCAGGGCCGGCGAGGAAGCAGGGAAGCTGTAGTTTGTGCCGGCGAAAGTGGAAATGATCTGGGCAGGCGCACAAAGCCCGCTCGCAATGTATACCACCAGACCTGGCAGAGCCCTGATATTCCGCACGAAGTCGATTAACGTCCATTGTTACATGTCTCGGGCGAACTTAAGCGCGTCTTGTGAAGCGCTAGGCCTCAGATTCTAAAACGCGCGTCGAGCAATTAGCGATCGATTACATCGAGAAGACGCTGTGGTTTGCTTGCGAACCTCCGGAGGAGCGTTGCGCTCACATTTCGAAGGATGTATAGATACACAAGCCTGACGGTGGGAGGATCAATTCCGTCGCGTGTTTGCGAGCTGCTTGAGTTCCCTCCGCAGTCGGGACCATGGCAACTCGTAGAGATTACAAAGCGTGAGCATGCCCTCAGCCTGGCGATCAACGCCTCGAAGGACAGATTCCTGAGGGCGTACGAGTTTGGGTTGCCGGTCATGCTCTACCTCGCCGCGCGAGCCGCACCATCGCTCAGAACTTTGTGGTGCAACCTGGATGACCGCGCGGCGGGAGCCATCCCCGGGAGTCTCGGCTATTGCGCAAATGACGACCGCACCATTCTGATTCCCGATCCCGGCTTCTGCAATAGCAGTGGATATGAGGAGATGCATGCGGAGTTAGGGAGTCAACGCCCATGCCACGAGCGGCAAGATGCGATCGTCTGGAGAGGCTCAACCACAGGATCGGGAAGACCTACCGGACGAGAATACGAGTCTCGACGCTTCCGATGTTCCCCCCGATGGACGCTGGATCGCATACCGTTCGAATGAAACCGGGAACATTGAGATTTTCGTGCGGCCGTTTCCGGGAACAAGCGGCAGAAAGTGGCAGATCTCCGATGGCGGCGGCTTGTACGTCCTCTGGTCCAAGAACGGCCGTGAACTTTTCTATGAAACACAGGACAACCGCATTATGGTGGTGAGTTATTCGGTCGAAGGAAACTCTTTCGTCCCGGGGCGCCCACGGTTGTGGTCGGATAAGTCCTTACTCTATTTCGGCACGACGAACCTGGATCTGTCGCCGGATGGCAAGCGCTTTCTTGTTTTTTCTAGACCGGAAGCTGCCCAGGGCGAGAAGAGCGCGTTGCACGTAACGATGATTCAGAACTTCTTCGACGAATTGAAACGACGGGTTCCGTGAACCGTCTCTAAAGGCACGACTAAGCTTGCGCGGCGCTGCCAGCCTCGGATTCGCCACCAACCGTATACGCCACCACCGGCTCCGTGCGGCCTTTCACGTGAATCGGCCCGACCTTCTCCATTACATACGAGCCGCGCAGCGCGTTGACGGTTTGCTCACTGATCAGAATGTCGAACTTCAAATCGCGCGTCGCCGATTCCAGCCGCGAAGCCAAGTTCACCGTGTCGCCGATCGCTGTGTATTCCATACGCTCGGAGGCGCCGATGTTACCCACTACCGCTATCCCCGAGTGGATTCCGATACCCACCGAGATCGATGGCAGGCCACGCTCGTTCAACCAGGAGGATAGCGCGCGCAGGGCCTCGCGGATCTCGAGCGCCGTTCGAAGCGCGTGCTCTTCCTGATCGGGATCTTCGTTCGGCGCTCCGAAGACCACCATGATGCCGTCGCCCATAAACTTGTCGAGCATGCCTTGGTGGCGGAACACGATTTCGACCACCTTCTCAAAGTACTGATTGAGCACTTGCACTACTACTTCTGGCTGCATGGTCTCGCTCATCGTCGTGAACCCGCGGATGTCGCAAAACAGTACCGTGATTCTTCGGCGGTCGCCGTGCACCGTGGGCAACTTGCCATCGACCAGAATCGACTGAAGAACCTGTTGCGAGACGTAGCGGGCAAATGCTGTTTTCACCGTCTCCCGCTCTCGCAATGCTGCTGCCATCATATTCACCGCCTGGCCCAGCCTCCCAAATTCGTCCGAGCCCGTTAAGGAGACCTCGGTTTGGAAATCACCGTCGCCGACGCGCTTTACCGCGCTCACCAGTTCACCCACCGGCCGGCTGACGCGCTGGGATAGGAAAACGGCCCCAAACAGCGCGAGCGTTGTTGCAAGCGCCATGCTGCCGAGCGCGCTGATCCACAACGGTCGCAGCGTAGCGGCTAGTTCGGCGCTCGAAACATCGGCATTGACAGCGCCGGACAGCGCTCCGCTGCTGTCCTTCAGAGGCGCGTTCGCACTGATCCATGTTCCCCACTGATCAGCGGTGATTGCGTTATCTACCTCTGAAGCGGCGAGATTCAGAGCTCGGCCCTTGTTATTCCGATAGATGTCCTCGACATGGGAGACGTCGCGCCGGTTCTCCTCAGGGTCCACGGCAAATTGGAGCGGGTCCGCGCTCGCCTTGGGCGCTTTGAACGTAAACAGGTACTTGACGTAGATATCGGATCGCCGGTTTGCGTCGCGCGCTCGACGCAGTTGATCCTTCAATTTCAAATAGGCCGGCGAACTCTCATCGCCGCGGGTGCGAATCTCGCGGTGAAGATCGCCATCAATCAGGGCAGCGGTGGTATCAGCCACCGTCAATACCTTCGACCGGAACGATTCGAAGAGGTAATGCTTCGAAAGCGAATACATCAGGACCATTGCCAGGCCGTTCGACAGCAGTGCCACAGCCAGAAAGACAATCAGCAATTTGGTACGGAATTTCATGCGAGGTTTCCTGAGGGGACGCTTGCTTAACGGGACCAGTATATAACCGTCACTCAATTTCGCGAGACATCGGTCTTGAACTGGGCTCAGAGTATTCGTACAGTGGTTGGAGGTTAGGAGCGTCATGACCCAGGATCCAATTCAGTTTCTCGCTGACTACTACAAGGTGTTCAGCTCACTGGAGCTAGCGCGCATTCAGTCTTATTTCCACACGCCAGGCCTGCTGATTGGACCCGCCGGACCGTTTCCGCTTGACGCAGCCGGCCTCACCGCGATGTTGACCAGGACGATTGAGGATCTGCGTGCCAGAGGCTATGGCCGAAGCGAATTCGTTTTGGAGAGCCAGAAAGCCCTCGGAAGCTCGTCCTCGTTCGTTAACGGAATCGCCGTGCGGTTCAAGACCGATGGGAGCGAGCTGGAACGGGTTCCACTCTCATATGTCCTGCACAAGGGGGACTCGGGCTGGAACATTACGGTAATGGTAATTCACGCGACGAAATAACGGAGACTGCCATGTACCACTACGATCCGCAGACAGCGCTCGAAGAACTCCAGGAGGAAGCTGTTCTTCCGAATCCGGTGCACATCCGCGACATGATTGTTCGATCCCGCTTGGAACCGGACCAGGCCTTGGAGCTGAATCGCAAGTTCCAGACCTATCTACAGGCTTTCGGCGACGCGCAGCAACTCGCGCGTCTGATTTTGCAGCAACTCTCAGCGAAAGAATGACTACTGCTCGAAATGCAGCGTCATCGGCGAATGGCCCGGGCGTTCGACCACCAGCATCATCGTGCCGTCCGGTTCCAGACTGTAGCGTTCGTGTTCTTCTCCTTTGTCCCCGATTGTCGTGACGTTCAGAATCCGGCCATCCCATTTCGCCTTGGTTTTGAAAGTTTTCCCTTGCCGGATACTGGAGTTCTCCCGGCCGTCCGTGGTGAAGTTGTAATCCGACGTCTGATTCTGTCCGTCGTAAGAGAAGCTTCGTGAGATGTAGATGTTGTGCTCGCGATCGTTTATGGTGACGGTGCCGGTCTGAACTGCCGGCTCTCCGGCATATTCGGTCCGATTCGGAATCAGCTTCCACGTTCCATTAAGGCTGTGATGATTAGCCGCGAGCGCAGTTCCGGCAAGAAGCATCAACCCCAGCGCGATGTTACTCCAAAGTAAGCGCATGCAGTCCTCCTTCTGGGGAGCGCTGCAAGCCCATTGCCAAATGTGCTATTCCCAGCGTAAGGCGAGCATCGGGTCCACGCGGGTCGCTCTCCGTGCCGGCACGTATCCGGCGATGACAGCAACGATCGCAATACCAATGGTCGCAGCGATGATCGTCATCAGGTCGTTCGGCTGAATCCCGTAGAGCTGCGACTTCACCATTCGGGTGAGCGCCCAGGATGCCGCAAGCCCGATCGCGATGCCGATTCCCGCGAGCACTAGTACGTCTTTCATCACCAGCCAGATTACGTCTCCGGTCGCAGCGCCCAGAGCCATCCGGACACCGATTTCTCGGGTTCGTTGGGCCACCATGTACGCCATCACGCCATAGAGCCCAATCGCAGCGAGAACTGTGGCGAGGATGCCAAAACCACTGGACAGCGTGGCCACCAGCCGTTCTGTAATCAACGACTCCTGCATCTGCGTTTCGAGCGTCTTCATCTGCGAGACGGGCAAGTTGGGGTCAAGATTATTTGCGACCCGGCGGATGCTGGCAAAAGCCTGCTCTGGCTGCCGCGCCGTGCGAACGTATGCGTACATGCCCAGCACGAAATTCATCTGATGGTAAGGCCGATAGACTTCGAGCGGAACTTCCTCGCGCATGTTCTCATATTTCGTGTCGCCGGCGACCGCGATGATTTCAATATCCAGCTTCGTGCCCGGATCGCCGCCCATTCCGATGTGCTTGCCTACCGCGAGACCATCCTTGAAAAATTTTCGGGCAAATTTTTCGTTGACGATGCAGACTTTCGGGGCGGTTGTCCCATCGGTAATGCGGAAATCGCGGCCGACCAGGATGGGAATGTTCATTGTCTTGAAATAGTCGGGC
>Ga0335069_10014026_pt1 | contig 11240 bp, 12 predicted proteins | sample Lox_Sample_11_FD_206714 | JGI IMG/M metagenome (GOLD analysis project Ga0335069, IMG submission 206714) | Soil microbial communities from Loxahatchee National Wildlife Refuge, Florida, United States - Lox_Sample_1.1 | ecosystem: Environmental > Terrestrial > Soil > Wetlands | place: USA... | reverse complement strand
AGGGCGAAGCGCTGTCCATCCTCGATCTCGGTTGCGGCACCGGTCTTTCCGGCGCTGCCTTCTTCGATCTGGCAGCGCGGCTCGACGGCATCGATCTCAGCCCCGCCATGGCCGAGAAAGCGAAAGCGCGGGGATTTTACGATGAGGTGAATGTCGGCGACATCGAGACGCTCGAATGCAGTCGCCGGTACGATCTCGTGCTCGCCGCCGACACGCTGGTCTATCTGGGCGATCTCGCGCCCGTCTTCCGTGCCGCGCATGAAGCGCTGGCTGAGCGCGGCGTGTTCCTCTTCACCGTCGAACGCAAAGAGGGCGAAGGTTTCGCGCTGGGTCCCAAGCGCCGCTGGCAGCATTCCGAGACCTATCTGCGGGACGAAGCAGCCAAGGCGGGCTTCGAGGTGACGGGCTTCCTCGAATGCAGTCCCAGAAGCGAGGCCGGCGTGCCGGTCGAGGGTTACGCCGTGGCGCTGAGTTTGGCCGAAAAAGTGGGCTGATTGTCATTTCCGCCATGGCCGGCGGCGCCTATCCTCCTACCCATGGTCGAGACACCCAGACAGATCGTGATGTTCGGATTTGCCGGCGCGCAGATCCTCGACGTCGTGGGTCCCTTGCAGATGCTGGCCGGCGTCAACGACGCACGCCGCGAGCCCACCTACAGGCTCACGATCCTCGCCGAACGCCGAGGTCCGATCGTCACCTCGAGCGGCATGCAGCTTGTCGCCGCGGGCCGCTGGGACGATTGCCCGAAGACGATCGACACGCTGATCGTGGCGGGCGGCGAGGGCACGCGCGAAGCCTTGCGCAACGAAACTCTTCTTTCGGCTATCCGCGCAGCCGCCAAACGCGCGCGCCGGGTCGTGTCGGTCTGCAGCGGCGCCTTCCTTCTGGCGGCCGCAGGCCTGCTCAAGGGCAAACGCGCCGCGACGCATTGGCAAAGCACCGACGATCTCGCGCGTCTGTTTCCCGACATCACCGTCGAAGCCGACGCCATCTATGTGCGCGACGGCAATGTGTGGACATCCGCCGGCGTGACGGCCGGCATGGATCTCGCGCTCGCGCTCATCCGCGAGGATTTCGGCGACGACATGGCGCTGGCGATTGCGCGACGCCACGTGCTGTTCCTGATGCGGCCGGGCGGCCAGTCGCAATTCAGCGCCCATCTCGCGGTCGATCCCCAGCGGGACGGCAAGCTCGGCAAATTGCTCCGCTGGATCCCCGAGCATCTTTCGGACGAGCTCGACTGTCCGGCGCTGGCGCGACGCGCCCATATGAGCGAGCGCAATTTCGCCCGCGTGTTCCGCGCCGAGACAGGAAAGACCCCGGCCCATTTCGTCGAATGCGTGCGCATCGATGCGGCACGGCGATGGCTCACGGAATCCGACATGCCGGTCGAGCGCGTGGCCGCGCGCGCGGGCTTCGGCTCCGAAGAACGCATGCGCCGCGCCTTCCAGCGCCATCTGAAAGTCAGCCCGGCCGCGTTTCGCGAACGGTTTCACGCCCATGGAGGAACATCATGACCAAGACGATCGGCATTCTTCTGTTCGACGATGTCGAAGAGCTCGACTTTGTCGGTCCCTACGAAGTCTTCACCATGGCCGGCGAGACGCAGAAGCGCCTCGGAGAAACCGTGACGCACGACGTTCTTCTGCTCGCCGAAACGGACAGGCCCGTGCGTTGCGCCAAGGGCATGATGGTCGTGCCGCACAAGACGATCGCGGCGGCGCCGGCGCTCGACGTGCTCCTGGTGCCGGGCGGCATGGGCACGCGCCGGGAAGTGAAGAACGAGGCGCTGCTGGGCTGGATCGCGAATGCCGCCAAAAACTGCCGCTGGGTGACGAGCGTCTGCACCGGCTCCTATGTGCTGGCAGCGGCCGGACCGGCGCGCGGCAAGCGCGTCACGACGCACTGGGCCTTCATCGAGCAGCTGCGCGCGAAAGGCGATGCGGGCGAGGTGGTGGAGAATGTCCGCTATGTCCGCGACGGCAATGTCGTCACCTCGGCGGGCGTGTCGGCCGGCACCGACATGGCCTTATGGTTGACGGGCCAGCTGCATACCCCTGCCTTCGCGAGGGACGTGCAGCGCGCCATGCAATACGACCCCGCGCCGCCCTATGCCGCAGAGGTTTAGGCCGCGCGACCTCACCGGCGGCCTTTATTCCGCCGCGGGACCTATGCTTTGATCCCCTGGAGGGACGTCTAAGCCAGTCAGGGGAGTACGCGTATGCTGAAGTCATTGGGCCTGGCCGCGGTGGTTGCGATCATGGCGGCGGCGCCGGCCTGGGCGCAAAATCAATGCGGCGACGAGCCGATCCCGCCGGCGATCCCCAGCGCTGCGGATATCGGCACCAAAAGCCCGGCCGATGCGGCCAAGATGCGCCACCAGGCGTTCCTGGACGTCAAAGCCTGGCAGCAGTCGGCCAACGACTATCGCAATTGCCTCGAATCCGATGCGAACCAGACGCGGCGCGACCTCGCCACGGCCCAAAGCCAGAGCAAGCCGGACCAGGATCGCATCAAGCGTCTGCAGGCGCAGATCGCGGCCGACGAGGCGGCGTCCAACAAGCGCGACACGGAAGAGCGGCTGGTGAACGCGTTCAACGCGCTGAGGACGGCCTATTGCGACCGCAGCGACGTCGACAAGTCGAGCTGTCCCAAGAGCTGACCTCAAAAATTTGCGGAATTCCGTCCGCGCCCTTCGCGTGGCGCGGGACATGTTCCTATGCGCCGCGATGCAAGCCATAATGCCGCCTCTCCATTTGGAGCAGGCGGTCGATGAGCGGTGCCGGCCCCTTTCCTGACGCGGTAGACCCGGACCTTGTCGGCACGTACGACGCGCTCGCAAAGGCCGGGGGCGGCTTCGTCTGGGACGATGTCCTGGAATACCGGGTGTGGTGTCATCGCGGGCGGGGCGCGCCGCAATTTGAGGGCGGCAATGATTATTACTATGCCTTTGCGACTTACGCCGAAGCGTTGGCTTTTTCCCGAAATGCCAAGGGCGCAGAAGAGCCGGTCGCGCTCATCCGGCAAGTCGAATATATCGACGAGCCGCAGCAGGGCGAATATCGTCACGTAAAGGAAGTTCGCATCACCGAATGGCCTGTGGAGTTTCTTCGCCGGCCGCGGCGCACGCCGAATACAATCCCGGACTTCCTGTCGCCGGACGCGCCCCTCAATCGCCTGGATATACTGCGCGGTTTGGCGAAAAAGAACAGTTGAGGCATGGTCTTCCTCGACGGAAACATTTGAAAGATCCGAAGCATGCCCAAAGGCGCGACCATCGATTTCGACTCGACCCGCCCGCCTTCGCCGTTCCTGAAGGACACGCATCACGCCTGGCGGCGCGAGCTCAGGCGCTTCGTCGAGCGCGAGATCATGCCTTTCGTGGAGGAATGGGAAGAGGCGGAAGAGATTCCGCTGTCGCTCTACAAGAAGGCATCCGAGTTCGGCCTTCTGCGCATGAACTATCCGGAGAAATACGGCGGCATCTCCGAAGGCCTCGACCGCTTTCACGGCATCGTCACGTCGGAGGAACTGGCGCGCATCGGCGCCGGCGGCGTCACCGCGAGCCTGATGGTGCATGGCATCGGCCTGCCGCCGGTGCTGGCAGCGGGCTCCGAGGAGATGAAGGCGAAGATCGCGCCGGCGGTTCTGGCGGGCGACAAGCGCATCAGTCTCGCCATCACCGAGCCTTCGGGCGGCTCCGACGTCGCGCAGCTGAAGACGCGCGCGCGGCGCGACGGCGACCATTTCGTGGTCGACGGCTCGAAGATGTTCATCACCGGCGGCATGCGCGCGGATTATTTCACGACGGCGGTGCGCACGGGCGGCGAGGGGCTCGGCGGCATCTCGCTGCTGCTGATCGAAGCGGATCGTCCGGGAGTCTCGCGCACCAAGCTGAAAAAGCAGGGCTGGTGGGCGTCCGATACGGCCGCCGTCTATTTCGACAATGTGCGCGTGCCGGCGGAGAACCTGATCGGCGGCGAGAACCAGGGCTTCCTGGGAATCATGCACAACTTTAACGGCGAGCGGCTCGGCATGGCGGCGGGCGCGACGGCCTCGGCGCGTGTCTGTCTGGAAGAGGCCGCGAAGTGGGCGCAGGAGCGCCAGACCTTCGGCAAGCGCCTCGCCGATCATCAGGTCATCCGCCACAAGATCGCGGAGATGGTGCGCCAGATCAACGCGTCGACGGCCTATCTCGAGATGTGCGCCTGGCGGGTGATGAATGGCGAAGTGCCGGCGGCCGATCTTGCGCTCCTCAAGGTGCAGGCGACGCTGACGCTCGAATTCTGCGCGCGGGAGGCGATGCAGATCCTCGGCGGCAACGGCTATATGCGGGGCTCGCGCGTCGAGCGCATCTACCGCGAAGTCCGCGTCAACGCCATCGGCGGCGGCTCGGAAGAGATCCTGCGCGATCTGGCGGCGCGGCAGCTGGGATTGTGAAATGTGCGTGCCAGCGGAAGCTGCGCGAGCGGGTGTTATGGTGGAGCGGGGGCCGGGAAATGAATCGAGGCGATCTCGCATTTGCTTCGTTAAGCTCATGGCTTAGCGTCCACCAAGGACTGGCATTTCTGCGGGCGAAGCGGGCAGGGATAACTTACGTCGGCATAGCCGAGCGCATACCCGTCAAGAAAGAGAACAATCCATCATTGTTCACGCGGAACGTATGGTCGAAGGGGATAACCTCTGGTGTCATGGCCATCTGCGCTGTTTTTCTTGTAGTGATGGCATTTGAGTCAAATTAGGGGCTATCCACCAAATTGCCCCCAATGCGTCGGTTGTGCTATAATGTGTACAACTTAGCACAAGGGCTCGCCATGCGCTCCACGACATTCACAGTCAGAGTCGACGTCGCTGCCAAGAAGCGGCTGGAGAAGCTCGCCAAAAATACCGGACGCAGCCGTTCGTTTCTGACGGCCGAGGCGATCAATGAATATCTCGACGTCAATGAGTGGCAGATTTCCGGCATCAAGCAGGCCATCGCTTCGCTGGATCACGGCGAAGGCGTTTCCCATGTGCAGGTCAAGGACTGGGTCGCATCTTGGGGTAGCGATGGCGAACGGCCGGCTCCGAAGCGATCGTGACTCCGGTCTGGTCGCCCGAAGCGCTCGACGATCTTGTTTCGCTCCGCACCTACATAGAGCAGGACGATCCGGCCGCAGCGCGCCGCGTTGCGCTCCATGTCGTCCGAAACGTCGAGACGTTGCTTTCTGATAATCCGAAAATCGGTCGGCCCGGTCGTGTGCCGGGCACTCGTGAACTTGTAATTCCGCGCACACCTTTTGTCGTTCCCTATCGCGTGCGCGGCGGCACGGTCCAGATTCTGCGCGTTTTTCACGGCGCCCGCCGCTGGCCGGAGAAGTTCTAGAGGTCCTTTCGGCCGCGAATCACTTTATGATCCGTCGCCATGAGCACAGCGATGGACACACAGCGGGCCGAACGGCGGGCCCGCGAGCGGAGCGCGACACGCGCTTCCATTCTCGAAGCGGCACGGTCGGTGGCGACCCGCGACGGCGCGCGGAACCTTTCGCTGCGCGGCGTGGCCGCCGAAGCCGGTTTCGCGCCGGCGGCGCTGTACGGCTATTTCCGCAACAAGGACGAGCTTCTCCTCGCGCTGGCGGCCGACGACCTTTCCGGTGTGGCGCGCACCATGCGCTCGGCCATGCAGGAGGCGAACGGCCGCGGATCCCTGGCCGCTGCCTCGTCCGTGGCGCTGTCGTTCCTGCGCGATACGGAAACCATCGCGGCCGCGTCGGCGGCGCTGCCGTCGGCGGTCGGCGGCAGTGAGGCGGAGCGTCTGTTCAACGGACGGATGATCGCCGTGTTGACCGCGCTCTCCGAAGCGACCGGCCAGAAAGCGATGGACCGCGAGCAGCAAGGCGACGTCGTCGTGCTCGGCGCCGCACTTGCCGGTCTTGCGCTGATGGGACGCTCGGGCCGGCTGGATGCCCTCGGCTTCTCGGCCGAGGAATTGCTGGCGCGCCTCGAAGCGCGGTTCGGCCAGACCTCCTGACGCGGCGGACGGCGTCCCCGCGCGTGGGAGCGCGGGGTTCCCTTCGGCAAAAATGCCCGGGCAGATCATTGCTTTCGCCGTCGCGCCGGCGCACCCGGCGGAACGCGATGCGAAACAGGCGCTCGGCCGGTAAACCGGTACAAAATGCGAAAATTTCGATGTACCGCAAAAGTCTCTCTTCACAGGGCAGGAGCGGCCGCCCAGAGTCCGCGCCCTTGCTCTTTGACATTGTGAAACCGGAAGCTTTGCGCGGGCGCTTCGAAGTCTCGCGCCGGCAACGCTGCACGCGGACGCGCGCGCCGCGTCGCTGTCCGTCGCCGGCACGCGCGCGGCGGCCGCTGCTGCACGACCGGCGCAGGAACTGACGGCCGCGCCGGTGCAGAAAGGACGTATACGGACGAAATTTCGCCTGCGTGCCCCTGCTTTTCGACTTGAGTCCCCGACCGGAAGGACGAGAAAGGCCTGTCATTGCTGGATGAGAGGCATGCCGGCCGCGGCGGAGAAATTTTTCCCCCCTGCATTCTCCCCTGATAGCAGGGGAGAAGCCTCAGACGCCCGCCGCCATCTTTGCGATCTCTTCACGCACGAGATCGGGATGTTCCATCGGCAGGAAATGGCTGGCGCCGTCGACCCTGACGACGCGCGCGCCGGCGCGGCGGAAGACTTCCGCCTCGCTGTCGCGGCAGGTGCTGGCGATCGTTCCGTACAGCACCGTGACCGGACATTTCACGCGGCGGACGAGCCGCGCCATGCCGTACGGCGTCGTGCGGAATGTCTCAGCTTCCCACGAAGGCCTGCAGGCGAGCTTCACGGCATGCGTTTCGGGATCTTCGATCAGGCCGCCGTGCAGATAGTCGGCAAGCGTGCCGCTCTGCCAGCTCTTGAACGCGCCGCGGCCCGTATACGCCGTCAGCGCCGCGTCGAAGGACGCAAACGTATCGCGGCGCTGCTCGGCGCGGTCGGCGAGGTTTGGTCCCGGATTTGATCCGCGCAGACGCGCGAAGACCTGGAGCAGCCCCGCAACAGCCGGGATCATCACCGGCTCGACCAGCACGAGGCCGCGCACGCGCTCCGGCTCCGCCGCCGCCGCCATCAGGCTCACCGTGCCGCCCATCGAATGGCCCGAGAGGATGGCCGGGCCCATACCGAGGCGATCGAGAATCCGGATCAGGTCGTCGCGGTAGACCGTCCAGTTCCGGGCGAGTCCCGGTCCGGTCGGGAGCGTGGAGAATCCGTGTCCGCGCTGGTCCGCCGCGGCAATCCGGAAGCGGTCCGCGAGCGGCGTCAGCAAGCCGCGATAGGTCTGCGCATTGAAGCCGGTGGCGTGCGCGAAATGCAGGAACGGTCCCGAGCCGTCCCAGACGAGACAGGAAACCTCGCCTTCCGGCAGCGGAAGCGTCTTACGGACGGGAGTGGTCATCGGCGGGAGAAAGGCGATAGCGGCAGGGATTTGTGGCGGCGGGCACTCGGCCGGTCAACTGCCCCGGCAGCTGCCCTTGGCGCGAGGCGCGGCCATCCCCTAAGTTTGCGGCAAAGATATTCCGAGGAAACGCCTTTGCATCCCACCCTTCACGCACAGAAATGGCCCGACAAACCCGCCGTCGTCATGGCGTCGACAGGCGAAACGCTCAGCTATCGCGAACTCGACGCGCGCTCCAATCAGGGCGCGCAGCTGTTCCGCAAGCTCGGCCTCAAGACCGGCGACGGCATCGCGCTGTTCATGGAAAACAACATCCGCTTTCTCGAGATCGCGTGGGCGGCGCAGCGGTCGGGACTTTACTACACCTGCATCTCCTCGCGCCTGACGGCGGGCGAAGTCGAATATATCGTGCGCGACTGCGGCGCGAAGGTGCTGATCGTCTCGGAGGGCCTGGCGAAAGTCGCCGCCGAAGTGGCGCCGAAGCTCGCAGGTGTTTCGCTCTTCGTGGTGGGCGGCGCCGTCCCGGGCTATGCGAGCTACGAAGAGGCGGCGGGCGCGCAACCCGTCACGCCCATCGCCGACCAGAGCGCCGGCATGGACATGCTCTATTCGTCCGGCACGACCGGGCGGCCCAAAGGCGTGCGCCACGCGCTGGAAGGCCTGCCGATCGACGCGCCGAGCCCGCTCATGGCGCTTGTGAGCATGCTGTTCGGTCTCAACGAGAACACCACCTATCTCTCGCCGGCGCCGCTCTATCACGCGGCGCCCTTGCGCTACTGCATGGCGATCCATCGTCTCGGCGGCACCGTCGTGGTGATGGAGCATTTCGATGCGGAAGACGCGCTTCGCTACATCGAACAATACCGCATCAGCGGCAGCCAGTTCGTGCCGACCATGTTCGTGCGCATGCTGAAACTGCCGGACGCGGTGCGGCTCAAATATGATGTCTCGTCGCTGAAGAGCGCCATTCATGCGGCCGCGCCGTGCCCTGTCGAAGTCAAGCGCAGGATGATCGAATGGTGGGGTCCGGTGATCCACGAATATTATGCCGGGACCGAAGGCAACGGGTTCTGCTATGTCAGCAGCCAGGAATGGATGGCGCATCCGGGCACCGTCGGCCGCGCGCTGGTGGGCGAAATCCATATCTGCGGCGAGAACGGCGAGGAGCTGCCGCGCGGCGAAGAGGGTGTCATCTATTTCGGCGGCGGCGCGCAGTTCGAATATCACAACGATCCGAAGAAGACGGCGGAATCGCGCCATCCGTCGCACGCCGACTGGTCGACGCTCGGCGATGTCGGCAAGCTCGATGCAGAGGGTTATCTCTATCTGACCGACCGCAAGGCGTTCATGATCATCTCGGGCGGCGTCAATATCTATCCGCAGGAAGCGGAGAACCTCCTCATCAATCATCCGAAGGTGGCCGACGTCGCCGTGATCGGCGTGCCCAACGAGGACTTCGGCGAAGAGGTGAAAGCCGTCGTGCAGCCGGCCGATTGGCGGGACGCGGGGCCTGCGCTGGCGGACGAGCTCATCGCCTATTGCCGCGATCATCTCTCGGCGATCAAATGTCCGCGCTCGGTCGATTTCGAGCCCGAACTGCCGCGCCACCCGACCGGCAAGCTCTACAAGCGCCTCATCCGCGACCGCTACTGGGGCAAGCGCGAAAGCCGCATCGTCTGACATTCGTCAAAAGGAGAAACGCATGAAGACCGTATCGTTCGAGGAATTGCCGAAGCTTGCCGGCCAGGAGATGGGCACGTCCGACTGGGTGACGATCGACCAGGACCGCATCAACAAATTCGCCGATGCGACGGGCGATCATCAGTGGATCCATGTCGATGTCGAGCGCGCGAAAAAGGAGATGCCCGGCGGCAAGACCATCGCGCACGGCTATCTGACCCTGTCGCTCATCCCGATGCTGGGCGCCGAGATCCTGCGCATCACCGGCGTCAGCCGCGGCATCAATTACGGCTCGAACAAGATCCGCTTCACCAACATGGTGCCGGTCGGAAGCCGTGTGCGGGCCCGGCAGAAGCTTCTTTCGGCCGAGCCGAAAGCGGGCGGTCTGCAACTGACCAATGAAGTGACGATCGAGATCGAAGGGCAGGAACGCCCCGCCTGCATCGCCGAGACCATCAGCCTCGTCTATAGATGATCCCCGATCTCGGGATCATCGAAGGCTATTACGGCAGGCCGTGGAGCCGCGAGCGGCGCGACTATGTGATCGCGTTTCTCGCGCCTCGCGGCTACCGCTTTTTCCTCTACGCGCCAAAGGCCGACGAATTCCTGCGCAAGCGCTGGCGCGAAGCCTACCCCGCGGAACGGGAGGCGCATCTTCGCGGGCTGGCGGCGCATTGCAGGGCGCATGGCGTGCGCTTCGGCGTGGGTCTCAGTCCTTACGAGCTTTATCGCGGCTTTGATGGCGAAGCGAAAACCGCACTTGGAGAACGGCTCGCGCTGTTCGATTCGGTCGGCGTCGAGATTTTGGCGATCCTGTTCGACGACATGCGGGGCGACGTTCCCGATCTCGCGCGCACGCAGGTCGACATCCTTCATTGGATCGCGGCGCGCACGAAGGCGCAAAAGCTCATCATGTGCCCGACCTATTACACGGACGATCCCGTTCTCGACCGGGTGTTCGGTGCGCGCCCCGCCCATGATCTCGAAGAGCTGGGTGCAATGCTCGATCCGGCGATCGAGGTTTTCTGGACGGGCGAAGAGGTGTGTTCGCGCGAATATTCGCCCGGTCATCTGGCGCGCGTCGAAAACCAGCTTCGGCGCAAACCGTTTCTCTGGGACAACTATCCCGTCAATGACGGTGCGCGCATGTCGCAATTCCTGCACTTGCGTGCCTTCACCGGACGTCCGGCGGCGATCGGAAGCAAGCTCGCGGGACATGCCGTCAATCCCGCGCTGCAGCCGACGCTGTCGCTGATCCCGTTGCTGACGCTGGTCGACAGCTACGAGCTCGGCGAGAGCTATGCATATGGCGAGGCGTTTGCGCGCGCCGCCGAGGCGGTGCTCGGCCCTGAATTCGCGCGGCTTGTGCGCGACGATCTCATTTTTCTGCAGGATACGGGGCTTGACCGTTTGGGCGACCGGCGCGCGCGCCTTCACGAACGCTACGCCGCAATCAATCATCCCGCGGCGAAGGAAATCGCGAACTGGCTCGACGGCGTCTATCGCTTCACGACGGAGATCGCGTGAATCGACATCGTATAGAGAAAATCCGAGCCGCGCGCAGCAAGCTGGCTGCTGACGGTCCTCCTCGCGTCCGTTCGGCCGGTGACTTCGAACGTGTCTCGATTCCGAAATCGGATGGCGACGTGCTGCGAGATGTTTTAATCGCTGAGAAACCACGTACCGTGGTTGAAATAGGGCTTGCCTACGGAAGCTCTGCGCTCGCGATCGCGGAAGCGCTCGTGACCCTCGGGTCGAGCGAAGCCCGACATCTGATTATCGATGCCTATCAAGAGGCGTTTCACGGGTGCGGGTGGCGCGCCATCGAGGAAGCAGGTCTCACCGACCTCTGTTCGCTGCTTGGCGAGCGCTCCCAAATCGTTCTGCCCCGCCTTCTATCCGACGGCTTCACAGCCGAGGCCGCTTTTGTCGATGGCAGTCACATTTTTCACAACGTATTTGTGGATTTGTTCTATCTGCGAGAGTTGGTGCAGCCTGGCGGACTGATCATCATGGACGACTGCAGCTATCCATCAGTCAGTACCGCGGCCCGGTATTTCGAATTGAACGCTGGATGGCGGACCGAGGCGATTTCGGCCTCAACGCGGCTTCGCGCATTCCGGCTGCCGA
>Ga0335069_10014024_pt1 | contig 11241 bp, 9 predicted proteins | sample Lox_Sample_11_FD_206714 | JGI IMG/M metagenome (GOLD analysis project Ga0335069, IMG submission 206714) | Soil microbial communities from Loxahatchee National Wildlife Refuge, Florida, United States - Lox_Sample_1.1 | ecosystem: Environmental > Terrestrial > Soil > Wetlands | place: USA: Florida... | reverse complement strand
TCGCCCGCAACACGCGCAAGTGCGAGCAGCGCGCCGGTGACGATGCCTTTCAGCGCGGTGCGCAAAACGATTTGCAGAATCATTTTCCATTTGGCTATGCCCAGCGCGAGCGCCGCCTCGCGATAACCGCCGGGAACGAGTTGCAACACTTCCTCGGTCGTGCGCATGACGAGCGGAATCATCATCATGCCAAGCACGACCCCACCGGCCAACGCAGAAAAACCGTGCATGGGCACGACCATCAGCGCGTAAACGACGATGCCCCAGGTGATGGACGGCACGCCGTTCAAAATGTCGGCGGCAAAACGGATTGACCAGTTCAGTTTTGTGCCGCCGTATTCGGATAGAAACACGCCGCCGAGCACGCCGACCGGCACGCCGATGAGCGACGCGAGCGCCATCAACAGGAACGTGCCGGCAATGGCGTTGGCCATGCCGCCGCCGGTTTCGCCGACCGGCTTGGGCGTCTTGGTTAAGAAGGCCAAGTTGATGGAGCCGATGCCTTTGATGACCAGGTAGACGAAAATGGCCATCAGGGGGACGATCACGAGTATGGCCGTCAGAATGGCAAAGGCGGTTGCGCCATGATCGGCGAAGCGCCGCCAGAAGCTGACCGGTCTGGGTACGGGCGCTGCGATGCTATGCATTGGCCCTCGTTGTCTGCCCACCGGTGATGGTCCACACCAGGAGACGGGCCAAGGCGTTGACAATCAGGGTCACGATGAACAGGGCAAGTCCGATCTCAATCAGCGCGCTGAGATACAGGTCGCCGGTGGCCTCGCTGAACTCGTTGGCAATCACGCTGGCCATGGTGTAGCCGGGAGCAAACAGCGACTTGGCAATCTCGGGACGGTTGCCGATGACCATGGTGACGGCCATGGTCTCACCCAGCGCGCGCCCCAGGCCGAGGATTACGCCGCCGACAATACCGATGCGGGCATTGCGCAGCACGCCCGTGCGGATCATCTCCCAGCGGGTTGCGCCCAGCGCCAGCACTGCCTCACGCTGGTTCTGCGGCACCGCGACAAGCACCTCGCGTGTAATGGAGGCAATGATGGGCACGATCATGATGGCGAGAATAATCCCCGCGGCCAGCATGCCCAAGCCGTACGCCGGGCCGGTGAACAGGCCCGTCCAACCCAGCGTCTTCGCCAGGAACGGTTCGACGTAGTCGCGGAGCAGCGGCGCCAGCACGAAGATCGCCCACAGGCCGTAGATGACGCTGGGAATCGCAGCCAGCAATTCCACCAGGAAGGAGATGATGGCGCGCAAGGCCTGCGGACACATCTCGGTAATGTAGACGGCCACTCCTACGGAAAGAGGCACGGCCAGCAATAGCGCCAGGAAGGACGAAACCAGGGTGCCGTAAATGAAAGGCAGCGCGCCGTAAGAGTCGTTCACGGGGTCCCAGTCCTGGCCATAGAAAAACTTGAGGCCGAACTGGTGAAGCGAGAGCTGCGACTTGGTCACCAACTCCCAAACCACCAGTACCACAATCCCGAAGACCGAGGCCGCACTCAAAAAGATGATGAAACGAAAGAAGGCGTCCGGCGCGCGGCTGCTGCGGGGAGTGGACTGCCTGATTTTCTCCAGTGCGGAAGTTGTCCGTTGTGCCTGGCGCTCCGCGTCAACCTTGGCGAGCGCTGGCATCGACGTAACCGGTTTGGGTAGCTCTCCAAGGGGCTCAGGCGAATTCATCGGGTTGAAGTTATCAGACATGTGTTACAGAAGCGTTAAAGTCTGCGGAATATGGAGTCGCGAGGCTCGCGCCGGCAGCCTAGATCCACAATCATCAACTCAGCCAGGAAAGCTCCCCCCGCCTCACCGGAAATCCGGCGTTGCGTTGTTGTTCAAAGGGAGCCCTGTTCTGTGTTGCGACACCTCGCGGCCCGAAGCTCGACCCTTGTCTTCTACTTCACCTGCGCCGTGATGGCGGATTTCTCTGCCCCCACTACGTCTTTGGGCAGCGGAGCATACGAGAGCGCTTCCACCATGCCTTGTCCTTGATCCAGCATCCAGAACAAGAACTGCTTCAGGATCGCGCCTTTGTTGGCGTCGGCTGGATGCGTTGGAACCAACAGCCACGTGAAGCTGGCGATCGGGTAGGCATCCTTGCCGGGGGGATTTGTGATAGAGACGCGGAAATCCGCAGGCATCTTGACTCCCGCGGCCGCGGCTGTGGTGCTCTGCAGGCTGGCCTTGACGAAATTGTGCGAGGAGTTCTGCATCACTCCGAAGGGAATCTTGTTCTGCAGGGCGTAGATCAGCTCAATGTAGCCGATGGAGCCGGGCAACTGGCGAAGACTGCCAGCCACGCCTTCATTCCCCTTGCCGCCGATACCTACCGGCCACTTCACAGAGGTGCTCTTCCCCACATTGCTCTTCCAGTCCGGACTAACCTTTGAGAGATAGTCGGTGAAGATGTACGTCGTACCACTACCATCGGAACGATGTACCACGGTGATGTTCTGGTCGGGGAGATTGACTCCCGGATTAACCTTGGTGATTCTGCCGTCGTTCCACTTAGTGATTTTGCCCAGATAAATGTCGGCCAACACGTCGGGCGTGAACTTGATATCCGCGGATACGCCCGGAATGTTATATGCGGGAACCACGGCGCCCAGCACGGTAGGCACGTGCAGCACCTTTACTTTCGACTGCGCAATCTGTTCATCCGTCATCGGACCGTCGCTCGCCCCGAAATCTACGGTCCCGGCCTGCACCTGGCGGATACCGCCGCCGCTGCCGATCGACTGATAGTTAATCTGGATCTCCGGATGTAAGGTGTGATACTCGCTAAACCACTTGGAGTAAATCGGATATGGGAAGGTGGCGCCTGCTCCATTCAGCGTAGTCTGCGCCGACGCGCAGCTCGCAAGCACAGCGATGCACAAAAGCACCCTGAGTGTGCGAATCACGTAGATTTCCTCCTGAATTTGGCAAGATTAAGACTGCTGGGAAGTTTTACGCCCCGCTTGTTACGAAACGGTTACACGCGGGTGAATTTCGCGTGAAGAGGGGAGTTGCTCCCGAATCGGGCACCGGCTCTCAGGGGAGGCGATTTTGCTAACTAGCGGCCGCCATTTCGATGGGGTTCCAAAAGGTGAAGCAGTTCGCCAATCAGGACCTGCCGCCATGTGCGCAGCCAATTCCAGAAAGAGGGACTCTGATCGCTCGGCTTGGCGGGTGCCGGGTCGTTTTCACTGTGATCCATAGCTTTTGCCGATCCCGCTATCATGGCACTCCTCCATCTGAAGGTTGGATTCGAGAGTTAATGTCCCAGGGATGAATTTTGCATGAATTCGGGCATGAAGATTCAATTCACAAGGCGCGATGCCGATCGCTTATTTTGCTTCCTTCTGGCGTCGCCTGAGATCGTCGATGAACATCTGCTCCACCGGCCTGTCATAGGCGCGGAGCACGTGCCGGACGCTGTGTCCACTGACCAGATGGCAGACCTCCTCAGCCAGGTTCTTGGCGTGGTCACCGGCGCGCTCCAATGACTGCGTCATAAACAGAACGTGGAAGCTCTCCTGGCGGGGCGAGCCATCGTGATTCTCCAGATGGCGGAGAAAGATGAGGTTGCGAATGCGATCCAGTTCAGCGTCGGAGCGCAGCACTGCCAGCGCGCGGTTGAGGTCGCGCTGGCTGAATGCGTCATGTACATCGGCCAGCATCTTCTCCAGGCGCGACGCCATTACCGTCAGCTCCCGAATGTCCTGCAGTTCAATACGGCTACCGACGGCTACTGCCCGGTTACTGCAATTGAGCAGAAGATCACCGATGCGCTCGAGGTCGATAATGAATTTGAGGCAGGCGAGCAGTTCGCGCGCGTGGTCCGCATCCACTTGGGTGATGACCGCGGTGACCCGATCGTCGATGACTCGGTCCAGAGTGTCCAGTTCTTTCTCGCGCTGCCGCACCGTCTCCAGGACGGAGGCAACTCCTGTGGCGATACCCTCGGCCACGATGCCTGCGGCGCTTCGCGCTACCCGGCATGCTTCCAATGTTTGTTCCTGGATTTCGGCGCAGATCGCGTCAGGTCCGATAGGGGGAGTCTGGGCAGTGCTCATCCTGGTCTCACAAACCTGCCGCACAGAGCAGCACGGTTTGGACGCGTACTTCTTGAGCCGGCACTGCAGCTGTTAGAGGCTTATTTTCGTGATGGTAAGAGTGCTATGTAAATTCTGCGTGAATGTGCGGTTAATCGCTGTTGAAATCACAGGCAATTGTGCTCAAGATTGCAAGGCGGTTACGCCGGCACGGGCGCCATCTGCCGCGGCAGGGTGAAGTAGAAGGTTGAACCGTGATTGAGCTCGCTTTCGGCCCGGATGGTTCCGGCGTGGGCTCGCACAACGTGCTTGGCAATCGCAAGCCCCAGACCGGTTCCCCCGGACTCGCGCGAGCGCGCCTTGTCCACCCGATAGAAGCGTTCGAACAGGCGCGGCAGGTGCTCGCTGGAAATACCCGCGCCAAAATCGCGCACGTAAAACTGGACACCATCCTCTGTCTCACAGGCCCCTAGAAGAATCTTGCCTCCCTGATCACCGTACTTGAGTGCATTGTCGATGAGGTTGGCAAGAACCTGGTGAATGGCGTAGCGGTCGACCAGCACGGCCGAAGAGCTCGTGTTAATCACCGACAGTTCAACATCGCGGCTGGATGCCAGTTCCTGAAACGTCTGCGCCGCGTCGTCCAGCAGTTCCTGCGGCATCGTGTATTGCAGGTTGAAGGCCTGTTCGCCGGATTCCACGCGCGCCAGAACCAGCAGGTCCTCGGTCAGACGGCCCATGCGTCTCGCGTTCTTGCGGATGATCTCGAGGAACTCCCGCGCATGCGGGGAAATTCCATTGCCTTCCAACAAGGTTTCGGCATAGCCCTGAATCGACGTTAGCGGCGTGCGCAACTCATGCGAGACGTTGGCGATGAAATCGCGCCGCGTTTTTTCCACGCGCTCAATATCGGTCTGGTCGTGCAGCACCGCCACGACACCCCCGCCGGGCATGGGAGCGGCAGTTACGTCGAAGACGCGTCCAGAAGAAATCTTGGCCGCGCGCGCCACCGTGACGTCGCGAGCCTGCATGGCTTTTCTGACGGAATCCAGTATCTCCGGATCGCGCACGGACTGCACCAGCGGGTCCCCCACTCGGACGCCGCCCGACAGAAGCCGCTCCATACGCTGATTGGCCCATAACACGCGGTCGTCCTGTGATACGGCAATCACGGCTTCCTGCATCGAGTTCAGCAAGGTCTCCAGGGTTTGGCGACTGTTCTCAAGCGCCTGAAAGCCCTCTTCGAGCTTGCGCGCCGTTTTATCGAGGGCCGTGGCGACATGCGCGATTTCGTCACTGGCGCCTTCCTGAATTCGCGCCGACAGATCACCCGCGGCGATGCGTTCGGCGAATTCGGTAATGCGCAGCAGCCTTCGTCCGATCGATTGGGTGGCCACGAAGGCCAGCAGCAGCGCCAGCATTGCAGCGATGGCTGACCCTTTGATTAGGTCCCAGCGAATCTGCAGATCGGCCTGGCGGATCGCTGTAAGGTGCTCTGCCAGGCGCACCGCTCCTCCACGTATGGGCACCGCCACGTATAGCAGATCGGCGCCGATCGTCTTGCTGACGCGGGTAGAGCTCGTTATCTGGCCATGGAGCGCTGCAATGAACTCCGGGCGGGTGGCATGGTTGTCCATTGCGGCCGGATTGGCATCCGAATCGGCCAGAACCTTACCCGTGGAATCGATGATGGTGATGCGTGCTCCCGACGCTCGCGCCGCTTGCTGCACGATTGCCGGGAGCTGATCGGGAGCAACACCTTCGACGCGTGTTGCCAGCATCAGCGCCTTCTGCCGCAGCGAAGTCTCGATCTGGTCCCGCAACATGCTCTTCCATGTCCCACCAATAAGGAGGTCCAGGGAAATCGTGCAAGCTGCGATCACCACCAGCGCCGCTAAGAACAGCTTGATGAAGATGCGACTTTTCACACAGTTTACTGCTCTTTAGAACTTGGGGATTTCGAAGCGGTAACCTGCCCCGCGCACCGTCTTGAGGTAGCGAGGTTCGTCGGGGTTCTCCTCGATTTTCTCACGAATGCGGCGTACGTAGACATCTACCGAGCGGGGAGTCACGTAGTGGGTGTCCCGCCATACTGCGTCGAGGAGCTGGTCGCGAGTAAAGACGCGACCGGGATGCCTGGCCAGATATTCCAGCAGGCGGAACTCGGTTGCCGTAGTTTGCGTCAGCTTGCCACGCACCGTCAAAGTCATGCCGCCGCTGTCGATCTCGATATCTCCAGCCTTCACGATCGACGGCGCCAGCGGCCGCTCAAAGCGTCTCAGCACCGCCCGTACGCGCGCAACAAGCTCACGCGGGCTGAACGGCTTGGGGATGTAGTCGTCAGCGCCCAGTTCCAGGCCGATCACCCGGTCGGACTCGCTGGTCTTGGCGGTCAGAAAAATGACCGGCGTCATGGCAAGCGACGACGTCTGGCGAATGCGACGACAGAGGTCGAGGCCGTCGCCGCCGGGAACCATAATGTCCAGAAGGAACAAGGAGGGCGCCTGTTTTTCGGCTTCCGCAATTACCCCTGCGGTAGCGGCAAAGGTGCGCACACCATAGCCAGCAGCTTCGAGATGGTGACGCACCAGACGGGAAATGTCGGTGTCGTCTTCCACAGCGAAAATGGTTTGCTTCACGGCTGTATTGTAGCCGACCGGAGGCGCGGAGCTATCGGACGTGGGGATCACGCTTACAAGAGTACACACGTTTCTGTTACAGGATGATGAAAGATCGCCAACTAGAAAGCCCCGGTATTTAGCTGAGAAACCGGCGAGTCCTACATTGTGTCATCTGCAATCTGCTCGGAGATTTTGTGCCACATTGTAGGAGTTTCGGCTTCTGGACGAGGGGCAAGCTCCCGTCTGAGCTGCTTACACCACGGGTTCGGCCGCAAGGATGCGGCAAAGGCATTTCCGGGTTCCCCAACAGCTCTCGCTCCGCTGCAAAGGCCTACAATAGCTGGGGATATTCCCTGGGAACAAGAGACTGGCAGCCGTTCGTCGAAGGAGCACTGTCATGCGAAAGCTCGCCATTGTTATCGTCGTTGTCGTCGTCGTTATTGTCGCGATCCTGCTGACGCTTCCCCATCTGATCGACGTCAACCAGTATCGCGGCCAGATCCAGGCCGAACTGCAACAGCGCCTGAACCGTCCCGTGCAATTAGGGCTGCTGTCGCTGGGCTTGTTTCCTCCTCGCGTAGAAGCCAATAACGTGATCATTGGCGAGGATCCCAGCTTCCACAGTGCCACGCCCTTCGCCCAGGTTGCGCAACTGGATGTCAGCGTTAAGCTGTTCTCATTGCTGAGTAAGAACGTTGAAATCGAAAGCCTGGAGCTGAAGCGCCCGAAGATCGAACTGATTCGCAATCCGCAAGGCGTCTGGAACTTCGCGACCCTGGGCAGCCCGCCAGCGCCCGCTCCGGCTTCCAACCAGCCGTCGGCGCCCGCGAAGCAAGGCGCTCCCTCCGGGGCGAAGCAGCCCGCTTCCTCCAATTCCGAGGGATTGTCACTGGGCGAGCTGAAAATCACCGACGGCCAGATCGCGGTTACGGACTATCAGAAACATCAGCCGCGGGCCGTCTACGATCATATCGACCTGACGCTTAATGACTACGCTCCGGGAAGGCCGTTCTCGCTGGATCTCAGTGCTCATCTGCCGGGAAGCGGTTCTGAGACTCTCAGCCTGAGCGGTAGCGGCGGGCCCATCGACAGCGCCGACGTCGGCAATACTCCGTTCAAGGGAAAGCTGAAGCTGGATGAGGTCTCGCTCTCCGGCATGCAGAAGTTTATGAACTCGAGCGCTCTGTCGGGCACAGACGCGGTCATCACCGGCTCGGGCGATTTCTCCAACCAGAACAGCGTCATGACGGCCAGTGGCTCGCTCAAGCTCGACAAGGCGGTCGTACAAGGGCAGAAGTTAGGATATCCCATCTCCACCGACTTCGACATCAGCGACAACCAGAAGAGCGACATACTCAGCATCAGAAAGTGTCTTGTGAAGCTGGGCTCGACGACCCTCCAGGCGCAGGGAACGCTGAATCAGAGCAACAGTAAGTCTCCGGTCATCGACGCAGCCCTGCGGGTTGCCAACGGAAAGCTTGACGAGCTGATCGCCATCGCCAAGCTGTATGGAATGAGCGCAGCCGACGGCCTGAGCGGCAGCGGAGCAATCAATCTGGATGTGCGCGCGAACGGGCCCATCCAGAACAGCGAAGCCATGAAGCTCAGCGGCTCCGGAGCACTTCAGAATGCGACGCTGCAGACGGCGTCGCTTACCCAGCCGCTTCATATTCGCAACGCCACCCTGCAGTTCGCACAAAACGCCATGAGTCTCACGAACGTAGCGGCGTCCCTGGGATCGACAAATGCCACCGGGAACCTGAGCGTCTCGAATTTTCAGGCGCCGCACCTTACCTTCGCGCTGTCGGCTGACAAGCTCAATGTAGTTGAGTTGGAGCAGATCACCAGTGGCACCTCTCCACAGCAGAAGCACCGGGCTGAACTTCACTGGAGCTTGGTGCCCAGAGCCGATGCTGCTCCAGCCCCAGCCCAGCCAAGCTTTCTGGAGAGCGCGACCGGCAACGGCACGATCGCCGTCGGCAGCATCGTCTATCAGCAGACGACACTCACCAATGTGCGTTCGAACGTCACCCTCAACCGTGGTGTCATTCGGCTCGATCCTCTGACCTCGAACATCTACGGCGGGCAGGAGAGCGGCAACGTGACGGTTGATACCCGTCCAACACCAGTGACCTATGCAATTAACGCCCAGCTGACGAACGTGGATTCAAACCAGCTTCTCTCGTCGGTGTCGTCGGTGAAGAACACTGTGTATGGGCCGCTGGGAGCGACCATGAATATCACCCTGGCAACGCCGGCTTCCGGGGACGTGGTGCAGACGTTGAACGGGACAATGGCGCTGAAACTGGTCAACGGCAAGATCATGAAGCTTGACTTGCCGGGCGAGCTGTCGAAGATCGGCAAGTTTGGTGGGGTGAGCCCCAAGGGATACACGGCAGTTTCGCAGATGACCGGCACCTTCAACCTGCACAACGGCGTGGCTCAAACCAACGACCTGAAGGCTGCGCTCGACATCGGTACGATGGCGGCAACCGGGACCATGAACCTCGTCAATCAAGGGCTGGATCTGCATGTCACCGCCGTGCTGAACAAGGGCTTCAGCCAGTCGGTAGGTGGTACAGGAGTGGGCGGTTACCTGAATACGGCACTGGCCAATCAGAATGGCGAACTGGTGCTGCCGGTGCTGATTACGGGCAGCATGGAACATCCTGTTGTCTCGCCTGACGTGCAGCAGATCGCAAACATGAAGCTGAACAAGTTGCTACCCACCGCCGGCGGCCTGTTGAACGGCAAGGGCGGTAACAATATCGGTGGACTGGTCGGCGGGATTCTCGGCCAGCAGCCGCAGCAGGGACACCAGGGAGCCAAGCCCTCGCAGCAACAGCAGCAGCAGAACAACCCCCTGGGAGATACGCTGAACCAGATTCTGGGAGGATCAAAGAAGCACTAACGGCAATCGCTATGGCTTTATTGGCCGAATCTTGACCATCGTCCCGTCAGGCAGAGGTTTGCCGGTGAAATGCACCACCCCGTCGCGCACAATTCCGTTGAGCTCCGGCACGACCGCGGCAACACCGCCCACATCCGTCGCGCTGACGGCTGGAGCTTTGTTTGCCATGCCGCGGTCCATTGCCAGGTTTGCCAGGCGGTCGGCTTCGCGGTTTTTTTCCCGCAAGACGTGCCTGATTTGGAAGCAGTCGAGCTGATCGATCAGCTGATTGGCCCGGCCATGCAGCTCCTTCAGAGTAGGATTGCTGACTTTGTATTCGCCATTGATCTGCTTCACCATCAGCTCGGAGTCACTGAACACCTTCAGCGCCTTGAAGTCATGACGCAACGTGTAATTCAGCGCCGCTAGCAAGCCGGAGTACTCGGCGTAATTGTTCGTCTGCCGTCCCAGGTATTCGCTTAGATTGGCGACTGGACGGCCGACCTCGTCTTCGAAGACAACCCCGTAACCCGCGTGGCCAGGATTGCCGCGCGCACCGCCGTCGATAAAGGCGATAAGGTAACCCTGCTCCGAGCTGGTTATGGCGCCCCCGATGAACTCTTGCGAACGGTAACGCGACTTCTCAGGAAACGGGCGAACAGCCATAAATTTCTCCCCTATACAGTTCGATGCGCCGGTGCGCACGCAAGTAGCTGTTGCTGGAGTTGAGATTTCGAATTGCCGCGGCAACTCAGGAGCGTCATCGTCCCAGTGCCAGCCGCATTGCCAAACGCTCAGGAAGATTCGCGGCGAGCACCTTTGCCTGCGTCTGTCGAACGTCATAAGGTACGCGATAGAAAGTCACTCTGGGAGCACCGTCTCCGTCGTTCTCATACAGCGCGAACGCCGCACGCCAGTCATTATCGCGCGGCTGGCCTACGGAACCAGGGTTGATCAGATATCGCTCACCTGGGTTCAGCAGCATCTTCCACTGCACAAAGCCGTCGTTGTTGTCGTAGCGCGGCGCAAACGCCTGGGCGTGTCCGCCGAGGTAAACAAAACCGCCTTGCAGGTGCGTGTGGCCGAAAAAAATGACGTCGCGATGACCGGCGAGGTTGAAGTCGAGCGCCGCCGTGGGAGCGGTGAGCACATATTCGTCTTCGTCGCGTGGCGAGCCGTGCACAAATTCCAAGCCAGGCAGTTCCTCCTGGCACAGCGGCCCCTGCGGAAGATCACGAAGCCAGTTGGTGTTTTCCTCGTCCAGCATGGTTTGCGTCCAGCGCGCTGACATCGCCGCCACCAGATTGAATTCGGAGAGATCCGACAGGCCGGCACAAGCCCGGTCATGATTGCCGCGCACCAGGGCGCCGCCTATGGCTCGCACCCGGGCACAGACTTCATTGGGTGATGCGTTGTAGCCAACCACGTCCCCGAGGTTGATCACCTTGTCGTATTCGGGAGCGGCTTCCAGACAGGCGTCGAGCGCTTCCAGATTGGCATGGATGTCGCTGATGATCAGTAGCCTCATGACTCAGCCGGCCTCCGGGCAATCACTGGGCAGCGCGCGAGATGACCAGGCGAGACCTCGACCAGCGGGGGCAACTCGGCTGAACAACTCTCGACGCGCGATGGACAACGAGGTTCGAAGGCACAGCCCAGCGGAGGGGACGTCATTGCG
>Ga0335069_10014023_pt1 | contig 11241 bp, 9 predicted proteins | sample Lox_Sample_11_FD_206714 | JGI IMG/M metagenome (GOLD analysis project Ga0335069, IMG submission 206714) | Soil microbial communities from Loxahatchee National Wildlife Refuge, Florida, United States - Lox_Sample_1.1 | ecosystem: Environmental > Terrestrial > Soil > Wetlands | place: USA: Florida... | reverse complement strand
CGTAGGATCGCCCCAGCTAATCACGACCTTGCCATCCAATGCAACAACTTTAACCTTTGGCGCTGATGGCGGTTGAGGGAAACTAAATAATTTATTATAGATGCTTTGAGCAAAATCGTCTTCCGTTTTCAAAATAGTAACGCTCGATAAATAATCTGCTCCACGGCCGGCGAGATTTGCAACAACGACTTCCTGTGTGTCGCCGTCCATCATTGTAAATGGACCACTGCATAATGCCATACGACGATCACCCGGGCTGCTGTCGATCCATCCTGTACCGGCAACAGGATCGCCGCTCAACACATATGTTGTCGCTACATTGGTTACCGGGTTAATATATTGTGCGCCCGTTATCCCTACCAATCCTTTGAGAAGATTATACCACTGAATCGTACCTGAATAAGAAGCATTGGCCGGATCAGCATAGGTATTATTACCGTTGATAAAGTAATTGAACGATGTCATCGGTAAATTTTTATATCCCAATCTGTACTTCAAATCAAAAATTGCCGTATCTGTCGGATTAGTGGATTTTATAATCGGTCCTTGGAAGAAATCAAAACCTGCCGCCGGTGGAACAAGTCCATAATTTGCGAAGTTTGCATCTGTTGCTTCTCCATTATAAACGTATCCAAGACTTCGTGTAGTATCGCATCCCACAAAATCATCGTTCGCATCGCCGTTGTCAGGGTCGGCCCACTGTGCAACATACATCGAATCTAACTCTTTGCCGCTCTTATTGATGATCTTGGTACTTGCGAAAATGGTATTTGCTAATGCACCGTTCAGGTTGTATGCCCAAATTGTTCGTTGCATTTCAAGACCGATAGGCAGCGAGCCGGATAAATTTGCGACTCTATTTGCATCAAGATCGTTTGCAACATACCACATTGTTTGGTCTGCCAAAGGAACACCGGGAATATCGACGGTCGGGTCATAATGTCCATCGCCATTGATATCATTAAATGGCGCTCCTTCAGAAACCGGCCAATTAGTCCAATCAGCCCAATATTGCTTCAAAATCGTTTCGGCTGTTGTGCCTGTTTCATATCTATCGATTAAAGCGACTTCTGAATTTTGGACAATTGCCAATTCTGCCGCCGCAGCTGGATCATCTGGATCAGTGACACCGGCGATAGGCGGCAAATCGCGCCGGACACGATACAATCGGTTGGCAGCACTACTTGGGTCATCTGCCACAGGATTCGTTGTAGCAGTTCCATTAGTAAGAATCGGTCCTGCTTGCAAGCCATGCCAGTAAGTTGAACCACCAACTTTTAACGAACCGCTTTGCTTGCATCCCCAGACAACGCCATCTTCAAAAATCACAGTTGCTAAATTATCACCCTTGGGAAACTCGAACCCTTCGGCTGCCGACGTAAATGGATTGTATGATCCATTTCCGTTGTTGGAATAATAATTAAAAATATTATTAATCAACATAGGATGATACATATCGTTTGTCGTCGTCTTTCTTAATCCGTTCGTGCTTGCCGGAGCATTTTGTTTATTCTTTGCTACCCCCGGCATCATCATTACAACAGTCACGAAGAGAATAAGTACAGACTCTTTCAATATTCGTGATATTTTCATATTCTTGCTCCTAATGTTTTCACTTTGAGAAATCAAGTTTTACGCCAAATCGGATTTGCCGAGGAGCGCCATAATTGCTGCCCAGACTTCCAATTCCCGCGGTTGTATTATTTCCTAAATACCGCGCTTGATAGATGGCGGCATATTGTGCGGAATTTGTTCCCGCCGCCGTCGCTTCCGTTTGCCCGGCAATAGAATTTAACCAGCCATCATCGGCTGCACTGCCTGTACGATTAAAGACAGAAACAACATTTTGCGTATTCAGCAAATTGATGACATATATATAGAAGTTTGCATCAATCGATCCTATGGCAACAGTCTTATCTATGCGCAGATCTAACTCGTATGTCGCCGGTGTTGTCGATGCACCAATTTCTTCGATCGGAATTCTATTCCGAACATCCGTCTCTGCACCGCTGTACAAATTGCCGGAAACATTTTCCTGTGTAAAGTTATAACCGCTGCCAACAGTGAACAACAGATTGACACCTAACCGTTGAAGAATCGGACCGCCGTCATTTTTATCAAAGCGGTAGTCTAACGAGAGGTTCCCTGTATGCGCTTGGTTATACGAAAATGGGAAAATCATTTTCGGAATGTACCCGTTATACGATGCGCCGGCTAAGTCGCTAGAACTCGAACCGGTACCTTCTCCATTGGTGTAGGTATAATTCAATTGCATTTGGAATCGCTTGACACGCCGCAAGGTGAACTTAAACTCTGCACCTTTTGACGTTGCAAAATCGCCATTGATAAGGGCTGGATATGCCTGAATCGTTGCACCTGCTGAAGGCAATATCATTGCATACTGCACGGCATCCTGAACATCTTTATAAAATGCTGTGATATCGAACGATGCATTATCTGATATTTGTTGGGAGAAGCCGCCTTCATATTGTGTTGACCGCTCCGGCTTGAGGCCATATCCCACCGGGAACTGAATAAAATTTCCTCCTGAGACATAATAGGTCGCCTGACCTAAGCCACTGTACGCATCCGAAAGTTCCGACTGTTGAATGAATTTTCCATATTGCGCGTGGAACATGGTTTTATCTGTCACAGGGAAACCAAAACCAAGACGCGGGCTTACCTGATTGGATGCCGGTGCTTTCATAATATCGCTGCCGGAAACAACACCCAGCGTACTATTGACATGTAAATTGGTCGGATCTTTATATTGAACATTATCGGAATTGATGTAGTCATATCGCAACCCGATATTCAACACGATATCGGCTAATTCAATTTTATCTTGAATATAAATAGCGCCAAATTGTGGGTGACGTGGCCCTAAGTTAAAGAGGTCGCCATTAACATATTGATCGCTGTTGATCTCGTTGCCAAGTCCATCGTATCCAAAATTATCGACCCGCCCTGAGCCAAACAACGTTGCTTGTCGCTGAATATCTGTCGTATCGGCAAGGAACGCTTTGGAATGAATAACGTTGATGCCGCCTCTGTTGGTTGCATCTCCGCCCGTAATATTGTAGCGACGAATGGTATAATATTTATATTCACCGCCGAATTTAATCGCGTGGTTCCCTTGCTGCGAAAACAGGTCTAATCGTCCACCCACAGATGTTTGCTGGGTGTGAATAAATCCCGTTGTCGGAGTGCCTGGCTGATTCACAAGGGCATCGATCGATGCACCGCCGCCGCCAATATCCCATGGAAAAAACGGTTGACCGGAATTACCAAAGAGGTTGCCGAATCCAATCGCTGCATTGGCAGCAGAATCCGCGTATTGCCAGAAATTTTCTTTAAAATACGGATCCATGGTTTTATTATCAGACGAGAAATAATTAAAGTTCGCTTCAATGTACGTTTTTTCTGAAAGGTAATCTGTTGCTTTCAAATTACCGAAGCCGTCATTGTTTTCAATAAGCGGTACTCTACTGACATTTAAAATGTTAGCGAATCCTGCACTGGTCCTTGCTTCACGTGTGTGGTATGATCCCGATCCGCGAAGTTGGAATTTATTAAGGTCGTAAATCAACGTTCCCGTATAAGTATAATCATTTTGCATTCCACCGAGTCTATTGCCGGCGGGATATGCTAAATTTAATGTGTCGGAAGCGATCGTTCCGGGATGTGTTACAGCATCAGCCGCAGAAGTAACGACAGCATTGTTTCCTGTAAAATTGAATCCATCCCAATATCTCACCGCTGGATCACGGTAAAATTGATTTTCAACGCTTGCAAAGAAACGAAGTTTATTGCTTAAAAGAGGTCCGCTCAATGTTCCGACATAATCGGAATATCCATACGAATATCCGCCGAGCGACTTCGTTCCCTGTGACGTATAATTATCTGTTTCTCCTTGCAAGGTCGCGTGCAAATTTTCTCCACCGGTTTTTAATTGCATATTAATTAAACCGCCGTTGGCGCCGCCATACTCTGCTAGATAACCTCCGTCTTGGACTTGAATCTGCTCGACCGCTTCTTGGTTGATAGCGACTGCGCGTCCGCCCGCGTAGACGTTGTTGACCGAAACGCCATCGACCTGAAATCCTGCTTCATCGGGACGACTGCCACGGATATAAAGATTTGCATTACCATTGGCATCGACACCTTGCTGGACCACACCAGCTTGCAGCGCAAAGACTGATGTCAAATTTCGGACAGGCATTTGTTGAACAACTTCATTATCAACGAGACTGAGGGCATTCGTCGCAGATCTATTTATTAATGGACGTTCTGCAACAATTTCAACCGTTTGAACTTGGACATCTTCAGACGATAAAGGGAAATCCGCTTCAGTCGTCAATTCGGCATTAACGCGTAAATTCGTGATCGTCAATGCTTGGTATCCGACATAAGATGCTTTTACAGAGTATGTGCCGACCGGAACATTAAGGATGACAAATGATCCTTCGACGTCCGTCGTAGCACCTTTCGTGGTAGCAGACACAATAATATTTGCTCCCACAAGTGGTTCTTTTGTTTTTGCATCTACCACTTTTCCGTGAATCTTTCCTGCCTGAGCAAGCAGCATTCCCGGAATGAGTACTAATAGAAGCAAAGAAAACCAGAGTGTTCGTTGCATAAATATAGACCTCCTTCGTTATGGAGAATATGATTAATACAAAATAGTTATGATTGTCTTTCATCGTATGGAACATGAAAGACCTGGCGAAAAAGAAATAAAAAAATTAACAACTTTACAGCCCTGCTACGGCAGCCTCTCCGTACACAGGATATTGACACCTCCTTCTTTTGGTATGTCAACTAAAAGTGTAACGGGCCATTAAACTGCGCCCAAGATACATTATAAAATGCTGTGCAATATATGTTTTGTTGAAATATTTGTCAAGTATTTTTTAAAATAATTAAAGAATTATTTGCTGTGCCATTAAAAAAGAAAAGTATAAACAAAAAATACCTCAGAACAACATTCGTCTGTATGAGCGGCACGGGATAAGCACCGCTATACTAAAAAAGCAGAAGAATAAAAATGGTAGTGGTAGAATAAAAAACATTCAACTTTAACATCGTACGCTTCTTCTCTTTCAAGTTGATAAAGTTAAGATAAGAAAATTTTTTGTTATGTCAAGAGGGGGAGCCAATATTCTGAGGAGAGAAAAAAAAGCTCCGGCAGGAGTGCCGGAGCATTGAAAGAAAGGAACGATCTTCAAACGATCAGACAGCCGCTTTCCGTTTGCTGGGCGTAGCTGCCATATGGGCTTCAATATGTTTCAACAATTCCACCCGCCCTTCGCCATCGACAATGGAAAATGGCACGATGCCATGACAACAACCGTCGGTGATTTGCGTTTGGAATTGTTCTTCGTAAATTTCAATTTGTTTTTTTAATTTGCTTGCTGGAATTTTATCGGACTTGGTCAGCACGAGCATATATGGAACTTCATAGTACTCAAGCCAATCCATCATCATTAAATCTAACGGCGTCGGCTCTTGACGCGAATCGATGAGCTGCATTGCCAATCCCACTTGGTTGCCGCGTTTTAAAAAATCTTCGATCAACTTTTTCCATCCTGCGCGCATTTGTTCTGGGACTTTGGCATATCCATAGCCGGGTAAATCGACAAAATAAAAAGCATTGTTGATGATATAATAATTAATTTCTCGCGTCTTTCCAGGAATGGAACTTGATTTTGCAAGATTTTTTTTATTGCACACTTTATTGAGCAACGAAGATTTTCCGACATTGGAGCGACCGATAAAAACAAACTCACGCAATTCGTTTTTTGGTAATTGCCGCAAGTCCACAACACCTTGTAAAAATTCAGCCGACGAAATCTTAAGCATATTTTTCTCCCATATCTAAATAAACAGAAAGGATAGCGTTATGCTATCCTTTCGATACGTTATGCAGTTTGAGTTGCTTCCGCAGGTTTTTCTGCCGACGCTTGTTCAACACCTTCCGATGGAGGCGTAGCTGATGCGGTCTTCTTTGTTCCACCGCGACGCCGTGGTGCCGCTTTTTTTGCAGCTTTGGCAGCAGCTTTTTCCTGCCCAATATTAAAATCTACTAACTCAACAACCGCTACTTCGGCGCCATCGCCTTGACGCTGTCCTAACTTGACAATGCGTGTATAACCGCCGGCGCGTGTTGCAACCTTGGGTGCAATCTCTGTGAACAACGCGGTCACTGCAGAACGGCTGCGTAAATATGAAAAGACTTCACGGCGTGCAGCAATATTTTTTTGCTCTGTCGTTTCATGTGCAACGGCATTTTTTGCTGTTGTAATAAGTTTTTCAACGACCCTTCGTGTTTCTTTTGCTTTTGCGATCGTTGTCTTGATGCGCTTATGCGCGATCAACGCAGTGCTTAAAGCAGATAATGTTGCTTTGCGATGGCTTGCTGTTCGTTTAAGTTTTCGACCTGATTTCTGATGACGCATTCTCTCAATTCCTTTTACGACTACTCGTTTCCGTCTTTCAAATATTTATCAACATCCATCCCGAATGTTAAATTGTGTTGTTCGACAATTTCCGATAACTCTGCCAGCGATTTGCGTCCGAAGTTGCGGAATTTTAGCAGCTCCGATTCTGTACGGCGCACTAAATCGGCAATGGTTTTGATATTTGCCGAACGCAAGCAGTTGTGGGAACGAACCGACAACTCCAGTTCATCCACCGACATTTTGAGAACTTTTCGTATCCGTGCGGTTTCCACTTCTTGTTCAGTCTCTACTTTTTCTGCTTCAGGAGCAACGCCAAAGTTAATGAACAATTGTAAATGATCGCGCAATATTTTTCCTGCATGCGTAACAGATTCCTCCGGCGTAATCGATCCGTCAGTTTCAATTTCCAGCACAAGCTTTTCAAAATCGGTTTGCCCGCCGACACGTGTCGGTTCGACATTGAAACGGACATTGCGAATCGGCGTAAAGATCGAATCAATCGCGATTGTACCAATCGGTTGGTCAGGCGATTTATTTTCATCGGAGGGAACGTACCCTTTGCCGCGGCCAAGGCGGAGTTCCAACTCGAAATTGGCATCTTTATTGAGTGTTGCCAAATGCAATTCAGGATTCAACACTTCGACTTCGTCGGTGAACTTTTGAATGTCGCCGGCTTTCAACTCGCCAGGACCTTTCACCTGCAAAACAATTTTGGATGCTTTTTTATTCGCTGGTTTTAAACGAACCTGTTTCAGATTCAGAATAAAATCTGCAACATCTTCCACAACGCCTTTGACCGTTGAAAATTCATGCTGGATGCTTTCAATGCGAATTGCAATGATAGCGGTTCCCGGTAACGAGGATAATAAAACGCGGCGCATAGAATTACCTATCGTAACGCCGAATCCTTTTTCTAACGGCTGTAGAATAAATTTTCCAAATGTAGGTGTCGCAGTCGATTGTTCGAGTTCGACTTTTTCAGGCATTTGAACGGTGCTCATATCATTCCTTCCTTCGAGTTACGTCGAGGCGGCTAAGGTGTTTAAGTATTACTTCGAGTACAACTCAACGATCAATTGTTCGTTGGCATTTAATGGAATATCGGCGCGTTCGGGAATATTCAAGAACGTTCCCGTCAGTGTCGCCTTGTCGATGCTTAACCAAGGCAACATGGCAGTATCTTTCACGCGCTTCATCGAATCATGAATCAATGCCAACTTTTTGCTGCTTTCGCGCACTTGAATGACATCGCCAGGTTTTACCAGATACGATGCGACGTCCACAATTTTATTGTTGACGGTAAAGTGGCGATGCAACACCAATTGCCGTGCGCTTTTTCGCGATGGTGCAAAACCGATACGGTACACGACATTGTCGAGACGACGCTCAAGGAATTTCACCAACGCATCGCCGGTACGGCCTGATTGTTTTGTTGCACTTTCAAAATATTTTCGAAATTGCCGTTCCAGTACGCCGTACATTTTGCGCACTTTTTGCTTCTCACGAAGTTGAACGCCGTATTCCGAAATACGTGAACGCCGGGATTGTCCGTGCTGTCCGGGAGGGTATGCACGTTTCTCCATCGGGCATTTTTCCGTAAAGCACTTGGTACCTTTTAAAAACAATTTTTGCCGTTCACGTCGGCACAATTTACAATTGGCATCAATGTATCTCGCCATAATTCTCCTAATTCATTTTGTGATTTACGATTTTGTGATTTTTAAATTGAACATCAATTCTTCAATCACTCAATCATCCAATCGAAAATAAGTTACACTCTCCGTCGTTTCGGCGGCCGGCAGCCGTTGTGCGGTACCGGTGTAATATCACGAATCAACGTTACTTCTAATCCGGAGGTTTGCAGGGAACGCACTGCTGCTTCACGTCCGCCACCGGGACCGGAAATAAAAACTTCGACGCGCCGCAATCCGAGATCGCGAGCTTCCTTCGCCGCTATTTCCGCTGCAACCTGCGCAGCAAACGGTGTGCTTTTTCGCGACCCTTTAAATCCGTTTTTACCGGATGTGGACCACGCAATGACATTACCATACGTATCGGTCAGCGTCACGATCGTGTTGTTAAACGTCGCTTTGATAAACGCTTTTCCATTCGCGTCAACGTGAACTTTCTTTTTCTTCTTGGTAACGGGTGCATTACTAACTGCTTGTTTTGCCAATGAAGTCTTCCTTCTACAAACGTGAAATCATTAATTACTTCAGTTACTGCTACTTCTTCTCTGCTGCTTTTTTCTTGCCGGCAACGGTCTTTCTCTTACCTTTGCGCGTGCGGGAATTTGTGCGAGTGCGTTGTCCGCGTACCGGCAATCCTTTCCGATGCCGCAATCCACGGTAACAGCCAATATCCATCAAGCGTTTGATGTTCAATTGATTTTCAGAACGCAACGCGCCTTCAACTTTATAATCGGCTTGGATGACGGAACGAATCGCCGCAACCTCATCATCGGTCAACTCGCTGACACGCTTGTCGCCATCCACCTTCGACTTCTTTAAAATTTCTTTGGCGGTGTCGTCGCCAATGCCATAAATATAAGTCAAACCGACTTCGGTTCGCTTGTTTTTCGGTAAATCAACTCCTGAAATACGTGCCACGTAACTACTCCTTGTTTATCCTTGCCGTTGTTTGTGCTTTGGATTTTTGCAGATCACATGGACAACGCCTTTGCGGCGGATGATCTTACAATTTTCACATAACTTTTTTACTGACGATCGAACTTTCATTTTTCTTTCTCCTGATCACACTCAACTTATTTATACCGATACGTAATGCGACCTTTACTCAAATCGTACGGCGACATTTCCACCGTCACACGGTCGCCGACAAGTATTTTGATGTAATGCATTCGCATCTTGCCGGAAATATGTGCAAGGATTTCGACGCCGTTATCGAGCTTGACCCGGAACGATGCGTTGGGCAATGTATCCGTAATCACTCCATCTAATTTAATCGGTCCTTGTTTCGCCATACTTTCTTATTACGACTGAGTCAATATTTCTGCGTTGCCATTAACGATGGCAATCGTATGTTCAAAATGTGCCGACGGTTTTCCATCGGCAGCAAATACCGTCCAACCGTCTTGCGCAATTTTGACGCGCCATGTTCCTGCATTGACCATCGGTTCAATGGCAAGCGTCATTCCGTTTTTCAATGCTGCACCGGTACCGGCTTCTCCGAAATTCGGAATCGACGGGTCTTCGTGCAATTTCTTTCCAACACCATGTCCGACCAAATCGCGGACAATCGAAAAGCCATTCAACTCAACGTACTGTTGAACCGCGCTGGAAATATCGTGCACGCGGTTGCCAGCAGACGCCTGTGCAATGCCCAGCATCAGCGACTCTTGCGTAACTTGCATGAGCCGTTGTTTTTCTTCCGAGACACTGCCGACAGCAAACGTCCAAGCACCGTCTCCGTAATATCCGTTTTTTTTCGCGCCGACATCGAGCGAAATAATTTCGCCTTCTCTCAGCACTCGATTGCTTGGAATGCCATGGACAACTTCTGCATCGACCGATGTGCAAAGCGTTGCTGGAAATAAATTGTTTTTATCCCAGCCATATCCTTTGAACGCCGGTACTGCATCCATCGAACGAATATATTCTTCTGCTAACTTGTCAAGCTCCAACGTCGTCACGCCCGGTTGAACCCGCGCGCCGACAACTTTGAGCACATCGGCAACAATTCGGCAACTTTCACGAATCAGTCCAATCTCTTCTGCCGATTTCAATGAAATCATTTTCTTGCGTCTTAGCGCCGACCTCGCAATTTGCCGCTCTTCATAAATCCATCATAGTGCCGCATGAGCAAATGGGATTCCACTTGCTGAAGCGTATCCAATGCAACACCGACAACAATCAACAAACTTGTTCCGCCAAAAAATTGTGCAAAGCCAACCGTAACACCCATGCGAATCATAAATGTCGGGAGGATGGCAATCACTGCGAGAGCAATTGAACCTGGCAATGTAATCTTCGTCAAAATGTTATCGACAAATTCTGCTGTATGAGTTCCCGGACGAATGCCGGGAATAAATCCGCCTTGTTTCTTCATATTATCGGCAACATCTTTTGGATTAAATGCGATGGCAGTATAAAAGTACGTGAAGAAGACAATCATTAAGCCATAGATAACGGAATAGGGCCACGAACTTTGGTTAAACCAATTGTTGCTGATGTCTTGAATCAGTTCGCTGTCGGGAAAAAATGAAAACAATATTTGCGGTAAAAACATCAATGCTTGTGCAAAGATAATCGGCATAACGCCCGCTGTATTGACACGCAACGGAATGTATTGTGTAACGCCTCCATAGACTTTGCGCCCGACAACACGCTTGGCATATTGCACTGGAATGCGCCGCGTGCCTTGTGTAATCAACACAACACCGGCAACAATAAATGCCATCGCGGCAAAGATCACCAACTCCACAATCAAATTGCGTGTTCCACCTTTGACCAACTGAAACTCATCTAATATTGAATGCGGGAATCGTGCGATGATGCCGATGAAGATGATCAAGGAAATTCCATTGCCAATACCGCGCTCGGTGATTTGTTCGCCGAGCCACATCATAAACATAGTGCCCGTTGTCAAACAAATAATCGTACTGATAGAAAAACCGATTCCTTGCACAGAAAGCGGAACAATGGGAACTCCGCCGGATTGGACATGCAACAATTTAATGACATAACCGCTTGCTTGCAGCATGGCAATGAGGACAGTGCCGTAGCGAGTGTATTGTGTGATTTTTTTTCTGCCTTCTTCG
>Ga0335069_10014021_pt1 | contig 11243 bp, 11 predicted proteins | sample Lox_Sample_11_FD_206714 | JGI IMG/M metagenome (GOLD analysis project Ga0335069, IMG submission 206714) | Soil microbial communities from Loxahatchee National Wildlife Refuge, Florida, United States - Lox_Sample_1.1 | ecosystem: Environmental > Terrestrial > Soil > Wetlands | place: USA... | reverse complement strand
TGGCGACCTACGGGCTTTCTTTCCAAGAAGCCTGAAAATGCCAGCCATCGCAAGGCGGATGTGATTTGGCTCACCGTTAATCCTCCCTGAAGACAGCGAAGTAGGCCTTCATCGCGTAGTGCTTCAAGGGTATGAGGGTCTTGTCACAATCTTTCAGCGCTTCGGCGTGAACGCCATCACCATTCCCAGGGTCAGCGTTTGCTGGTGGTCGATCATCTGTGTACCACCCCTGTGGAAATAAGGCTGATCGGACCAATCTCGGCGGTATTCAAGCCGCCCCATTAGTCCCTGCGCAGTCCTATACTCGTAGGTTCCGGTGATTTCTTTCACGTTCTGCGCAACTCCGGTACAGTAGCCTTGGGCGTCCTTGAAATATTCACTGCGGCCCGCGACGGCCATCGTTCTTGTCAATTGCTCGCGCGCCGCAAACGCGATTCCTTGCCAGGAATATGTGGCACCGCTCGTTTCCTCGGCAGAGCCGGCATGCGTATTCTGCCGCCCGTTGTCGTAGTTCCCATAGGCGCTTAGTCTTGCGGTTGGGGTCACGATCAGCACCAGATCGGCGAGATTGCGGTATCCGTTTTGTGGGCCGATGGTCTCGGGACCCGTATATACGTTGGCGTTCAGACTGTACTTCGTCTTCACGAATGCGCTGGTCAGACCGGTGGTGACCCCTCCGGTTGAATTCGTAACGTTATTCCAGCCGTTGACAAGTTGCACGCCAATCGTCTCCATCTTACTAACCGGCATGGACGTCCGCAGGCCAAAGTGATAGTAGGGAATCGCCCACGCGAATAACAGGGAACGCGAGTAGTTCCAGTTGTCCTTCGACTCAATCACTTCGGCGCCCGCCGAGGTGACAAACTTGCCCGCGTCGACTTCGAACCCCCTGGCTCTTCTGGGTTTGACGCTGAAATAACTCTGCTCGAAAAACTCCAATTGCCCCGGTGTGTTAATCAGGTGGCTGGTCCGGCCGTAATAAAGGTCGATTCGCGCCCCCAGCGGACTCGGATCATGATTCAAGGTCAACTTAGCGGCGCTCATGTTGAACTGATTGGTCTTGTCGTCGAAATTGTAGAGGTCGTTTATCTTGCCGTTGGCAGCAGTGCTGGGTCCATTGGCGTTGTAGCTGTAATAGCCGTCCAACAGCCCACTTACTTCCATAGGTCCGATGCGCCAAGGCTTCGCTTGGTCGGAATCGGACGGTGCAGTCACCAACGATTGAGACGATGATTGCATACGCGGTAACGACTGCGGGTCAGATGGGCTCGGCTGCGCCGTGGCGACAACAGCAAGAGCGATGACGATTGCGCCCGTCGGCATCCAACGCAGGATGCGGGATGAACTATGCGTGCAACGATCCATAGTTGTAGGCCATCAAAACACGCCCTTGCTATCGGCGCCTGTGGAGAGAGTTTCTAGCACTCATTCCACGGGTTTCGCTGTTGGCTGTGATGGCGATCACAATTTCGGTTCGACGGTCACATTGAGACCAAGTCGACAATACAGCGGACCTCCAACTCCATGAGCACTATCGCCATCGGATCTGCCTAATGGTGTCGCGCGGCCGGTGTGCTCCACGAAAGTACTGCCTCCAAGTACCAGGTTAGGAGGAATTCGCGATCATCTTGGTCGATATTAGAGCATCGTCTTGTGCTCAATCGTCCACTCACCCAAGAGCACGACACCTTACGGATGAAAGTGCACGAATGAAAGCCGTAACAAATAGCAAGAGCAGTTCCAGGCGAGAAGAGCCGATTCAAGAAGTTCAACTGGCAGAAGATCCGATCCCCGTTATCGAGGTTGGTTTCACTCCCGCTTCAGAGCTCAGGGACGCGCTGCTCAAAGCGCTCGCAGACGGGAACGACCTGAAGCTCGATCTTGCGGGTCTCTCTCATCTCGAGGCAAGCATTCTACAGGTTCTTCTGGCTCTACAACTCGAACAATTGAAAAGCGCCAAGAGTCTAAGACTTGTGAACCTATCTCCCGAGTTATACCGCTGGTTTGAACTGGCGGGCGCGGCCGACCGCTTTCACGTCGAAAGGGGAGCTAACTCTTGAGTGATCAAATCTCAACCTGCCTGGAAGATGCATTTCAGCTTCCGAACGCCGCGGCCACAGCCGACACGCGGGATGCTGCGTCTTCGCACAAAAGCGGTCACGCTCCAGCACTTCCTCGTCTGGATCGAGCCAGGAACCAGTTGAAGGCGACATCAAAGCAGATCGAGGGAGCGGTTGTGAGTGTCTGCGACAGCTTCCAGACCATTCTGGAACGGGTTCGCGGAACTACTGATCGAACGAAAAGCCTTCTTGCGGGAGAAGAGTGCGGTTCATCCGGCAAGCAATCGTTTGAAGAATTAGTTGATATTTGCAGCAACACCTTGACCAGTGTTCTTGCCGCCATTGAAGAGGCGAATGCGGTTTCAGTGCGAACCGTGGAGCGTATACGCGGCATGGAGGATGCGTCCCAAAAGATCAGCGCCGCGCTTGCAAAAATGGAACAGATTGCCCAGGAGAACCGACTGCTTGCGATGAATGCGCGGATTGAGTCTGCGCATGCAGGCAAGCTGGGAGCGGGATTCGCGGTCGTGGCCGTGGAAGTTGCGTCGCAATCCGATAAGACCATGACTCTGACCTCCGAGGTCAATGACTTGGTAGGATCCCTCCGCAGTCTGGCGAACTCGACCAAACAGGACATGGAGCGAATGCATGAGAAGGATCAGCAACGTCTGGTGTCAAGCAGAAAGGAAGTTGATGAATCCCTGGGCATGCTGAGAGCCACTCACGAGGAGATGAAGGAGGCACTAGCGGACATCACCGACGAAAGCGCCCTGCTCGCCACCGACATAGGAAAGGCAGTGCGCAGCCTCCAATTCCAGGATAGGGTGAATCAACAAATTGACCATGTAATCAGCGATGTGAATGCGGTGCACGCTCTGTTGAGCGGTAATGGTAAAGATTTCGACGTCATTGATGCTGGGGGTCACAACCTCACGATGCATGAGGAGCGGGAAGTTGCCGGTATCGCCGATCGTGAATCCCCTGAGGGGGAGATAGAGCTCTTCTAGCTGTTTGGGCTAATCCGAAGAACCGGATTATAAGGAGTGGCAAGTGCGAAAGGTACTGATCGTTGATGACTCAGTCTCCATGCGCCAGATGGTGAGTTTTACATTGCGCGAGGGCGGCTTCGAAGTCATAGAGGCAGAGCACGGAGAAGATGCCCTGAAAAAAATCGAAGGTGTTTCGATCGACTTGATCATCACCGACCTGAACATGCCGGTCATGGACGGAATCACACTGATTCAGAACATTCGCAGGCTGCCTGCGATGAAAACGAAGCCAATTCTGATGCTGACTACGGAAGGGCTTGCCACAAAAAAGGAACAAGGCAAGGCAGCGGGGGCGACGGGGTGGATTGTGAAGCCCTTCGATCCTGAGAAGCTCCTGAGCACGGTGGCTAAGGTACTTCCATGAAGATCGATTTGGGTCAGTTCCGCAACACATTTCTTCTCGAAAGCGCTGAGAACGCCACCTCGATGGAGACAGGCTTGCTCCAGCTGCGTTCGACGCCAGACGATATTGAATTGTTGAACAGCATCTTCCGCGCAGCTCATTCCATCAAGGGCGGCGCTGGCTCATTCGGATTCACGAACTTGGTTCGCTTCACCCATACTCTGGAGAACCTGCTCGATCGTCTGCGATCGCTTGAGTTGAACGCAACCGAAGATTTAATCGAATTGCTGCTTCGTGCTGTCGATGTGCTACGCACGCTCCTGAATGCGGATGCCGACACAACACTCTCGGCTGATGCGCTGGCACTGGAGGGGAAGATTGGCTCAATCGCCTCCGGATCCGCTGAGCAGAAGACGGACGGTCAGGAGTCTGTCAGGGACGCTGAATCGGTTCGAGGACTGCATCTCTATCGAATCCACTTCTACCCCGACAAAGATCTCTTCGCCAGTGGCACGAACCCGCTCGTGCTGCTGCGGAATCTTGCCGAGATGGGCACAGTTAGCTGCTGCCATGTCCATACAGACAAGCTCCCCGGGCTCGCAGATCTCGATCCGAACCAATGCTATCTCAGTTGGGAAGTCGAACTGGGAGCCACTACGAGCGAAGCGGAGCTCCGCGAAGTATTCGAGTTTGTGGAGCATCTCGCCGAGATCCGGATCGAGCGCCTCGACCGGGATCTCAGCCCGGAGAACTCCGTATCCGTTGAGGATCGCCACCCGGTGCCGCAGGAACCTGCACCGGCCTCATCCCTGGAAACTCGTCTGCCACATGCTCCGAAGGCGGCTTCCGGAAAGAAGGCCTCGCCGGCGGGTGAGTCCGGCTCAATCCGAGTGGCAATCGACAAAGTCGACCGACTGATCGATCTGGTGGGCGAACTAGTGATCGCCCATGTTATGGCTGCACAGATGGTCGAGGACTTCGAACCATCCTGTTTACCGAAACTACGTGAAGCGGTGGCCGCGATGGAGCGGAATACCCGCGAGCTGCACGAACGCGTTATGTCGGTGCGCATGTTGCCTGTCGGAACCCTGTTTCAACGATATACAAGGACTGTTTATGACATCGGAACGTCCACGGGCAAGCAGATCAACCTGAGGATAGAGGGCGAAGAAACCGAGATTGACAAAGGGATGCTCGAATTGCTCGCCGATCCACTGACCCACTTGATCCGCAATGCCGGCGACCATGGCATCGAAGCCGCGGAGGCGCGTCAAGCAGCCGGTAAGGAGTTGGAAGGTCTGATCACCCTCAATGCCTATCACCGTGCTGGGAGGATCGTCATCGAAGTCTCGGACGATGGGGCAGGGATCGACACAGAACGAGTGCGTGCCAAAGCAATCGAGCGCGGATTGATCAGCCCCGATGCCCAGGTGAGCGATGACCAACTCCAGATGCTGATCTTTGAACCGGGATTCTCTACCAAGGAGGCCATCAGTGATCTCTCCGGCCGAGGCGTCGGGATGGATGTGGTCCATCAGAACATCCGCCAGCTGAATGGGACGGTGTCGCTCACCAGCGAGAGGGGGCGCGGCACTAAGGTAGTCATCGAACTGCCGCTGACTCTCGCGATTCTCGAAGGCCTATTGGTGCGTGTGGAAGAACGCACGCTGGTTATCCCACTCCTTTCGGTAGTCGAGACCGTTCCGCTGGGCGAGGAGCAGATCGAGCGCGTGGCTTCTCTTGGAGAAGTTGTCGTAATACGCGGCGAATCAATCCCTCTCCTGCACTTGCGCCGTTTCCTCGGCCTGTCACCAGACACGACAACCCCAACCAACGATCAGGGCGGGGCGGGAGGCCACAGACTGGCGGTGATTGTCGAAGCCGGCCAGAAGAAGGTCGGACTCGTGGTCGACGAGCTTCTCGGGATCCAACAGGTTGTGGTGAAGAGTCTCGAGCGTCACCTTCGCAAGATCGACGGTTTGATGGGCGCCACCATTCTGGGGGACGGCTGCGTGGCACCGATCGTCGACGTCGCAGAGATTGCCACTTTGAATCTGTTTTCTCTGCAGACACGAAGCAAGGTTCCGCTCCGGGGTACCGGTTCAACCCCGACTGCCCCGCGTCAGAGGACAGGCCAGGACCGAGGAGGAACCATCCATGTGCTGGCCTAGAGACCTGAATTGCCCGACCTCGGATGCGTCGGTTGATGCACAGTCCATGTACGGGAGCACGAGCCTTTGCGAGAGCGTCGACGTGCCTTGTGGCTGGAGGAATTCCTCGACAACGCTGAGCGGGCAATGCGGCGGACGTTCTCATCGGGCTGGAATCGTCGGAACACGCGCCAGACGGTGCGGAGTGAGGGCAAGCCGGCAATACCGCACAAGGAGTTGTGATCCTGAAGTGGACGTTTGAGATTCGGCGCCGGCACGGACGGAAGACAAGCCTGTGGCGAACCATAGAAGAAACAAGGGGTTTCAAGAGTGAGATATCGGGACATGGCTGAAAGAGTTTGCAAGAAAGAGGAGCAGTAGATGAAAAAGTGGGGAGATTTGAGCGTTCGCGTACGGTTGATGTCGATGGTCTTCGCGTCCATCGCCAGTTTATTTGTAGTCGTTGCGATGACGTTTGCGTCATTCCGGGCTATCGGCGTGGAATCAACCTTGTCAAGACAGGATCGCCTGCTGGCCAATGTGGGTGGCGACTTCGAGGATCCAGCGGCATCATTGCTGAATCCTTATCCGCTCGCTTCACAAGCTCTGAGGGCTAAGTCACACGAAGACGTCGACAAGCTCGCAAAAGGTGTTCACGACATGCGAGCCAGCTACGAGGCAAGCTTGGCGCGGTACGAGCGGGATGTAACCGACCCCGCTTTGCACGCAGCCATTCAAGACGCGCATGCAGCAGGCGAATCCTGGTATGACTCAGCCGAAAAGCAATTCTTCCCCGCACTCGCAGCAGGTCAGACCAAAGAGGCCAATGACATCTGGCAGAACCAGATGGAACCCCTGTATCAGAAGCATGATGCAACCATTGCCAAGATCACGGATATGGTCAACAGTGGGGCAGATGCGACGGATAAGAAGGTGGATACAAACGAGCGCACCTACAGGTGGATCATGGGAATCGTGTCGATTCTTGCGTCGGCGCTCGTCTTCTCCTTAGGGTGGATCACCGCGCGCCAGATCTGGAAGGGCCTCGAGCAGGTCAACCAGGCAATGCAGACGCTTTCGGAAAATGACCTGACGGCGAAGCTTGAACTCACCTCAAAAGATGAAATCGGCCAACTCGCAAGTTCCTATAATCATGCGATTGAGCAGATCCGCACCACTCTTCGACAAGTAACCGACGGCGCGGCGAACGCCAGCTCTGCAGCACAGCAGCTGGCTGCGGCATCAGAATCGATCGCTTCTGGATCGCAGGAGCAGGCAGCCAGCCTGGAAGAGACATCGGCCAGCCTCGAAGAGATCACGGCCACTGTACGGCAAAGCGCTGACAACGCCCGTCAGGCAAGCCAGCTTGCCGTCAACGCTAGAGAATCGGCTGAACGCGGACAGGAGGTCGTCTCAACAGCGATCTCCGCCATGGCCGAAATCAACACGGCATCGGCGAAGATCTCAGACATTATCTCTACGATCGACGAAATCGCTTTCCAGACCAACCTCCTAGCAGTGAATGCAGCGGTTGAGGCTGCGCGTGCCGGAGAAGAAGGGCGTGGCTTTGCCGTCGTCGCCTCAGAGGTGCGGAGTCTGGCACAAAGGAGTGCGGTCGCTGCCAAGGAGATTAAGGGACTCATCCAGGATTCATTACGCAAAGTTGAAACCGGTTCGGAACTGGTGAATCGCTCGGGCGAGACCTTGCAGGCAATCGTTGGATCCGTGAAACGGGTCACAGATATCGTGGGTGAAATCGCGGCCGCTGCGGGCGAGCAAAGCGCCGGCGTGGAGCAGGTGAACACGGCCGTGACCCAGATGGATCAGGTCACACAGGCCAATTCGGCCCAAACCGAGGAACTTTCGGCAACTGCTCAGTCACTGTCCGAGCAGTCGGCTCACCTGCTTGAACTTGTCAGCACGTTCACGCTCAGTACCGGTGAAAACGGGATTCGCAATCGACTCTTTGGTTCCAGCCAGGTGACTGAATCCTCACCTTCTTCCCTCCTTGCGGCATCGGTGCAAGAGCGATCCTCGACTGGGAAGCAGTTGGTGAAGCCGGCCAAAAACGGTGGTTCGTCGCGGCCTCGATCGAGCCGGGCGGCCAAAAGCCGGCCGCCAGTACCAGCCGCGGCGGAACTTGCGATTGCCGCATCAGCAGGGGGAAGCGTAAGCGATGCTAACTTCGAGGAGTTCTGAGCTCAGGCGGCATCAAACCGAACCGGAGCGAACCCTGGGCGACGAAACAAAAGCAGAGGGCAAATCGCTTCGGAAGGAGTGCGATAAAAATGTCGGCAACCAATGACGCACCACAGTTGCAGCAATTCTTGACCTTCCTGCTGGAAGACCGGGAATACGGCCTCGAAATCTTCAAGATCCGCGAGATTCGGGGATACTCTCCCATTACTCCGATTCCGAACGTGCCCCCACATGTTCGCGGCGTCATGAACTTGAGGGGCACCGTGCTGCCGGTGATCGATCTTAGGATGAAGTTCCATCTTCCCGCGATCGAGTACAACAAATTCACCGTGATCGTGATTGCGACGGTGGGCGACAAGACGGTGGGGCTGCTGGTGGATGCGGTGTCGGATGTCCTGATGGTTGGACGAGATGAGATTCGCGAAGCGCCAGATTTTGGCGCAGCAGTCGACACTCGTTTTATCGATGGCGTCTTCCAGACACGGGAGCATCTGGCAGTCGCGCTGAATCTCGAAGAACTTTTGACCGACTGCGAACTGGCGACGCCACAACATGTGGGATAGGTTTGGCATGAAGATGGAACTATCTGCGTTTACGGCGAACCCCAGCTCCCAGAATTCGGCTGGAAGAGCGGTCGACTCCTCGCTCACGGTTCTGGGAGAGCGCGATTTCGCGGCATTTCGCAGTCTTATCCATCAGCATACCGGAATCTGGCTACGTGACGGCAAAGAGGTTATGCTTGCCTCACGGCTCTCGCGTCGCGTCCGCCTTTTGGGCTTAGATGGCTTTGGCGATTATCTTCAATATCTGACGCGGCTTGTCGACAATCGCGAAGAGATGCGTGAGCTGATCAATTGCGTGACAACCAACAAGACTTCCTTCTTCCGGGAAAGGCACCACTTCAACTATTTAGCAACAACTGTGGTTCCCGAGACTCGGGCCTCGAGGCAAATTGCAGGGGCAAATCGTATCCGGATCTGGAGCGCAGCGAGTTCGACAGGAGAAGAGCCCTATTCGATCGCCATGACTCTTCTGGAAGCCCTGCAGAAAGAGAAGGGCAGGATCCCATCTCAGTCCCTAGTTGAGATCGTGGCATCGGATGTCGATACATCCGTCCTCGCAACGGCTCAGCGAGCGATCTACAGACTTGACGCGCTCGACAAAGTGCCTCAAAACTTCTTGAAACGGTACTTTCTCCGCGGCAAAGATGCGATGTCGGGATACGCAAAGGTGAAGAGCGAGGTCACCGATCTGGTCGATTTCACGCGAATCAACCTCATGGATGCTCAATGGGAAATCGAGGGACCTTTTGACGTCATCTTCTTTCGCAACGCACTGATCTACTTCCAGAGAGAGACCCAGGATCGCTTTTTGCGGCGAATGATTCGCTATCTCAGGCCCGGCGGCTATCTGTTTTTAGGGAACTCGGAGCACATCCCCTGGCTGCACGATATTCTTGCCCCGTTGAATCAAACGATGTACCGTTTGCGAGAACCCAAGAATGTTGCCATTCAGGCGGACGCCACTCAAGGCGAGAGCAGAGGATGACACATACTCACCGAGCTACTGGGAGCCGGACGCCTCATGGGATCAGAGACCACGCGACACACGCGCCTCGAGAAACGGCCTCGAAGCACGTTCGTGTTCTGACTGGTGATGTGGTGGCTAGTTCGACTTCATTAATTCTTGATGCTGTCCTCGGTTCCTGTGTAGCTGTCTGCTTGCACGATCCACTTCTTGAGATTGGAGGGATGAACCACATCCTTTTGCCCGGGAGCAGCACCGACCAGACGTGTTCGCGATATGGCGTGCATGCGATGGAATTGCTGATCAATGAGTTGATGAAGCTGGGAGCCGACAGAAGACGGCTTTTGGCCAAAGCGTTTGGCGGCGTCAACGTTCTTGCTGACTTGAAAACCACACGAATCGGTGATATCAATGTGCGGTTCGTTCGGCAGTTTCTTGAGACCGAAGGGATTCAACTCATCGCTGCGAAATTCGGCGGCAAACAAGCCATGCACGTGCTCTTCAGAACCGATTCGGGCAAGGCTATCGTCCGTACAGTGGGCGATGATCGCTTACCGAGCATCGCGCATGATGAGACCGCATATCTCCGCGTTCATGCGACCGATGAATATACAAGTGGTGACGTCACGCTTTTCTAGTGTCGTTCCACTCGAAGAGCGATAAAGGCAGTTAGACCATGGCAAAACGATCGAAAGTCTTGATTGTTGACGATTCGGCATTGATGCGCCAGCTGCTTACCGAGATTCTTAGTTCCGATCCGGAATTCGAAGTGGTAGGAACGGCAGGCGATCCGTATGTTGCGCGAGAGAAGATCAAGGCTCTTAATCCGGATGTGCTGACGCTGGATATCGAGATGCCGCGTATGGATGGACTGACGTTTCTCGAGAAGCTCATGCGAGGACATCCGATGCCCGTGGTCATGATCTCTTCGCTTACGAGCAGGGGCGCGGACACCACTCTGCGCGCATTAAGCCTGGGTGCAATCGATTATGTATCGAAACCAAAGGTCGATGTGTCCAATGGTACGGTCGAACTCGCCGAAGAGATTCTGGAGAAGGTGAAGGCCGCCGCCAAAGCGCGCCCGATGAGATCGAGTGTGAAGCATACTCCGCTGTCAGTGGCATCCGGACGCTCGTTTCAGTTTTCGGCTACGCACAAGGTCGTGGCGATCGGATCGTCTACGGGCGGCACCGAAGCACTCAAGGACCTACTGTCGCCCCTGCCCGCCGATTTCCCGGGCATCGTCATCGTGCAGCACATGCCTGAGACCTTCACGCATCAATTTGCTGAGCGCCTCAACTCAATATGCAAGATCCACGTGAAAGAAGCGCAGAATGGCGATCGCATTCTTCCAGGACATGCCTTGTTGGCGCCCGGCGGGCATCAGATGGCCGTGGCCCGCAACGGCATGGAATACTCCGTGCGCGTCTATCGCGGAGAACGTGTGAACCGTCATCTTCCCTCTGTCGATGTCCTATTCTCTTCCTGCTCTCAGACCATGGGCAAGAACGCGATCGGCGTCATCCTCACAGGGATGGGGGACGACGGGGCACAGGGCATGCTGGAAATGAAGCTGGCAGGCGCCTATAACTTAGCGCAGGATGAGTCGTCTTGTGTTGTTTTCGGAATGCCCAAGGAGGCGATTCAGCGAAATGCTGTCGACCAGGTACTTCCGCTGCGGGAGATTCCGGACGCCCTCATGACTCAACTCACCGCAGGTGGATAGATGTCGGGGGTTCTGGCAGAAATAGCTCACGCTTCGATGGGCCGCGGGCTGAATGTCGGAAGTGAACAGCCAATTCTCGTGAATGGCCCCCTAGGAATCACTTGTGATCGAACCATGCTCCCAACGGAAGTTCAGAATCGAGAACTGCCGTGCTGCATCGGTGTGGGGTAAGCGTCCGCCGGTCCTTTC
>Ga0335069_10014020_pt1 | contig 11243 bp, 12 predicted proteins | sample Lox_Sample_11_FD_206714 | JGI IMG/M metagenome (GOLD analysis project Ga0335069, IMG submission 206714) | Soil microbial communities from Loxahatchee National Wildlife Refuge, Florida, United States - Lox_Sample_1.1 | ecosystem: Environmental > Terrestrial > Soil > Wetlands | place: USA... | reverse complement strand
GGGCGGCCGAGCGATTCTGAGCCGCGGCTCGATTGCCGTGGGGGGACGATCGGCGTGGCGCTTGAAAGATTTCATCGATCGCCGCTTTGTCGGGTCGTATGCGCGTCCGAAGCTCGACGCTCGCGCGGTGATGCGGCCGATGGTCGCGTGCGGCGGGTGTGCAGCGAAGGTCGGTGCCGATGTGCTGGGGCGCGTGCTCGCGCGTCTCGACATACGGCAAAGCGAACACGTCGTCGTCGGATTGAACGAACCGGACGATGCTGCCGTATTTGTTCAGCCCGCCGGTACCCTCGCCGTCGCGACTAGCGACGCGTTTCCGCCGTTTACCGACGATCTATTTCTGGTCGGGCAAGTGGCGGCAAACAACGCGGCCAGCGATTTGTACGCGATGGGCGCCGAGGGTTCCGCGGCGATTGCGTTGGTGTGCGTGCCGGACGGTGACGAACGCCTGGCCGAGGAGCGTCTCGAACAGTTCCTGCGCGGTGCGCTCAAGCAGCTCGGCGAACTGACGATTCCGTTGGTCGGCGGACACACGATCGCTGGCGAGCAGACCATCGTGGGGTTCAGCATGCACGGCTGCGTCGAGCCTAACGGAATTCTCCGCAAGCGTGGGGCGCGCGTGGGCGATCGGCTGGTGTTGACCAAGCGGCTCGGAACTGGAGTCGTGCTCGCCGCTGCGCGAGCGGGATGGGCCGACGCCGACTGGGTTGAGGCTGCCCATGCGTCGATGCTGCGGAGCAACCGCACGGCAATGCGACTATTGAAGCGCCACGGCGTGTGTAGTTGCGCAGACGTCACCGGATTCGGCCTCGCCGGTCATCTCGCGGAGATGCTGCGCGCGAGCGGCGTCGCCGCTCGACTGCAGCGTGAGGCGATTCCGGCGTTGCCCGGCGCGCTTGATTTGCTGGCCACCGGTTGGCGCAGCTCATTTCACGCGACAAATGAAAGGACAATCCGAAGCACCTCTCCAGAGACAAATGGCCGGTCAGTGGTTCGCGAACTCTGTGTCGATCCACAGACCTCCGGCGGGTTGCTTGCCGCCGTGCCGCCGGCGCGCTTGGAGGGGCTGCGCGCGGACTTTGCTGCCGCCGGTGAAGAGTTCTTTGTCATTGGTGAGGTCACCGACGGTAACGGCTGGGAGATGACACTTTGATCGAACGTACCTTCCGCTTGGAGGAGCACGGGACCACTGTACGCACGGAGGTGATCGGCGGACTCACCACGTTCGTGACGCTGTCGTACATCGTGTTTGTTCAGCCGGCGGTTTTGGCCACGACTGGTATGGATGCCGGTGCGGTGTTCACCGCGACCTGCGTGTCCTCGGCGTTCGCGACGCTGCTGATGGGTTGGTGGGCGAACTATCCGATCGCGGTGGCCCCGGCGATGGGGCACAATTTCTACTTCGCGTTCATGGTAGCGGGCCCAACTGCCGCCGGTGGGTTGGGGTATTCATGGCCGGTGGCGCTGGGGGCGAACTGCATCGCTGGTCTCGTGTTCCTGTTCCTATCGCTGGTCGGCCTGCGCGAACGCTTGCTCGATGCAATTCCGGACGCGCTCAAGCACGCGATCGCGGTCGGTATCGGATTGTTGATCGCATTGGTGGGATTCGAATGGGCTGGAATCGTCCGACCCGCGCCCGGGACCCTGATTGCGCTCGGCAATCTGCACCACCCGGCGACGCTGGTTGCGACCAGCGGAACGTTGATCGCGGCGGGTTTGCTTGTGCGCAAGAACCGCGCAGCAATCCTGATTGGTACGGCCACCGCCGCGGTGGCGGCGTGGGTGATCGGACTGGTGCCCTATCATGGACTGTTTGCATCGCCGCCATCGCTTGGGCCGACGTTTGCGCGACTCGACATCGCGTCGGCGCTCACGCCGCGGTTGGTGGGTGCAATCTTCATCTTTGTCTTCCTCGGCTTGTTCGACACCATCGGCACCCTGGTGGGAGTCGCCAGCCAGGCCGGGTTGCTACGGGATGGGCGCTTGCCGCGCGCTCGCGAGGCCATGGCGAGCGATGCGCTGGGTACCGTCGTCGGCAACGTCCTCGGAACGTCGACGGTGACCGCATATGTCGAGAGCGCGGCCGGCGTTGCGGCTGGTGCGCGCACGGGTTTGGCGAGCATGGTAACCGCGGGTTTGTTCCTGGTCGCGTTGTGGTGTGGACCGCTGGTAAGGATGGCGGGCGAGGGTATTCGGGTCGATGGCTTGACGTTGTATCCGATCGCGGCGCCGGCGTTGATTGTGGTTGGCAGCTTCATGATTCGCGCGGCCGCACAGATTGATTGGAACGACATTCCGGTTGCCTTCGCGTCGTTTGTAACCGTGGTCACGATGCCGTTCACGTTCTCGATCACCGACGGCATTGCTTTCGGGTTCATCGTCTACGGAGCCCTGATGCCGATCGCCGGCCGTGCGCGTGAGGTGAACCCGCTCGTCTATCTGTTCGCGATTCTGTTTCTGATCCGCTACGCAGTGGTTATGTAGTTGAGGAGTCAGATCTCTCCGGGGCGACGACCGAACGCGGGCCGTTTGGCGCGAGGCGTGGGGGCGGCGGCGGTCTTGTTTGGGTACGGGCACACGTCGGCTATCACACACGCTGGGCAATCGGGCTTGCGGGCGAGACACACTTTGCGCCCGTGGGCCTGCAATAGGTGGCAGAACTTGATCTGGTCTTTGCGCGGAACGATTGCGGCGAGGTCGGCCTCAACTTTGTCTGGATCGGTGTTGGTGGTGAAGCCCAAACGCTGCGACAGGCGCAGCACGTGCGTGTCGACGCCGATGCCCGGGACACCGAAAGCGTTGCCGAGCAAGATGTTGGCGGTTTTGCGCCCGACCCCTCGCAAGGTCAGCAGGTCGTCAATGCGGCTGGGCACCACGCCGGCGAAGCGGTCGAGGAGTTGTCGGCAGCACACTCGCAGCGCCGTAGCCTTGTTGCGGTAGAAGCCGGTGGGACGAATGTCGCGCTCCAGTTCTTCCTGCGAAACCTCGGCGTAGTCGCGGGCGGTCCGATACTTCTTGAAGAGCAACGAGCCGGTCACCTCGTTGACCTTCGCGTCGGTGCACTGCGCCGCAAGGATCAGGGCCACCAGCAATTCGAGCGGGGTGGAGAACTCAAGAGCGATTTCGGCATCGGGATAGCCGCGCTTGAGCTGTGCGATTACTTTGGTAATGCGCTCAGCACGGGAACGGGTCGGCGCAGCTTTCATTGGCCTCAAATAGCATGCTTGGGGCACGCGATGCTCGGCTCCCCCCACCTTGACAGAGGGGGATCGAAGCAATATTAGACCTCATAGGTATGAATTATCCCCAGACCCACCAGGCGGTCACCGAATTAGCGGCGCTTGCGAAGTCCGCCGCCCGGACGAGGCAGCAAATCCGGCGAGCAACAGCTTACCGCTGAAGGAGAAGCCAATGAGTCGAACCGTCTATATGGACAATCATGCGACCACCCCTGTGGACCCGCGGGTGTTGGAAGTGATGCTGCCGTACTTCAGCGAGAAATTCGGCAACGCGGCCAGCCGGAATCACTCATTCGGTTGGGAAGCCGAGAGCGCAGTCGACCACGGTCGCGAGCAAGTGGCGAAGCTGATCAACGCCAAGGCGAAGGAAATCATCTTCACCAGCGGCGCGACCGAATCCGACAATCTCGCCATCAAGGGCGTGGTCGAGTTTTACAAGGACAAGGGCAACCATGTCATCACGGCCGTCACCGAGCACAAGGCGGTCCTGGACACGTGCAAAGGACTCGAGCGCAACGGGAAGGCACAGGTGACCTACCTACCGGTCGATCGGTACGGCATGGTCGATCCGGGCGACGTGCGCAACGCGATCACCGACAAGACCATTCTGATTTCTCTGATGTACGCGAACAACGAGATCGGCACGATTCATCCGATCAAGGAGATCGGCAAGCTCGCCAAGGAGAAGGGCGTCTTGCTCCACAGCGATGCGGTGCAGGGTGTGGGCAAGCTGCCACTCGATGTCGAGGCGATGGGAATCGACCTGCTGTCGTTGAGCGCGCACAAGATCTACGGACCGAAGGGATGTGGCGCCTTATACGTCCGATCCAAGGGCCCGCGGGTGCGCCTGACGCCGATGATGGACGGCGGCGGCCACGAGCGCGGCATGCGATCCGGAACGCTCAACGTGCCGGGCATCGTCGGTTTGGGCAAGGCCGCCGAGCTGTCGGGTGCCGAGATGGAGATGGAACAGGGACGGATCCTGCAATTGCGGGAGCGGCTGCGCGAGGCCATTTGCACACAGCTCGACGAGGTGTATCTCAACGGCCATCCGACGCAGCGCCTGCCGGGCAATCTCAATCTCAGCTTCGCATTTGTCGAAGGCGAGTCATTGCTGATGGGCCTCAAGGACATTGCGGTGTCTTCGGGTTCGGCGTGCACCTCGGCCACGCTCGAGCCGTCGTACGTGCTTAAGGCGCTGGGCGTTGGTGACGATCTCGCGCACACGTCGATTCGGTTCGGCTTGGGGCGCTTCAACACGGCGGACGAGGTCGACTACGTCGCCGAGCGGGTCGTTCACGAGGTGCGGCGGCTGCGAGACATGTCGCCGTTGTACGAGATGGCCAAGGAAGGCGTCGATCTGAAGTCGTACCAGTGGCAGCGGGAGTAGGTGGACACTGAGTCGAGGGAGGAGCCCAATGGGATACAGCAACAAGGTGGTCGATCACTACGAAAACCCACGCAACGTGGGCTCGTTTGGGAAAGACGAAGAGAACGTTGGCACCGGCATCGTCGGAGCGCCGGAGTGCGGCGACGTCATGAAGTTGCAGCTCAAGATCAGCGACGCGGGCGTCATCGAGGACGCGCGCTTCAAGACCTTCGGGTGCGGCAGTGCGATCGCCAGTTCGAGCTACGTCACGGAGCTGGTGAAGGGAAAGACCTATACCGAGGCGCTCGACATCAAGAACCAGCAGATCGTCGAGGAACTCAGTCTGCCGCCGGTCAAGATTCACTGCTCCGTGCTCGCGGAAGATGCAATCAAGGCCGCCATCAAGGACTGGCAGAAGCGCAAGGACGGAGCGGCGTCGGTCGCGCCGGCACGCGCGGCGGCGAAGTAGCGAGGACCATGGCCATCACGCTCAGTGAAAATGCGGTCAAGAAGATTCACGCGCTCTTGGCCCAGCAAGACAAGGTAGAGCACGGCTTGCGACTCAAGGTTGTCGGCGGCGGCTGTTCGGGACTGCAGTACAAGATGGACATCGATGTGGAGCGCGCCGGCGACAAAATCTTCGAGCGCGGCGGCGCCAAAGTATTCGTCGATCGCAAGAGCTTCTTGTATCTGAACGGTACCGAGCTGGATTACGCGGAGGGCCTAATGAACTCCGGGTTCAATCTGCAGAACCCGAACGTCAAGCGGTCGTGCGGCTGCGGCCAATCATTCACTGTGTAGGATGCCGGCACATGAGCCCAACCCCCGCTGCTCCCGTCGAACGGGCAAGCGGAGCGAGCACGGCCAGCGAGACGAACTGCTGGCAGTGCGGCACCGCCCATCCGGCGGCCTTGTTCTGTGCAGCGTGTGAATCCATCCAACCGTTCGCGCCCGGATCCGATTACTTCGACATCCTCGGCATTCCGCGTCGCGTGTCCCTCGATGCGCGGGAATTGGAGCAGCGCTACTTCGAGCTGAGCCGACGCGTGCATCCGGATCTCTACCAAACCGGTCCGTCGCAGGCGCGGATCATCAGTCTCGGGAACACCGCCTCGCTCAATCGCGCGTTCCGGACGTTGCGTGATCCGCTCGAACGGGGCCTCTACTGGCTGCGACTGCAAGGCGACGATCTCAGTCGCGACAACAATCAGGTGCCGGCTGACCTGGCGTCGCTGGTGTTCGAGATCCAAGAGCAGCTCGAAAACTTTCGTGCGAGCGGTCGGCCGCCCGCGGTACGCGATGAGCTGCGCCAGACGCGGACGGAGCTAACCACTCGCCGCGATCACGCGTTCAAGGAATTGCACGACAACTTCATCGAGTGGGATGCCGGCCGCGCGGATCGTGCGGCGTTGACGCAGGAATTGAAGTCGATCTTGTCCACGATCAAATATCTGCGCACGTTGATTCGAGATCTGGACCGGGAGTTGGAAGGCTGATGGACCGCATCTTCGGCATCGATCTCGGAACCACCAATAGCCTCATCGCATATCTCGATGGCGACACCCCTTGCGTCATCCGAGACCCCAAGACCGGGCAGGGCATATTGCCATCGGTTGTTTCATTTCCAACTCCCGATGAGATCGCCGTAGGCACGGCAGCCCGCGACTTGGCCGCGAGGTTTCCGCTGGCGACGATCGCGTCGGTGAAACGCTTCATGGGCTTGGGCATGTCTCACGTGAGCGCGGAAGACCGCCAGTACTATCGCTTCGCGGATCCCGACGGTGCCGACATCGTTCGGTTTCAGATTCACGAGCGGGCCTACAGTGCGCCGGAGATTTCGGCTGTCATCTTGAAGGAACTCAAGCTGCGGGCGGAGCGCGCGCTGGGCGAACCGGTGACGCGCGTCGTGATCACCGTTCCCGCGTACTTCAACGACAGCCAGCGCCAGGCAACGAAAGACGCCGGCCGGCTCGCCGGGTTGGAGGTGCTGCGCCTGCTGAACGAGCCGACCGCCGCTGCGCTGGCGTACGGTCTTGATCAGCGCAATCAAGGCACCATCGCGGTCTATGACTTCGGCGGCGGCACCTTCGACATCTCCATCCTCAAGCTCCACGAAGGCATTTTCCAAGTTTTGGCGACCAACGGCGACACCCGACTCGGGGGCGATGACCTCGATCGGCGCATCGCGACTCGGCTGCTCGAACGAATCGCTGCCGATCGTCGCGGACACCCCGATGTCGTGCAAGCCTGCATCCGCGCGGCAGAGGCGGCGAAGATCCACCTGACCGACGCCGCTGAAGCAATGGTGCAGGTCCGACTGCCCGGGTTGAACGTGGACGCTTCGATGCCATTGACGCGCGCTGAGTTCGAGTCGGCGGTGAGTGACATTGTCGACCGCACGCTGGGACCGTGCCAGCAGGCGCTCAAGGATGCCGGGTTGACGCGCTCGGACATCGACGAGGTCGTGCTCGTCGGCGGTTCGACGCGGGTCCCGTTGGTCCGCGCGCGGATCGAGGAATTCTTCGGCCGCCGCCCCCATCTCGATCTCAATCCTGAGGAAGTCGTCGCACTCGGTGCGGCGATTCAGGCTGGCGTCCTCTCCGGCCGCCGCACCGATGTGCTACTGCTCGACGTAGTTCCGTTGTCGCTCGGCATTGAAACCGTGGGCGGCGTGATGGAGCGGATCATCGAGCGCAACACAACCATCCCGGTGATCGGGCGGCAGGAATTCACCACGTTCGTCGACAACCAAACCGCCGTCGACTTCCACGTGCTCCAAGGCGAGCGCGAGCTGGTCAAAGACAATCGCAGCTTGGCGCGCTTCAAGTTGCGGGGCATCGCGCCGCTTCCCGCCGGCGTTCCGCGGATTGAAGTGACGTTCATGATCGACGCCAACGGCATCTTGAACGTGACCGCACGCGATCAGCGAACCGGCCGCGAACACTCGATCGACGTGAAGCCATCGTATGGACTCAGCGACGACATCGTCGAGCGCATGCTGGAAGAGTCGATCGATCATGCCGAGGAAGACGTCGCTGCGCGGCTGCTCATCGAAGCTCGTAACGATGGCGACGCGCTGCTGCGCGCCACGCACAAGCAGCTCGCGCACGCGACCGCAGAGGAACGCCCGCCGATCGATGCCGCCATCGCTCGATTGGACGCGGCGATGCAAACGTCAGATTACAACCGGATTCGCGATCTCACCGAAGAACTCAATCAAGTGACGACCCCGCTGGCCGAGCGACTGATGGACGCATCTATCAAGGAAGCTTTGGAACACAAGCGAGTGGAAGACGTCGGGTAGGGAGCAGGCCATGACGCTGACCTGGGACGATGCGGAGGACATTGCCGAGCAGTTGAGTGAAGCGCATCCGGATGTCAATCCTTTGCAGGTTCGCTTTACCGATTTGCATCGCTGGGTGACCGAACTGGAAGAGTTTTCCGACGATCCGAGGGCGTCGACCGAGGGCAAACTGGAACGAATCCAGATGGCTTGGTTCGAGGAATTCCAATCGCGGTGAACCGAATGGACCAAGCAGAAGGGAGGGCCGTCCCGTGTCGATGATGCAAGTCAGTCGCAAAGTGGATTATGCGTTGCGTGCGGTAATCTACCTGTCGCTGCCCCGTAACGGACGTCCCGCGTCGGTGAAGGAAATCGCGACCAGCCGTCGGGTGCCGCAAAAGTTTCTGGAAAAGATCATCAAGGATCTCATCCGAGGCGGTATCGTCGTCTCTCATCGCGGCGCCCACGGAGGGTACACCCTCGCGCGCCCGGCTGAACAGATTACGTTCCGGGACGTCATAGAGGCAGTGGAAGGACCGATTCTCTTGAACGTTTGTGTAACCGAACAGCGTGACTGCTCGATCCTGGCGAGCTGTAATATGCAGCGGGTCTGGCAGGAGGGTCAGCGGCGAATGCTGGAGTTTTTCTCCGATACGACCTTGGCCGATTTGGCCCCGACCGTGGGCATGAATACTTCGCAGGAAATCGCCGTCTAAACGGGGCGAAGGAGCGATCATGCGGGAAAGTATTGTAGGTGAGCGCGATTCCAAGCTGTTCCAGCCGGACGTCCTGTTACCGGCGCAGTTCTTTGCAACCTTGCGCCGAAAAGGACCGCAGGAGCCGGAAAAGCGGCTGGTCATTGCCATTCTCGAAGATGCCGTTGATTGCTACCGCAAGCATTTGTGGTCGCGTGACCACAAGGCTCGGCAGTTGTTCGAAGACGCCGAGATCTGGATCCTGTCCGAGGATCGAGAGTGGCCGTTTTCGTTCGAGAACATCTGCGAGCTGCTCGATTTGAACCCGGAATATCTGCGCCGCGGCTTGATAACGTGGAAGGAACAGCAGATGTCAGATCGATCGCGCGGCAAGGTCGTGCCGCTCAAGCCACAGGTGACCGCGGAATCTCTGAACTTGTCCGATTTGCGTAAGGCCACGGCGTCATAATTACTCCGTGACCAGGCCCGCGAGGCGGCCCCCCCTCCACCGCCTCGTGGGTCCCCTCCCTCCCGCGCGCTTCCGACGTCACCAGGTAGCTGATACACACGACGCATGTGGCGTGACGTGCGGCGACTGACGCTCCGCGCAGCCCTTGTCGCGGGCCAAGTCGCGCGCCGCATGACCCGGCGGCTTCCGCCGTACGGTCTGCTGAAATTGACCCTCTCCGGCGACTTGCCAGAGCAGGAAGACGAGCCCCGACTGTTCGGGCTGCTGCGTCGCAGCACGGGCGACTACGCGGGTCTGCTGGGAGTCCTGCGGTGGGCGCGCGACGATCTGCGCATACGCGGAGTGCTCATTCATTGCGGAGACCTGCGCATCGGCTGGGCCAAGGCTCAAGGGCTGCACCGGTCGTTGCTCGCCCTGCGAGGCGCCGGCAAGCGGGTATGGGTGCACCTCACACACGTCGATCTGCATACCTATCTCATCGCCTCCGCGGCCGAGCACATCGCGCTGGCTCCGGCGGGAACGATCGATGTCGCAGGGCTTTCGACCGAGGTGACGTTCTTCCTGGGCGCGCTGGAAAAGCTGGGGATCGAAGCCGAGATCGTGCAACTCGGCCGTTACAAGTCGATGGCCGAGTCGTTCACGCGACGCGACATGTCGGACGCGCACCGGGAGATGATCGAAGCACTGGTCGACGATTTATACGGGCAGGTGGTGGACGCCGTTGCTGCAGGCCGCCAACTGATGCCTGACACGTTGCGGAGCCTGCTCGATCGCGGTCCGTTTCTCGCCCGCGAAGCGCTCCATGAGGGCCTCGTCGATTCGTTGGCTTACGAGGATCAGGCCGAGGCCGAGCTGATGCGAGTGTGCGATGGAGCGAAGGCGATCGAGTTCGCCGACTTTCGTGCACGGCGTGGACGCGAGGTCCATGCAGAGGTTCTGCGCCGGCGGAGGCCGACGCTCGCGATTCTGCATCTCACCGGCACCGTGAAGACCGGTGACAGCGTGTCGGGTCCAGAAGGGGCTGCCGCGATCGGTGCCGCAAGCGTTGCGCGCGAGTTGGCCACGCTCTGCGAGCGCGAGGACATCAAGGGCATCATCCTGCGGGTGGCCAGTCCGGGCGGATCCGGCCTCGCGTCGGATCTCATTTGGCGCGAGGTCGCGCGCGCGCGCGAGCGCAAGCCGGTGGTGGTCTCGTTCGGTGATGTCGCGGCGTCGGGCGGATACTACATCGGCGTGGCGGGCGCGCCGGTGTTCGCCGAAGGGGGGACACTTACGGGCTCGATCGGTGTCGTTGCGGGTAAGGCCAACCTGCACGGTCTCTACGAACGTCTCGGCATTACGAAGGGGATCGTCAGCCGCGGCAGGCACGCAGCGATTCATTCGGCGTATGTTCCGCTCAGTGACGACGACCGGGCGATGCTGGCCGCGCAAGCGGAAGAGTTTTATCGCGACTTCATGGCGAAGGTTGCAGACGGGCGGCGACTCAGCGAAGCGGCGGTTGCCGAGATCGCGCAAGGCCGCGTGTGGACCGGTCGTCAAGCGAGCGTGCGCGGACTGGTCGACCGACTCGGAGGCCTCGAAGAAGCGCTCGCCGAGGCGAAGCGGCTGGTCGGCATCCCGCCTGACGAACTGGTCGCCATCGAACGCTTCCCCACACCGCGACGCCTGTGGAAATTGTCGCTCGACCTCAATCGCCCCCAGACGCACGTCGGCGAATTGCTCGATCGGATCACCACGTTGCGCTTCGTTGTGAGCGAGCGCGTGTGGGCGATTCTCCCGCTGCAGTTTCGCTTTTTCTGATGCCGCTGACGTTGCAAATCGACTGCCCGGCGTGCGGCCAGCGACTCGTGCGCAAGCCCGGTGGACGGTGCCCGCACTGCGGCGCCGACGTACGTGAACACGTCGCCGAGGAGCGCGAACGCGAAACCCGCATCGACCGAATCGTCGCCGTCGTGAGCACCGTGCTCGTGTTGGGGTTGGCGCTGTTTGTCGGCGGCTGCAACATCGTCGAAGGCGTGCTGATGTACGCCGCCGCCGGCGCCGTGGTGTGGCTGCTCGCCAAGAAAACCTTTTGGTGAGTCAGTCGCCGGCTACTCGTGCAGGTACGGTTGCCCCAAGGCTGCGGGCGCACGCGTGCGGCCGGCTGAGATTGCGAGGGCGATCAGCGTGACGCCGTACGGCAGCATGA
>Ga0335069_10014019_pt1 | contig 11244 bp, 15 predicted proteins | sample Lox_Sample_11_FD_206714 | JGI IMG/M metagenome (GOLD analysis project Ga0335069, IMG submission 206714) | Soil microbial communities from Loxahatchee National Wildlife Refuge, Florida, United States - Lox_Sample_1.1 | ecosystem: Environmental > Terrestrial > Soil > Wetlands | place: USA... | reverse complement strand
GCTGCGCGCCCTTGCCACCAACCGCATCGCGGGAGCCGGCATCGACGTCTTCGAATGCGAACCGGCCATTGATTGCGATCTCACCGACAAACTGGAGCTGAAGAAGCAACAGAACGCGATTCTCACGCCGCACACGGCGAGCGCGACCATCGAAGCGCGCCAAGCCATGAGCCGCGTCGCGGCGCAAAACATCATCAGCATGCTCTCGGGCAAAGGCCCGCTGAATCCGGCGAAATAAAAAAGACCCGCGGGAAGCGGGTCAGGAACGGGAGCAGCGAAGCTCCCGTTTTTCGTCGCCGAGGGCGAAGGTCAGGCGCAGGCCCGCGGACGCGCGCCGGCCGGAAAAGCCCTTGCGCACGGCGACCAGATACTTGATCGACACGACGCAAGCGCCGTAGCCGACCGTCACACCGATCACCTCAAGCGGAATCTCGCCGTCACCGGTCAGGAGCGTGGCCGAGAGGAAGGCGCGGGCCTCCTCCAGGCCGAACTGCTTGTCGGCGAAGGGGCCGCCATTCAGCGAGAACGTGAGGTCGGTCCGCCAAGCGGGCTTCATCACATGCTCGACGGTGAACAAAGGCGAGGCTTGCAGGCCGTCGAATATGGCCTCCGGCGTGGGCTCGCGACGCGGACGCTTGGCGTCCATGTCGGCCTGGTACTTGCGTTGACGATACGAGATACGGGTCACATCCACCTCCTCAGAACGGCGGTTCGGATTTCTCCCCGGGCCGCGGACGGCCATTCGGGAAACGGACGCCGCGCAACTCGAGCAACACTCCCGCAGGCCCTCCGAGCAGGTTCATGCGCGGCGAAAGCCGGACGTGGCGACGACGCTCGAGCTCGAGCAGGTCGTTCTTGCGGTAGTACCCGTGCAGGATGAGCGTGGACTCGTTCACGTCCGCCCAGAGGATGTCCCAGCCGTCGGCTGGCGACGCACCGTCGAAGCCGATCCAGAAACGACGTGCGAGCCGCACCCGGTCGATGTCGCGGTCGTGCATCGAGCGCTTGAGCCGGACATGGAATTCCAGCTGCCAGCGCCCGCGCGCGGGCTTGATGACGAAGGCCTCGCACCCGCCCTCGGCCTCGTCCGCGATGCGGTCGGGGTCGAGCGGCGGGAACAACAGGCGCTTTCGCATCAGAACACCCGCGGCGGGCTGACCCGGATAATCCGGCGCTCGCAGGGGCTCGCCCATGCGGGATGCATCAGGCGGACGTTGAGCTCGACGAGATCGTCGTTCGCGTGCTTGCGCTCCAGCAACTCGAGCAGGCCGTCGGGCAGCTCGGTGCGCAGGTAGAACGAGTGCTTGTGCACGAAGCACAACGGCGCGTAGGCATGGTTCTGGGCGGGCTTGAGGCTCCACCCATGGTCATCCGCGTTCACACGGATCTTGAAATCCGGTGCGAGCGGGTAGAACTCCTTCGTCGAATCGCGCTCGAGCGCGAACACGAAGGTCGCGTAACGGATCGCGCGATCGAGATACATCACGAGCACGTGATGGCCGATAAGCGGCCGGAGCACGCGCGCCTGATCCTCCGCGGGCCGGGCATGCGTGACCCGCGTGAGCGAGACGTCATGCCTGACGGCGCGAGACGGCTCCACCTCCGTGACCGGATGCGTAGAGCGCGAGGTCGGGATGCGCGGCGGGGTCTTGGCCCCGCCCACGCGCTGGGGGTAGATGGTTCCGCCATAGCGGAACTTCGAACCGGAACGTTTCGAGCGGTTTTGATTTTCCAAATGACACCTCCTTCGATCGAAGATCGATGCGCTTGGTATAGCCGAAAATTCCCGATTTGTAAAGGGTTCCGAGGTCTGTTAGATTGCGCTCACGCGTAGGTACTTGCTTCGTCGGGCCGTATCTTCGCTTCGCTCGATACTGTCCCTCCTCGCTCGATGTGATAAGCGAGCTTCTCACTATTCTCGCTTCGTCGGGCCGTTAGCTCAGCTGGCTAGAGCACCGCCTTTGCAAGGCGGGGGTCGTCGGTTCAAATCCGACACGGTCCACCATACAAAAACACCCGCCGAATGGCGGGTGTTTTGTTTCCTATTTCGTGAAGAGCTGTTTGTACTTGTCCCAATAGGCGTAGCCGAGATAGGCGTCGAGGACGGTCACGAACAAGGCGGCATAGATGTATTGCGGACCGGTGATGGCGTTCACGACGGTCGCGCCGATACAAATCGGGGCGAGGAACAAAGCCGCGAGCTGTGGGCGAAAGCCGACGACCAGCATGAATCCGGCCAAGATTTCCATCCCTTTCACCAAGGCGAAGATGCCGGTGTTCCAAAGCACGGTCGTAAAGCCGATCATGTCGGCCGGGACACCCGCCCAAGCATGGGTGGCGCCGTAGAAACCGCCGACACCGCTCATAATAAAGAACAAACCAAGAATAACGCGCACCGCGATCACGAGATACGTGTGACGAGGATTGAATTTCATAGTGGGGCCAATTGTCCAATCAGCTTCGTAAAACCTGTTTGCCTCTTATTCGTGTGTGTAGGTTTTCACGATCTGGTCGAGGGCGGCATTGTAGACGCCCAAGTCCACCGGCTTGCAGGCATTACCAATGTTGGTCACAAGCTGGCCATGGCAGGCCGGATCATCGTAATTGTCGCCCACCGAGAGATGCTTGCTGAACGTGAGAAGGACTACTTGGCCATTTAGGCCGCCGACATAATAATCGGTTTCATAGCGCTGTCCGGCGCCCGCATCTTCATACCGCGTGACACAGAACGTAGTGTCCCCCACCTGGAGCTCGCCCTTGTTCTGGCGCGGATTCGCATCGCCCTGATAACAACCCTGGTCGAGTTTGGGATCGTTCGGTTTCAGGATGGTCACGCCCCAGGTCGGCGCATACACGCCCTTGGTCGGATACTTGAAGGAGAATTTCAGCTGGGCGTTCGCGTAGGTCTTCCACGAATCGTCGATGACGGGCAGGACCGAATTCGTCGATGTGGAGGCCGGCGGCATATTCTGATCCGAGGATTCCGGCTGGGTGATTTGGCCCGGCGGAGTCTGGGGCTCCTGGGGCATCGAGGGTTGGGTGGGTTCTTCGGCGGCACAGCCGGCTCCGGCGAGCGCCAGGGCGGCGAAGGCGGCGAGCCAAGCGCCGCGGCGGATGGGGTTGGTCATATGGGAAGTTCGTATCATGGAAACGGACGGCGAGCAAAACCATAACAGGCCGTGCTACCATTGGGACGATTCCCTATGCATGCACCGCCAAACATGGAATTCAGCCAGATCGACCGTCAGGTTTATATCGGCACCAATGCCTGCTGCATGGATCATTTCAAGCTCGGCTTATTGGATGCGGGCGTCACCTGCGATATTTCCCTCGAAGGCGAGATGCTCGATCAGCCGTACGGCGTGGACTGCTATGTGTGGTTGCCGACGCCCGATCATCAGGCGCCGACCATGCACACCATTCACGTCGGCATCGCGGCCCTGGAAGAGATGCTGAAGGACGGACGCAAGGTCTATATCCATTGCAAGAACGGGCACGGACGTGGGCCGACCTTTTATGCGGCCTATCTCATCCTCAAACGCGGGATGGATTTCGAGCATGCGTGGCAAGCCATCAAGACCTCGCGCCCGGAAGCGCATCTGGAGCCCGTCCAGGAGGCCTTTCTGCGGGGCTTGACGAGAGCCTAGTGCCGCTTGGATACCCAAGGGGTAGAATGGGGCCACTATGCAAAATGTCCTCTGCAAGACGGATTGCAGCCCCGTCATGATGGGCTGCAAGAGCAAGGGTTTGCTCGTGTTGCGCTTGGCCGCGGGTATCATCTTTTTGATGCACGGTTGGGGCAAGCTGACCGGCAATCCGAGCATCGAAATGTTCTCGGGCATGCTGGCCAATATGGGTTGGCCGATCCCGATGTTCTTCGCCTGGGTGGTCGCACTCGTCGAGTTCCTCGGCGGTATCGCGCTCATTCTCGGCATCTGCACACGTCCGTTCGCGATCGCGCTCGCGATCGACATGCTGGTCGCCTTCTTTGGCGCGAAGCATGCGTCGTTCCCGGCCGGGGACATCGACTTCATGTTGCTTGGCACCTCGATCGCGCTCGCCCTCATGGGATCGGGCCGCTATTCGGTTGCCAGCATGATGATGAAAGGCAAGCACGGCGGCGAGTGCAAGGGCGGCGAGTGCAAGGGCGGCGAATGTAAGGGATCGAAGGGCGGCGAGTGCAAGGGCGAAATGAAAAAGTAATCCTAGACGCGACCGATTTTCCGAAGCAGCCGATAGACCATCGGCTGTTTTGCTATGTCGAAAGTTCCGACGTAGGAAACGCGCTCGCTCCCCCATCCCAGTTTGAAGCGCGTGATGCCTTCCCAACGCGGACGAAAATCAAAGGCTTGTTCAGACTCCGGATTACAGCCCCAGAAATCGTAGATCTTGAAGCCTTCCTCCTTGGCGAATCGGATCGCATCCCAGTGCAAAATGAACGGCGCCATCATGTTGCGCATCTCGGATGAGGATGCGCCATGCAGATACGTCATCGTGTCGCCGAAGTGGATTTCCATGTTCGCGGCGAGAAGGGTCCCGTTATATTCGGCGAGTCGCAGTCGCGCCATGCCGGCTTTCGAAAGAATTTCGTATGTTTTGCGCAAGTACGTTTCGCTCATGTGCAAAAACCGATCACGCTCCGACGTCTCATGCGACAAACGGATGAACGAAGCGAGATCTTGTTCCGTACCCACGCGCACCGTGACGCCGTGCTTTTGCGCGACGCGGATGTTGTAGCGCGTTTTCTGATGCATCGCCGCGAGCAAAGCTTCTTCCGACTTCGTCAGATCGAGCAATGCCGTGGTCGAAGGGTTGTAAAAACGATGCGCGATGAAACGCCCGTCCATATCCAGGGATCCCTTTTTCGCAAGCGGCTCCACGCGTGTGAAAAGCGAGCGTGGCAAGGCAAGTTCCGCCAAAGCGCTCAAAACCTCCGCTTGTCCCTCCTTCGTGAGGGTGGATGCAAACACCGGCCCGCGCGGGGCGAGCCAATAGCCGCTCACGCCGAAACGCGGCATATGGATGAGCTGGCAGGCCGCATTTCCCAGCAAAAACCGGCGCGGCTGGCGGCCGAGGCTGCGCTGCAATTCCCCCCAGGCCCAACTCTGCGTGAATTGAGCATAAGGCAAGGCCGAGACGAACGCGTCCCAGGTTTTTTGATCACGCCCTTCGGTCATTTTCATTTGGCGAGAAATTTAAGCGCGGCCTTGATGCGTTCGGCTGGGTCTTCTTCCTTCACATGCTTCAAGACATCTTTCGCTTGTTGCGCGGTGTACCCGAGACCTACAAGCGCATCCACAACATCGGTATCGACGCCGGTCGTGCCATCCGCTTCCACGAGCTGACCCTTCAAATCCAAAATAATCTTTTGCGCGGTTTTCTTGCCGACGCCGGGAACACTTGTGAGTGTCGCCAGGTCGCCGGTCATGATGGCGCGCTTCACTTGGTCGGCCGAACCGACCGACATGATCGTGAGCGCGACCTTGGGCCCGACGCCCGAAATACCGAGCAGGCTCTCGAACAGGTCGAGATCGTTCATCGACAGAAAGCCGAAGAGCTCTTCCGCATCTTCACGAATGTGATGATAGGTGTACAAAAACGTCTCGCCCTCGCCGCCGACCAGCGAGACGACGCTCGGTGATGCCTTCAATTTGTACCCAATGCCCGCTACTTCCAAAAGTAGCCAATTCGGGCCTTTTTCGAGGATTTTGCCGCGCAACGAAGCGATCATAAAGGGGCCGTTTCCGGCCCCTACGTTACCTCGCCGATCGCGTTCAGACAAACGACACCCCGCTCACGCTGTCGCCTTCTTCCTTGAAGCGCATGAGGCGCACGCCCTGGGTATCTCGGCCGAGCGACGGCACGTTCTTGAACGGCGTGCGGACGACGATGCCGTGCTTCGAGATCATGACGAGGTCCTGCTCGTCATCCTTCGACGAGATGAAGGCATTCACCACGCCGCCGGTTTTCGCCGTGACTTTCATCGTACGGATGCCGGAACCGCCACGGCCCTGGGTTTTGTATTCCGTCAGGTTGGTGCGTTTGCCCAACCCGTTCTCGGTGATGACGAACAACTCGAGCTGGCCCTTGTCCGCCAGCTTCGGATTGATGACGTCCATGCCGACCACGCGGTCGTTCTTCTTCTTGAGCTTGATGCCGCGAACGCCAGCCGCCGTGCGGCCCATGGCGCGCACATCGTCCTCGGCGAAACGAATGCTTTGGCCTTCGAAGGTCACAAGCGAGATGTCGTCACTCCCGGAGGAGGGCTTCACATAGACGAGTTCATCGCCGTCATGGAGATTGATCGCGATGAGTCCGGAGCGCCGCACGTTCTCGAAATCCTCAAGTGCCGTCTTTTTGATCGTGCCTTGCGACGTGACCATCACGAGATATTTCGCGCCCTCAAGATCGTCATCCGGCAAGGTCACCGACACCTTTTCACCCGGCGCGAGCTGAAGGAAATTCACGATCGCCTGGCCTTTCGACGTGCGCGAGGCCTGCGGGATTTCGTAGGCCTGAAGGCGGAAGACGCGGCCGCGCGAGGTGAAAAACAGGATCTGCGCATGCGTATTCGTGGTGAACATCGTGCGCACCGCATCCTCCTCCTTGGTTTCGAGGCCGATAACGCCCTTGCCGCCGCGGCCTTGCGTGCGGAACGTATCCGGCGGCAAACGTTTGATATAGCCGTCCTGAGTCAGCATGACGAGGGTGTCCTCCTGCGGGACCAGATCCTCCATGGAGAACTCGCCCACCGGGCCGGCCACGATCTTGGTGCGGCGCTCGTCGCCGAATTTTTCCTTGATGCCTTCGACCTCTTTCTTGATGATGCCGAGAATCTTTTTCGCAGACGCAAGAATGCTCTCGAGCTCATCGATAAGCTTCTTCTTTTCTTCCCATTCCTGCTCGACCTTCAGGCGCTCGAGGTTCGCGAGCTGCTGCAAGCGCATGTCGAGAATGGCCTGCGACTGGATCTCGCTCAACTTGAACTTGGTCATCAAGTTCGTCTTGGCTTCGTCCTTGTCCTTGGACTTCTTGATGGTCTCGATGATCTGGTCGATCTTGAGCAACGCGATACGCAAGCCTTCCAAAATGTGGAGGCGCTCCTTGGCACGATCCAATTCGTACTGGGTGCGGCGGCGCACCACTTCCTTGCGATGCGAGAGGTATTCCGCCAGCAAATCCTTGAGCGTCAAAATGCGCGGCTGGATGCCGTCCACGAGACACAATGAGTTCACGTGGAACGTCTCCTGGAGCTGCGTCATCTTGAAGAGCTGGTTCAGCACCTTCTTCGGATAGGCGTCCTTCTTGAGTTCGACCACGATGCGGATGCCGTCCTTGTTGGATTCGTCGCGCAAATCGCGGATGCCTTCGATCTTTTTTTCCGTGACAAGTTCGGCGATCTTCTCGAGCAGCTGCGCCTTGTTCACCTGGTACGGCAGCTCGTCCACCACAATGCGGAAACTGCCGGACTTTTCCTCGACAATGTCCGTTTTGGCGCGCATCACGATGCCGCCCTTGCCCGTCGCATAGGCCTGTTTGATTTCGTTCTTGTCGTAAATGATGCCGCCGGTCGGGAAATCCGGACCGGGGATGATTTTTACGAGATCGTCGATGGAAATATCCGGATCCTCGATGAGGGCGCTGATGCCGTCGCAGACTTCCGTCAGGTTGTGCGGCGGGATATTGGTCGCCATGCCGACGGCGATGCCGAGCGTACCGTTCAACAGCAAGTTCGGGAGCTTGGACGGCAGGACTTTCGGCTCGTCATGCGAACCATCGTAGTTCGGACGGAAATCGACGGTATCCTTATCGATGTCGAACATCAATTCTTCCGCGATGCCTGAGAGTTTGGCTTCCGTATAACGCATGGCGGCCGCGCCGTCACCGTCCACGGAGCCGAAGTTTCCCTGACCGCGGACAAGCGGGTAGCGCATCGCGAATTCCTGCGCCATGCGGACCATGGAATCGTACACGGCGACGTCGCCGTGGGGGTGGTATTTACCAAGCACTTCACCGACCACGGTGGCGGATTTGCGGAATTTCGCGTTCGCGCGCAAACCCAAGGTCCACATCGCGTACAAAATGCGGCGATGTACCGGCTTCAAGCCGTCGCGGACATCCGGAAGCGCGCGATCCACGATCACGCTCATGGCGTAATCGAGGAACGCGGTCTGCATCTCCTCGACGAGGGCGGCCGGCTTTACGCCGTGCGGGATCAACGGGAGGCTATTTTGCTGCTTTTCTTCGGGCATAGCTTATTTTTGGAAAATAGTGGTGGCGTGCGAAACGTCCGCAAAGGCTTCATCGGAGCCGAACGGCGAGAACAGGGTCTTTCCGGTCGTCATCGCCCAACCAGCCACGACAACCACGGCGCAAATGACGATACCGATGATCATGGCGGTGCGAGAACCGTGGGGATGCGTATGCCATTGCTTGGCATGCGCCTCGATCAGCTCATGTTTGTACGCCTCGGGCGTGAGCTCCGGTGCGGACGCGGCGCGGCGGCGGCGAAGGGGCGTGGGACGTGGCATAGGATTAGGCGCGTTCGAGGACGGCGACCATCAAGTCTTCGGCGGGCAGGTCTTTTTTCGCGATCTTGAGCTTGTTCGAGTCCTGTCGCTGGCACACCATCTGCTTGCAGAAGGCATCGGCCGTGCCCAGCTCCTGCTTCAGGCCTTCGACATGGAACGCGAGCGGCACGACCACGCGCGGTTCGACCAATTTGATAATATCGACGGCTTGCTTGGCGGTGATCAACTCTCCCCCGCCGACGGGAATGAGCAGGATGTCGATATTGCCGAGCTTCTCGATTTCCTCGTCGGTTAACGGGCGCTTCAGATTGCCGAGGAACCCGATGCTCATGCCTTCGATTTCAAAACGGTACATGAGATGGTGCGGGTGCGTTTCGTCGGCGGACCGTACGGCGATCGCGTATGCGAAGATGCCGTTCACCTCGTACTCCCCCGGGTCGTTGATGACGAAAGGCTCGTTCTCGAAGCTATCGAGAGGGAATTTTTTTCGGTCCTGGTGCGAAAGGGCCACGACGTCCGGTTTCAGAGTGCGAGGGAAACGCAGGCCGGTCTCGGCGCCATACGGATCGGTCACCAAAACGGCTTCATTGTCGCCATGTGTGGCCTCGATACGGACGCAGGACATGCCATGCCAGAAAATTTGCATAATAGAGCCGAAAAATCAGGGGTTTTGGATGGGTCCATTTTACCCTTTTTCCGCAGAACCTACAAGAGAAAATCAAGGGTCAAACCCGACGAGAAAGCGTGCTCCCGACGATCGCGATCGCGAGGGCGTCCGCCGCGTCGTCCGGCGTGGGAACCTCCTTCAAATTGAGCAGGCGCATGACCATTTGCTGGACCTGTTTTTTGTCGGCGTTTCCTTGCCCGGTCGTGCCAGACTTTACCTGATTGGGCGTAGGCTCCACGAGCGGCAAGTCCGCATCCGCCACCACGAGCGCCGCCACTCCCCTGGCCATACTGACCTTCATCGCCGTTGTGGCGTTTGTCTGAAAAAATAGTTGCTCCATCGAAACCGCGTCCGGCTTATGGGTTTTGATGAGCTCACTCAAACCGTCACGCACGTCTTGCAAGCGCGCCGCGAATGCGTCCTTTGCGGATGTCTGAATGCAGCCGCAGGCCACGTATTTCAATTTGCCGCCGGCATCCTCAATCACGCCCCAACCGGTGCGGTCGAATCCGGGATCGATGCCGAGAATGCGCATGGAGCTAGTATTACGCCAAATTCGAATACACGCGACTCACGTCGTCATGCGCTTCGAGTTCGTCGATCAATTCGGACACGGCGAGGCCCGTCGCTTCATCCGTTTCCACCAAGCTCTTGGGAATCCAGGCGAATTCCGAACTTTCGATCTTGAATCCAAGTTTGGCAACGGTATCCGTGACCTTGGCGAGATCATTAAGCGGGCAACGGATCTCGATACCGTCTTCATCCTTGAGGATATCGGCGGCGCCGGCATCAATGATGGCTAACTCTTGTTCGTCGGAAATCTCCCCGGCCGTGCGGATCACGCCGACATGATCGAACAAATATGTGACGGAACCGGCATTCGCCATGCTGCCGCCGGCTTTTGTCACCAAGTGTTTCACATCGTTGGTCGCGCGATTGCGGCTGTCCGTAAGACATTCGATGATGAGAGCGGTGCCACCGGGCGCATAGGCTTCATACGTCAGTGTTTCGAGCTGTGCTTCATCGGTTCCGCCGGAGCCGCGCTTGATGGCGCGTTCGATGCTGTCACGCGGCATGGACGCGTCGCGGGCGCGATCAATCGCCGTGCGTAACCGCGCGTTCATGTTCGGGTCCGCGCCCTTCTCTTTGACCGCGACCGTGATCTCGCGCGCGAGCTTGGTGAATGACGCGGAACGCTTGGCGTCGATCGCGCCTTTGAACTGCTTCACTTTGTGCCATTTGGAGTGGCGGGCCATAGATGAACGGCACTTTAGCGAACCCTTGGATGATTGACAAAAGCCCCGTTTCTTGGAACGCTTCGGCCACCAATGAAGGGAGGTACATTTGATCGAATACGGTCTATTGGCGTCGGTGGATGAGCGGGACGTCGTCCACGTTCAGTCGCTTCTCACCCAGCTGAGCAAGAATGCACCCGTGCATTCGCTCAAGTCCTTGCGCGAGGTGATGCGATCGCACATGATCTTCGTCGCCCGGGACACTCGGGACGCGCATCATCCGATCATCGGCATGGCGACCTTGGTCATCATCCGACAGCTGGTCGGCGTACGCGGGCGCGTCGAGGACGTGGTCGTCGACGAAGCCTATCGCCGCCATGGCGTGGCGCGCATGCTCATGCAGAACCTGCATCGCCAGGCCATCATGGGCGGCGTCCCCCTGCTCGCACTCTCGGTGCGTGCCGAGAACGACGCTGCGGGCGAGCTCTACCGCTCGCTCGGCTACAACAAGGGACATCTCGAGATCTACACCATCGATCTCTCGAAGAGCTGAACGCTCTTCTTTTCATATGCGGAGGATTGACAGAAACGATATTTTCCTGACTATATAATGATGCATGGAGGTGGAATTGTGAACAATGGCGCTTCGGAAAAAATCGAACCTGATGAGTTGTTCGAGACGTTCGTTGCCTCGCGGACGACGTCCGTGTCGGTAATCAAGCTCGCAAGAGCAAGCTTCTACGGCGGCTCCATCTACGGTCAACTCTTCACACAAGATCCTCTCACCGACGCTAACATCGAGTACCCGGAT
>Ga0335069_10014018_pt1 | contig 11244 bp, 8 predicted proteins | sample Lox_Sample_11_FD_206714 | JGI IMG/M metagenome (GOLD analysis project Ga0335069, IMG submission 206714) | Soil microbial communities from Loxahatchee National Wildlife Refuge, Florida, United States - Lox_Sample_1.1 | ecosystem: Environmental > Terrestrial > Soil > Wetlands | place: USA: Florida... | reverse complement strand
GCTCCCGCGATCCAATGGGCGTACGGCATGGCCGAATTGAATGAGCCAACTAAAATATTGAACTCGCCGATGAAACCGTTCAAGCCCGGCAGACCCATCGAAGATAGCGTCACCACCAATGCCAGCCCGCCCAGCACAGGCATCACCTTCCACAACCCACCGAAAGCCGCCAATTCACGCGTGTGGCGGCGTTCGTAAATAAACCCGACGATAAGGAACAAGGCGCCGGTGCTGAGCCCGTGGTTGACCATTTGCAAAATGGCACCCGAAAGACTCTGCGGGGTGAGAGCGAAAATGCCCAACACCACAAAGCCCAGGTGACTCACCGAGGAATAAGCCACCAGCTTCTTGGCATCCTTTTGGGCAAAAGCCACCGCCGCACCATAGATAATACCGATCACTGCTAGGATGCCCATCCATGGAGCCAGTTGCAAGGTGGCTTGCGGGAACAACGACAGGTTGAAGCGCAGAAAGCCATAGGCACCCATCTTGAGCAACACACCGGCCAAGATGACCGAACCGGCAGTAGGCGCCTCGACGTGCGCATCCGGCAACCAGGTGTGTAGAGGGAACATGGGTACTTTGATGGCAAAGGCCAGTCCAAACGCCAGGAACAACAGTGTCTGTGCACCGGCAAAAGCGGAGCGTTTGGCAATTAGATCGGGCAGAATGAACGTGCCACCTTGCATGCCCACATAGACGATGCCGGCCAGCATCAGCATCGAGCCCACCATGGTGAACAGGAAAAACTTGATGGCAGCATACACGCGCCGCTCTCCGCCCCACAGCCCGATCAGGAAGTACATCGGCACCAGGGTGAATTCCCAGAAGACGAAGAACAGCACCAAATCCAGGGCCAGGAACACGCCCAGCATGCCGGTCTCCAGCATCAGGAAGAACAGCATGAAACCTTTGACATCCTCTTTGATGCTCTCCCAGGTGGAGAGGATAGCAATGGGAGTCAACAGGGCAGTCAGCAACACCATCAGGATGCTTAAGCCGTCCACGCCCAGCAGAAAATGGATGTTGATGTTGCCAATCATCAGCCACGGCACATCGAAGACCATTTGAGGATCGGAATTGGCAGCGTGAAATTGGGACAGCATCCACAGCGACAGGCCAAAGGTGATCAGCGAGGTGATAAACGCCACCCAGCGGATGGTATTCTTGCGGCTTCCATCGAACAGCAAGATGACCAGGAAGCCCACCAGGGGAAAGAAGGTCACGAGAAGCAGAGGATATTGGAATACATTCATGGACGCATCCCCATTCAATTATTTGAACACGACATACAAAATAATAGCAGCCACGCCTGTCAAAAAGATCAGCGCATAAGAACGCACGTATCCGTTCTGCAGCTTACGCCAGACGGACGCCAGCCACAGGTTGATTTTGCCTACGCCGTTGACGATGCCGTCGATCAAGCCCTGGTCAAAGTAACTCGCCAGAGCGCCGCTCATCCAGGTGTAAGGTTTGACCACCAGGAACCCGTAGATCTCATCCACCCACCATTTATGCTGCATTCCAAGGAAAAGCCAATGCAGGTTGACATCCAGCGGATCGCGGGCCTGTGCGGTGGCTAACGATTTACGGCTGTACATCAGCCAGGCTGCGCCGATGCCAACCAATGCGATCAAAGTTGAAATCGCCGCCACGCTGAGGCTGAATTCGACGGTGTTCATCTGGGTCAACGTATGCGATAGCCAGTGTTCCAATGGGACGCTGCCGGGCAAGTTGATCTCGCCACCCAGCAAAGTCAAAGCAGCCAGGATGACCAGCGGCACCAGGATCAGGGAATTGCTCTCGGTGGCCGCCGACGCGGCTTCACTGCGTGGCACCCCGAAGAAAACCATGGCCACCTGGCGGGTGATATAAAACGCCGTCAGGAATGCGGCAATGGCGAGCACAATAAAAATGGCAAAGTTGCCTTGTTGAGCAAATGCCAAAATTTCATCTTTAGAGAAGAAACCTGCCAGGGGCACGATGCCCGCCAGCGACAAGGCTGCCACACAATAAACCCCGGCGGTCACCGGCATGCGCCGGAACAAACCGCCCATGGTGCGCATGTCTTGCGGGTCGAAATCGTCTTCGTGGCCTTCGGTATGTCCCGCTTCATGGCCGCGCTCCATACCCAGGATGACCGAGCCAGCGCCCAAGAAGAGCAGCGCCTTGAAAAAGGCGTGCGTTGCCAGGTGGAACATGCCTGCCACCACGGCGCCCATGCCCACCGCAGCCACCATGAAGCCCAATTGGCTGATGGTCGAATAGGCCAGCACTTTTTTGATGTCCGATTGCGCCAGGGCAATGGTAGCAGCGAAAAGCGCCGTCAACGCCCCCAGCCAGGCCGTCACCTGGCCAGCCACGGGTGCTGCCACAAACAAGGCCTGTGATCGGGCGATCAAATAGACACCCGCCGTCACCATGGTAGCGGCATGGATCAACGCCGAGACCGGCGTCGGGCCAGCCATGGCATCCGGCAGCCACACGTACAGCGGCAATTGGGCGGATTTACCTGTAACTGCCAGCAACATGAACAACGTCACGGCCAGCACCAGGGCTTGCGATGCCTGGCTTGCATGGCCGAAGATGGTATCAAAGTCCAGGCTGCCAAAAGCGCCAAATAGCAAAAACAGCGCGATCAACAAGCCGAAATCGCCGATGCGATTCACCAAAAAGGCCTTCTTGGCGGCACGCGCATTGCCCAGCCCTTCGGCGCCTTTTTCGTACCAGAAGCCGATTAGGAGGTAAGAGCACAGGCCCACGCCCTCCCAACCGACAAAGAGCATCAAATAATTATTGGCCGTCACCAGCACCAGCATGGCGGCAATGAATAAGTTCAAGTAAACGAAGAAACGGGGGTAGCGAGACGGGTCACCGTTGTGGCGCACGTCGTCGTGCATGTAACCGATGGAATAGACATGGATCAACGTGCCAACACCTGTGACCACCAACATCATCAGCACCGAGAGCGTATCGATGCGGAAAGCCCATTGCACCGTGAAGGTACCGATGCTGAACCAGGGCGCCAGGGTGGCGACCAAAGGAACCGGGTTGGCAGCCAGGGCAATGGCTATCCAAACGGAAAGGGCAAAGGACAAACCCGCCGCCAGCGTTGCCAGCCAGCCGCTGCCTTTTTCGCCCAGGTAGCGGCCAAAGAACAGGTTGATCCCCAGCCCGATCAGCGGGATGAAGACTGCCCATGGGATCAATGGAAACGGTGAACTAAACTCCATACGCTCTCCTCAAACCGTACACTAACCTTTCAGGCTGCTCACCTGGTCCACATCGATGCTCTGCTTGGCCCGGAAGATGGCCACCAAGAGCGCCAGGCCCACCGCCACTTCCGTGGCCGATACGGCCATCACGAAGAACACGATGATCTGGCCGCTGATATTCTGATAATAAGCTGCAAAAGCGATGAACAACAGGTTGGCGGCGTTGAACATCAATTCCAGTGACATAAAGATCACAATGGCATTGCGGCGCAGGACCACACCCAGCGCACCGATGACAAACAAAACAGCGGATAAAGCAAGGTAATATGTGACGGGTACCATCGTGACTCCTTACACCTTGGGCTCTTTTTTGGTCAACAAGACAGCGCCCACCAAAGCCGCCAGCAGGATAATGGAAGTGATCTCGAACGGCAGCGCATAACTATGGAACAACGCCAACCCCAACGCAGCCGGGCTGGTAAAGGTATCGGTGGGTGCGGGCGGAGCAACAATGATGCCGGCCCGATAGGTGACCGCCATGGCCAGCTCGGCCAGGAAGATCAAGCCCACCAGCAACGCCAGTGGACGGTGTGCCCGCAACGGTTCGGCAGCCGGCAACTTTTCACTGCCCAGCAGCATGATCACAAACAGGAAAAGGATCATGATAGCACCGGCGTAGACCGAGATCTGCGCCAGGGCAATGAAAGGTGCACCTAAAATCAGGTAGATCAATGAAACCGTGACAAAGTTCATTACCAGGAACAAGGCGGCATGCACCGTGTTGCGACTGAGCAACATGGCCAACGCCGAACCGATTGCAACCAACGCCATCACGCCAAAGACCAGCAATTCCACCATAACGCCTCTTCTCGTACCCCGTCAAACTGAATGTATCATTACGTCCAAAAATGTTTTACCTCATCATGAAAGAAAATATTTTATGAGATGAGGTTTGAAGGGGCACTAGTCTGCCGGATCCTTCATCTCCGGCACGGCACGTGTGTAAACTCCTTCAGGTGTCTTCTGCGGAGTGGGTTTGCCACCTTCGGCAACCGGCTCCAACAACATTTCCTTGGTATAGATCGAAGACGCCCGATCCGTGAAAGACAATTCGTACTGGTCGCCCAGCACGATGGCCTCCGTTGGGCAGGAATCTTCGCAAAAGCCGCAAAAGATGCAGCGCAGCATGTTGATCTCATAAACTTTGGCATAGCGCTCGCCGGGCGAATAGCGCTCGTTGTCCGTGTTGGCCGCTGCTTCGACGAAAATGGCATCCGCCGGGCAGGCTGCCGCGCACAAAGCACAACCAATGCATTTCTCCAGGCCGTTATCATAACGTTTGAGCACATGCCGCCCGCGGAAGCGCGTCCGCACCGGACGTTTTTCTTCCGGATATTGGATGGTCACAGGCTTTTGGAATATCGACTTGAACGTCGTTAAGAATCCCTTGAACATACCATTAACCTCCCAACGCCACAATGCCGACGGCAGTCAGTGCCAGGTTGAGGATCGCCAGAGGCAGCATGATCTTCCAGCCTAACGCCATCAGCCGGTCGTAGCGAATACGTGGCAGAGTCGCCCGCATCCAGATCAGCACGAACAGCCAAATCACAACTTTAATGAAGAGATAGATGGGGCCAAGCCACCAGAACTGATCGACGCCCGGGCCCATGAACCCGCCCAGGAACAACGTGGAGCCGATCATCGAGATACAGATCATCTTATCGTATTCCGACATGAAGATCACTGCGAACTTCATCCCGGAATATTCCGTGTGATAACCAGCGGTCAATTCCTGCTCGGCTTCGGGCATATCGAAAGGTGCCCGGTTGATCTCGGCAATGCTGGCTACAAAATAGAGCAGAAAGCCCACCGGTTGGAGCAAAATAAACGGCAAACTTCGTTGCGCATTGACGATGTCGGTCATGCTCATCGAATGCGCCAACATCACTGGTCCGACGGTCGCCAGGCCCAGCGCCAGCTCATAGCTGATCATCTGCGCCGTGGAGCGCAGGCCGCCCAGCGTGGCATATTTGTTATTGGACGACCAACCCGCCAGGGTGATACCGTAGACCGAAATCGAAGTGACTGCCAAAATATACAACACACCGACATTCACGTCGGCGACGTGCAATGGAATGGTGCGCCCGAACAACTGCAACGAGGTGCCCCACGGCACCACGCCGGTGATGATCAACGCCGGAACGAGAGTGATGATGGGCGCCAGAACAAAGATGATTTTGCTGGCACCTTCCGGCGTCAGCTCTTCCTTGAAAATCAACTTGACCGCATCAGCGATGGGAAATAGCAGCCCCTGCCAGCCGGCTCGGTTGGGTCCCGAGCGCACCTGGATCCTGGCCAACACCCGGCGCTCGAACCAGGTCAGGTAGGCAAACCCGAGGGTGAGACTCAACACCAGCAGGAGCGCTTTGACGAACCATTCAAGAATGAGCCACCAATCCATAAATACCTCGAAGCAAGATGCGATTGCCTTCCTTCAATGCAGCTTCAGTTGAATCCTTTAACGTTCCAGCGTTGCCACGCGCGGCCCTGCCAAAGGCACGCCCACGTTACGTGGCAGCAAAGCCACCTTTTCCGGGACCGACTCGTCCACAGCGATTTGTACCTCAAACGTTCCACCGTCCAGCGCCAGGCGAGCCATTTCACCGGCTTTCACCTGTTGCCTGGCAGCCAGCTTGGGGTTCAACACCAACGCCGGCGAAGCCATACGTTTTGCCAAGAGGGTGGCTGAGACTGTGGCGGTATCCCGCCGATATAAACGGACGACCGGTACCACCAGCAGCTCCCCGGCCTTGGGATGCGGCAGCTTGACCATCTCAGGTTTGGGCGGCTTGGCCGCTTCCCCACTCTGAGATGCAGGGGCCAGTTGAACGCCCAGTCCTTGATGATTATCATACGTCGTGCCGCCATAATACAAGTCGGAGCGGCCGACGATGGGATATTGCTCGGTCACTTTGGCCAACTCCTGGTAGGTAAGACCGGCATAAGCCGGCACATGCCTGGCAATGCTTTGCATCACTAGCGCCGGCAAGTTCTCCAATTGCAACCCGATGCGTTTTGCCAGTTCGGCAGCGATGATGTAATCAGGGCGGGTGCCTTCCAGGGCAGGCACTGCCGGGTAGAAACGTTGCACCCGGCGCTCTCCGGAAGTGAGCGTACCTTCTCGTTCGGTGAAGGCCTGCACCGGCAGCACCACGTCGGCCAATTGAGCCGTCGCGGTCAGGAACATGTCCTGCACCACCACGAAACCGGCTTTCTGGATGGCAGCCGCAGCCTGTGAGTCGCCGGCGGCAGGGTCTGCCCCGGCAATCAGCGCCAGCCCAGCCTGCGCCAGTTTTTCATTCAAATCGACAGCCGGGCGGAAGCCCATGTCCCACGCACCCTGGGTGTTGCCATCCAGCCAGACCCCCACCAAGCCGTTGTTGACATGCCCAACATGGTTGGTACGCACCAGCAGCTCGGCGCAGGCTTCGGCCAGGGCAATAGAACCTTCCAATCCCAACCCTTCGCTGCCATAAAAGACAATGGCATTCTCAGCCTGGGTGAAGGCTTCGGCCGCCTCGGGGTAAGCGCTCTTGTGGCCGGGCACAAAGCCCGCCACCAGCTCGGCTTCCTCACCATACTCATACCGCAGCACATGTGCGGCGAATTTATCCAGTCGGGTGGGACGCGGGTTGGCAACGATAAGGGTGGCCCCATGGGCAGCGGCTTGCTTCAGGCGCAGCCACCATACCGGCGCTTCTTCGTGCAAGTCGCTGGCCACCACCAAAATAGCGGTGCCTTTGCCCAGCGCACCCAAATTGGTATCCTTGCCCAGCCCCACCTGGACGACCCAATCGCCGCCGGCCATGGAACTGAACAACAACGCTTCACCCTGATTTGCCTGGGTGAATTGCTGCAAATTGAACAGATCCTCGTTGGCGAGCTTCCCGCTTACCAGGGTGACCAGCTTGCCGGAAAGTCCTTTGACCTCCCCGGCCACCTGGTCCAACGCTTCATCCCATTCCACGGGTGCCAGCTTGCCATCTCTGCGCACCAACGGTTTTGCCAGCCGTTCGGGGCTTTCGGTGAAGTGATAGCCGAAACGGCCTTTGTCACAAATCCAGATCTCGTTGACCGACTCGTTCTGGCGCGGCATCACCCGTTTGATGACCGTCTTGCCGCCGGAAGCGGCTTCACGGCGCACGTTGAAAGTGATGTTGCAGCCCACCGGGCACAATGTGCAAATTGAAGCAGCCGCGTTCATCTCCCATGGGCGGGCGCCGAAGCGAAAATCGGCGGTGGTCAACGCCCCCACCGGGCAAATGTCGGTGGTGTTGCCGGAGAAGATCGAATCGAAACCCGGCTCGGAATTGGTGATGATCTCCATTGAGCGGCCGCGCTCGTAGAAAGCGATGGCCGGATCGCCAGCGATCTCGTTCTGGAAGCGTACGCAACGCCCACATTGGATGCAGCGCTCACGATCGAGGTAGATCAGCTCACCGAGTGGCAACTGCTTGGCCAGGTGGTTCTTTTCATCATAGATAAAGCGACTGATCGCCGGGCCATGCGCCATGGTCAGGTTCTGCAACGGACATTCGCCGCCTTTGTCACAAATGGGGCAGTCCAGCGGGTGCGAGGTGAGCAAGAACTCGAGCACCTCGCGACGGGCATCCTTCACCTTGGGGCTGGTGGTGACCACTGCCATGCCCTCGGAGACCGGTGTGGTACAAGCCGTCTCCAGTTTGGGCCCAAATTGGATCTTCGGGCGACCGTCAGCCTCCAGCACGGGCTGGTTGGTAGCCCGGTCGATCATCGGCCGGCCGACTTCCACCAGGCACATGCGGCACATGCCTACCGGGTCCAGCTTGGGATGATAGCAAAAAACGGGAATGTCCACGCCGGCCATCTTGGCGGCGTTGACGATAAGGGTTCCTTCGGGGACCGCTACTTCTTTTCCGTCTATCTTGAGTGTTACCTGTTTTGGCATACTGTAACCTTAACGTTGTTCTTCGGCAGGATGGCTCTCCCGCCATCGAAACGATGCAATAAAAGATCGGATCGCCGCGATTTCAGGCAATCTTCCATTCCTTACACTGACGTCTTTACTTCCTCGTGCGCCACCAGTTCTTCGAAATCCTGGCGGAACGGCTTGACCGAGGACAGCACAGCGCTGATCGAGAACTCGCCCAATGGGCAGAGGCACTTCCCTTGAATCTGTTTGGCCACCGCCTCCAGCAGATCGATATCCTCCGGTCGAGCGGTGCCGTCCACCATGCGCTGGGTAATGTGATCCATCCAGTACGTGCCTTCACGGCAGGGCGTGCATTTGCCGCAGGATTCGTGCTTGAAGAAATGCGTCGTCTTGCGGATCACGCGGGCGATGTTGACGCTCTCATCCAAAATGATGACCGATGCCGAGCCCAATTGTGCGCCCAGGGCCGGCACCGATTCGTAATCCATGGGTGTATCCAGCGCTTTATCCGTTGCAGGGATAATGAATGAAGAAGCGCCGGCAGGCATGATGGCTTTGATTTTCTTGTTCCCCGGAATGCCTCCGCCCAAGTCATAAATCAAATGGCGGAAAGTGGTGCCCAGCGGCAGCTCGTAGTTTCCAGGGTTATTCACATTGCCGGACAGGCAGAAGATCTTCACACCGGGGCTCTTCTCGGTGCCAATGCTCTTGTACCAGGCCGCGCCCTTGTGCAAGATGGGTGGCAGGTTGGTAAGCGTCTCCACGTTATTGATCACCGTGGGCTTGCCGTACAAACCGGCTACCGCCGGGAAAGGCGGGCGCAAGCGCGGCTGGCCCAGCTTACCCTCCAGCGACTCGAGCAGGGCGCTTTCCTCACCACAGATATAGGCGCCCGCGCCCAGGTGGGTGTAAACGTGTAAAGAATAGGACGTCCCGAACAGGTTCTCGCCCAGCAAGCCGGCCTTTTCCAGTTCAGCGATGCACTTGTCCAGCCCGGCGGCGATCTGCCAGAACTCGCCGCGCAGGTAGATATAGGCGACATTGGCTTGCACTGCATAGGAAGCGATCATCAACCCTTCCAGGAACTGGAAAGGATTGCCTTCCATGATCTCGCGGTCCTTGAAGGTGCCCGGCTCGGATTCATCGGCATTGGCCACCACGTAATGCGGCCAGAGGTTGTTGGGCAAAAAGCTCCACTTGGTGCCGGTTGGGAAGCCCGCCCCGCCCCGCCCGCGCAGTCCCGAGGCCTTGACCTCGTTGATCACGTCGGCCGGCTGCATGGCCGTGACCGCCTTGCGAAAAGCCTCGAAGCCGTCGTGCTGGCGGTAGACATCCAACTGGTCGATATGGGGTACGTCACGGTGCCGCAGGAGGATGTATTCGCTCATCACTTGCCCTCCTGCGCGCCGTTGTGCTGTTTCAATTCGTCGATCAGCTTGAGCGTGCTCTCGACCGTTTGATTCTCGTGATAGGTGATCTCGCCATCGCCCTGCATCTGGAACATGGGCGCCCGGTGGCAGCCTGCCAAGCAAGTGACTTCCTCGAAGGTGACCAGGCCATCCGGCGTGGTCTCACCCACCTTGATGCCCAGGTTTTCGCACAACTTCCCCAGAAATTCATCTGCGCCGCGCAATGCACAGGGCAGATCGGTGCAGACCTGGATGCGGTAGCGTCCACCTTCCTCGTGATAAAGGCTATAAAAGCCGACGATGGAAGCCACGTCGGTAGTCGAAAGATTCAAAATCTCGGCAATATCGGCCAGAGCCTGTTTGGTGACATAACCGTTCTGGCGCTGTGCCAGATGGAGCAACGGCATGACCGCTGACCGCTGCCGGTCGGCCGGGTATTTCGCCAGGATGGTATTTATCTCTTTAGGGTATTGATCGAGCAACTGGTTCACCGGTCTGCATCTCCCAAAAGAATATCGATGCTGCCGATGATGGCAACTACGTCAGCGACGAAGTGGTTGCGGGTCATCAGTGGCAACGCTTGTAAGTTGACAAAGGTGGGCGTGTGGTAATGGACGCGCAGCGGCTTGGGACCGCCGTCGCTTTCCATGTAGACGCCCAGCTCGCCGCGCGGCGATTCGATGGTAATGTAGGCGCTGCCCTTGGGGACAGGAAAACCCTCCGTCCATAACTTGAAGTGATGGATGAGCGCTTCCATGCTCACACCGATCTCGGAGCGCGGCGGGGGCACCACTTTGCGGTCGTTGCTGCGCACCGGGCCCAGCGGCAGTTTATCCAGCGCCTGCTGAATGATGCGCAACGACTGGCGCATCTCTTCCATACGCACCAGGTAACGGGCATAAACGTCACCATCCGTCTGGGTGGGGACGTCGAATTCGTATTGTTCGTAACCGCTGTAAGGGCGCACCTTGCGCACATCGTACGCCATACCCGAAGCGCGCAGAATAGGGCCTGTAACGCCATAACGCAGGCAATCTTCCACTGAAATCTTGCCGATATTACGAGTGCGGTCGCGGAAGAGCAGGTTTTTGGTCAGCAGCGATTCATATTCGTCGATGCGTTTGGGGAACATGCGCAGGAAGCTGCGCACGGCCTGCTCGAACTCCACCGGCACGTCGCGCCACAGCCCGCCCGGACGGAAATAGGTGGTCATCATGCGGGCGCCGGAACACAGCTCGAAAATGTCCAGGATTTCCTCGCGCTCGCGGAAACAGTAAAGGAACAACGACATGGCCGCCAGGTCGAGGGCTGATGTGCCCAGCCAGACCAGGTGCGAATTGATGCGGGTCAGCTCGGTCAAGAGCACACGGATGGCCTGGGCACGCGGCGGCACATCCAGGTCCAATAACTTTTCCACGGCCAGGCAGTAAGCCAGGTTGTTGCCGAGCGGGTCGAGATAATCCAGCCGGTCGGTCATCACCTCGGCCTTTTGATAAGTCTTGGCCTCCATGTTCTTTTCCACGCCGGTATGCAGGAAACCGATATCCGGTACGCAGTTCAGCACGATCTCGCCGTCCAGCTCCAGCAGCAGGCGCAGAACGCCGTGAGTGCTGGGGTGCTGCGGCCCCATGTTGAGCAGCATGGT
>Ga0335069_10014017_pt1 | contig 11244 bp, 8 predicted proteins | sample Lox_Sample_11_FD_206714 | JGI IMG/M metagenome (GOLD analysis project Ga0335069, IMG submission 206714) | Soil microbial communities from Loxahatchee National Wildlife Refuge, Florida, United States - Lox_Sample_1.1 | ecosystem: Environmental > Terrestrial > Soil > Wetlands | place: USA: Florida... | reverse complement strand
ATGAACACTCCCTCTTTGAAGCCTCGGCGGTAGGCCGCAAACAATCCTGGACGCTCCCAGCGGCCCGGCAATCCTGCCGTCAAGGGAATCAGCGGTATATCGTTTTGTGAAGTACTCGCCGACTCAAAATCGACATTGGCCAAAATGAAATTCATGCCGATAGTCGGATGGCAATCGGCGGAGTCGCGGTGTTTGTGCAGGACGCCGGCCAGTGCCTCCAGGTCGCCTTCCGTTTCCAAGCTGTAAGAATCGTAAGGCGATTCACCCAGGGAAATGCCTGAGGCTCGCAGTTCTTCCCAGCCAACCCGGTCGCGCACCCCGACGCGCCCCCAGTCGTCGCTCTGAAACAAAACGAGCGGGCGCTCAAAAAGCAAGCCGAACTCGCGCCGCGATCGCGTCACACGGTTCAAGGCCCGCCGCAGACGATTCATCATGCACGACCACCATGAAAACGAGGCATCGGTTGCCTTGCGGGCCTCGAAGCTACCGTCTTCATTTGCGTGCCCAGACGCTGAAGTTTACGGCGAACGAGTCGTTCGACCTGCCCAGTCCCTCGAGCGCGGCGGCCATCACGTTGAACATTGGAACGACGGTCCACTGGAGCAGCGAAACCAAAAACCTCGGTCGCATGAAGGAAACAAGGAACAGATTCAAAGTACGGAATATTCCCGTAAGACTATTGCCTTCCGCAATGACAGTTATGTCGGAAAAGTCTCGCAAAATATGACGAAGGCCCGCCGGCAAGAACCTCCAATATTCCTTATCGTTATCTTGCACGAATACAGCGGGGGCACTGAGAAAACCAACCCCGCCGCTGCGAAGAACGCGCCAAATTTCCGAAGCCGCACGTTGCGGATCGGGAAAATATTCGAGAACCTGGGTGCAGATCACGAGGTCGAACTGTTCATCCGGGAAAGGCAAAGCTTCTCCGAGTGCGGCGACATTCACGAGGGGCGTGACTTGGGGATCTACAGCGACATATCGTGCAACACGATCGCCAAGCAATTCCCGATAAGGCTGAAGCCGCCCGCCGACGTCGAGCACAGAAAGCTTTCGGTGTTGCAAATGGCTCAGCCCCTCTCGGAAGATTTCCCGCCGGCGGCGCAAGACCAGCCAGTTCGGGTTAGAGATTGACGGGTAAAGCCGATCTCGGCTTTCTCGAAGGGTCTGCTCCCGCGCTCGCGTCGAGTGCGCGTCGGAAGAAGAGATCACAAGGGACGGGCTAGGAGTCTCTGCTGGCGTGAGCGCCTCGGATGGCGGAGCCTTGACAGGCACGCTACATGTACCCCAGGTTTCGCAGTCGCTCCTCGAGCGCGCGCTGTTCCTTGCCCTCAAGGATGGCAGCGTCGTCGCGCGTGAGTTCCCGCAAAACAAACTCGATCAGGGCCTGCAGGCTCTCGAATTGGGCACCAAACTGTTTTTCTGCCGCCGCGCAAAGCTCTTCCGGCAATTCGATTTGTCGTTGGACGCTCATTGAGTTAACGATTGCTCCCATCCGACGGCACTCGTGAGACGCTGTCGGACCGCGGAGACAATCATGCGATCGTCGTCATCGAGACCGACAAGCAGCGTCAACAGCGCAAAAGTAACGTAGGCGGCAATCAATGCTACCGCAATCATGAGCCATTCCGGCTGGAAGTCACGCCCTAGAAAGCGCGCGCACAAGGTACAGGCAAGAGTGGCCATGCTGGGGAATACGAGTCGCAGGTAAGAGCGGTTGTAAGGCCACAGGCCTAAAGCGTTCTGAACTTCTCTCAAGTAAAGATAATTGCTAATCGCGTTTGTTACCGCAGCGGCGATGGCAACTCCGACTAATCCGAACGGTTTGACGAGACCCACGGTCGTAACCACCACGAAAACAGCCATAATCGACTGCACGCGAATCAGCCGCCGCTGGTTGCCGGACATTAGAAGCAGATAGCCGACTGATCCCACGCCGGTGTTGATCAACTGTCCAAACACTCCAATCGTAAGAACGACCCATCCCGGCTCAAAGGCCGGTCCAAAAAGCCGCATCAACGGTTTGGAAAATACGATCATCACGAAGGCAAGAGGCAGGGTCAAACCAAGAATCCACTTGGTTAGCGTCTGAAAAATACGGCCGAGTAGAGCTGTGTGGCGGCGTGCGTGAAGATCGGCAATCGTGGGGGAGAAGATCTGGTTCACGGATTGCAGCACGATCGATGTGAAACCCACCAGCGTCGCCGCGACCGCGTAAATCCCTACGTCACGCACAGTGAGAAAAACACCGAGCAGGACCTTGTCCGTTTGCGAGAGCACAAATTCGAGCAGCCCCACACCAAAAGCCGCAGCCGAGAACCAAAACACTTCGCGTTCCAAAGCTACGCCCTCTGTCGGGGCGTGCCGCGCCTGTCTTGGTGTCATTCTCCAGGCAACTGTCGCCATCAGCACGAGAACGACGAGCGAAGTCGCGACCTGCGAGAAGACATAACCGCGCAGACCGTATCCCGCGCTGAGAAGCAGAACGCCGAGCGTGATATTGAGAGGGCTGCCAATAAAGTTTGTAATCAGCGTGCGAACCGCGATGTCCTTATAGCCGGCAAGGACCTGCCCGCAAAACGACGACACACCTCCCAGGGCCAACAACAAGGCGAACCACGGCATGTAAGGCGCGAGAGCGGGGGCGTGATAGACATGCTGCGCGAGGAAAGGCCCCGCGACGACGGCGAGTAAAGCAAGACCGAGGTTCACGCCGAAGAGCAACGTCGACATTTGCCGCAGGAAAAGGTGCAGGTGTCCCCATTGCCCCGTTGCCGAATAGGCAGAAACAAACCGCGTAGCCGCCTGTGGCAATCCCAGGCCGTTAAATACGGCGAGGAAACCCACAATCGTCATTCCGAGAGCAAAGACCCCCAAGCCTTCCGCTCCCAGAACGCGTGCCACATAAATCTTGAAGAGGTATCCAGCCGCAGCGGTAAAAAGCGTTCCCGCAAAAAAAATGGTGGAGTGACGCGAAATTCTCCCCATCTCCGAGCGGAATGCTCCTGCTTCGCCCGAAGGGGAAGATGGCGGCGCGTCCACAACTGTGTTGGGCGAGCTCAAGAACGTGTCTGGTCTGGATGCCACTGTGTCTGGTTTCTTGATTATCGCAGAGGGCTGGCTTGGGGTTGACAGAGAATTTCGGAAAGCTCTTTGGAAGAGATCGGATGCACCAATCGCTCGGCGATGTCCGGCCTGGGGACGGCCGCCGTCAGCATTTCCGGTATCTGGAGAAGATCGTCGGGATGTTCGAGCATGCGTGCCACACCGTAGCGCGCGTACTGCTGGGCGTAAGCAACATAAGAGTGACGCAGCCAGCCGCACAGAAACGCGGGGATGCCGGCTGTCGCGCATTCGAAAGCGGTAGTCGATTCAACGCTGACGGCGCACCAGGTATTGCGCAGAATTTCATCGGAAAAAGGTGCTGCAGTCACCTTCACTGTTTTGCGGTCTTCAGTGCCCAGAATCTGCTTCACCATTCGTTCTCGCTGACGGAGGCTCTCAAAGGGGTGCAGCTTTAGCACCATCGATTTGCCCGACCGTCTCGCGAGCGCGCACAGCCTGGGGAGGACTTCACGATAGATCGCTTCGGTGCGCCAAAAGTCAGTTTCGTAAGCTTCGCTGAAGAAAACGACCCAGGGGGCGTGTTTGCTCCACGCTGCCTGGCTCGCTCTCGATGCCGCCGGCGCAGCGACACGCAACCGGCGGGCATCCACGCCACAGACACGCTCCAGGTAGTCGCGCTCCATTTCTCCTTTCACAAGATACGTCGAAAATGGGGGGCTCTTGAACGCCATGGCGCCATCGAGGGCACCATGATGGCATGCGATCGCGGGAACATTTCGGCTGCGCGCAATCAGCAAAGGGATTCTCGAATACGCATTCGAGTCATCACCACTCAGACATCCGATGACATGCTGCTCGTTGAAAACATTGTTCCACGCATCGCGCACGACCAATCCCCATCGCAACCATCGCCTGCCTCCACGCAAGATGCCGAGGCGCGCGGCAAGGCGAAAATCCGGGTGCTCGGCCAGCCGTGCTTCCAGGCGATCCCATTCCTCATGGAGTTTGCGCAACTCTTCAGGGTTTAGCTGACTCGTCGCAAACGCCGCGAGGGATGCGCCCTTCACGTTCGGCGGGAGCGGCGAGATGGCAGCGGATTCCCGAGCCAACATGAGAAGAAATTCTTGTTCGGGAAGGACGGCCGCGTATCGGAGCGCGGTTTTTGTGACGTTCGAGTACGCGCTTGGCAGAAGGACGACCGGGCGGTTGCCGCGAACCTTGCCGCCAGCGAATCGGCGGCGCCACTTGTAGTTCGAATCGTACTTGTCGTAGACGACTTGCCGAAACTGGGTAAACGAAAGATCGGCTGCGGCACGCCTGTAGCGCGCAACGCGGCGTGCAAGCCTGCGCGCGAGGCCCGACTGCTCTACCTCAAGACGGCGGCCGAGTTCCAGGCTGAGCGCTTCGGCAAGAGGAGAGGGGCGAGTCACCTTCAGATGGTCGCAACTGCCGATTTTGCTCGCCAGTCGTTGCACTAATCGCAAGTCCTGCAATTCGCGCTGCAGAATAATTGCGACTACGTCCCACCAATCAATTCCAACGTGGTCGACCACGTGTCCTGCGCCGAAGGCGATCAAGCCGCGCCAATCGCGCAGGTCGTCGATCTCAACGGCAAGGTCATAAATGCTGGAGACGCGAGTTCCAAGTGTCAGGGACCATTCGTCGTACACGGACGCTGGGGCGCGCCCAAGATCGACGACCTGATCCCAGCGCTCTCGAACCCAGTGACCATCGAGCCCGTCTTCCGGATGCAGAAGAAGAATCTTCATTCGATGCGAAGGAATTCGGCGTTCATCGTTCGATCAGAGTCCAGGATAGAGGAGTACCCCGCTCGATGTTTCGAGCGGCGCGCTTCCCAACGATCTCGTTGAGATAACGGGGATGGAGGCCGTCGGCAGGGCGAATGGAACGCACGTTTTGTAGCGTGAAGGACTCGCCCTTCTTTACATCCTGTACTACAAACAACGAGCGGCGATAGCGCAGGCTCTTAGTTTCGCGCGCGCCGGGAGCGAACTGGGCGGTACCAAGCGCCGCCTCCGCAGTTCGCACGGCATGGATCATCGCCTTGAATTCGTGGGGTTCGAGCGAGAAACCACTGTCCGGTCCACCATCCCCACGGCTTAAGCACAGATGTTTTTCGATCACGCACGCTCCCACCGCCACAGCAGCAATAGGGACCGCGACCTCCATGGTGTGATCGGAAAGTCCCGCCGGACAGCCAAAGCGCCGCGCGAGCTCAGGAATTGTCCGCAGGTTCGCTTCTTCGGGAGGCGCGGGATAGGCACTCGTGCACTTGAGCAAAACAATTTCCTTCGCGCCCGCGGCTCGCGCTGCCTTCACGGCCTCGTCGATCTCCGGTTCATTCGCCATTCCCGTCGACATGATGAGCGGTTTGCCGGTCGTCGCCACTTTCTGGATCAGTCCAATGTCCACCAGTTCGCAGGAGGCAATTTTGTGCGCGGGCACGCTCATCTGCTCAAGAAACTCCACTGCTGATGAATCGAACGGAGTTGAGAAGAGGTCAAGCCCAATGTCTTCGGCTATTTTCTTCAGCTTCGGCTGCCATTCCCACGGCATAAAGGCTTCGGCGTAAAGCGCGTACAGACTGCGGCCATCCCACAGAGTGCCGCCGCCGATCCGGAAGTATTCTTGATCAGAGGCGATGGTCATCGTCTCAGCGGTATAGGTTTGCAGCTTGACCGCATCCGCGCCCACATCTTTCGCGGCCTGTACCAATTTCGCGGCGCGGTCGAAGTCGTGATTGTGATTGGCTGACAACTCCGCAACGATGTAAACGGGGTGGCCTGCTCCGATGTTGTGCTTTCCGATTTTCAAGGTTATTTACGCTTCAAGCTGACGCCTCGCATTCCGCGGACATGGCGCGCACCTGCTCTGGGGAAAAAGCTTGGCCGCGTCCGCTGCGCATGATTGCGCCGGACTCGGGGCCTTTGTTGAACAATAAATCCAGTATCGAGGCGTAAGGCACAAACGGAGGGAAGCGCTGATCGTACTCGGGATGCGTGTAGTTCTGGAACCAAACCTGCTGTTTGCTTGCCGCGAACATCTCCAAGTCATCGAGCAGGTAAAGAGCTGAGCGCGGCGACAAATAGTCCTCGGCTCCGAGCAGCTTGCAAATGGAGACGAGCCGCGCGGAGCACGTTCCTTCCACGCCTAGAGTGGAGCACCGCACCATGGGCGTCTTTACACCCAACTCGTTCGCCAGCCACTGCAGAAGCGCAAGATTGAGGTCGATCAGTTTTGCGCCGTCGCCGTGCCCGTCGAGAATACGCTTGAGTGCGGCGAAGTACTCCTCGAAGTATTTTGCCTTGCCATAGTTGACCTCGATTGAACGGAGGTGCTTCTCGCGAAATCCCGCGTCCCGAATCTCCGCGTCCATCAGCTTCTGTCCGAGGCGGCCACGAAACACAACCGGGACTGTGAGCCACTGCAATCCGGTGGGAGTCTTGATCCGATTGCGCTGATGCCAGGATTGCTTGACGAACTGCGCGTCGTCGAGCAGAACGAACTGGTCCACCTGATCGATCAGGTCAAAGAATCCGGCCCAGGGCAGATATCCCGGTTGTGAAATGGCAATTCTCATTGGCTCGCCGGCAACACGTAGCGCTCGCTTACTTTGCGAAAGCCGAGGGAAAGCCACAGGGCCCGCGCTCCCTCGTTGCCTTCCATGACTTCCAATTCGATCTTGGATGGCGCCAGCTTCCGCAATTCGGCGATGGCCTGGCGCGCGCACTCCAGGGCGATACCCTTCCGCCGATGTGCGGGACCGACGTATAACTCGTAAATGTAGCCCGCTTTTCGCGGAAGGAAGCGATGCTTCTCCAGGCCGTACAGAATGAAACCCGCGCGGTTCCCGCCCGCTAAAATCCAGCGCAAGAAGCGATCAGCGTTGCTTTGAACATTCTCGAAATATGTATTCACCCAGTCCGGCTGCGGAACGAAGGCAGGGTTGAGACTGCGGAAGTGCTCTTCGGCCATCGTTAGAAATTCCTGCCGCTCCGATGCGCTCACCGGAACCAATTGGACCGCAGGCGTCACTCTGGCTCTCCCAGCATTGCATTGACGACTCTTTTCGCGCCCAAGCCATCCACAACCTCACGGCCTCTTGCGGCCATGGTTTCGCGATGCTCTCGGGATTGCGCCGTGGACGCAACCGCAGCTCGCAGCGCATCCGGATCGAACGCAGACGCATCTCCAAGATTGCGAGCCGCACCCCGTTGCTCTACTTCGCAAATCACTCTTGATTGCACTGAATTTCTAGAATAGCTCAACACCGCGCAGCCCATGTACAGGAGTTCCCATAACGTGCCGCCGGCGGCAATGACCGCCAAATCCGAGTTCGCCATGATTTCGGGCATGTTGGGAGGATCCACGAGTACGCGCATGTTGGGTGAACTCAGCTCCTGGAGACGACTCACGTTCGGATAACCAGCGCCAGCAACAACCGTAATCTGCGGATCGAAGCCAACGTCCCGACTTAAAGCCCGCATCACCCGGATCGAAAGATTATCAGGGTCTGTCCCTCCGAAACTGACCAGGACTCGACCGCCGACCGCCGGATGCTGCCGATCTCTGGGGTGCGCTGTGAACTCGCGCCGCAGCAACACATAGCGCGTACCGAGCAACAGGCCAGTATTCCTTCCACTTTGCGGATAGCGGTCCACGCGAGCATCGAGGTTGCTGTTGAGAATCAGGTCAGCTGGAAAGCTATCGCGCTCGGCGAAGTCGTCAATCAATAAAAGACGGAAATCCGGAGCACGCAGCGCGCGAAGATATTCCGGGCTGAACCGGTCCCCATCCACGACCACCCATTTCGCGCCCGCTTTAGCAGCGTGAATGGCGGTCGCTTCAGCGTCCTGGACGCTTCCCGGCGCGGCGTCGATCCGAAGGCAGCGAAAACGTTCCGCGAGGATTCGCGGCTCAAGACCAACGGTCGTCTCTGCGAACGCAAAAAGAACGTCGCCTCCAGCGTCCTGCCATGCCTGCGCCAGGGCGAGACACCGCATCGTGTGGCCGGTGCCGATGGCGGCGCTGGCGTCGGTGCGAATCACAAGTGAGCCCGGGTTCATCGGTTTGGATCGAGCGCGGCGGCTGCTTCAGCGCACTTTGAACACCGCCTCAATCATCTCGCCCTGTAAATATTGTTCCGGATGCGAGTCGCTCAGCCAATTCGCAACCGTCTTGCAGACGTCGGCATAAACTTTCAGCGTTTGCTCGACGGCCAGCGGATCGTGGGCCGCTGTCATGTTGTGGGTGGCGAGCAGCAAGACGCCGCGCTTCGCACATTCCTGCGTGAAGAGGCTGCGCACCAAAAGGCTGTCGTTGCCGCCTGCGTCCAGGAATTTCAGCAGCGACCAGGAAGGATAGCCAATACACCTTACGCGGCTGTCGAGGCCTGCTTCCTTCGACATCGAGTTCAGACCCTCCTGCAGGACGCGGCCGTTGGCCTCAATGCGAGCCAGAGCATCGCTTGTTTCCAGAGTGTCGAGCACCGCCATACATGCCGCCATCGAAGCTACCTCGCCGCCAAATGTGAAGCTGAAGAAGATGTCCTCAAACGTTTTCATGACGGCAGCGCGCCCGACAATGGCGGCGATGGGAAATCCGTTACCCAGCGCCTTGCCGAAGCACGCCAGATCGGGAGTCACTCCAAACTTCTTCTGGGCGCCGCCGAGGCCAAAGTGAAACCCGCTGCAGATCTCGTCGAAGATCAGCAGCGCGCCATGCTCGTGCGCCAGGGTTTTGACCCCTTCAAGAAATCCCGGCGCCGGAGGCCAAAAATTCACCGGCTCCATGATTACGGCAGCAAACTCGCCCGGGTGTTCTGCGAGCAGTTTTTTCAGGGACTCAAGATCGTTGTAGACGAAGGGATGCGTCAGGGCGCAAACGGCTTTCGGAACGCCGGCGTTGCGCGTCGTGCTGCCGATGTACCAGTCCTGCCAGCCGTGGTAACCGCAGCAAGCGATACGTTCGCGGCCGGTAAAAGCGCGAGCGGCGCGGACGGCGCCGGAGGTAGCGTCGGAACCATTCTTTCCGAAACGCACCTGCTCAGCGCACGGAATCATGCGGGTCAAACGCTCCGCAAGCTCCACTTCCAGAGGATGCGGCAGGGAGAAGCTATGTCCCTGGCTCAACTGCTCTGCAACCGCCGCATTCACGCCTTCGTGTGCGTACCCCAGGATATTGGGCAGAAGTCCCTGGATGTAGTCGATGTATTCATTGCCGTCAACGTCCCAGACGCGGCAGCCCTTGCCTTTCGCAAGAAACACAGGAGCCACGCCGCGCACGTGCTGATTGGCGCCTTTGCTGAATGTTTGCGACGAACCAGGTACAACCTTGGCAGCACGTTCGAACCACGCCTTCGACTTTTCAATCGAGCGCAACGGAGCAGCGGCGGCCACGGCATCCTGAAACAGGCTTTTGTAGAATCCTCGGTTGGAGACAATCTCCGAGTTCATTTTTTCCAAGCCGGGATTTTTCTCCAGCAGTTCGAGAACATCCTTCATTACAAAGTTCTCCTTTTGGGGAAAGGCGCGATATACGGCGCGAATGAACTCCAGATCTTCAGCCTCATCGACGGTCCAGCGGTAGTGCTGATAGGGAGTGCTTGAATCGTTTTCAACGTTGGCGGTACGGAACTTGTCCGAGCGTATGTAGGGCGTCACATGTTCGCGCTCGTGCTTTTTTGTGGCTCCGTGCCAGGCTCGCTCAAGCGCAGAGAAAGAAAAAACCTCGGTATCTAATCCATCGGGGTAACTGCGAACCATGGCATTCGAGGTGTAATCGATGTCTCCGCGCTGAAACCGTTGCACGACACGGTCAATCACCCCGGGGTCGATGAGCGGGCAATCGGCGGTGATGCGGACAACCTGGGTCGCTTTCTCACCCAGCGCAGCCATATAGTAGCGGTCCAGTACGTCGTTCTCGCTTCCGCGATAGCAGCGAACACCCATGCTGTGGCACAGCCGCTCGATCGGATCGTCGAGAGAGTTTGTCGAAGTGGCAACAACAACGCGATGTACCAGCCTGGCCCGCTGCACGCGGCGAATCACGTGCCACAACATCGGATGTCCATTGATCTCGGCTAGGCTCTTCCCGGGGAGACGGCTGGATCCCATGCGGGCCTGAATAATGGCAACCACTGTTCCCCCACTCATGTTGGTCGTCCAGTCGAGGATCTGTACCTTGCCCTCAAGCGAAGACTTCTTCGCTGCCTCGACCACGCGGATCACGTCGCGCCCCTGTTCCACGCTGACCAGCGGACCTGTCCCGCTCTCGAGCGACTCCAGAAAATGGCGCATTTCCGCGAGATACATATCGTTCGCCTGAAACACGTAGGGGACGCTCTTCCAAACGGAATCTTCCGACGAAAGCCAACGCACCTCTTTCGATGTGAAGTCCCACAACACGGTTCCGGCTTCCGCAACGACCTTGCAGGTTCGGGTGTAGGTCCTCTGAACGAAATCAAGATGAAGCTCGGCTCGCCGCCGCTCGGGAAAGGCCAGGTAGATCCATGCCGAGTCCTCGACATCGACGTCCAGATTGCTCAAATGCTCGGCGCGGCAACTGACTTCCGTCGGCCATCCGAGCAGCCAGCAAATGTAGTCCAGTTCGTGCGAGCCGTCGAGAATGATGCCGCCCCCCAAATCCTGGCGGGCGCTATAACTCTCCTTATAATGCTGCCACGGGCGCCAATCCGGCAGATACTGGCCGGCCTCCACATTCAGCCAGAGCACGCGTCCGACCTTTCCGGAATCGACGATTTCCTTTACGATCTGCAGGCCGGGGTGAAAGCGAAGGTTATAACCAACCTGCACAGCCCGGTCGCGGCGGCGGGCTTCCGCGATCAGCGCTGCAATTCCGCTCGATTCATGGGATAGCGGTTTTTCGATGAATACGTGCGCGTGAGCCTGTAGCGCGGCCAGCGCTTCTTCGACGTGATAGACCGGGGGAGTGCAGATAACCACAAAGTCAGGCTTGAATTTGTCCAGAGCGTCCGGATAACTCCCGAAAAATTCGCCCTGTACTTCCTTCGCACACAGCGCGATTGCCTCCGGGTTTGTGTCGCAGAGAGCGAGGTGATTGAGCCCGAGAGATTTCAGGTTTTTTGCATGGCGCCGCCCGATAGAACCACATCCCACCACCAGCGCCCGATAGTTG
>Ga0335069_10014016_pt1 | contig 11244 bp, 9 predicted proteins | sample Lox_Sample_11_FD_206714 | JGI IMG/M metagenome (GOLD analysis project Ga0335069, IMG submission 206714) | Soil microbial communities from Loxahatchee National Wildlife Refuge, Florida, United States - Lox_Sample_1.1 | ecosystem: Environmental > Terrestrial > Soil > Wetlands | place: USA: Florida... | reverse complement strand
GGAAGGCCGCAGAAGTCGTGATCCCGCTGAATGTAAGGGCCGTGTGAAGGTTGTTTGTCAGGGTGACCGGCTGTGGGGTGCTTGGAGTGCCGGAAATCTGGTTGTTGAAATAGAGCCCTCCCATCACAGGAATCGTCGCCACCGGTACCACGCCATTCCCGCTCAGGCCGATAATTTGCGGAGACGTGGATGCGTTGTCAGTGATCGTGAGGCTGCCGCTGTAATACTTCACCACCGTCGGGCTAAAAGTGACATTGACCGTGCAGCTCCCGCCCACAGGCAGAGATGTACCGCAGGTGTTGGTTTGCGCAAACCCATCCGACGTTTGAATACCCGTAATGCTGAGAGTTGTTGGCAGCTCATTGGTTACGGTCACGGTGTAACCCGAACTCGTGGTTCCGGTCGCTTCCTGCGGAAACGAAATGGCAGTCGGAATAAACTTCACGGGAAGATATCCGTTGCCGGTCAACGAAACAGTCTGCGGAGACGTGGGCGTATTGTCCGTAATGGTGAGATTCGCAGTGTAGTACTTCGCCGCCGTAGGAAAGAATGTGACGCTGACTGTGCAGTTTCCTCCCACGGGAAGAGAAGTCCCGCAGTTGTTCGTCTGCGCAAAAGGCGCCGGCGCACTGATTCCCGTCATGCTGATCGGCAACGTCTGGTTATTGGTCAGCGTGACAACGGATGCAGGACTGGTCGAGTTGATCGGCTGATCGGCAAACGGAAGCAGCTTGGGTGAGTAAAGAATCGGCGCAATTCCCGATCCCGTCACTTTGAACGACTGAGGCGAGCTTGGATCGTTGTCCGTTACCGTCACACTCGACGAATAGCTCTGCACCGCAGTGGGAGCAAAAGTCACCGTCACGTTGCATGAGGTTCCGGCGGCAAGCGAAGCTCCGCAATTGCTCGTCGCGGCAAACGGAGCAGGGGCGGAAATCCCGGATATCGCGAGCGGCACCGACAGATTGTTGGTCATTGCAACAGTCATCCCGCTGCTTGTCGTCCCGGCTGCCTGATTTGGAAAACTGATCTGAGTCGGCGCAAAGGTCACCGGAATCACGCCGTTGCCCGTAAGGGTTACGACCTGCGGGGAATTTCCGGCTGTGTCAGTAATCACGAGAGAGGATGAGTAGTACTGTTTCGCAGTCGGCGTAAACGTGACATCTACTGTGCATTGCTGATTGGGCGCAAGACTCGATCCACAATTGTTGGTCTGCGCAAATGGCGGCGAAATCTGAATGTTCGAAATTGTGAGCGTACCCACCTGGTTATTCCAGATCGTGACGGCTGCCGCGGGGCTTGTCGTTCCGACTCCTTGATTCGGAAAAGGAATCTGGCGCGGAGAAACGGAGATGTTTTGCGCAGGACCGACGCAGCCGTATGCGAACGGAAGGACGGAAAGCAGGACTTTTGCTAAGCGATGCGATCGGATCTTTCTCACGAACTCTCCTGCAAGGGTCAAAGTCGCCGTGGAAGTGTGTTGCCTGTTCAGCAGTTACTCGAAGCTTGGGCCAACTCTGTTTGAATCGAACGCACGACCCTGGACCCGATGTAACCGCGAACCGAAACAAGCAAGAACTTCAATCACTGCAATGAGGCAATCAGCCTTTTAGAATTCGTTTGGAATCGCTTCGGGCCTGGCGCCTCAGGGGGCACAGGAGTTGCGCCTCTTGTCCGGACCGCCACGTTGGAGGCGGACACGGTTGCCCTTTTACGTTTTCTGTGATGCCTCGGCATGTGAATTGGTTGGGCGCCGTTGCCTGGGGCTGGCCGTTGCCTCTAACCATTGGCGCGATTTTCCGGACCCGGAGGTCCCTGGAGCGTTCCGCGTCCCCAGGTTTCAGCGCCACTTCGCCATCCTTTGAACCCGCAAAGGCATCGTAGCGCGTAAGCTCTGATGGCTCACCGAAGACAGAGACCCATGAAGGAGATATGCCATGGCCGCCGTCGCCGCCAGGAAATGCGCCAATCCCGCCTGTGTCTGCGTTCCACCCGAAAAGGAAAAGTACTGCAGCGCCCACTGCGAAGGAGTCGCAGACAAGGTCGAAATCGTCTGCACCTGTGGCCATCCCCCTTGTACCAGCGCCGGCATCAATGCCTGATACCGGCGTCTGGGACCGGTTGCATAAATCAGGTCATCAAGGATACGGGCTCTAGCTGTACATCAAGAGGCGCATTCTCAAGATTGGACCTTACTCACGAGGGATAGTCCTGCTTCGCCCAGATGATTGATGCAATCCGCTCTAGACTCCGCCCTCAAAGATCTTCTTCGAAAGATAGCGCTCGGCAGAATCGGGAATGATGGTCGCTATTCGCTTGCCCTTGCCGAGTTCACGAGCCAACTCGATAGCGGCATACACAGCTGCGCCAGCGCTTGAGCCGCCAACCAGCCCCTCTTCCGCTGCAAGCCGCTTCACCATAGCGAAGGCGTCGTCATCACTCACCATCGTCACGCGGTCGCAAACTTCACGATGGAATGTCTCCGGAACGAAGGAAACTCCAATACCTTCCACCCGATGTTTTCCCGGGGTGCCACCCTGCAGGATGGAACCCTGCGTCTCAACCGCGACAGTTACCACCTCCGGGTTATGTTCCTTGAGATACCGTGCAACGCCCGAGAATGTTCCGCCCGTTCCCACGCCTGCCACAAAGCCATCTACTCTGCCTTCCATCTGCTCCCAGATCTCGGCCGCGGTGGTTTCATAGTGGAACTTCGGATTTGCCTGATTGGTAAACTGTCCGGCCATCAATGAGCCGGGAATCGATCTCGCAGCTTCGTTCGCAAGTCGAATGGCTCCAGCCATTCCCTCAGCCTCGGGAGTGCGCACCACTTCGGCGCCGAAACCGCGCATCAGAATGCACTTTTCTTCGGCAAATCCCTCAGGCACGAAAAGCTTTACCGAATACCCCCGGTTCACCCCGATCAATGCCAGTCCCACGCCTGTATTTCCAGCCGTAGCCTCCAGGATCGTTGAGCCGGGATGGATCAGCCCCTTTGCCTCCGCATCGAGAATCATTCCCAGTGCAGCACGATCCTTGATGCTGCCGCCGGGGTTCAGAAACTCGAGCTTGGCAAAGACTGCAGCAAGAGGCTCCCGCGCAAGGCGCGCCAGTTTCAGCATCGGTGTGTTGCCAACCAGCCTGGTGATGTCGTCTGCAATGCGGAGTGACGTGAGAGTGCTGCTTTCCGAGGCCATGGATTCTAAGTTTAGCTTATGGTTCCTGAGTTTCAGTTCCTCACCTGCGCCGTCCGCTTTGACACACGGACCGCCGGGAAGTAGCCGGTTCGCGTTCGCACGTTCAACTTACTCTTGCCGGGGGCATCTGCGGTCACAGTGACGCGGCGGAACCCCGGTTCCGAAGTCGGCTTGGTTGAGTGATACCCGATCGTGTATTGGCTCCGGATATCTCTAGCGACCTCCGCGGCGATCTCGTCCACCTGCTCAATCGACTTCGGGAAGAAAGCAATCCCGCCTGTCTCTGTCGAGAGCATCTCCAGCGCGCGCCGCGCATGCCGCACTTCGGAGTGGCTCATCTCATCCCCAAACAACAACCCGATCGAATAGATGACGGGCCCGGAGAGTTGCTGCACGCGGCGAATCGTCTGCTCCAGGGTCAGGGTGGAAGCGTTGTCTTCGCCATCCGTAATGATCACCAGGACCTGTTTCGGGCGCTTCGCATCCGCAACCAGCTTGTCTGCCGATGCAACCACGGCGTCATACAGTGCCGTGCCTCCCCGGGATTCAATATGGCTCAAACCATCGCGAAGCTTGTTGATATTCCCGGTAAACTCCTGGTCGATGAACGCTTCGTCAGAGAAGTTCACGACAAACGCCTCATCCTGCGGATTCGAGGCTTCGACCAGGTCGAGCGCTGCTTTGTTCACAGACGGGCGTTTCTTCGACATCGATCCCGAGTTGTCCACCACCAGCGCGATCGACACCGGCAAATCCGTGTGCTGGAAGCTGATGATGTTTTGTTTCACTCCGTCTTCAAAGACCTGGAAATTATCCCGCTTGAGATCCTGAACCAGCTTGCTTCCTTCCAGCACGGTTGCGTTGAGGACGACTTCCTCGACGTCCGTACGCAGCACGTAGCCCTCGCCACCCTCCTTGCGCAACGGCTGCCCGGAAATGCTGGGCTGACCATCGGCATCGGGAGAGCGCACAGGATCGCGATCCACGGTGAGCGGCGTGCTCTGGCCCGGCGCGGCAGTCTGTTGCCTGGGCGGCTGTTGTGCGCTCAAAGTGATCGCCGATATCGAAAAGAGAATCGAGAGAACCGCTTTATTGCAGTGGCGCATAGTAACCGGTACGTGCATGAACGGTCAGTGGAGGCAAACCTGACGGAGGACTCAGCTTCACCTTCACTTTACGCCACTTGCCGTCCCGGGTCATATCCTTCGGCGTATATCCGATCACATATTGGTTTCGCAGTTCGGTGGAGATTTTCTCCGCGATATCTCCCATTTCAGACAAATCGTCAACCCGGAACATCCTGCCACCCGTCTCCTCGCAGAGCTCGTTCAGCAGCAGCGGCCCCGTACGCTCCTCCGGAGTCGCGGCATAGGGATCAAAAATTCCCATCGAGTAAATCTCCACATCCGACTCCCGAACCTGCGACCGCACCTCGCCTTCGGTATAACGGGAGCGGTTGTCCCCGCCGTCTGAAACGACAAGCAGAGCCTTGCGTTCATGCCTCGCGTCTTTCATCTTCGCCACGCCGTAGTAAATCGCATCCAGAAGAGCTGTGCGATGCCCGCTCTTGATCGTGGCAAGCCTCGCCTGGATGTCCTCTACGGAGTTTGTGAAGTCCTCAATAAGCTCCGGGCGGTCGTTGAATCCGATCACAAAGAACTCATCTTCGGGATTGGCTGTTTTGATGAACTGGAGAATCGACTCGCGGGCCCGAATCAGCTTTGACGTCATCGAACCCGAAAGGTCAAAAATGATCCCGATGGAAACTGGCGCATCCTCAGCGGCAAAGCTCCGGATTTTCTGCTTTCCGTTGTTCTCGAAAACCTGAAAATCGTCCTGCTCAAGCCCGGTAACCAGCCGGTTCATCGGGTCGGTCACCGTGATCGGAACAAGGACCATATCGACATTCATTCGAATCAATGCGCCAGGCCTCGCCTTTGCTGAGGCGGCGCCAGTGGCCGGAGCCGCTTCGACACCCTTGGGCTCTCCCGTAGTCGGAGCAGTCGACGATGGCGGCGGTACATGGACCTTGTTCAGGGGATCGTCCTGGGCCGCCAGTCCCGAACCGCACAACGCCAGAGCGATAACCCAAACCCAGGTCAAAAGATGATCGCAGCCCGCCGATCGAGTTCCGCCCACCTTCCTGCGCCGATCAAAGAACGTCCCCATGTCCGATATTCCTGAGTGAAGGCGATATTAGCACGCCTAATTGACGGTTGGTGTCATAGCAATGTCACCACGATTGCGACTTGCAAATCCCTGATCTCTGAATGTGATCGGACTCGGGCAGTAACTATCGCTGGTTTACAATCGAGCCTGGACGGGCAATGGCGGTTTTAGGATCGCTCAACCTGCAAATTACGTCGATTCAACGGGGAGCACGCACCTTCTTCATGGCAAGTATTTATCCATTCCGCGCTTGGCGTTACAACCTGTCAACTGTCCGGCTGGACGATGTGGCGACTCAGCCCTATGACAAGATCTCCCCCGCAATGCAGCAGGCATACTATCAGCGCAGCCCCTACAACCTCGTTCGTATCATCCTTGGGCTACCTGAACTCTTCGATGCCGAGCGTGGTGAGAGCGTCTACACCCGCGCCGCCCGAGATTTCAATGCGTGGAAGGAACAAGGCATCCTGGTGCAGGAAAAGGACCCTTGCATCTTCTCCTACTCCCAGCGGTTTCGCGTCCCCGGCTCCGACGAGGTCAAGGAGCGTCGCGGCTTCATCGCTCTCGGAAAACTTTACGACTACTCCGAACAGGTCGTCTTCCGGCATGAGCAGACACTCTCCAAGCCGAAGAGCGACCGTCTCAGCCTGCTCAAGGCTACTCGCGCCCATTTCGGCCAGATCTTCATGCTCTATTCAGACCCGGCCGGGAGCGTCGAGAAGATCCTCTACGAAGGCGCCGGACCCGCTGACGCTGAAGTCACCGATGAATATGGGGTTCTGCACCGCATCTGGCGTGTCAACGATCCGGCCACGATCCGCCTGCTCACCTCAACCATGGCCGACAAAAAGCTGATCATCGCCGACGGCCACCACCGTTACGAAACAGCGCTGAACTACGCGAGGGAGCACGCCGCCCATACGGGACGAATCGAGCACGATGCCCTCGAGCTTCCGCAGCCTTCCTACCCGGAAGCGGCCGTGATGATGACCTTTGTCAACATGGACTCCGATGGGCTGGTCATCCTCCCCACGCATCGCGTCGTTCACGACCTGGCCGGCTTTGACCCAACAGCATTTTCCCGAGCCGCGGGAGAGTTCTTTGACCTCGAGCCGCTCCCGGCAGGCGAAGCGCAAGGCTACCTCGATCGGCTCCGCCAGCAGGCGGGGCCCGCCTTTGTGGCTGTAACTCGCAGCGGAGCTTTCCTTCTGCGCTCCAGGCCCGGTCCTGCCGCCTCGGCGCTCGCCGGCCTGCCAGAAAACCAGCGCCAGCTCGACCTGAGCCATCTACACACCATCATCCTCGACCGATTGCTCGGTCTTGACGTCGAGAAGGTGCGTGAGCAAACCAACATCCGTTATCTTCGCGACGCAGCGGAAGCGGTGGAGCAGGTTCGGCGCGGCGAGGCTGACGTTGCCTTCCTCACCAATCCGGTGACGATGGATCAGTTACGGGAAGTCGCCTTTGCGGGCTCTGTCATGCCGCAGAAGTCCACTGATTTCTTCCCTAAGCTTTTGAGCGGCCTTGCCATCTATGCACTGGAGTAAGTCCGCGCCCGCGGTTTTTCTTGGCGTAGCAGCCGCACTTGGCGCCGCCGCGCAACAGGCGCCCCCCGTCCCCGCCCCCAGGTTCGTCGTCTTAATCGACGCAGCGCACGGGGGCGAAGACACCGGCGGGAAGCTCGGCAGCGGCACACTCGAAAAGGCAGCCAACCTCGCCATGAGCGTCAGGCTTCGATCCCTCCTTGCCGCGCGAGGCATCTCCGTCGTGACCACCCGTGAATCCGATGCTGCCGTTGATTCGAACAGGCGGGCCGAAATTGCCAATCGAGTCAGCGCGGGTGCCTGCCTGAGCCTGCACGCCACCGAGAGCGGATCTGGAGTCCATCTGTTCGCTTCGTCTCTGGCTCCAGCCCAGCCGGCGCAGTTCCCGGCATGGAGGACTGCCCAGGCTGCCTGGGTCACTCGCAGCCTTGCCCTGGCCGGGGTTCTGAATTCCGCGCTTGATCATGCCACGATCGGTGTGACGCTCAGCCGGACCGCTCTGCCCGGCATCGATAGCATGACCTGCCCTGCCCTCGCCGTTGAGATCGCCCCCCAGCGCGGAGAAGATGACAGGATCGTCGCTGAGCCCGATGATGCGGATTATCAGGCGCGGGTGGCTGTTGCTCTTGCTGCCGCAATCGTCCAGTGGCGAACGGAGGCGCGCCAGCCGTGATCCCCCGCTACCAAAAGATCCTGTTCGTCGTGCTCCTCATTGCCTCGCTCGTGATGGGAGCCGTGCTCTGGCAACTCCGTGAACGGGCCCACAAACGTCTTGTGGCTGGTGAATCCTCGGCGCCCACTACCGCTCCCGAGGTTGCACCCGCCGAACAAGCTACACTCGTTGTTGCCAACGACGAAGACAACTCTCTTCTTCCCCAGGTGCACTCTCTCCCCTTGCCGAGAGATTCCGGCGCCCGTGCACGCGCCGTCCTGGGCCGCCTTCTGGACCTCTATGCGGACCTGGAAGCAAAGCATCCAGTCCCCGGAGGGGCCGCATCAGTCATGCAGGTCTTTCTGCTCCCGGCTTCGAGCAATGCACAGGCGCAGGATCCCGTGGCCCAATTGGCGGTCGTCAATCTGACCTCCGCTTTCGCCGCCAGCCACCCTTCGGGCCTGCAGACCGAAACTCTGACGATCGATTCAATCTGCGCAACACTGCGTGCCAACCTTCCGCACGTCGCCGAGGTCCGGTTTCTCGTCGATGGTCAGCAGAGGGCGACACTCGCCGACCACGCCGACCTGACCCGGACCTATCTCACCGCCCAGGCTGCATCTGCCGAAGGAACAAAACCGTGAGCGATAAAGCGACAATTCCCCCCACCATCGGCGTATTCGATTCCGGCTTTGGCGGGCTCACCGTTCTCCGTGAGCTCATCGAAAAGCTGCCGTGCGCACGGTTCGCCTTTATCGGCGACACCGCCCGCCTTCCTTATGGTTCCAAGTCGCGCCGCACGATCGCCCGCTACGCCGTCGAGAGCGCACAGTTCCTCGTTCGCGAACAGGGCGCCGAGTTTCTCGTCATTGCGTGCAACACCGCCAGCGCGCTTGCGCTGGACGCTATTCAGGAGGCCGTTCCCGTCCCCGTCCTCGGCGTGATCGAGCCGGGCGCCCACTCTGCCCGCGCCGCCTCGAGGACGGGAGACGTCCTCGTCATTGCCACCGACGCCACCGTGCAGAGTCATGCATACGCGGCTGCATGCCGTGCTCAGGGCCTGCGCGCAATCGAGAAAGCGTGTCCCCTGCTCGTGCCTCTCGTGGAAGAAGGATGGACGAGCCATCCCGTCACAGAAGAAGTCTTTCAGATCTATCTCAGCGAGATTACGCGCGACGCAGCCGCGCAAGGTCTTCAGCCTGACGCTCTCGTCCTCGGTTGCACGCACTATCCTCTTTTACGCCCGCTCATCGAAAAAGAAGTTCCCAGGGGTATGCGGGTGATCGATTCCGCCGAATCATCCGCCGAGGCCGCCGCAGTTATGTTTAACGGCCGATCAAAGCCTGCCGGCACAAGCGACGAGATCCGCCCGACCGAGATTCACTGCTTTGCGACTGACTCCGTTGAAAAGTTCGAGCGGCTCGGATCGCGCTTTCTGGGCCGCCCGGTGGGCAATGTGCAACTCGTCGACCTTGGCGGATGACTGCTAGTTCGATCAATCTGCCGTTTCAAGATGCAAGGTTGATGTCCTTTTCCGCGTGGCAAACAGGTACCAAGCAAACCAGGCAGGCACGGTCCAAACAAAGTGCGGACTCAAAATCCACTGACCTCGCGTTAGCTGGAACAATGGAACAGCAAGAAACAGCGCAAGCGGCAGAAGCGTTCGCCCATTCTCACGCGCGCGCCATACCCCGGCAATCACAGCCGGAAGCAATACTGCCTCGTCCGTAAACCACGAGTACGGGGCGCATCCAACCGAGACGATCAGGAGGAGCAATCCCTGGTCAAGCCAGTTCCATCTCTCTCTCCGGCTTTGGAAATACCAGACCGCCCAGGCCGAAGCCCCAAGGACGGGCACGAATTGAAGCCAGGAAACGTCCTTGTCCACAGCATTGCGAAAAACTCTGCTCAGATTCTCTACAGGCACGGTCGCAGGCCTAGCGGCGTGCATGAACTGCTGCCATTGGGACCAGGCATGCGGGTCGACGACGAATGCGACGGCCACAGCGGCCACCAGGCCCGCGGCAAATCCCGCGAGAAGCGTGTAGCGCTTGCGGCTCACAACCCACAGTAGAAGAACGATCCCGAATGGCACAAAAAGATGCGGCTTCAGCGCACACACGAGCAACGCAACACCCGCGACAAAAGGCCGTGACTCATGAAAGGCAAGGAAGAGCGACACGCCGACCATCAGAAAGATGCCAAACTGCCCGATCATGATGCAGGCAATAATCGGCGCGAAGCACAGGCACAATAACTGCTCAAACCACGGTCGCCTGCCGCCGAGGTTCCAGAGGATCCAGATCGACATCCCAGTCGAAGCGAGCATGAGGATCAGCCAGAGAAGATCGGCACCACGCGCGGAGAAAAATCCAAGCGGCGCAACAAAGCCCAGGATGATGGGCGGGTTCATCGCCACTTCTGGATAGTCCGATCCCGCCAATTTCTCTAGTTGGAAGACAGACGCAACGTCGTAGGGGTTCCGGCCTTCCACAAAGAGCTTTCCGGCGGCCCAGTATTCCAGCGTATCCCGATTCCAGAAGTGCCCGGCATTGAACCTTGCCGCCACAGCCGCCATCATCAGCGTCATCGCCGCGGTGATGAGCAGGCAGATCGCCGTCAGGATGCTCCAAATGCTGATTGGACGCTGGCTCTTGCGATGTTGTGTCTTCACTTCAACCCAACCGTCTTTCCGATCCTGGTTCAGACCGAGCCCGCACTTCGGCGAGTTCCTCAAGTCCTGCCGATCTCTCCAGAGCGCTTTCCTAACGGTAACAAACTCTCACCCAAGCGGACCCACGCGTCTTGCACCCCTCAGTTCGTCGGTAACCTGCTCGAGTTAGGACGTTGGGAACGAGACTCCCTAAAGAACTGCTCTGATATTCTGAAATGCGGTTGCCCTTAAGACTCCCCACTCTGAGGGAGCGCGGGCATTGGAGGAACACGAAGAGCATGATTGATTTGGCAGGCAAGACGGCTGTGGTGTTCGGGCTCGCAAACAAGCGTTCCATCGCCTGGGGCATCGCCCAAAAACTGCACGCGGCCGGCGCAACCCTCGCCATCTGCTACCAGAACGAACGCATGAAGCTCGAGGCCGAGAGCCTGATTGGTGAGCTTACGGGCGCAAGCGGCTTCCAGTGCGATGTCTCCGTCGACACTGAGATTGACGCGCTCTTCGCCGCCCTTAAAGAAAAGTATGGCAAGGTCGATATTCTTGTTCACGCGGTCGCCTTCGCCCCTGCAGCCGACCTGCGCGGCGAATTCATCAACACTAGCCGCGAAGGTTTCCGGGTTGCAATGGACATCAGTGTCTATTCCCTGATCGCTGTCAGCCGCGGCGCCGCTCCGCTCATGACTGACGGTGGCAGCATCATGACCTTGACCTACTACGCCGCAGAGAAGGTCGTGCCTAACTACAACGTGATGGCGATTGCCAAGGCAGGGCTCGAATCCGCCACACGCTACCTCGCCTGGAGCCTCGGCCCAAAGAACATCAGGGTCAACGCCATCTCCGCCGGGCCGATCAAGACGCTTGCCGCTCGCGGCGTCGGCGATCTTAGCGACATGATGAAAGCTCACTCCGACCGCGCTCCCCTGCATCGCAACGTCGATCAGCTTGAGGTCGGCGGCCTCGCCCTCTACCTCGCCAGCGACCTCTCCACCGCCATCACCGGCGAAACCA
>Ga0335069_10014015_pt1 | contig 11244 bp, 5 predicted proteins | sample Lox_Sample_11_FD_206714 | JGI IMG/M metagenome (GOLD analysis project Ga0335069, IMG submission 206714) | Soil microbial communities from Loxahatchee National Wildlife Refuge, Florida, United States - Lox_Sample_1.1 | ecosystem: Environmental > Terrestrial > Soil > Wetlands | place: USA: Florida... | reverse complement strand
CCCTCGTCATGCACGCTGCCGACGTCGCCTTCTGGTGCGCCATCAAGACCCGGCTCGGGATGGAGGACGCCTCGGTGACCAGCGGGATGACCACTGCCTTCCTGGAGCCCGCGCGGCGCGAGGACCTCACCTGCCGAGCGGAGGTGCTGAAGGTCGGGCGCCGGCTGGTCTACGGCGTCGCCGAGTGCCGCGCCTCCCGGCGCCTGGTGGCGCACCACACGCTCACCTACGCCCGGCGGGAGGGTGGGGGCAGTTGACTCGGGGACTCTGCGAGCGTCGATCGCCGGCCTTCCTGGCCCAGCACCCCGCCACGGGAAAGAAGGCCCGCGCCCGGCGCGGCCGGGCGCAGCGCCCCTCAGGTCGGCGCCGCCGGAGCGGGCTCGGCGTGGGTCGGCTCGTAGGACGTGAGCGCCACCACCGCCCGGGCTCGATCCTTGTCGATGATCACCGCCAGCACGATGATGAAGCCGGTCACCATCTGGCGGGCGAAGTCGCCCATCCCCAGGAGCAGGAGCCCGTTGCTGAGCACGCCCATGATGCAGGCGCCGAGAAAGGTGCCGATCATGGAGCCCTTGCCGCCGCTCATGCTGGTTCCGCCGATGACCACCGCGGCGATGGCGTTGAGCTCGAAGCCCACGCCCAGGATCGGGCTGGCGATGTTGAGGCGCATCATGTACATGATCGCCGCCAGCCCCACCATGGCGCCGGTGACCGTGAAGGCCGCGACCTTGTAACGCGACGGGTTGTGGCCCGAGAGCCGCACCGCCTCCTCGTTGTTCCCGATGGCGTAGATGAGCCGACCGAAGACGGTCCGGGCGAGGACGAAGCGGCCGGCCAGCACCGCCGCCGCGGCGATGAGGAAGATGACCGGGAGCTGGAACCAGCCGTATCCGACCATCATCGTACCCACCGCGTTGAAGGCCGGGGGGAAGGAGAAGATGGTCCGGGAGTGGGACACCTGGAGGGCCGCGCCGCGGGCGATGTTGAGCATTCCCAGGGTGACGATGAAGGAGTGGACCTTCCAGCGCTCGGACACCCACCCGTTGAACAGGCCACACGCCATCCCCACCGCCATGCTGGCCAGGAGCGAGAGCACGATGGCGGTGGGCACGGAGAACGACTCGTGGGTGATGACCAGGCCGCCCACCACGGTGGCCAGGGCCAGCACCGAGCCCACCGACAGGTCGATGCCCCCGAGCAGGATGGCGAAGGTCATGCCCACCGAGATGACGGTGTTGATGCTGATCTGGACCAGGATGTTGGTGAAGTTCGCGGCCGACCCGAATCGCGGGGCAAAGACCCCGAAGAGGATCAGGAGGAAGACGAGCGCCAGGCCGATTCCCGCCTCGCGGAGGAGAAGGTTGAGGATCTGTCGGGTGCGCATGGATGGTTCCTAGACGGCGGGGGCGGCGGCCGAGTAGGCGGCGCCGGCCGGGCTCCGGAGGAACTCCTGGTAGGCGAGGGAGAGGATCTTCTCCTGGCTGAACTCGGACCGCTGGACCTCGCCGGTCACGCGCCCGTTGGAGAACACCAGGATGCGGTGGCAGACCCCCATGATCTCCGGCAGGTCGGAGGAGACGATGATGATCCCCTTGCCTTGCTCGGCCAGCCTCCACAGAAGCATGTAGATCTCGTAGCGCGCGCCCACGTCGATGCCGCGGGTCGGCTCGTCGAAGATCAGCACCTCGGCCTGGCGAAAGAGCCACTTGGCGATGACCAGCTTCTGCTGGTTTCCTCCGGAGAGGTTGCGGACCAGCTGATGGATCGACGGGGTCTTGATGGACAGGTCCTCGACCAAGCTCTGGGTGCTGGAGCGCTCGGCCGCCGCCTGCAAGAGCCCGCCGCGCGAGACCCGCGCCAGGTTGGTGAGGGTGACGTTGGCGTAGCAAGGCATGTCCAGGATCACGCCCTGCGCCTTGCGATCCTCGGTGAGGAGGCAGATCCCAGCCTGCACCGCGTCCCGAGGGCGCCGGATGTGCACTTCCCTGCCGTTGCGGAAGATCCGCCCCGAGGGCCTGGGGTCGGCGCCGAAGAGCGCCCGCATGGTCTCGGTCCGCCCGGCGCCCACCAGTCCGGCCACGCCCAGCAGCTCCCCGGCGCGGACGGAGAAGGAGACCGGGTGCGGGCTGCCGCGGTGCCGCAGGTCGTCGACGCGCAGGACCTCGGCGCCCTGGGACACCTCGGGTCGGAAGGGATACTCCTCGCCCATCTCCTTGCCCACCATGAGCTTCACGATCTGCGGGACGCGCGCCTCGCTCGTCCGGAGGGTCTCGATCTTCCGACCGTTGCGCAGGACCGTGATGCGGTCGCCGATGTCGAAGACCTCCTGGAGGCGATGGGAGATGTAGATGATGGTCACGCCCCTGGCCCGCAGGCGGCGGAGGATCTCGAAGAGCCGGCCGATCTCGCGGGGAGTGAGGGTGGCGGTGGGCTCGTCCAGGATGAGCACCTTGCTCTGGCCGGTGAGCGCCTTGGCGATCTCCACCAGCTGCATCTGGGCCACGCCCAGTTCCTCGACCCGGGTCCTGGGCGAGACCGAGAGCCCCACCTCGAGCAGCGCCTCCTCGGTGCGCTGGTGGAGCCGCCGGAGGTCGACCAGCCCGAAGCGCCGCGGGAGGTGCTCGAAGAAGACGTTCTCCGCCACCGAGAGGAACGGCAGCAGGTTCAGCTCCTGGTGCACGACGCGGATGCCGGCCCGCATCGACTCGAGGGTGGTTCGGGGCGCGAAGGGAGCGCCCTCGTACAGGATGTGGCCCTCGGAGACCGGGTGGATCCCGCACAGCAGCTTCACGAGCGTGGACTTCCCGGCGCCATTCTGGCCGACGAGGACGTGCACCTCGCCCCGGCGGATGGCGAGATCCACGGCCTCCAGCGCCACCACGCCCGGGAAGCGCCGGGTCACGCCCTGCAGCTCGATGATGTCGCCCGACCACGCGACCGGGTCGTTCACGAGGCCCTCCGGGACGGGTGAGCCGCGGGACCGGCACGGAGGCCGAATCCCGCGGCCCGTTCGCCGCCCACAGGCTACATCAGGTCCTTCTTGGTGATCAGCTTCACGGGGGTCTTCTGCCAGCCCATCAGCTTCGCGCCGGCCTTCACCTTGAAGCCGGTCTTGATGCAGTTGGTCGCCATGTCCGGGCCGAACTGGTCGATGGTGGCCAGGACCTTGTCCTGCTTGATCAGCTCCTGAACGGCCGGGATGTTGTCGAACCCGACCACCTGCACCTGGCCCCCCTTCTTGGCGGCGTCGAGCGCCTTGACGACGCCCAGCACCATCGAGTCGTTGGCGGCCATCACGCCCTGCACGTCGGGGTGGGCGGTGAGCAGGTTGGTCATGAGCGTGTTGGCCTCCTCGGTCTCCCAGTGCGCGGTCTTGGACTCGAGCACCTTCATCCCGAACTCCTTGGCGGCCTTCTCGAAGCCGAGCCGGCGCATGGTGGCGTTGTCGGCGCCGGGGTTGCCCTCGATGATGAACACCTTGGCGCCCTTGCCCAGCTTCTGGCCCAGGGCCTTGCCGGCCAGGTACGCGCCCTCGCTGTTGTCGGGGCCGACGAAGAGGAAGTCCTTCAGGCCCTGCTGCCCCAGCGCCTTCTTGTCGAGGGCTACGTCGAAGTTGACCACGGTGATACCGGCCTTGAGGGCCTTGGCGGCCGAGGGGACCAGGCCGACGGAGTCGGCCGGGGCCAGGCAGATGATGTCGACCTTCTGGGTGATGAAGTTCTCGACCGCGTTGATCTGGGTGTCGATGTCGGTCTCGGAGTTCATGCCCACCGGGACCAGGGTGAAGGTCCCGTCCTGCTCGGCGTACTTGACGGCGCCTTCCTCCATGATCTTGAAGAACTCGTTGGCCAGCGACTTCATGACCAGGCCGACCACCGGCTTCTTGTCGGCGGCTCGGACAGACAGGGTCGCGGCGAGCGCCAGGATGGCGAACGAAATGCGGAGTCTCATTGTGCTGCCTCCAGTGATTGCTCCTCGTTAGGGCACGAGTGCGGCCTATGCTTCCCCCGGAGCTCGCGAGCGAGCCCCGCACTGCGCTTCCGGCCGGCCATTTCCCTCGGGGCGCAGACGCCCCGCCGACCGTTCGCCTTCCCTTCGATCACCTCCCTTCCGACGTGGCCAAGGCCGAGCCGGTGCCACCACAGGTGTGGCGAATCACCAGCGTGACCGGTAGATGGCGTTGCTGCGGATCGAGCGACTCCGCTTCCAGGCGCCGGGTCATGAGGCTCAGCGCCTCGCGCGCCATCTCCCGCTTGGGTTGGGCCACGGTGGTGAGCGGGGGGATGGTGTAGCGGGAGAGCTCGATGTCGTCGTAGCCGACCACGGCCAGCTCGCGAGGAACGTTCCGCCCCAGCTCGTTGGCGGCCCGCAGGACACCCATGGCCATGAGGTCGTTGCAGGCGAAGATGGCGGTGGGAGGCTGGGCCAGGGCCAGCAGCTTGTGGGCCGCGGCCCAGCCAGACTCCGGGTGGAAGTCGCCCGGGCGTATGAGTGCATCCTCGACGCGCAGTCCCGCCTGCTGCAGGGCCTTGCGGTAGCCGGCCAGCCGCTGGACGCTGGAGGAGACCTTGGGCGGGCCGGTCACGAAGCCGATGCGGCGATGGCCCAGGGACGCCAGGTGATGGGTGGCCAACCGGCCCCCCTCGACGTTGTCGGCGATGACGCAGTCGAGGCCGGGCTTGGCCGCCTCTCGGTCGAGCATCACCACCGGCAGCTTGCCCTCGATGAGCGAGAAGAAGTGGTCGGTCCGATCGCCGGTGGCCACCAACAGGATGCCGTCCACCTGGTTGCGGGCCAGCACGTTGACGTAGAGCCGCTCCTTCTCCCGGTCGTTCTCCGAGTTGCAGAGGACGACGCTGAAGCCGGCTTCGAAGGCGCTGAGCTCGAGCTCCCGCCCGATCTCCGCGAAGTAGGGGTTGGCGCTGTCGGGCAGGACCAGCCCGAGGGTATGCGACTGTCCCCGGCGCAGGGAGCGAGCCAGGCCGTTGGGCCGGTAGCCCAGCGCCCGGATGGCCGCCTCGACGCGTGCGCGGGCGTCCTCGGACACGAACCGGGTCCCGTTCACCACGTGGGACACCGTCGAGGCCGAGACGCGTGCACGGCGCGCGACGTCGACGATGGTGGCCACGAGCCCTCCTCCACGAACAAACGTTTGCGCAAACGATTGCGGGAGGATGTCCTGTTCGGGGCGGGCCGTCAACCGCCGAGCCGGCGATGCGTCCACCCGCTTCGGAAACGAAGCGACGCCGAGTGGTTAGCCGGCCGGACGCCCCGTACGGGAGGAGCGCCGATGAGGCCGTCAGCGCTTCCGGCCGGCTTGCACCATCCCCCCGCCTCGCCCCCATCCGGCAAGATCCGCTCGAGGTCGACGGCCGGCTTCACCAGATGGTCGACGGGCGCCGGGGCCGGTCGCGGAGGAGCCGGGTTCACGACCGAGCCGGAGGACTCGGGCTCGCGATGAGAACCCTCCCTGAGGTTGTCGACGACGGCCACCTCGGGGACGGCCGGAGCCGGCAGAAGACCCCGCTCGTGCAGCTTCGCCCGGATCCTTGCGAGAGCGGCAGGACCGGCCTTCCAGGTGGAAGGGGCCCGTGCACCGGTACCTTCCCGGCTCCGGTGAGCGCCATGCTCCTCGCCGGGGTCGACCCGTGCCTCCTCGCGAGGCGCGAAGAGCCAGGCGATCGCCAGGGATCGGGTCCGGGAGGTCGCCGGTCGAGCGGTGAACCTCCTCGGGCTCGCGAGGCAGCGATCGCGCGGCATCGTCCTCGTGGTCAGGGAAGTCGCCGTGCCATTACGGCTCGGGGCTGCTAGATTGACGCCGCGCCGGCCGATCCTCCCCGGGAGCACACGCGCCATGCACGAGAGCGACTTCCACGTCTACCGCTACCGCTGGGTCGTGCTGCTCGCCTTCATGGTCGCCGCGGCCATGAACCAGCTGCTCTGGATCACCTTCGCCCCCATCACCAGCCAGGCTGCTGCGTTCTACGGCGTCTCGGAGCTGGACGTCGGGATGCTCTCGATGTGCTTCATGATCGTCTACGTCATCGTCTCCATCCCGGCGTCCTGGGTCATCGACACCTACGGCATCCGGGCCGGTGTGGGGATCGGAGCGGTGCTGACCGGGATCTTCGGCCTGCTGCGCGGCTGGCCGGGCCACAGCTACGGGCTGGTGCTCGTGGCGCAGATCGGGATCGCCGTGGGCCAGCCCTTCATCCTCAACGCTGTGACCAGCGTGGCGGCGCGGTGGTTCCCGGCGCGGGAGCGGGCCACCGCCTCCGGGCTCGCCACGCTCTCGCTCTACCTGGGCATCCTCGTCGGGCTGGCCCTCACCCCCACGCTCACGCTCCACGGCCAGATGGGTGGGATGCTGCTGGCCTACGGCGTCGCAGCACTCGGTGCGGCGGTGGTCTTCGTCGGGCTGGCCCGGGAGCGACCGCCCACGCCCCCCTGCCCGCCCGGCATGGAGGCGCGTTCGCTGGTCCTGGACGGCTTCAGGAACATCTTCCGGCAGCGGGGCTTCCTGCTGCTGCTGGTCATCTTCTTCGTCGGGCTTGGAGCCTTCAACGCGGTGGCCACCTGGATCGAGGAGATCGTCCGGCCGCGTGGCTTCGGCAGCGAACAGGCGGGGCTCGTCGGCGGGGCGATGATCGTCGGCGGCGTCCTGGGGGCGGTGGTGCTGCCCACCCTCTCCGACCGCTCCCACCGCCGCAAGCCCTTCCTGCTGGCCGCCATCACCGGCGCCATCCTGGGGCTGGCAGGGGTCACCTGGGCGCAGAGCTTCGGCGTGCTCGTGACCTCTTCCCTGCTGATGGGCTTCTTCCTGCTGAGCGCCGGGCCCATCGGCTTTCAGTATGCGGCGGAGATCACCTTCCCCATCCCGGAGGGGACCTCCAACGGCCTGCTGCTGATGGCGGGGCAGATCTCGGGGATCCTGTTCATCTTCGCCATGGATGCCACGAAATCTCCGGCGGGCGGATCCATGACCGGTCCGCTGGTCGGCCTCGTCATCCTGCTGGTCCTCTGTCTGGGGCTGGCCGCCCTGCTCCAGGAGCCGACCGCGGTGCTGACGCAGGCTGGGCACACGCCAGGAGCGCGCACCACCGTCGAACCCTCCTGAGCCCGGCCGAGCCCCCACTGCTGCCAAGCCTCCTGGTCCAGCAGCTCCAGGGGTCGGCGACCCACCGTGGTGCAGAGGATGGCAGGCATCGACGACGGGGCCCGCTCTCCACCCTCCTCGGGGACCCCCGGCGCCCTGGCCGAGATCCGTGCTGGACGTTATGGCGGGGGGCGGGATCCGAGTGCGAGGGTCGTCGGGGCCCGTTCTCTCCGGATGCCCGAGCGCCCGCCGATCCTCGTCTCTTCCTCCTCCGGAGAGGCGGCGGAGCAGCGCTTCGAGCGAGGTCCGCCGTCATCTGGACCCCGCGGTGATGCTGGCCCCGGCGCAACGGATGGGATCCGGGCGAGGTACCGCGTCCTCCACCAACCCGCACGGTCACGCTGGAGGATGGAGACAGGCCCCTGGAACCGGACGCGGAACTGGAGGGACGGGAGCCCCGTGAGACTGGCTGGGCTCGCCGGTGACCGCGCGGGGGTCCGCGCGATCTCGCCGGCCAGGCCCGGTCAGGCGTTTGCCGCCCGCGAGGTCATCTCCTGGCTCGCATCGCCCATCACCACCCGGAGCCGGTGGACCTCGCCGTCGTCGACAAGGGCTATCGCAGCCGGATCGACGGTCACTCCGTCGAGCAGGGCCGAGCCGATCCCGCGGCAGAGCCGATCCGGGTTGGTGACGGAGATCTCGTACCGCGTGCGGCCGAAGCGCCAGGTGATGGCAAATTCCGGCCAGGAGGAAGGGACACAGGGGTTGAGCTCGAAGGTCCGACCGCGGCGGCGGAGCCCGAGGATGCTCTCCAGCCCGGCGCGGTACATCCAGCCCGCCGATCCCGTGTACCAGGTCCACCCCACCCGCCCGGCGTACTCGGGTCGCGCGCAGACGTCGCCGGCGACGGCGTAGGGCTCTCCCTGGTAGCGCGCGACGTCCGGGGCCGTTCGCGTGTGGTTCACCGGGTTCAGCATGTGGAAGAGCTCGGTCGCCTCGTCGCCGCTCCCGAGCCGGGCGAGCGCCATCACCACCCAGGCGGCGGCGTGCGTGTACTGACCGCCGTTCTCCCGGACTCCGGGCGGATAGCCCCTGATGTACCCGGGCTGCTGCGCCGAGCGGTCGAACGGCGGTGCGAGGAGCACCACCACCTGTGCCCCGCGCCGCACCAGGTGGGTGCGCACCGAGTCCATGGCGCGGTCGGCGTACGGCGCCGGGACCGCCCCGGAGAGGACGGCCCAGGACTGCGCGATGGAGTCGATGGTGCACTCGTCGCCCTGCGCCGAGCCGAGCGGCGTGCCGTCGTCGTAGTAGCCGCGGCGGTACCACTCGCCATCCCAGGTGCGCTCCAGCACGGCCGCGAGCCGGGCCGCCTCGGCCTGGTAGTGGCTCGCCCGGGCTGCCTCCCCGCGCGCCGTGCACAGGGGTGCGTAGTCGGCGAGGACGGCGTGCAGGAAGAAGCCGAGCCAGGTGCTCTCGCCGCGGCCTTCCTTCCCCACGCGGTTCATGCCATCGTTCCAGTCGCCGCCGCCCATGAGCGGTAGCCCGTGCGCGCCGGAGGTGATCCCGCGGTCGAGGGCGCGCAGGCAGTGCTCGTGGAGGGAGGCTTCCTCGCTCGAGATGCGAGGCTCCGCGTAGACCTCCTGCACGCCGGGTGGAAGCTCCGGCCCCTCCAGGAACGGAATTCGCTCGTCGAGCACCCCCTCGTCCCCGGTGGTCCGCACGTAGTGAGCGACCGCGTACGGCAGCCAGACGAGGTCGTCCGAGCAGCGCGTGCGCGTCCCCCGGCCGCCGGGCGGGTGCCACCAGTGCTGGACGTCCCCTTCCCGGAACTGCCGCGCGGCCGCGCGCAGGAGATGCTCGCGGGCCAGCGCCGGCCGCGCCATGGTCAGGGCCATCGAGTCCTGGAGCTGGTCGCGGAACCCGAAGGCGCCCCCCGGCTGGTCGTAGCCGGTGCGGGCCCACATCCGGCAGCTCAGGTCCTGGTACAGAAGCCAGCCGTTGAGGAGAAGGTCGAAGGAGTCATCCGGCGTCCGGACCTGGACCGTGCCCAGGGTCTCGTCCCAGCCGCGCCGGACCGTCTGCAGCGCTGCCAGGGCGGCGCCGGGCTGGCCGTGACGAGCGGCGAGCTCGCATGCCTGCGCCGAGTCCTTGCCCTGGCCGACCAGGAAGGCGAGGCGCCGGGTCTCGCCGGGCCGGAGCACGACCGCCACGTGGAGCCCGGCGCAGGGATCGAGCCCGGCCCCGAAGCGTGCGGGCAGCGCCTCCAGCGCGAGCGCCGCGGGTGCGGACAGGGAGCCGTTCCGTCCCAGGAAGGCGGTCCGGTCGCCGGTCGCCGAGCGCAGCTCGCCGCTGGCGTGGGCGAAGGCCACGCGGCTTGCGAACTCGTGGTTCCAGGCGTTGGTGGCGAGGACCGCGCCGGTGGTCGGGTCCCGCTCGGTCACCACGTGCAGGTTCTGCCCGGCCTGCGGCGGTCCCAGGACCCACTCCGTGTACCCGAAGACCGAGAGACGCCGGGGCAGGTTGTCCTGGTTGGTCAGCGTCAGGAGCGAGAACTTCACCGGGTCCACGGCGTCCACGAAGACGTCCAGCGTGTGGTGGATGCCGCTGGCCAAGCGCTCGAAGCGGGTGACCCCGGGGCCGTGCCGGATCACGAACCGGCCGCTGGCGCCGTCACGGGGCAGGGGCCCGGGGGTGGGAGACCAGGCCGCACCGCTCTCGTCGTCGCGGACCAGGATGGCCTCGGCGGTCGGATCGGTGATCGGGTCGTTGGCGAACGGCGTCAGCCGGTTCTCACGGCTGTTCTCGGACCAGGTGAAGGACGATCCTGAGGCCGTCACGATCGTGCCGAAGCTCGGGCTGGCGATGACGTTGGCCCAGGGCAGCGGCGTCTCCTCCTCGCCCTCCAGGACGATGACATACTCCCGCCCGCCCTCGGCGAAGCCCCCGAGCCCATTGGCGAGCGCCAGCGGCGGCACCCGGACCGGCTCGGCGAGCGAGGGCACCGGGCTGGGCCGGGCAGGCCGCGAGACCGCGAGCACCGGGGGCGCGGCCGTTGCGGGCAGCGCGCGGTCGAGCTGGTGAGCCAGGGTTCCGAGGTCGCCGCTGAGGACGGCGCGCGCCACGCTGGAGAGGAGAAGGCGCTCGGCCTCCGGCATGCGGTCGCCGCGCAGCAGGTAGGCGCCGCCCTTCCGGTGCTTCCAGGTTCGCCACGGTCCATCGTCGAGAAGGGCCGCGAGCTGGGCATGCATCTCGTCGAGGTAGCTGACCGGGTGCTCGTTCAGGATGACCACGTCCGCGCTCAGTCCCTTCAGGCGCCAGTACTCTTGCGCCTGCAGGACCTGCCGAACCAGGGCCAGATCGGCGTCGGAGACCACGCGAACGAGCAGGACCGGAAGATCGCCGGACACGCCGTGGCCCCAAAGCCCCTCCTGCCCCAGGGTGCTGCGGGCCAGCACCTCCGGGCCCGCGCGCAGCGAGGTGTCGGCGTAGAGCACCCGCGAGGCGAGCCGCTCGAAGAGGAGCGCTTCCTCGCTGGAGATGCCAAGGTGGTGGAGCCGACTCTGCGCATGCGCGAAGGCGAGGGCGAAGGTTCGCGCGGCGGCCGCAGGGTCGTGGTAGCGCCGGGCCAGCGCCAGGGCGGTCTCTCGGCCCGAGGCCATCCCGGTGGCGAAGGCGAGCCGCACCACCGCCCCCGGCGCGAGGCGAACGCGCTGCCGCAGGCTCACGATGGGATCGAGCAGGACGCCGGTCGTCCCGGAGAGCGGGCGCCCGTCGAGCGCCTGCGGGTTCTCCGGCCCCCGGCCACGGCCCAGGAACCGCCCCCGGTCGCTCTCCCACTCCACCGGACCCTGCGTCCGGCCCTCCTGGCTGATGACGTGTACCGCGAACAGCTCCTCGTCCTCGGGTGCGCGCGGCCGGCGCCGGCAGAGCAGGGCGTTCGTTTCCGGGAGGTACTCCGACTCGATGAAGAGCTTGCCGAAGGCCGGGTGGGCGAGATCGTCGGCAGCCGGTGCCAGGACGATCTCGGCGTAGCTGGTGATCTCCAGCTCCCGGGCCCGATCCCCGTGGTTCGTCACCTGCAGCCGGCGGATCTCGACGTCGTTCTCGGGCGAGACCGCCACCTCGAGCCGCGTCCCGATCTCGTC
>Ga0335069_10014014_pt1 | contig 11244 bp, 7 predicted proteins | sample Lox_Sample_11_FD_206714 | JGI IMG/M metagenome (GOLD analysis project Ga0335069, IMG submission 206714) | Soil microbial communities from Loxahatchee National Wildlife Refuge, Florida, United States - Lox_Sample_1.1 | ecosystem: Environmental > Terrestrial > Soil > Wetlands | place: USA: Florida... | reverse complement strand
CGTAACCCAATGATCCCAAAGAACCAGAAGGGGAGGGGAGAGGAGTGTCGCGCATAGCTACGAGTCTTTTGAAACTTTGAAACCTTGAAACCTTAAAACTCTGAAACTTTTCAATCGAGGCGTACTAAATGTCAACTTATCCATCACGTTGTCAGCACTTAAAAACTAACGGCACGCAGTGCGGATCGCCCGCGCTGCGCCGCAACCGTTTCTGTTACTTCCACAAGCGCTATCAGGACGAGCGCATCCGTGTCAGCGCCGATCGTCGCCGTCACGGCACTGCCACTTTCTTCCTGCCCGTGCTCGAAGACGCCAACTCCATTCAGATGTCGCTCATGCAGATCATGCGTCTGCTGCTCATCGGACAGATCGAGCACAAAACTGCCAGCCTGCTTCTCTACGCACTGCAAACCGCCAGTACCAACCTGCGGCTCACCCGCTTCGAACCGTGGATGCATGACGTCATTCTCGATCCGCGCGACGCCGGCGACACTGCCCTCAGCCAGAGCCATCTCTGGGAGGACGCAGACTTCGAAGACGAGGACGACGAAGAAGAAGAGATGGATCCCAGGGAGCGGGAAATCCAGGAAAAGATCGAACACGCGGTCAAAGTGGCGCGTCACGCCGCCCGCTTCGATGCCGAGAAGGAGATCGAAGCCCGCGAGCGCGCCCGCAAGCGCTACGAACAGGAAGAGAAGCTGAAGGTGTACGTACAACAGCATCCGGAATACATGATCGTCCGCGACGAAGGGCGCCTCGAACTGGTGCTACGCCCGAAGCCGGAAGCCGCGCAACCGGCGAAGCCCGCGGGTGCCCCTTGCGCCGGCGAAAAGATCGTCGCGGGTGCCCCACCTCTGGCTTCTGTTGCCAGAAGTGCGGATCTTGCGCCCGAAACATCAGGAGAGAAAGAGCCTTCAGCCAGTGCCGGCACTGAAGCAGCGGCAGAGAGGAAGCCCGCACTCAGCAGCACGGACCAAGTCCGCGCCAGCATCATCGACAGGATTCGTAAAGAAGCGCCCGCGCTCACCAGGGCCTACAACGAAGCCCTGCAAAAGCAAGCGGAAGCGCAGGCCGCGAAAAAACAGCCGCAAAAGGAGATGATCAGTAACCGCGGGGAAAAGACTCGCGGCGCTTAGGATCTCCGTTCAATGCAAAAGCCTTCACCGCGAAGAACGCGAAGAAAAACCGCGAAGAACGCAAAGAAAAGCTGCAGAGAGCGCTGAGAAAAGCCGCCGAGTGCACAGAGAAAAGCGCAAAGGACCCTGAGTAAAGCCGCCGAGGACGCCGCAGAGGACGCAGAGATGACCTGGCGTGAGTCCGGATAGAACTCAGGCCGGGTATCCCGGAAGGGTATTCCGGATCCCGGCCTGCGTTTTACATCAACTCGGAAGAATTTCTGCTGGCCTCGTCTTGCGTCGGAGCTGTTGAGAGTTTCTTTGCGGCCTTCGCGGTGTCTTCGCTTGCTTTGCGGTTAAAAATCAGGATCCACGAAGCGTGCGCCGCCGCTCCAAGGAGATCGAGCCGTGGACGCGATCATTAACTCTCGCATCCACGGCCAGAGATGATCTATTGATTCCCCTGAGCAGGCGCGCTGTTCGCCGCGGTTGTTGGCGCTGCGGCCGGAGCGTTCGCGCCGAAGCGCGTCAGGCGCGGGAAGAACGGCGTGACTTCGAACGGCATCTTGTCGCGCGCCGAAGTGATCGCGACCGGAGCCGTCTTCACCATTTCAGCCTTATCGTCCCACGGATTGATCTTGATGCGTCCGCCCAAAGGCAGCGCGGCGATCTGATCGAGCTTGTTGTTGTCGAGCGCCGGACCCTGAGTCGAAAGAGCCGCAAGACGAGTCACCTGTCCGCCTTCGGCGATCGGGTTGCCGAGATGCGTCTGCAGCAAAGCGCCAAGCGCCGGCGCGCGCTGTTGCAGGGCCTTCAGGAACAGCCCAACGTTGTCGAGCTTCTGCGCGTACGGAGAGTTCTTCAGGAAGTCGACTGCCTTCTTGTCGGCCGCAGTTTCCTCTTCCGGAATGTGCTTGAAGCCGAGGTTCTGATAGGTCGCGTCATCGGAGAACAGCATGCGGTCGTTGAACGCATACTTCGATCCCAGGTTGTGTCCGAGGACGATATGCGCCAGTTCGTGCGAGAGCACCGCCGCGAGGCTGGCCTCGTCGGGAAGAACGTCGATGAGTCCGCGGCTGATCACGATTGTGTTGCCCACGCTGAAAGTTTCCAGTGGAGAAGTGAGCAGCACGCGCGTGCGAACCGGACGCGGCAGATCGATATTGTTTGTCACCTGCAGGTTGTTCACGACCGTTTGCAGAATGCGGTCAACGTCGCCTTCCGGAGCGAGCAAGCCTGCGGAGGTCAGACGTTCCACAACGTTGTCTTCCGCCTGCTGCTGCCACACGCGCTCGGCCTGCAGCGGAGAAGCGTCCTGCTGCGTCGGGCTCTCGTCGGTGACGCTGTCGACGCGGATGTTGGTCAGTTCATCGTCTTTTGCGCCCTTCTTCAGGTCGTATCCCCAGATGCGGGTCTGCGCCTTGAACGCCAGCTTGTTCTTCACGCCCGCGCTGAAGTCGCCTTCTTCGCTGTAGATGAACGCCGGAACCCAGTAGCCGGGAATCAGGTTGAGACGCCAGCTGTCCATGTGGAAGAAGTAGGAGTTGCGCGGCGCTGGATAGTAGGTGCCATTCAGGCGCACGATGTTGAATCCCTGGTCTTCGACCCACAGGCGGCCAAGAAAGCGTCCACGGCCGGACTTGGGTTTCGGAGTCACATCGAATACGAGGCAGCGTACTTCGCCCAGGAACTCGCGGCGGACGTAGCGGAAATCGTAGTGATCGCGGTCGAAGTCGGTGCGGTCGGCGTAGACCATCCAGGAAAAGCCCATCGGCTGATATTGCACCTTGTAGAGCTTCTGGAATCCGCCGAGCAGGCGCGACTGCATGCTCTTCTCTTCTTCCTTGAGATAGTCCTTGCGGTCGACGGTTTCGCCCATATCGAGACGGCCGAGGAAGTAGTGATCCTCGCTGGGAACCGGACCAAGCTGCGGGTCGGCGGCCAGGTTCTGCAGATAGGTTTCCACCACCGGCGTACGCGTGGAGAGCACCTTGATCAGCCCATGCTCGCGCTCGATGAACAGGTTCACGACCTGGTCCATCGTGGTCGGCGCAGGCACGGTTGCGGGCGGAGCCGGCGTCTGCTGTCCCGGAGCTTGTGCCGGCTGCGAGGGCACGGGCGCGGACTGCTGCGGAGCAGGAGCCGCCGCTGTCTGCGTCGCATCGGGGGTGGCCGGCTGCGCGGCTTGCGGATCGGGCGCCTGCTGAGCGGCAGCACTGATGGTGACCAGTAGCGCTGCGGTAAGAATCCAGTTCGAAGTGCGCATGACTCTTATCTCCAGTTGTCAGTGGCCAGTGGCCAGTGATCAGTTACTGCTCACTGGCCGAAGGCAGCAACTATCTCGTTCAACGATGTCTTTGTCCCAGTTGTCAGTTGAGTGCTCTTGCTGGCCACTGACCACTGACAACTGGCGACTGCTTCTAATACGCCAGCTGGAACATCACGTGAACGACCGCGGTGGAATCCACCGGCTGGCCGTAGCGCAGAGCTGGCTTGAAACGGATCTTGTTGGCGGCGGCGATGGCGGCATCATCCAGGCCATGGCCCAATCCGCGGACGACTTTGTTCACGTGCAGTGTGCCGTTGGCCGAGAAGCTGACTTCCAGCAGGACTTCGCCTTCCAGCTTCATGTCGCGGGCTTCCTGCGTGTAAACCGGATTCGGCTTGAAGGTGATCTCAACCGGGGTCATTGCCGGACCGGTTTGCACTTGCGCGACCTTCGGAGTGTCGTGCGCGACTTCCTGCGCTCCGAAACCTCCGGTCGCGACACCTTTGCCGTTGCTGCGTCCATCACCTTTGCCGGGAGTGGCTACGCCTGTACCGAAGTCGGCGCTGGCGACCGTACCTTTGATTCCTTTGGCTCCGCCGGAACCGTTGCCCTGCCCGGGACCTGCGGGCATGTCAAACGATCCGAGGGCCGCGGCGTAGAGCTTCGCGCCTTGCTTGCCGGTGCCGGGCAATCCGTTGGGATCGCCGAAGCCTCCGGTCTGTACTTTGTCGATGGGAGCGTTGACTGTTGGTTTCTGCGAGCTTCCAGTGGAAGCGAAATCTCCAGTGTGCAGCAGTTGCGGACGCGCACCGCCGGCCATCTTGATCTGCGGGGCGGCGAACTGGTTCACGACCACCTTGGGCGCTTCCACGGGCTGAGGAGGCGCTTCGCGGTGCAAGGTGGGCGGCACGACCAACTTGGGCTGCTCGAGCACGGGAATCTTCACGGCGGGCAGCAGCTTGGCGTGCATCTGCGGCTTGGGCTTGATGGGAGCGGGCTCAGGCCGGAGCGAGGGCATCGGGATAATTTCGGTGATGTGGTATTGGGAGATCTGAAGCTTGTCGGGGGCGAGCAGGCCGATGTTGATCACGATGAGCAACACCAGCGCGACGATGCCGTAAGCCGTAGCGACGGCCTTCTTGTTGACCTTGGGTTCGGGCAGCAGTCCTAATTGAAATCCGCGGTAAGCCGTCGCCATGCAGTTCTGTTCCTTCCATTGGGACCCAGCCGGGGAGTCGCCGGGAGCTTGGAGATTTCAAAATACGGGAGATAGGACAGGGGGTAAACGTGTCGAGGGCTCTTGACCTTCAGTAACGTGGGAGGGTGCCGTTTGGGGAATGATGCCGAAACGGGCACGGGGCAGGGGATTCAGGGGAGAAAGCCTAAGGCAGCGGACGAAATGCGGGTGAAAAGCGGACAAGCCGGAGACCGGATGGAGCAACTGCCGGAAAAGATTCAACCGCTAAGTTCGCGAAGAAATCCGCGAAGAACGCTAGGAAAATCGACGGCCCAGAAGAGACGGATAGAGTGCTCGCCTACGGCTGATCTCTCAACGACTACTGTCGAAAGAGTTCATGAACATCAGAGTCCATGCATTCCTCAGGCGGATCCTGATAATTGTTTACCATTCGCTTGATTCCGGCCTTCAAGACCATTACATGAAAGTTGATGAGCAGGCCGATTCGGAGATCGAGCAGGCGAAGATAGGAGAGCAGTTGTGCTTCGTCTACGGGATGGAGAGTGTCTTTGCATTTGATCTCAACCACCACCTCACGATTTACGATCAGATCGGCACGGAAGCCGCAGTCCAGCTTCACGGACTTGTAGACCAGCGGCACGGCTTTCTCGCGTTGCACGGGAAGGCCGAGTTGTTCGAGTTCATAGGCCAAGCAGGCTTGATAGGCTGATTCCAAGAGACCGGGGCCGAGGGTGCGGTGCACTTTGATCGCGGCTCCGATGATGCGCGGCGTGCAGTCCGGATGATACATAGCATGCCTCATACTCACTTTACTCCACAGACTGGGCGACAACACTGGGCTCCGAATACGAAATTATCAACGCCTTCCCAGAATGGAACTTAAAAGATTGAACCGCGAAGATCGCGAAGAAACGCCGCAAAGCTCGCAAAGAACGTCGTTCGAGGCCGCTAGATACTGCTACTGCATCATGTTCTTCCTTTGCGCTCTTTGCGATGTTTCTTCGCGAACTTCGCGGTTAAGGGTTGTTGTCGACAACGCGAGGTCTTGCTGTGAAGAGGCTTATGAGCCAGCCTATGGCGAACGTTACCGTGGTGCCGATCAGGACCCACCAGGTCCAGGGCACTTTGGTGGCTCTCCATAAGTAGAGTTCGATGGAGAAGCCGCAGAGCATGCCTGCCATGGCGCCCCATTGATTGGCGCGGCGGGTTAGGACTCCTAGCAGGAAGGCGCCTAGCAGGGCTCCGTAGGCTACTGAGGCGATTTGCAGGCCGACTTCGACTACACGTCCGGCTTTGTGCAGGGCGATGATGGCCAGAGCGAACAGCACGATGGCCCAGAGCAGCGTTGCCAGGCGCGAGAGGCGCATCTTCTTTCTTTCGTCGGCTTGCGGCCGGAAGCGGGCGTAGAAATCCATGATCGCGCTGGACGACAGGGAATTGAGCGCGGCACTTAGATTCGACATGGCTGCGGCTAAGATCGCGGCGATTAGCAGTCCCGAGATGCCATGCGGCATGCGTGTGACGATGAATGTGGGATAGATTTTGTCGGGACCGCCGAACCCTTTTGAAGGCATGCCGTAGTAGGCCCAGAGCATGACCCCAACCGTCAGGAAGAGCGCGAACTGAAAGAAGATTGCCACTCCGCTGGAGAGCAGGGCCGTAACTGACTGTTTCTGTCCGCGGGCCGCGAGCAGGCGCTGCACGATCAGGTGATCGGTGCCGTGGCTGGCGGTGTTGAAGAATGCGCCCCCAATCACCCCTGCCCAGAAGGTGTAGGGGATCATGAAGTTCGTGCGGAAATCGAAGATCTTAAACTTGTCAGCGGCGGATGCGGCGGAGTGGATGGCGGTCCATCCGCCGGGAACCAGGTGAATGATGGTGGCCAGGCCCACAATTGTTCCGCCGACATAGATGATGGTCTGTACGACGTCGGTCCAGATGACGGCGGCGAGGCCTCCCTCGAATGTATAGATGAGCGTCAATGCAGTGATGATGGCGATCGACGCGACCTGACCAGTGCCCAGAGCGATCGAGACCACGATGGATACGGCATAGACGCGCACACCTTCGGCGGCGGCCCGGGTCAGCAGGAATAGCCCGGCAGTTAGAGACCGCAACTGAGGTCCGAAGCGGCGTTCAATCAGCTCATAGGCTGTGTACAGATCCCCGCGGAAATAGTGGGGCAGAAGGACGAAGCTGATCACGATGCGCCCGACGATGTATCCGAGGATGACCTGCAAGAAGGTCAGGTTGGTGTCGTAGGCGAGGCCTGGGATGCTGATGATGGTGAGCGTGCTGGTCTCGGCGGCAACGATGGAGAGAGAGATGGCCCACCAGGGGATCTCGCGTCCGGCGAGAAAGTAATCGCGCAAGCTGCGCTGCTTTTTGCGGAAGCGCAGGCCGAAGAGAGTGATGCCTGCGAGATAGAGCGCGATGATGGCGAAGTCTAGTTTGTTCAGGCCCATGAAGAGATTTGGTAATTGGGTAATTTTGTAATTGAGTAATTGAAAGTCAAAATATCCGTCCGTCGAGTTCAGGCGATGCTATCAGCGGGATGATACTTGTCCGCAGAGATTGCAACCAGCGGCAAGTCGGATACTGGATTCAACAGGCAAGGCGCGATATCTGCGAACCGGAAGCTGTGTCATAGATGGGTGCCCGAGAGCCTCGGCGCCTCAGGGGCTAAAGCCCTCATGTTTCTCGGACCTATGCGGCACGACTGAAGTCGTGCCCTTCCCAAAACCTTCTGTGATGTGAGTTCCGGCAAGTTGGAGCTTCATGCTGGCAGCTGACGGCTAACTGAGAACTGACCGCTGAGAACTGGCAACTGTTCTGTGTTAGAACTTAGCCGTGGCTTACTACCTTGGCATTGATGGTGGGGGAACGAAGACTACGTGTGCCCTCGGGGACGATAGGCAGCTGCTGGCAACTGCCAGGTCGGGGCCTAGCAATATCGTGCGCGTGGGAGAGGCGCAGACGCGGGAGTCTCTGCATCAGGCAGTGCGTCAAGCTTGCGCCGCTGGCGGCATTTCGCTTGGGCAGGTGACGCGAACTTGCGTGGGGGCGTCGGGGGCAGCGCGTCCGGAGCAGGCGGAGGCTGTGCGTTCGATCGTCGCGGAGATTCTTTCATCGCCGATTGAGGTGGTCGGCGACATGGAGACATCTCTGGAGGCAGCGTTCGGCGACGGTCCGGGCGTGATCGTGATTGCCGGGACCGGATCGATCGCCTATGGGCGCGACGCGAGCGGGCGCACTTTGCGGGTGGGTGGTTGGGGATTCCAGATTGGCGATGAAGGATCGGCGCATTGGATCGGACGGACTGCGGTCAACGCGATACTGCGTGCCAGTGACCGCGAGGGAGATGGAGTCGCGTCGTCTCCGTTGACGCGGGGCATGTTCAAGGCGTGGGGCGTAGATTCGGTGTCCGATCTGGCGCATGCGGCGAACTCGATTCCGCCTGCTGACTTTGCAGCCTTGTTTCCCGCGGTGGTCGCTAGCGAGGACGAGGTGGCGCGGGATGTCCTCCGCCGAGCGGGCGGGGAATTGGCGGAACTGGCGGCTGCGGTGATGCGGCGGCTGTTTGCGAGGGAGGGGGAGGCATCCGTCCCAGTGGCCATGATCGGAGGAGTCTTTCGTTACGGGGCGGCGGTGCGGGAGGCTTTTTACAATGAGCTGCGAAGGATGGAAGAGCGCGCGCAGGTGTGTTCGGAAGTAGTCGATCCGGTGGATGGTGCGCTGAGGATGGCGCGCAAGGGAGCGGGGTTGCGGTAAGCCGGAGCGGGGAGTTCGATCGCGTTGTGGCGAATTCGGTGGTGAGAGTTAAAGCCCCACCCTCTTTCGCAAAGAACGCGAAAGAAGGGTGGGGCAACCCTGGCCACCCAGTTCCCGGTGCACCCAGTGCCGACATTTCGATGGTTGATTCAGTCCAAATCGGGTCGGAGTTGAACTCGGCAGAGGTTCGTGCGGCACAGGCTGGTTCTCCAGCCACGCTTTCGGAAGATCTCGCACTGGCACAGCTCAAAGATCCGGAGTTGAGTTCGGACGCTGTTGAGCAGATCAGCCGCGACGAGGCGGTGATGAAATCGCGCAAGGTTCGCATGGCGGTGGCTTCGCATCCGCATGCGCCACGGCGGATCGCGTTGCGGATTATCCGCGAGCTGTATACGTTCGAACTGATGCAGTTCGCATTGACGCCTGCGGCTGCGGCCGACCTGAAACGGATGGCGGAGGATTTGCTGGTTTCCCGTGTGCCTGGAATTACTTTGGGGGAACGCATTTCGCTGGCGCGGCGTTCGTCGACCCTCGTGGCTGGAGCGTTATTGCTCGATAAAGATCCTAAAGTGTGGCAGCCTGCGCTCGAGAACGCGCGACTGACGGAAGCGGCCGTGGTGAAGGCACTGCAACGCTCGTCGGCTACGCCGGCGTTCGTGGAAGCGGTGAGCCATCATGCGAAGTGGTCGGTGCGGAATGAAGTGCAAGTGGTGCTGCTGAGCAATGCGCATACGCCGATGGCGAAGGCGATTGAGTTTGCGCGGAGAATTCCGGCGAGGCAGTTGCGGGATATTTTGCATACGTCGCGATTGCCCGAGACGATTAAGAGTTATCTGCGGAAAGAAAAGAGATCAGGGACTAGGGATTAGGGAATAGAGATTCGTTGTTGGAGCGGCATGCTTCGGCCGGCCCCACCACAAGAGAAACCAGTCCACCACTTACGACACTAAGGTACACGAAGGAGAACGACGGCTAGTTGCTGATTCGCTGCTCCTATGCTCTTACCATCTCGCGCTTGCCGTGCATCATTTCTACTACTGCTTCGTATAGGCGCTTTCTGGCGGCGTGGCGTTCGTAGGCGCGGGTGATGTAGCGGACGCGTACCTCGACGCCTCCGCCGGTGGGCTGGACATTGATGCCGGGCAGCGCCGAAAGCGTTTTGGCGCGATACTTCGTCGTTGTCTCGTTCCACTCGGCTTCGGCCTTGCTGGCGTTCTTTGCCGTTTCTTCCTCGACCAGCTTCTGAATGCGATCGACGACGGGATAGGGATCTTGTCCCGCGGGAATCAGGACGGTGAGTTCGTCCCACATCCACTGGCCGGAGGTGGTGAAGTTGAAGAAGTGTCCTTCGATGGCGAAGCTGTTGACGAAGGAGACGCGGCGGCCGGTAGGATGGCTGGAGTCGGTCCAGTTGCCGGTTTCGAGGAGCACGGTTTTGAGCAGGCCGACTTCGACCACTTCGCCGCCAACGCCGTTGATTTCGACCCAGTCGCCGACTCGGATTCCGTTGCGTCCCATGAGCACGAACCAGCCGAAGAATGCGACGATGAAATCCTTCATGGCGACGGTGAGGCCGGCGCCGGCGAGGCCGAGGACCGTGGTGGTTTGCGTGGGCATTCCGAAGACGATGAAGAGGATGACCAGTGCACCGATGGCTTGTGCGGCGAACTTCACCACCGAGCGTAGAGTGTCGATGCGCTTGTTTTCGGCGGTCATTCCGCTGAAGAGGTGTTCGATGACGCGGTCCGCGATGTAAACGGCGATGAGTGCAAGCAGAATCCAGAGGCCGGATTCGATCATGCTGTGCAGAGCGGCGCGCTGGCGTGTCTCGATTACGCCGATCCAGTTGCCGTAGATGTCGGCGAGGTCTTGCTCATCCTGGAGGCGGCGGCCGAGGTCGGCGAGGTTTTTCTGGTCGCGCGTGTATTGCTTGAGCGAGTCGAGAGCGGCTCTGGATGAGGCCTTGGACTCTTCGCGCGTTGTGACTTTCGCTTTGCTGGAAAAGTCCTTGGCCTGCTGTTTGGCGGCGGCGCGGTCTTCTTCCTCTTTCTTGACCTGAGCCTCGAGCGTTTCGTGGCGTTGGCTAAGGCGCTGCTGTTTGGCGTGGGCCTCGTCTATGGCGGCCTGCAACTGCGCTTTCTTTTCGCGCAGGGCTTGCCACGCGCGGGCTGTGGCGATGAGGGTGCGCGCGCGGTAATCCTGCTCGTGCGGATTGACGGCGGAGCCTACGGCCGGTGGATTGTGGTCGCCAGCTTCATGCTGTTCCTGCAGGCGCTTGATCTTGGATTCGGGGTCGCCTCCGGCCTGCTCCAGATCCTCCGATGCGTCATCGAGTTCATCCTGATCCAGTTCGAGTTGCGCCTTAGCGACGTCGAGCTGGTCTTGCAGGTTGTCTTTCTGAGATTCGGGAGCTGCAGCGAGCTTGCGGGTCAGGAGCTGAATGTTTTCCTGATCGTCTTTGACCGCCTGCGCGGATTTGGCCTTGCGATCGGCGATCTCCTTGGCTTCGGGAGAGAGTTTGACGGGAGTCTCTTGCACTCGGCGGAGGGCGTCGTAAAAAGCGAGGTCGACCTCGTGATCGGCGATCTTGGCGGCTTCGTGCGCGAGGGCTTGCTCTTCAGGAGTGCCGGCCAATGTGGCCATCTGGCGAGCAGTTTGCAGCGGGCGCCGGTCTACGCCTTGGCGCTGGGCAGCCGTGGATTTTCGGCCCAGCGTTCGGTGGCTGGGCATCGCCGCGGCATCGTCGGAGGGCTCGGGCAGATCGCGTGTCGAGAGAATTCCCGCGATTGCCGCCGCGAGAAGTACGAGCAGCACGATCGCGGTGATCCAATGCCGGATTTTCATGATCCAACACTGTACAAGAAAATGGAGCGGGCCGCGACGTGCCGGAT
>Ga0335069_10014012_pt1 | contig 11245 bp, 7 predicted proteins | sample Lox_Sample_11_FD_206714 | JGI IMG/M metagenome (GOLD analysis project Ga0335069, IMG submission 206714) | Soil microbial communities from Loxahatchee National Wildlife Refuge, Florida, United States - Lox_Sample_1.1 | ecosystem: Environmental > Terrestrial > Soil > Wetlands | place: USA: Florida... | reverse complement strand
TGAACCGTTGCCGGTGCCGACGTAGACGAGGTTGAGTTTCGGGTCGTAGGTCAGCCCGTCCCAGGTCGTGCCGCCACCACCGGCCTGCCACCACTGGCCCGTCCAGGTGCGCGCCGCCATCTCCATGGTGGGGGATTCGAACCCGTTGGCCGGATTGCCGGGGACGGTGTAGAAGCGCCAGACCTGTTTGCCCGTGGCGGCGTCGTACGCCGTGACGTATCCGCGCACACCCATCTCGCCACCGCCGACTCCGATGATGACCTTGTCGTGGAAGACGCGCGGCGCGCCGATGACGGAGTAGGGCTGGGCAGGATCGGTGGTCTGCGTGGACCAGACCAGGTTGCCGCTGGCAGCATCGAGCGCCAGCAGGCGCCCGTCGATGGTCCCCGCATAGACTTTCCCTTTCCACAGTGCCGCGCCCTTGTTGGCCGGCCCGCAGCACATGTGGCGGATCCAGGTGCGATCGACATGAGGATCGTAGCGCCAAAGCTCCCTGCCGGTGCGTGCGTCGATGGCGTGAACGATGTTCCAGACGCTCGTGGTGTAGAGGACGCCGTCCACGACCAGGGGGGTGGCTTCGGTGCCGATCCGGCTGCCGACATCGAGGTACCAGGCGAGCCCCAGTCGGGTCACATTGTGATCGTTGATCTGGGTCAGCGGGCTGAAGTGCCCCTCCTCGTACGTGCGGCCGTTGATCATCCAGTTCTGGGGTTCGCGATCCGCCGCGAGCAGTCGGGCGTCATCCACATCCGCGGCAGGGCGTGCACCGCAGACCGTTGCGAGTGCCGCCGTGAACAAGCCGGCCAGTGTGGAGGTGCGCCGGTTAATCCCTGCGCTCCAGATTGTCACGCAGGCGCTGCTGGAGTTTCGGCAGGTCGATGCGATGCAGGGAGTCGGATCCTGCCAGGTCCAGCGCGTGCGCCGCCGCGGTGGCCATGGCGATGCACGGGCCCATGACCCGGATCGCCGACAGCGCATGCGAGTCAGCATCCACACAGCGGCCCGCCACGACGATGTTGTCCGCATCCCTGGGCACCATGGAGCCCAGAGGGATGTAGTAGACATGATTGTCGGGGAAGCGCTCCCAGTGCACGAGCTCCTTGGTGTTGTGCAACTCGACCCACCAGGCACAGCGCGCGACCGCGTCCGAGGGCCGCTCGCCGGTGCGGATGTCATTGAGCGTGAGCTGTCTGCTGCCTTCGATCCAGCGGGTCTGCCGCAGCCCCGGATTGCCATACGCACGCACGCGCGCATTGGCGAAGATGGCGGGGAATTCCGCACGCAGGAAGCGGATCACGTTGTCGGCCTGCCGCCGCCCTTCGAACACCATGCTGGCCGTGGCGAGCGGGTCCACCGGCGTCTCGAAGTGGCTGATGTTGGCCAGCATGAAGTTCTTGCCGGGGAAGTGCATCAGGAAACCGTCGTGTCGCACCAGGCCGTATTCCTTGTCGCGCCCGCGGAGGCGCTCGCGCACCTCCTCGATGACCATTCCTTTGACGGCCTCGGTATCGTATCCCTCTATCAGGAAGTTCAGCGTTCCGTAGACCGGCTCCTCGGGCTCGCGCACCGCAAGTCCCGCCTCGTAGCTCAGCGTTGCATCACCGGAGGAATCGACGAAGCCCTTCGCGACCACGCGCAACGCGCCGAACCGGGTAGCGAAGTCCACATGCTGGACGCGGCGGTTTCTGAATTCGACGTCCGTCAGAACGGCGCCCACCACGGCCTGGATGCCGGCCTCCTGGACCTTGCGCTCCATCCAGCGCGCCAGCCGAACTTCGTCGTACTGGAACACGACTGTGGAGTGATGCAGGCGCAAAAGCGATCCTTCGGCGCTGAGATCGCGAATCAGATCGTCGGCGATTCCATGGGTGATCTGGTAGGCCTGCGGGCCGTGCGTATACAGTCCGATGATCGTGCCGATGATGGAGCCGATGGCCTGGCCGCCGAGGGCGGGAGCCCCATCCACCAGTACGACCTTGCGACCGAGCTTCGCGGCCTCCAGCGCTGCGGTCACGCCGCTGATGCCGGCGCCGAGCACGCACAGATCCGCTTCGACTGTCTTGTGGGTACGGTGCGCGGGTCTGCGCACGCTGCGTGTGGCAATGGTCTCAGGCATCTGGGGCTTCGTTCCTGACCAGCACGGCGCCCGTGGACATGGGCTGTACGGTCCGTTGATAGATCGAAAGATAACCGGTGGCTTTCGGCAGTCGCGGCGGCCCGAGTCGTGCGCGCCGCGCGGCCAGCTCCTCGGCGGGCACCTCCAGCTCCAGGGACCGGCGATCCACGTCGATGCTGATGCGGTCGCCGTTCTGAACCAGTGCGAGCGGTCCGCCCACGGCCGCTTCCGGCGACACTTCCGCGACCGTCAGTCCCTTGTTGCACAGGCCCGAGAGCTGACCATCACTGACGAAGGCGACATCGCTCTGCAGGCCGGCGGCATCCAGCGCGAAAACCACCGCCGAAGCCGGGCCTGCCATGCCGGGACCGCCCTTGGGGCCCATCCCCCGCACGACAAGCACCTGCCCACGCTTCACCTCGCCACGGGCGATTGCCTGCATGGCCTCCGATCCATCGTCGTACACGGTCGCAGGTCCGCTGAATTTCGCGACGCGGCCGGGGCCTCGCAAACCCAGTTTCACGATGGCGCTCTCCGGCGCCAGTGAGCCGCGCAGGATCGTGATCGAAGGTTTGTCGGAATAGGGACGGTCGATGGGCCGGATGACTTCCGGATCGGCGACCCTCACGTCCGCAATGTTCTGTCCGAGCGTTCGGCCGGTCACGGTCATGACATCGAGATCCAGCACGGGCCAGAGCTGCCGCAGCAGCGCACGCGCGCCACCGGCGGCCTCGAAGTCCTCGATGGAATCGGGTCCGTTCGGGCGCACGGCGCTCAGCACGGGAACCCGGGCGCCCATCTCGTTGAACAGGCTGAACACATCCACATCGACGCCAGCCTCGCTGGCTGCGGCCTGCAGATGTTTGATGCAGTTGATGGAACCGGAGACGCTGAGCACGGCGGCCACCGCGTTGCGGAACGCGCCGGCAGTCATGATGTCGCGCGGCTTGAGATCCTCCAGCACCATCTCCACGATGCGGCGCCCCGAGCGGCGCGCGTTCTCGATCATCACCGGACTGTTGGCCAGCACCGGCGCGCTGCCGGGCAGGGACATGCCGAGCGCCTCGCAGGCGACGTGCATGGAATTCGCCGTCGCCATGCCGGCGCACACTCCCGGTCCGCGGATCGCGTTGTTGCTCATCCCGAGCAGCGTCTCGTGCGAGAGTTTGCCGTAGGCGGCCTGCACGGAGCCGAGGAACACGTCCTCGATGTCCACGTGTCGGCCCTGGTATTCGCCGCTCGGCTGATAGCCGCCGATCACCAGAATGGTCGGAATGTTGAAGCGGCCGGCGGCCATGAGATGCGCGGGCGGGGTCTTGTCGCAGGAGGACAGGCAGATCATGCCGTCCAGCTGCGCGCCCTCCACGGCGATCTCCATGTCGTTCACCACCAGATCGCGCGAGGCGAGGATGTAGCCGCCGGAGGAGCCGGCGCCGATGATGAAGTCACTCGGTGCGGCGGTGCGGATCTCGAAGGGCAGTCCACCGGCTGCGCGCACTTCATCCTTGACCAGCCGTGCGATGCCGTCGAGATGGCTGAAGCAGATCGCGAGCTCGGAGGATGTGTTCACCACGGCGATCTTGGGCTTCAACATGTCCGCGTCGGACAGCCCGAGCGCCTTCCACTGCGCGCGCCTGGCGGCCTCGCGCGGCGATCCGGGCTCGAAATTGCTACGCAGGACCTTCTTCATCACGGGTTCTCCGGGCCGGATCGGGATGGTAGCCGCTGGCGGTGGCCGGCAGAACATGCGCGGGGGAGCGAGCAGTCTTCGCGTTTTACGAAGGCCGCGGCCGCACGGCTCCGCCTGGTGGCAGCGCCGGCGCGCGGCCGTGCGGCCGCCCGGCCGGGCGGGGTACGATGGCTCGCGGTCGTTCCGGACCGTGTCAAGGGAGCGGGCCCGGGCCCGCGCAGGACCATGGCGAATACCGATGCACTGCAGGCGCTGAGCGAGCAGGTTACCGCACTGACGCGGCGGGTGAGCCTGCTCGAGGACACCAACGCCGTGCGCTCGCTGCACTTCAAGTACGGGTACTACATCGACAAATGCCTGTACGACGAGACGGTGGATCTGTTCTCCGAGAGCGGCGAGGTGCGCTTCCTGAACGGCGTGTACCGCGGCAAGCAGGGCGCCCGGCGCCTGTACTGCGACTGGTTCCGCAACTACTTCACGAAGGGCTTCAATGGCCCGATCCGCGCATTCCTGCTCGACCATCTGATGCTGCAGGACATAATCGATGTCGCCCCCGACGGTCTGACGGCCAGGGCGCGTTTCCGCGCCGTGCTGCAGGGCGGCTGCCACGAGAGCATGCGCGATCCCATCCCCAACCTGCCGCAGCAGTTCTGGGAGGGCGGCATCTACGAGAACCTGTACGTGAAGGAGAACGGGGTCTGGAAGATCAAGCTGCTCAACTACAACATGTTATGGCAGGCCAACTACGACGAGGGCTGGGCGCGCAGCGGTGTGCACCTGCCCGCGCTGACGCGCCTGTACCCGGAAGATCCCAACGGGCCGGATGAGCTGCTGGCGGACGTTCCGAAAACCTGGCCCGAGACGCGCGTCGTCCCCTTCCACTACCCGCATCCGGTCACCGGCGAGCCCTGACTCATGCGCGGGCCAGGCACGCGCCGTCAGGTAAGGCGCGGACCCTCAGGCCAAGCCGCGGACCCTCAGGCAAGGCGCGAGCCCTCGACGGGACCCTGGCAAGGTTCGCTGTCCCACGGGGCCACCGGCTGCATCCCCGCCTTCACGAACGCGATCAGTTCGCGCACGGCGGGCTTGTCCATCTTCATGCGTGGCACCAGTGCCTTCAGCCACGGTGAAGCCAGCGGATAGTCGCTGAGCACCTGTACGAGACTGCCCGCCGCCAGATCCGCGGCCACCAGGTAGGCGGGCAGGGGCGCGAAGCCCAGGCCGCGGCGGGCGGCTTCCAGGACCACCCGTGCGTCGTTCGCATGCAGCCGCGAACGCACTTCCACGCTCAGCGCGCCGCGCGGATTCTCGAACGGCCAGTTGGTTCCGAACAGCACGGTGGTCAGGCATTCGTGCTCGACCAGTTCGCCCGGATGATGTGGCACCTCGCGTCCCCGCAGGTATTCCGGCGAGCAACACAACACCTGTGGGTACGCGCACAGCGGCACGTCGAGCACGTTGGGGTAGGAGGCGGGCCGGGCGGCCACGACCAGGTCGAACCCTTCCTCCAGCGGGTTGACCGAGCGATCCATCAGCACGATCTCGAGGGTGACCCGGGGGTTGGCCACCTGGAAGTCGCTGAACAGGGCGCCGAGGTACAGCGAGGTGATGGTGGTCGGGCCCTTGATGCGCAAGTGACCCTCGACCACGTTGCCGGCGCTGCTGCGCTCGACGAACAGTTCGTCGAGTTCGCCGACGATGCGCTGGAAGCGTGGCAACAGCCGTTCCCCCGCGGCGGTCAGCGCCAGGCCACGCGTGGAGCGCACGATCAGTTTCGTGCGCATGCCCGACTCGAGTTGGGTGATGCGCTTAGTGACCACCGACGGCGCCACGTTCAGTTCGCGCGCCGCGGCGGAAAAGCTGCCAACCCGAGTTACGACGAGGAAGGCCTGGATGTTCTGCAGGGTGTTGATGGCGTTCTCTTAGTCAGAAAGCTGATCGCTCGTTTTGTGCCGTTCTGCTGTGCAGCGCCTGGTGTTAACGTTTTTTGAGTCCCGGGCGCTCACGTCGCACCGGGCGCGATGAATTCGAACCACGATCGATACAGGGGGGTGGTGAGATGATATCCCAGAATGTTGCGCCTACAACACACGGGCGCACGGGGCGGAGCCTGCGGGTGCTGACCACGCGGTCCGCGAGGGCACTCGGCGGTCTGCTGGCCTGGCTGGGTCTCGCCGGAACACCGGCTGGAGCGCAGACCGCACCGGCGGTCCAGGCGACGTCAACCGAAGGCCAGCTGGAAGAGATCACCGTCACTGCCCGCTTCAGAACGGAGAAGCTGCAGGAGACACCGCTTGCGATTACCGCCGTAACCGGCGATACGCTGGCCGCGCGTGGCCAGACCGATGTGACGAATCTGGCGGCCTTCGTCCCCAACGCCGTCATCAACCCGCTAGGCGCAGGTTGGGGTGCGACCATAGCCGCAAGCATCCGCGGCGTCGGCCTCTCGGACAACTCCCTGTCGTTCGAGCCGGGCGTGCCGATCTATGTCGATGGCGTGTATCTGGGACGCCCGCAGGGCGCCATTCTCGATCTGCTGGACCTGGATCGGGTCGAAGTGCTGCGCGGACCTCAGGGCACGCTGTTTGGCAAGAACGCAGTGGGCGGCACGGTCAGCCTGATCTCCAGGCAGCCGACTGGCGACGGGCACGGTTACGTGGATGCCGAATTCGGCGATTACAACCGTCGCAATTTCCGGGGTTCCTACGATGTCGCCGTGGTACCCAACCAGTTGTTCGCCCGCGTGTCCTTCTCGAGCAAGCGGCGCGACGGTTACGTCGATGTGCTCGACTATGAATGCGTCAACGGCCCGGGCAGCCTGGGTTCCGGAGGCACCGGCCTACCCGGGCAACCGCCCATCAAGTTAGGTAGCGGCGTGGGTCCCAACGATTCACGCGGCTGCGTGGTCGATCACCAGGGCAACGAGAACGTGCAGTCCGCACGCATCGCACTGCGCTGGCTGGCCGCGGCGAATTTCGAGATGAGCCTGACGGGTGACTACACTACCCAGAACCAGGAAGGCCCGCCCGACCAGTACATCGCGATCGATGGTTCGAGCTTCCTGCCTGCCTTGTGGAACGCGGGCGTCTCGGTTCCGGTGTTCGGCATTCCGTGGGACTCGCGCTTCCTGCCCACCCGCAACTACACCAACTATGACGGCTACACCGATCCCCTGACCGGTCATATCTTCCCGAACGTGAACGATATGAACGAGTACGGTATCGCGGACGTCATCAACTGGACCCTGACACCGGCCGTGACGTTGAAGGCCATCACGGCGTACCGGCGCTTCAGCAATTCGTTCGGCCGCAATTCCTCCGGTTCGCCGCTGCCCATCAACTACACCTGGGACACCAGCGACCACAACCAGTTCAGCGAGGAGATCACCCTGAGTGGCAATGCCTTCCAGGCCCTGGACTGGACGGTGGGCGGGTTCTATTACGACGCCAAGGATTCCAACCAGGGCTTCTCGTCGCTGTTCCCGGATCTGGCCGGTTTCGAAGGTAACAACTTCAACGACTACGACACCCAGCGTACCAGGGACTACGCCGGGTTCGTGCACGGGGTGTATCACTTCACCGATCAGCTCAGCGCCGAGTTAGGCGTGCGCTACACCTCCGACAAGAAGCATGCGGTCATCTACCGCAGGGATTTCGCCGGAGTGGAGACCATCCCGCACACGCCGGTGGATGTGGCGACCACCAAGACGAATCCCAAGGTGGGCCTGTCGTACCAGTTCACGCCGGATGTGCTCGGCTACATCCAGTACTCGACCGGTTTCCGCGGCGGCGGCTTCGGCCCGCGGCCGAGCGATGCCTTCCAGGTGCGCTCCTTCAAGGCCGAGGACCTGAAGACCGGCGAGATCGGCATCAAGAGCGAATGGTTCGAGCACCGGCTGCGCTGGAACTCGGCCTTCTTCTATAGCCGGTACAGCAACCTCCAGGAGGGATTCAACACGACGGATCCGTTCGGGCAGCCGTGGTTCAGCACCGTCAACGTGGGTGCCTCGCGCATCTACGGCTTCGAGGCTGAAGTGCTGGCGGAACCCCTCACGGGATGGCAGTTCCAGGGCTCCTTCGGTTACGACAACTACAAGGTGACCGATGCGGGCGGACCGATCGACCCGACCACGGGCCAGTCCTCCTTCGGCGTATGCATCGTGCACTCGGATGGCAGTCCCTGCGTGCCGCCGAGAACTCCGAAGTACACCGCCGGCGGCAGCGTGCAGTACTCTTTCCCGCTGGGCACCTCGGGAGCGCAGGTCAGTGCGCGTGTGGATACGACCTACCAGTCGGCGGTCTACTACACGGACCTGACCTACACGGCGGTGCCGGGGCAGGGAGGATATTCGCTCTACAACGCACGCCTGACCTGGGAGTCGCCCGGCAAGGAGTGGTCGGCCGCGCTGTTCGGCACCAACCTGGGCAACAAGTTCTACTACCAGGGCAAACTCACCCTGCAGGTGCTCGGCTTCGACGAAGGCAACCCCGGGCCGCCGCGCATGTGGGGCATCTCCCTGCGCCGCAACTTCTAGCCAGTACCGGCAACTGGCATAGTGGGGCATGGGGGCCGGAGCGGTCGAACTCGCTGAACAGCCGAAGGTCGCAGTGGGGTACCGCCAGTACGTACTGGCGGTGCTCGCGCTGACCTACGTCGTCAACGTCATGGACCGCTCCGTGCTCGGAGCCGTTCTGGAACCGATTCGCCACGAGTTCCAGGCCAGCGACGAGCAGCTCGGGCTCCTGGGCGGACTCGCCTTCGCATTGTTCTACGCGACGTTGGGCGTGCCGATCGCCGCGCTGGCAGATCGTACGAGCCGTCGCAACGTCATCGCGGTATGTGCGGCTCTCTGGAGCGTGATGACGGCGCTCTGCGGGATGGCTCAAAGCTTCATGGCGCTGCTGGCAGCCCGTATCGGTACGGCAATCGGCGAAGCAGGCGGCACGCCTCCCTCGCATTCGCTGATCGCGGACTACTTTCCACTCAACAGGCGTGCCACCGCGCTGTCGCTGTTTGCTCTGGGTGTGCCCCTCGGCGGCATGCTCGGCAATCTGTTCGGCGGCTGGGGCAACGACCTGTTCGGCTGGCGGATGGCATTCGTCGTGACCGGTCTGCCCGGAGTGGCGGTCGCGCTGCTGGTCCGGTTCACCGTGCGCGAACCGCGGCGCGGGCAGGCGGATGAACTCGGGACCAGCGCCGGTGCTGCCGCGAGTACGGACGCCCGTGCCACCGCCACCGCCGGGGCCACCGCCCGTGCCCACGCCGCGGCGCCACCGATGGCTGCCGCGATCCTCTACCTGTGGCGACGGCCTTCCTTCCGCAACATGAGTCTTGCGGCCGCCCTGCACTCGGTCGTCTGGTATGCCGGCAGCAATTTCAACAACTCGTTCTTCGTACGCATGCATCACATGACGACAGGGGAGGCGGGGAGTTGGGTCGCGCTGCTGCTCGGCGTAGGCGCCATCGGCACGCTGCTGGGAGGTTATCTCGCCGACGTGCTGAGTGTGCGCACCGGCGACAGGCGCTGGTACATGTGGGTACCCGGAGTGGCCACGCTGGCCATGGTGCCGTTCCAGTTCCTGGCCTACCTGGGCGGCAGCCTCTGGGTGGTGATCCCCTCGTTTGCAGTCATGGTGATTCTCGGGTCGATGTTCTTCGGACCTTCATTTGCCATGGCACAGGGGCTGGCGACGCTGCGCATGCGCGCCATGTCGATCTCGCTGGTGCTGTTCGCACAAACCCTCATCGGACTGGGACTGGGACCCTTTCTGGTCGGCGTCATCAGCGACCACCTGAAGCCGGCTTACGGAGATGCCCACGCTCTCGCCGACGGTCTGGTGGTCGTGGGCCTGGTGAATCTGTGGGCGGCGGTGCATTACTTCCGTGGTGCGCGCACGGTACGGGCCGACCTGGAGTTGGCGGCGGGGGCAGCCTGAAGCACGGCGGTGCCCATGCGTCGCACTGCGATGCCTGTGCGCCGCACTGCGATGCCACAGGTCGGTCGCCTGCTGCACTTCCATGGTGCATGGACTGGCGCCACAACGCGTCTGGTGAGGCCGGGAACCCTGTTTCGCGCACGCAAGGTCCTGGCATACGTCTTGCTTTGAGATACCCGGCGGTGCTCCACGCCAGATGTGATGACTCCGGCTTAAATGTCTGATGTGGAGCGACGTTCGTAGCGGCGGTTGACCCCCTCATTCGTCGTCGCGACGTTCATGGCGTGCGAGGTGTAACTTCACCTCGCACGTTTTTTTTTGCGCTCTGGGCTGCCAAGGCGGCCCAGGTGCAGGTGACGTGCTAAACCGGTTCAGCCGGTGGTGAGGCGTTGCTCGAGGCCGATGCCGGCGAGCTCGAATCCCTTGCGGAAGTCGCGGATGTGCCGGGCCATCCAGGTGCGGGCGCCCTCGCTGTCGCGTGCCTTGAGGGCGTCGCAGATGCGCCGCTGGGCGCCGGAAATGCGTGAGCGCGCCTGCGGCACCTTGTCGATCATGATACGCAGAGAGGGTTCCAGCAGCTGGAGCAGGGGCTCCTGCGCGAGGCCGAGGACCTGGTTATGGGTGGCTCGCGCCACGCTGCGGAAGAATTCGGCCGCATTGCGGGCGGCATTCCCGGCTTGAGTGTTGCCATTCACGAACTGTTCGCATGCCGCACCCACTGCGGCGAGATCGTCGTCGTTGCGGGCAGTGGCGGCGGCTTCGGCGATCGGTGGCTCGAGCAACGTCAGCGCTTGCCACACTTCGAGAAAGGTCACATCGTGAAGCACCAGGCCGCGGCTGATCGTCTCGGCGATCGCCATATGCTGTGGCCGACTGACCGACATGCGCCGCGAGCCGGGACGGCGCATGACGAGGCCGTTGCTTTCAAGTTCGCGCAGGGCCTCGCGTACCGTCGAGCGGTTGACGCCGAACTGCCGCGCCAGCTCCAGCTCCGCGGGCAACCGGTCGCCTTCCCGCAAGCTGCGGTTCAGGATGCGCTCGCCGATGGCCGCGGCCACCTTGCGGTAGGCGGGCTCGATGAAGATCTGGTCGAATTCGACGCTCACGCGGCGGTCTCAAACAATTCGCGGCCGATCAGCATGCGACGGATTTCCTGCGTGCCGGCGCCGATCTCGTAGAGCTTGGCATCCCGCAGCAGTCGCCCGGCGGGGTAGTCGTTGGTGTAGCCGTTGCCTCCGAGCGCCTGAACGGCTTCCAGAGCTGCCCGCGTCGCCTGGTCGGCGGCGAACAGGATGCAGCTCGCGGCATCGCGCCGCTTCACTTTGCCGGCATCACAGGCGCGCGCCACCGAATACACATACGCCCGGCTGGCGTTGAGCGAAGCGTACAGATCGGCCACTTTGGCCTGCATGAGTTCAAACGTACCGATGGGCTGGCCGAACTGCTTGCGTTCGCGCACATAAGGCAACACCAGATCCAGGGCAGCGGCCATCAAACCCAACG
>Ga0335069_10014011_pt1 | contig 11245 bp, 11 predicted proteins | sample Lox_Sample_11_FD_206714 | JGI IMG/M metagenome (GOLD analysis project Ga0335069, IMG submission 206714) | Soil microbial communities from Loxahatchee National Wildlife Refuge, Florida, United States - Lox_Sample_1.1 | ecosystem: Environmental > Terrestrial > Soil > Wetlands | place: USA... | reverse complement strand
ACCCGCCCCGCCGCAGGGTCAACGCGGTTTTCTGGGCCGAGCCGCGTTGATAGGTGGCCATCAGCGTCTTATCTGCCTGGAGTGCCGTGGTATCGGGAAGGAGCTTGGCCACCTGGCTGATACCGCTGGCCTCTTGCACCCGGACCGCGGGCCATGATCCGGGGAGCACGCATGTGCTGCCGCCGTTGCTGAGCCGGAGTTCGATGGTGGAGCCGCCAGGCCCGGACGTGCTGGAGGAGACGCGGGCCCGGAGCGCCGCCGCCGTACACACCGGAGGCTCTGGGGCCGTCGTCGCCGGGAACGGGGGCGGGGCGGCGGACATACTCAGCCTCTTGATCTGGCCGGTCAACGTCGGCATGGCGTAAAACGGCGACAATTGCAACCGCCCGCCCACGCAGGCGGCAAAGAAGCCAGCCGGCTGGCGGACGGTCACCGGGCGATTCGCGCCCGGCAGAGTCAGCTTGAGCATCCACGTGATGACGCATCCGGGCGAGGCGGTCGGAGACATCACCGTCACCACTGCGCTCTGGCCGGGACGGAGGACGACCTGCGAGTCGGGGATGGGCGCGAGGTTGCCGAACCTCACATCACTAATGCTGGCCGGGACCGCCTTTCCGGTAGTCGTGCGAACCATTATGCGCGGCCAGCCGCGAAGTGAACACGTGGTGCTGGCAATATTGCGGAATACCACGTTCCATGCGTGCTTCCCCATGCCCTCGGCCGGGTCTCCCGGGATGGCAGCCGGGACGCTGATACGCAATTCGCCGGGCTGGCACCGGGCCGGAGAAGAACGGTGGGCGGCAGCCGAACCGGGAACGGACGTCCACGCTGACGCCTGGCCCGTGGTAAGCGCGGCGAGCGCCACCGAGGCCGTAACTGCCCATAGAACTGCGCGCAGCGGGAGTGCCCCCCGGACCATATTCGGAATACCTCCGGTCGACTAATACGATGACGTGCTGGCAGCACGGACTCAGATATTCCGCGGCCTGGGCATCTAATTCTCCAACGCCTGGCGATGGCTACCTTTTTACCGGGTAAATTCCCGTATGGCCCAGCGACACGCCGGAGGCGCGGAGGCGGACATTCTGCCAAGCTGGGGCTGTGGATCCGGCGGAACTGAGAGCGGCTGCGCCGCTGCCCGATCCCGCGCTGGTCGTGCTGGTAGGCGCGTCCGGGGCCGGGAAGTCGGTCTGGGCGGCGGAGCATTACCGCCCCGATGAGGTGGTCTCGTCGGACCGGCTGCGCGCGCTGGTGGGTAGCGGCGAGCACGACCTGGATGCGTCGGCCGACGCGTTTGCCCTGCTCGACCACATAGTGGCGGCCCGGACGCGCCGCGGCCTGACCGCAGTGGTGGACACGCTGGGCCTTGACCAGGCGCGGCGCCTCGGCTACCTGGCGCTGGCCAGGGGCAGCGGCATGCCCGCCGTGGCCGTCCTGGTCGACACCGATCCGGCGGAATGCCGCCGCCGGAACCGCGCACGCGACCGGCCGGTGCCCGCGCCCGTGCTGGAGGGCCAGTTGCGGCGAATGCGGGCGGCCGCCGCGCAGATTCCCGGCGAGGGATGGGACCTGGTGACGACGGCCAGGCAGGCTCGGCCCGAGGCATCGCACACCCCGGGCGCGAGGATGGCGGCCAGCCAGCAGCGACAGCGGCCGGTCCGGATGGGCCTGGTCCTGCAGCTGTCGCGGTTTCCCTGGGATGAGGACGCGGCCGGCCCGGCGCGCTGGCTGGCGGCGGTGGCCCGCGCCGCCGCCGAGGCTGGCCTGCAGGGAATCGCGCTGATGGACCACCTCATCCAGATACCGCAGGTAGGCCGCGCCTGGGAGCCGATCCCTGAGCCGTGGGTGACACTCGGCATGCTCGCGGGCCTGCAGCCGGGTCTTCGCCTGGGCACGCTGGTGACACCCGTGACGTTCCGGGCGCCCGGGATCCTGGCCAAGACCGTGGCCACGCTCGACGCGCTGAGCGGCGGACGATCGTTCTGCGGCATCGGGGCCGGCTGGTGGGCGCGCGAGCATGCCGGATTCGGCCTGCCATTTCCGCCGGCCCGGGTGCGCGGCCGGGCCACTGCGGCCGCCTTCGCCCAGCGCCACCACGCCGGCACCGCCGACGAGCACATCGGCCGCTACCGGTTGCTGGCCGAACGCGGCGTGACGACCGTATTCGTCTCGCTGCCCCACCTGGCCGACCCCGAGGACGTCCTGTGCCTCACCCCGCTTGCCGCCGCCTTCACCTGAGCCCCACGCGTGCGCGACCCGGGCGATTCACCCGCCCCGGGGGAGTTCGCGTCACGGGGGACGCGAGATGCTTAGGTAAGTCCGCATCCTTCCATCCCGTGAGCGCTAGGGCATGGCATGACGGTGGCGGGTGAGCATCAGGAGAATTATCGGAATCGCGAGTGAGAGGTGATTGCCGTGGAGATGTCTGAGGATCCGCAGCCAGGCGCCAGTCCTGATACCCGGACCAGCCAGGACGTCAGCCTGGCCAAGGCAGCGCGGCTGAGCGATCGCGTCGCCGCCCACCTCACTGACCAGGCACGCCTCACCGCCCAGGGAGCCAAGGCCAGGCGAGTGACGACTACCGACGGCCAGCCCGGGATGGCTGACCTGACGCCGTTGCGCGAATTGTTCTCCGAGCTGGTGGATGAGGCGCGGAAGGTAAGGGCGCGGGAGAGGATTGCCCACGCGCTGCGGCAGGCAGCCGACAGGATCGACCCGCCAGTGCCCTGAGATCGGTCCGCCTGAACTGAAACACGTTCTAGTCTTGTGGCATGCGCCACGGCATCGTGCTGTTCACCTGCGATCGCGGGATCACGCCGGCTCAGGCGGCGAAGGCTGCGGAGGAGCGCGGCTTCGATGCCTTCTACGTGCCTGAGCACACCCACATCCCGGTCAAGCGGGAAGCCGCTCACCCTCGCACCGGCGACGGAACGCTGCCCGACGACCGCTACAAGCGGACCCTCGACCCATGGGTCTCGCTCGCGACTGCGGCCGTGGCCACGTCGCGGATCAGGCTCTCCACCGCAGTGGCGCTGCCGACGGAGTCCGACCCGGTCACGCTGGCAAAAACCATCGCCACGCTTGATCACTTGTCGGGTGGCCGGGTCACTGTCGGTGCGGGGTTCGGCTGGAATACCGATGAACTCGCCGATCACGGCGTTCCGGCCGCCAAGCGGCGCACCGTGCTGCGCGAGTACATCGAGGCGATGCGCGCGCTGTGGACGCAGGAGGAAGCGGCATACGACGGCGAGTTCGTGAAGTTCGGGCCGTGCTGGGCTTTCCCGAAGCCGGTGCAGGCCCACCTGCCGCTGATCATCGGCGCGGGCGGAGGCCCGAAGACGTTCACGTGGATCGCTAGGCACGCAGATGGCTGGATGACCACCCCCGGTGAGCAGGACATCAGCGGCAAGGCCGCCGTCCTGCGGCAGGCGTGGGCCGCCGAGAACCGGCCGGGCATCCCCGATATCCGGGTGCTGGTCGCCGCGAAACCGTCCCCCGGCGACCTCGCCACGTGGGCTGCGGCCGGCGCCACCGAGTTCCTCTGGGGACTGCCCGACGCCTCCCGGGAGCTGGTGGAGGGCTACCTCGACCGTCTCGCGGACCGCGTGAAGGCCTGAACGGGCGACATGAACCCGGCCCGTTCGGCAATACCTTCGCCTCTCCCGGCGTCGGCGCTGGCTGAGAGTACCGAACGCTGCGACGTGGCGGTTATCGGCTTCGGCATCGCCGGCGGAAGCGCGGCCCTGGAGGCGGCCCGGGCCGGCGTCCGGGTACTGCTGCTCGAGCGGGCGGCCGTGCACGGTGGCACCACCTGCATGGCCGGCGGGCATTTCTACCTCGGCGGGGGCACGGCGGTGCAGCAGGCGACCGGTCATGAGGACTCCGCGGAAGAGATGTACAAGTACCTGGTCGCGACGTCGAAGGAGCCCGAGCACGACAAGATCCGCGCCTACTGCGACGGTTCGGTTGAACACTTCGGCTGGCTGGAATCGCTGGGCTTCGAGTTCGAGCGCTCCTTCTTCCCCGGCAAGGCCGTGATCCAGCCCGGTACCGAAGGCCTGATGTTCACCGGCAACGAGAAGGTGTGGCCGTTCCGGGATCAGGCCAAGCCGGCGCCGCGCGGCCACAAGGTCCCGGTGCCAGGGGACACGGGCGGCGCGAAGCTGGTGATGGACCTGTTGCGGGACAGGATCGGGGAGGCCCGCGTCGAGGTGAGGTACGAGACCGGCGCGACCGGCCTGGTAACCGACGGGTCCGGCGCCGTCGTCGGGCTGGCCTGGCGTTCCTTCGACGACACCGGGGTGGTCCGGGCAGGCGCGACCGTGATCGCCGCCGGGGGTTTCGTGATGAACCCCGAGATGGTCGCCGCGTACACCCCGGCGCTGTGTACTTCGGGGCAGGGCGCGAAGCTCATCGCGCTTGGCTCGACGTATGACGACGGGCTGGGCATCCGGCTCGGGATGTCGGCAGGCGCGGACCTCAAGCACATGGACGAGCCGTTTATCACCGCGCCCTTCTACCCTCCCCCGGTGCTGATCACCGGGCTCATCGTCAACTCCCGTGGCGAGCGTTTCGTGGCCGAGGACTCCTACCACGCACGGACATCGCAGTTCGTCATGGAACAGGCCGGCTCCGCGGCCTACCTCATTGTCGACAGCGGGCACCTGGAGCAACCCAGCATGCCGCTGGTGCCGATCCTGGACGGCTACGAGACCGTGGCCGAGATGGAGGCCGGGCTCGGCATGCCGACCGGGTCGCTGCAGGCGACACTGGCCCGGTACAACCACCATGCCGCCCGCGGAGAGGACCCTGACTTTCACAAGAGCGCTGACTGGCTGGCACCACAGGATCAGGGCCCGTGGGCGGTCTTCGACCTGCGCCTCGGCCACGCGCTCTACGCCGGGTTCACCCTGGGGGGCCTGCGTACCACCGTGGACGCACAAGTGCAGCGCCCCGACGGTTCGGTCATCCCGGGGCTCTACGCCGCCGGAGCCTGCGCGTCCAATATCGCCCAGGACGGCAAGGGCTACGGTTCAGGCACCCAGCTCGGCGAGGGATCGTTCTTCGGCCGGCGTGCGGGCCGGCACGCAGCTCGGCACGCGGCTCGGCTCCGGCCAGCGTGGCCGCCCCGGCCAGGCCCGTACACCTGACGAGCCGAACGGGCACGAGGTCGTCGGGCCGGCTAGCCCTGCCCGTGCTTGCGGAGGGCGCGCCACGTCTTGGTCTTGTCGCCCTCAACCGGCCCGGCCTCACCCCGGGCCGCCGCCTCCACCTGCTCCGTCAGCTTCTCGGGGCTGCTGGCGGCCACAAGCGTCCGCTTGCCGCGGACTGCGATCCACACGCTTTCCATCGGGTCAAACAGGATGCCCCACCTCGGGAACCTGGCCCGGAGCTTGCGCGTGTCGTCAGCGGCCTTGGCACTGTCGTCTGGCATGGCACCCCCTGATTGCTGAGAGCCCGCCTGTTCTCACAGGATAAGGCGGGAAAGCCTGGACCGCTGGGGAATATCAAGATCGCCTCGAGCGGCCGCCGCTCTACCGAAGGCGACCGTCGAACACGATGCCGATGGCCGCCAGCCAGCCGGCCACGAAGAGAACACTGGCGATCACGTCGGTCGTCCAGTGCACCCCTAGTTCCACCCGGGAGAACGCGGTCGCCGCGACGGCAAGCCCGGCGATCAGCCAGACCAGTACCCGCACCGACCGAGGGCGGGCGGGCGTGGCCACGCACAGAGCCAGGGCGCCGAAAGCCAGGCATGCCGCGGCGGTGTGTCCGGACGGGAACGACCAGCCGTGCGCGGTTACCAGCCAGATGGCCTGCGGAGGCCGGTGGCGGCCGACGACGACCTTGCCGATCCGCACGCCGCCCGCTTCACCTGCCCACGCGAATACGGCCACGACCATAGCCAAGACCGGCAGCCGTTTCCTGATGACCAGCACGACGATGACCACGGCCGCGACCAGCAGCGCGACCCACGAGCCCAGCCAGGTCACGGACTTCATGACGGAGCTGAGCGCGGCCGTGCGCGACTCCACCACGGTCCGCGTGACATGAGCGTCGAAATGAGTCACCGCAGCCGAGTGGACGACGAGCTCACCAGCCGCGATGAGCAGCCCGACCAGCCCGGCCCAGATACCGGCCAGCACCGCACAGCGGATCAGCACGGCCCTGAGCTGCGGGCCTGGAACCGTTCGTCGAGGCCCGCCCTGGAGGCCCTGCGTACGGCTCGGCACGGATGTGCTCTCCGCCTGCCGTCAGGAGTGCGCCAGCCAGGGCGCCACCCGGTCCCGGTCCAGACGCTCCGGTGTACGCAGCGTGGCGATCTTGACCCGGACCACCTCCTGGACGTCTCGGGTGAACCGGAAGCATTCCGCGGCCGAACGGCACTCGGCCGGCGCGAACTGCTGTGCCGTGGCCACCACCGCGCTAGCCAGGCCGGGCAGTTCCGCGGCGTCGCCGGGATCAAGCGGCCAGGGCGCTCCCGCGGCCGCCGCTCCCAGGCTGGTGATCTGATCACCCAGCCAGGTCCAGGGATCGGAGCTCAAGTCGGCATCCCAGAACCGGGCTGACGGCTCGTTGCCCGTGAACCGCGGATGGTAGTGGGCAGCGGAGAAGCTGCCCGCAGGATCCTCCAGCCGGTCAAACAGATCGGCCCGCCACAGCGGGCGATCGACGGTGATGAGCTGGGACGCTGACTCGGTGCCCCGATGCGGATGGCGGGAAAGCTCCCGGATCTCGATCCGGGCACCATGCTCCATGGAAGCGTCGTCAATGTTGATCTCGAACCAGTGCCGGATGGTGACGGCCGAGCGGGAAAGAGCCAGTATGTGCTGCACAGCGCCCCGTTATCTGGATCTGGACGTCCAAGCCCAGTATGGAGCCGGGCGACCAGCACGGTCAACGCGGCCGGCGCCAGGTCCGGCCTCGCGGATAAGGCGTGGATGTCCCAGCCATGACCGTTCGGCCCCTTATCCTTCGATCGCCGGGTAGCTCGCGGGAAGCACACCATAGGGAGACTGGTCGCGGTTGGGCGCGGCGGGCACGCCCACCGACTGGAGCAGCTCGTCGAAGTTGAGCCCGATCCTGGTCGGGAACGGGCCGTTCCCGCCGACACTCCCGGCTTCCGGAAGCTGCGATTCCGCGGATAGTCCGGTTTGCTGCGCCCATCCGGTCTCGATGCCATCGCTTCCGGCGAACATGGTGGCGATCACGGTGTCGGATGACACGTGCTGGCCGACCTGAACCGTTGGCGAGACATCTTCGGCCAGGTAGACCGTCAGCCCCGCCTCCGGGCCGCCGGTCAGCTTGTACGTGATCCACCCTCCGCCAGGCCACCCGCCGGAAGTCCCGGTCGCGTTGGTGATGACCGCGTTGCCCAGGGCGTAGACCGGACCCGACCCGCCGAAGTCGACGCCCATGTCGATGCGCTCGGGAACCAGGCCACTGACGTCACGCAGCGGGTTCTGGTAACCGGGCACGACCGCGACGCCGACGCTGACGACCTCGGGCTGCTGGCTGACCTGAGCGCCCAGCGTGCCCGCGAGCCGCATGCCGAGGAGGTCAGCCTGAGCCACCCAGGCGAGATCAGGTGCCCTGGCTATCCAGTGGTTCGCGTTCGGCCAGAGGGAGAACAGGAACGCAAAGGCCGCCACGGCCATGGCCGCGACCAGGGCGGACTTGCTCCGCAACGGGGACGCGGCCGGCGATGGCTTCCGGTGCCGGGAAGCCGTGCTGGGGCGGCTGGGTGGCAATCGCGGCTACTTCCGGTGCCGGGTGGTCGGGTGGGACACGTTCGGCCCTTCGGTCGGGCGCGGCGAACGCGCCAGTTGTCTCGTGCACCAGGCTGCACCACGCGCCTATGCCAAGCGGCCGAAACTACCCAAGAGACAGGGATGACTACGCCGCGCTGCGACCTGCCCGGTTACCGGTACCGGAAGCCGTCCAGGAAACGGCGGAAGACGCCGCCCTCGCGGGTAAGGGCGGGAGCGGGTTCAGGCGCGACGGTGCGCTGGCGGGCGACCGGCTGGTCGTAATCGGTGCGGGCGATGGCGTCAACGACCTGGGACTCGTCGAAGTCTTCGGAGCCATCGATCTGGGGCACATAGCCGACGAGCATGCCGTCGAGCATGACCTGGGCTTCGAGGCCGGCCGTGCCGTCCGTATCCCACTCGGCCTCGCGGCCGCCGGACAGTGACACGCGGATGCCGAACTGGTCGACGCCGCCGCGGAGCAGATGAGCGTTGATCCCGCGGTCACGGAGAGCATCGACTACCCGGCGGGCCCGGAATTCGTCCATGACAGGAATCTAGCGTTAGTTCCTGAATGATCGCTGAACGTCGGCCGAGGGTAGCCAGAGCCGGGGCTAGGGGTCAGGGCTGGAGGACGATCCGGCCGGGGATGCCGCCGGCGGCCTTCGTGCGGTACGCCTCGACCGCCTGGGCGAGCGGATACACCGCGCCGACCTGAGGGCGCAGGTGCCCTTCGTCGACCAGGCGGGCGAGCTCGGTCAGCTGAGCGCGGCTGGATTCCTGGATGAAGAAGACCGTCCTGATGTCGTCCCGGTCGGCGGGCAGCTCCAGCGAGACCACCGAGACCAGCGCTCCCCCGGGCTTGAGCAGAGCGGGCGACCGGGCGAGCACCTCGCCGCCGATCATGTCGAACACCACGTCGGCCTGGACCCCTGATCCGGCCCCGTCCTCGAGCCGGTCCTCGTCGAGCGCGATGAAGCGGTCGGCGCCCAGTTCCATGACCAGCTGCCGGGCCCTGCCCCGCCCCGTCCCGATCACCTCGGCGCCAGCCCAGCGGGCCAGCTGGACCGCCGTCGACCCGACCGCGCCGCCCGCGCCGTGGATGACCACCGTCTGCCCCTTGGCCAGCCTTCCGTGGTCGAACAGGGCCTGCCACGCCGTCAGGCCGGCCCGCGGCACCGCCGCGGCGTGGACGTGGTCTACGGTCTGCGGCTTCGGCGCCACGTTGCGGGCCTCGACGGCGACGTACTCAGCGGCCGCCGCGTCCCGGTAGGGGTCGGTCAGCCCGAACACCTCGTCGCCGACGGCGATCCCGGCCGTGCCCGGTCCCAGCGCGGTGACCACTCCGGACACCTCCTGGGCCGGGATAATCGAGTCACGCTGGTGACCGTTCCGGCAGGTCCGGAGGGGCCAGTCCAGCTCGTTGTGGGTAATGCCGCACGCGGCCACCTTGACTAGCACGTCGCCGATCATGGGCGTGGGATCGGGCACCTCTTCGAAGACAAGCCCGCTGATGCCGGCTGGTTCGTGGGTGCGGATGGCCTTCATAGCCAGTCCTCTCTCGCGGAGATGTTCTCTTCCACCTCTCCGACGACAGAGCCCGGCTGAATGTCAGGCCCTACCAGACCTGGTGGGCCACCTCCGCTACCAGTTCGAGTTTGCGTTGCTGAGTGTCCTCGCCGATGAGGTTCCCCCCGATCGACACCGGCGAGAACCCGCACTGGGTGGACAGCGCGAGCCGCTCCCGGCCGACGTAGCGGGCCGCCTCGTCGATGCGGGCGATGAGCTGGTCGGCCGGCTCGAGCTCGGAGACCTTGCTCGACACCAGGCCCAGCACGACCACCTTGTCGTCGGGCACGTTGGCCAGCGGCTCGAAGGAGCCGGACCGCTCGTCGTCGTACTCGAGCAGGAACACGTCGAAGTTGCCGGACCGGCTGAACATCTTGTCCGCGGTGAACTCGTAGCCGCCGGTCGCGATCCACTTGCTCTGGTAGTTGCCCTTGCAGATGTGCAGGCCGAACGTTACTCCGGGCACGTCGGCCACCGAATTGATGATGTCGACGCCCCCCGGGTGGCGCGGCACCTCGCCGAGGGCACAACTAGTGGACGGCAGCAGCCACCGGCATTCTGGCGATCAGGCGCGCGTCACGGCCGGCGGCTGTCAATCGGGGAGCTCGACGGGCGCGATGTCGGCGAACACGTCCCCGGGTCCCGGGTTGTCCGGGTGGGTTCCGCCGCCCAGGTGGTGCATGATGCCCCAGACCGCGTTCAGCGAGGTCTGCACCGCGCCCTCGACCCACGCGGGGGTCCAGGAAACGTCGTCTCCGGCGATGAAGATGCCGCGCTGTTCCTGCGGTATCTGATCCTGCATGAAATGGGCGTACATGCGCTGGTTGTAGCGGTAGTGCCCGGGCAGCGCTCCCTTGAACGCGCCCAGGAAGTACCGGTCGGCCTCCCAGGACACGGTGATCGGGTCACCGATGATGTGGCTGGCGATGTCGACACCCGGGTAGATCTTGCCCAGCGCGTTGAGCGCGAGCTGGACGCGGCGCTCGACGGGCTCGGGCAGCATCTTCAGCGCGTCGCTCATCCAGGAGTACGTCAGGCAGATCACGCCAGGCTGTCCGTCGCCGTTATCGAACAGGTAGGTGCCACGGGTCAGCCGGTCGGTCAGCGTCATGCTCATGACGTCGCGGCCGGTGCGCGGATCCTTGTCCTTCCAGAACGGCCGGTCGACCAGCACGAAGGTCTTGGAGGACTGCATGTAACGGGTGCGGTCCAGGGCCGTCCACATCTTCGGCGAGAACAGGATCTCCTCGCAGTTGATCTGCGTCGTGAGCAGCCAGCTCTGGCATGTGACCAGCACCACCGGGTACCGGCGGGTGTCGCCCCAGGCGTCGGTGACGGCGAGCAGGCCGTCGTCCTCCCGCGCGATCCGGGCGACGCCGGGCCTGGGCGCGCCGGAGTGCAGCGCGGCCAGCGAGGTCCCGGCCGGCCAGTGGGCGGGCCTGGGCGCGGGGCAGCGCCAGAGCCCGCGCGGTACCTGCCCGGCGCCGCCCACGATCAGGCGCTGGTCCGTGTCGCAGTTGGTCATCACGACTCGGAAGATCTCCAGCATGGAGTTGGGAAAGTCCGAGTCCCAGCCGCCGGTACCGAACCCGACCTGGCCGAAGACCTCGCGGTGGCGGAATGTCAGTTTCGAGAAGGCCCGGGAGCTCGCCACGAAGTCGTAGAACGTCCGGTCGTCCCAGCGGGGCACCAGGTCGTTCCACAACGACTTGAGCGTGGCCACGTCGCGCGCCCGGATCGCGTTCTGGATCTCGGTGAAGCGCGCCTCCTCCAGGGCCCGCGCCCAGGCGTCAGCGACCTCGGTGAACAGCGGGGGAAGGTCGCCGAGCGAGCCTGCGTAGTACGTCTCGCCTTCCAGGTCGACCACGGTGCTGCCGGCCGCCTCGGTGAGCGGGTTGGGGAACGGCCGTGTCTGCAGGCCCAGCTGG